>Ga0209060_10000189_pt1 | contig 149368 bp, 136 predicted proteins | sample Coa_R1_8_FD_187155 | JGI IMG/M metagenome (GOLD analysis project Ga0209060, IMG submission 187155) | Surface soil microbial communities from Centralia Pennsylvania, which are recovering from an underground coalmine fire - Coalmine... | ecosystem: Environmental > Terrestrial > Soil >... | reverse complement strand
GCTCGCTCAAGCCGGCGATGATGCGCAACGCCGTCGACTTGCCGCAGCCGGAGGGGCCGAGCAGCGACAGAAACTCGCCCTGCCGCACTTCGAGATCGAGCCCGGCGAGCGCCTGCGTGCCGTTCGGAAACGTCTTCGCCACGCCGCGCAGCGCGACGAGCGTTGACGAGGAATGCGGCGCCGGGGCGGACAATTGCGACATGGCTAGATGGTCATACGGTGGTTCTTGCCGAACAGAGAACGCCGTGCGACGCGGCGTGGTAACAAGAGCGAGTCATATCACCGCTCCACCTTCGCGACCGCCGCGCGCACATAAATCCTCCAGTTTCCGGGGCGCTCCTCGGCGAGCCGGTAATCGAGGCTGGCGGCGAACGGATCGTCGGCCCAGGCGCCGTCCTGCGGCACCAGAACGATGACGTCGCAGCGGTAGAGTCCGGCGAGATCGCGGACATCGTCGGGCTCGCCGTGGCCGGCAAAAACGCGAACGAATTGTTGGTTGATCGCTTCGCGGCGCGCGACCGGCAATGGCGTGATCGCCAGGGCCAGTTCGCGGCCGGCAAAGCACGAAGCGCGGTTAGCCAGCAGCGCCCACGAGATATTGGCGGGCCACGGCGTCAGGTCTTGCAGATAAAGCGGATTGTTGGCGACCCGCGCCGTCGGGCCGGCATAGCGGCGCACCGCTGCCCACAATTCGGGCGCCCGCGCGAATAATCGGCCGTCCGGGACCGCGTGTCCGGCGACATTCGATTGGATCATTTTGGCGGTGTCGGGCAGGCTGAGGACCAGACCGCCGAGCGCCGTCGCCACGATGAGAGCACGGTGCGGCAGCGAAACGATGCCGATGGCCGTGGCGACGATCAGCACCATCGCGGCCGGCAGCACGGCGCGCAGTGCCAGATCGTTGTTGGCGCCGACCGTACTGGCAAGGAGCCACGACGCGATGAGCCCGGCGCCAGCGAGGCAGACCAGGCCTGCAAGGAGTATTTTGGTTTGCCGCTCGGTCGTGATGCGCCACAGCAGCACGAGCGCGACCACGCCAGTTGCGAATGTGGCCGGAAATTCGACCGGCAGCTCGATCACCCAGTATGCCGGCAGGTCGAGAATGCGCCGCAGCGGTTCGGGAAACAGCTCGCCCAGCACGGCAAACGGCCGGATCACGATCGGCATCACATCGTGGCGCGCCGCGGTCGTCGCCACCTGGTCGATGATGAAGGGAGCGACGAGGGCGACGACGAGCACGACAGCGCAGCCCATCAAAGCGACAAAGCGCAGACGCCGGCCGCGCTCGATCTGCGCCACGAAGAACGGCGCCGCCGCCAAAGCCGCAAGCGCAAACGTTACGCCGCCCACATAAGTCGAGCTTTCAAAGCCCGCCGCCGCCGTCAGCACCAAAGTCGCGGCGAGCAGCAAGCCCGGCGCAACGGCGCAGCGCGCGATCAACAATATGGCCAGCACGACGCACGACGCCGCCATCAGGTGCTGCGGTGCCCAGGCGGCTTGAAACAGCCAGCCGGCAAAACCGGTCGGATAGGCAAGGAACGGCGCGAGCTCGTATGAGCCGAACAGCCAGCCGAGGCTGGCGCGCAGCGAGGTCGCGGCGGCGAGCGCGACCACCAAGAGGGCGGCGGCGGATCTGCGGCTCAGCCAAACGGCAAGCGCCATCATCGAAACAAGCGAGGCGAACGCCGTGAACCAGGTCAGCCCGATATCGGCTTCCCAACCGCTCACGCCAAGCGGCAGCGCCAATTGCGCGGCGCTGAAATACAAGAGATAATAATAAACCAGCCGATCCGAACCGCTCGGCCCGGCGAACGCTATATTGATGGGCGGCACGCCCTGCCGCATCATCGCATCGATCATCGCGATCTTCGAGTGATCGAAGATCGGATCGGCGAGGTAGACCGCATCCCCGGAAATTTTCGGCAGGATGGCGACTGCCGGGGCTAGCGCCAGCGCCGCCGCGGCCGCGTATGCCCAGGTCGGCACGGTCGGCGCCTCACTTGGCTGCTGTTTGATCGAAAGCCAACCGAGCGAAGCGCCGCTCGCGGCAATGCATACCAGCGCGATCGTCACGATCGCAGCCGGCGAAAGACCGATCAGAAAAAAGATCGGCAGCGTCGCGGCACTGTGCACCGCCCAGCCGAGTACCGGCGCGGCGCCGAGCGCGAGCGGCCGCGGCAGCATGTGCCGCGCCAGCGCGTAGCCCAGCAGCGACCAGAATGCGGTCGCCACGACGGCGCACAGAACGGCATTGACGAGCGATGGCATGAGCGACCGCAGGCGTGGCTTTCGGGACGAGCCGGTCCACCCGCGTAGCCGCCGCAACGGTTTGGATCAATGCCATTCTGGCGCGCCTCAAATGAGGCAACGCTCCACGACGGCGACTTTCAGTCTGACGCGGCTTTTAGCCGGCTTCCGCCTTGACGCGGTCGGACTTGGCGACGACGGCGGTCCAATACTCGACCGATTGCCGCGCCTGGCGAACCGCTTCGGCAAACGCAGCCTCCTTGTAGTGGAGGCGCCAACGGCCGTTGTTGTACAGCTCGACCAGATGGCTCAGCGTCCGGCGTGCGCCGAACAGCTGGCGCTCGGCGTTCTTGCGCTGAATGTCGGCGGTCAAGAGTTTGGTCATGGCCGGAAGGTTGCCTGAAACTGGTAAAATAAGATCAAAAGCGAACGATAAGGCGACGGCCTACCGCTCGGAAGAATATCGTTAACGCTTCGTGGCTTCGCTCAGTACGCCTGCTCGTCATAGATCGGATCGACCGAGCCGTTCCACGGGCCGTGAAACTTGGCCAACAGGTCATCGGCCGGCGTTTTGCGGCGGGCCAGCCGCTCGTCGAGCACGTCCAGATAGCGGCCCTCGTCGCGGCCGGCTGCATCAAGCCGGTTGCGGCGGGCGAGCCCGGCGCGGGAGAGTTTCAGAATATCGGCGGCCAGCTCGGCTACGCCGCGGCCGCGAATTTTGGCGGCAAGGCCGAGCTTCGGCACCTCGTCGCGCAGTTGCTGGCGCTCCGCGGCGCTCCAATCCTTGACCAGGTCCCAGGCAGTGTCGAGCACGGCGTCATCATAAAGAATGCCGACCCAGAAGGCCGGCAACGCCAGCAGGTTCGGCAGCGGCCCGGCATCGGCACCGCGCATTTCCAGATAGCGCTTGAGCCGCACCTCGGGAAAAATCGAGCTCAAGTGATTGGCCCAGTCGGAGATGGTGGCGCGGGCGCCCGGCATGCCGCGCAGTTTGCCGACCAGCAGGTCGCGAAACGATTGACCGGCGACGTCGACATACTCGTCGTCGTGCTTGACGAAATACATCGGCACGCCGAGCGCATAGTCGACCCAGCGCTCGAATCCCATGCCGGGCTCGAACGCCCACGGCAGCATGCCGGCGCGGTCGTTGTCGGTGTCGCGCCAGATTTCCGAGCGGAACGACAAAAAGCCGTTCGGCTTGCCGTCGGTGAACGGCGAATTGGCGAACAGCGCGGTGGCGACCGGCTGCAGCGCCAGCGACACACGCAGCTTCTTGACCATGTCGGCTTCGGAGGAGAAGTCGAGATTGGTCTGCACCGTGCAGGTGCGGTACATCATGTCGAGGCCGAGCGTGCCGACCTTCGGCATATAAGCCGTCATGATCTTATAGCGGCCTTTCGGCATCACCGGCATATCGGCGCGCCTCCAGTCCGGCGTCATGCCGATGCCGAGAAATCCGAGGCGGAGCGGCTTTGCCACCTCGCGTACTTGATCGAGATGCGCGATGAGCTCGCTCGCCGTTTGATGAACGCTGTCGACCTGCGCGCCGGACAATTCGAACTGGCCGCCCGGCTCGAGCGTGATGGCGCCGCCGCCGGCTGCGTCGAACAGCCCGATGAGGTGCGGGCCCTCCGCGATCGGCTGCCAGCCCAACAGCCGCTGCATGCCCTCGAGCAACGCGCGGATGCCGCGCGGACCGTCGTACGGCACCGGGCGATGGCCCTCGCGCGTGAAGGCGAACTTTTCGTGCTCGGTGCCGATGCGGAAGTTCGCCTTCGGCCGCACACCTTGCGCCAGCCAAGCGACGAGCTCGTCCCGCCGCTCGATCGGCGTCAGGTCGACTTGATCACGCGCCATGCAGGGGTCTCGGAAAAACGGGGCGCGACATTACACGGCGGGCATCGCAAAGGCCATCGCGCCGGGCGCGCCGCTCACGCGGCCACCTTGGGGGACTGCGGCGGAAACCGGCCATAGAAGGTGTCGCCCTTTTTCGCCATGTCGACCAACAACTTGCAGGGCGCAAAGCGAGCGCCGTGACGTTTGGCAAAGTCGCGGCACAGCGCCACGAAGGCCTTCACCCCCATGCCGTCGATGTAGGAGATGGTGCCGCCGGTAAATGGCGCAAAGCCGAAGCCGAGGATCGAGCCGAGGTCGGCCTCACGCATGTCGGTGAGCACGCCCTCCTCGACGCAGCGCGCGGTTTCCAGCGCCTGGATGGCAAGGAGCCGCTGCTTCAGCTCGCCCACATCGAGCTTGTCGGGATCGAGCTTCTCCGGCTGCAGGTCGGCCAGGCCCGGCCACAGCCGCTTCGGCCCATTCGCCGGATAATCGTAAAAACCCTTGCCGTTCTTGCGGCCGAAGCGGCCGCGCTTTTCCACCATCTCCTGCAGCAGCGCCTTCTGCCGCGGCTCGACGGCGTCGGCGCCTTCGTCGGCTTCGGTGGCCTGCAATATCTTCCAGGCGAGATCGACGGCGACTTCATCGTTGAGCGCCAGCGGGCCGACCGGCATGCCGGCCATGCGGCCGACGTTTTCGATCATCGCCGCCGGCACGCCGTCGCTGAGCATCAGATGACCCTCGCGCAGATAGGTGCCGACCACCCGCGACGTGTAGAAGCCCCGCGAATCATTAACCACGATCGGCGTCTTGCGGATGGCGCGCACGTAATCAAGCGCGACGGCGAGCGCCGCCTCGCCGGTGTCGCGGCCCAAAATGATCTCGACCAGCATCATGCGGTCGACCGGCGAGAAGAAATGAATACCGATGAAGCGCCTGCGATCCTTGAGCGCGGCGGCAAGCGAGCTGATCGGCAGAGTCGAGGTGTTGGAACCGAAGATGGTGTGCTCGCCGATGACGTTCTGCGCCCGGCCGATCGCTTCCTCCTTGACCTTGCGGTCCTCGAACACCGCTTCGATGACGAGATCGCAGTCCTTGAGCGCGACGTAATCGGCCGTCGGGACGATGCGCGCCAAGAGCGCGTCGCGCTCGGCGGCGCTGGCGCGGCCGCGCTCGACCTGCGCGTTGATCAGCCGCTCCGACTGCGCCTTGCCGCGCGCAGCGATTTCCGGATCGCGGTCGAGCAGGACCACGTCGAGGCCGGCCTGGGCGCTCACATAGGCGATGCCTGCGCCCATGAAGCCGGCGCCGAGCACGCCGATTTTCTTCAGCGCCTGTTTCGGGACGCCCGCCGGCCGGCGCGCGCCCTTGTTGATCTCCTGCAGCGACAAAAACAGCGTGCGGATCATCGCCGCCGCCTGCGGCGACCGTAAAATCTTGGCGAAATACCGCGACTCGACGCGCAGCGCCTGATCCATCGGCAGCTGCAGGCCCTCGTAGACGACCTGCATGATGGCGCGTGCCGCCGGATAATTGTCGTAGGTCTCGCGGCGATAGAGCGCGTTGGCCGGCGTGAACACCATCATGCCGGCTTTGGACTGCACCGGCCCGCCCGGCAATCTGAAACCCTCCGCGTCCCAGGGCGCGATGGCACTGCCGCCGTTGGTAATCCAGTCTTTGGCGGCTTTGATCAGCTCGGCCGCCGGCACCACCGCGTCGACGAGTTTTTGCGCTTTGGCCCGCGCCACGTCGATCTGATCGCCCTTGAGCAAAAACTGCAGCGCTTCGCCGGGCGGCACCATGCGGGGAACGCGCTGCGTGCCGCCGGCGCCGGGAAACAGGCCGACCTTGATTTCCGGCAAGCCGAACCGCGTCTTGGAATTATCCGCGGCGATGCGGCGGTGGCAGGCGAGCGCCAGCTCGAAACCGCCGCCCACAGCAGTGCCGTTGAGCGCCGCGACCCACGGCTTGCCGCAAGTCTCGATGCGCCGGCACAGTTGCGAGAATTTTCGGCTTTCCGCAAACAGCAGCGCGTTCGCCGCGTCTTCGCCCTGCGCCGTCATGGTCTCCGTGTACAGCCGGCTCATGGTCTGCAGGATCGCCAGATCGGCGCCGGCGCAAAAGCTGTCCTTGCCCGACGTAATGACGACGCCCTTCACGACCGCATCGGCGGCAACCTGCTCGACGATCGCCGACAATTCCGCAGTCGTCGTGGCGTCGATCAGGTTCATCGAGCGCCCCGGCATGTTCCAGGTGACGAGCGCGATGCCGTCGCTGCCGACCTCGAGAGTGAAGCGCGTAAAGCTCATTTGTATGGCTCGCCGTTCTTGTGCGTATAGCGCGCGCCGGCCGCATCGCGCACCATCACCAGATCGACGTCCGGATAATGGGCGCGCTCGTGCCGCGACCGCGTGCCGATTTCCAGATAGACCACGTCCTGCGACGAACGATTGACGAGCTGATGACCGTTGGCGACGTTGGCCTTGAAGCCGGCGGCATCGCCCGGCTTGAGCACGGTCTCGCCGCCGTCCTCGACCAGCACGACTTCACCCTGCACGACGTAGACCAGCTCGTCTTCCTGCTCATGCCAATGGCGCAGCGCCGACGCTGCGCCGGGCTTGAGCGTCGTCAGATTGACGCCGAACTGGTCGAGCCCGACGGCATTGCCGAGCCGCTTGCGGATGCGGCCCTCGACGCCGCGGTTGAGCGGCGGCGGATAGTTGGTGCGCGTGTCGGTCGGCAGATTGGCAATGTCGATTTTCGGCATGGGCGGTCTCTCTGCATTGTCATCGTCCGCGCAAGCGGACGATGCCGTAATCACTACGCCTCGTGTAATTCCCTTATACCCGCTCGATGATCGTTGCCGTGCCCATGCCGGCGCCGATGCAGAGCGTGATCAACGCGGTCGCGGCGTTGCGCCGCTCCAGTTCGTCGAGCGCGGTGCCGAGGATCATGGCGCCGGTGGCGCCGAGCGGATGGCCCATGGCGATGGCGCCGCCGTTGACGTTGACCTTGGCGCTGTCGAGATCGAACGCTTGCAGATAGCGCAGCACCACCGACGCGAACGCCTCGTTGACCTCGATCAGGTCGATGTCGGCGAGAGTCATGCGGGCCTTTTTCAGAACTTTCTCGGTGACGTCGACCGGACCGGTCAGCATCAGCGCCGGCTCCGAGCCGATATTGGCGAACGCTCTGATCCTGGCGCGCGGTTTCAGATCGGCGCGCTTGCCCGCCCTGCTATTGCCGATCAGCACCGCGGCGGCGCCGTCGACGATGCCCGACGAATTGCCGGCGTGATGGACGTGATTGATGGCCTCGACCTCGGGATGCGCCTGCACGGCGACGGCGTCGAAGCCGCCTTTGTCGCCGAGCTCGACGAATGACGGCTTGAGCGCGGCCAGCGACTGCATGGTCGTGCCGGGCCGCATGTGCTCGTCCTTGTCGAGGATAGCGAGCCCGTTGACGTCCTTGACCGTCATGACCGAGCGGGCGAAGCGACCCTCGTCCCATGCCACGGCGGCGCGTTTTTGACTCTCGACCGCGTAGGCGTCGACGTCGTCGCGCGAAAAACCGTATTTGGTGGCGATCAGGTCGGCGGAAATGCCTTGCGGCAGAAAATAATGCGCCACCGCGATCGACGGATCGACCGACCAGGCGCCGCCGGCGGCGCCGATGCCGACGCGGCTCATGGATTCGACGCCGCCGCCGATCGCCATGTCCTGCTGCCCGGCCATGATTTGGGCCGCGGCGAAATTGACGGCGTCGAGGCCCGAGGCGCAGAACCGATTGATCTGCACGCCGGCAACGCCGTTGCCATAGCCGGCGACCAGCGCCGCAGTGCGCGCGATATCGGCGCCGGCCTCGCCGATCGGATCGACCACGCCCATCACCACGTCATCGACCAGCGCCGGATCGAGAGCGTTACGGCTCTTGATGGCGCCGAGCGCCTGGCTCGCCAGAGCGAGCGCGGTGACTTCGTGCAGCGCGCCGTCGACCTTGCCGCGGCCGCGCGGTGTGCGCACATGATCGTAGATGAAGGCCTCGGGCATGCTGTCTCCGCAGGGATCGGGTTTGGCAGCGCGGGCGCAACTATTCGCCGCGCGCGCATACTAGCCAGTGGCGATGGCGTGGACTAGCCTTCCGCAAATGGGTCGCGTCGACGGCAAGGTTGCGCTGATCACGGGCGGGGCATCGGGAATCGGCTTGGCCGTGGCGCGCCTGTTTGTGGACGAGGGCGCCACGCTCGTCCTGACCGACCGCGATCAGCCGGCCGCCGATGCGGCGCTGACCGCGCTCGGCCACCGCGCCAAATTCCACCTGCTCGACGTCACCCGCGAGGATCACTGGATCGGGGTCACCGACAGTGTCGTTGCCGACTTCGGACGGCTCGATGTCCTGGTCAACAGCGCCGGCGTGGCGTTGCTGCGCGACATCGAGGCAACGACGCTCGACGAGTGGCGCACGCTGATGGCGGTCAATCTCGACGGCACGTTCTTGGGCTGCAAGCATGCGGTGCGCGTCATGAAAGAGCGCGGCGGCGGCTCGATCGTCAACATGTCGTCGGTCGCAGGACTGATCGGCAACGGCAATCTCGCCGCTTACAGCGCCAGCAAGGGCGGCGTGCGCCTCCTCACCAAATCGGTGGCGCTGCATTGTGCCCGCAAGGGTTACAATATCCGCTGCAATTCGGTGCACCCGTCCTTCGTCGAGACGCCGATGCTGCGCGGCATGATCGCCGCTGGCCGCGATCCGGCCAAGATGGAAGCCAATTGCGTGAGCGCCGCGCCGCTCGGCCGGCTCGCCCAGCCGATCGAGGTCGCGCGCACGATCTTGTTTTTGGCAAGCGACGAGTCGGCGTTTACCACCGGCGCCGAGCTGGTCGTCGACGGCGGCCTGACCGCGGCGTGATCGCCGACCGAAACATGATGACGCAGCCCGTCCGATCAAACAAAGCCGCGAAGAAGCAGGTCAGGCTCGAGACGACGCGCTTCATCGTGCGCAATGCGCGGAGCGAGGACGCATCGGAGCAATGGGGCCAATGGATGGCCGATGCCGAAGCGAGCCGTATGCTCAACGCTCCGGCAAAGGCACTGACCAAAGCCGAGGTCGAGGCTTACATCCGGATGTTCGATCAACGCACGCACCTCTTGCTGGTGATCGTCGACAAGAGCACGGACCAAATCCTCGGCTGCTTTCGCATCGACATCGACCAAAAACTCGGTCGCTTTCTGGTCAGCATGATCGTCGGCGAGCCCAGCTACCGACACAAGGGCATCATGAACGAGCTGACCGTGCCGTTCCGCGATTATTTTTTCGAGACGCTCGGGCTAAAGACCATGCTCGGCATGGTGCTGTCGCACAACGCGCCGGTGATCCGCTATCTGGAAAAGACCGGGCTCAACCTCGACAGGAAAATCGAGCACCACGTCAAATCGCGCACCAGCGATACGATGCTCGGCATGTGCTTCTTCAGCCAGACCGCGGAGAGCTGGCGCGCCTGGAAACGCGCGAATCTGGCGGCGTTCCAGAAAGGCAAAGATTAAGGCCGGTGGAACGGTTTAGGCCAAGGCGAGCTTATCGCGCCAGCCAGCCGAAGTGATAATCGAGAATGACTTTGACTGCGTCGATTCGCTGACTGACGGTGATCGGTGCCGAGGGACCGCTGAGAACGGCAGGCACGTTCGTATCGGTCAGTGTCACGCTGTGGCTGCCAAAGCCGTAATGATCGTATTCAATTCCCACCGACCAATTGTTCGCGAACGCCCATTCAAGACCTAGGCCGACTGTCCATCCTGCCTGCGTATCAGTGCCGGAAGGGTTGCAGGCGAGGAATGCGGTGAAGTTGCTGTTCAGACACAGGAAGCCGGGATTTCCCCAGGCAAATAAGTTTCCGACACTGTCCCTGCTGTGCTGCCAGGCGACTCCGCCCTTGCCATAGAGCAGCCAGTGATCCCAGGCGTATCCGACGCGTCCCGTCGCTGTCGCCAACCACTCAGTCCTGTCATGAAGCGTGATAGGGCCGCCATTCTTGCCCGCAAAGAGCGGGTCCGACGAAAATGGATCAGATACGTTTCCGTCCAGGCTGGTCCAAGAAAAGTCTCCCGCCAGTCCGACGACCCAATTCGTCGCAAATTGGTAATCGCAGCCGATCTGGCCGCCGCCAAGGACGCCGGCGCCTTGATCGAAGCCCACGCTGCCGCCGGTCGGGGCGAAAAATCCGTCTCCGGTACCCCGGACGTTGTTCGGATCAGTAAAGTTGGCATGGCCCCAAGCGCCGCCGAGATGGCCGCCGACATAGCAGCCGGTCCAGCTGAAGGGTCGGGCGATCACCGGGGGCGCCTTGAGCGGCATTCGTGCCGGCGACAGGTCCGCCGCGAAGACGGGGCCGGCGAACGCCAAGGCGGTAGTGGCTAGAAGAATGCGCTTCATGGCTGCTCTCCAGCACGACCCTTAAGAATTATACGCCCGCCGGGCGATGACGGCTGTGGCCGCGCGACAACACTTGGCCAAATTGTGCCGCCGGCTTGCCCGCGTCGGAATAAACGGCCGATCGGGCACCAGCCTGTCGATGCGGCCGCCAACCGCCCCGGTAAAGCGGCTTTAACCGCTTGTTTACCCTATTCCTTAACAGTCGCCCGAAGAGGCACTGAGGACCGCGCCGCTCGCATTGTCCTTGACGAGGGCCGGCTCGACATCGGGCACAGGCTGCCCCTGCGGTTTGGGCGCGAGAATGAAACCTGGCGGTCCGTGGAATCTCAAAGGTCGCCCTCCGCGAACCCATGAGACTGCCCGGGACAGCGGGCAGCGGCCCGGCGTTTCGGTCGGCGACTGGCTCAACAGCGTCATCGAACGCAGCGATGGCGAAGACGAGCCGTACGGGCGGCCGCAGCGAAATCACCGCGAACGCACTGCGTTCGGTGCGCCGCAGCGGCGCGAAGGCGGTCCGTACCGCGATTCGGAGCGAAACGGGCGGCATGGGCGTCGTCCCGATGGTGATCGGTATCGCGACGCTGACTACGGCCGCGCCGAGCGTCCGCACGAAGGCGGCCCATTTCGCACCCCTGGGCACGACGAACCGCGCGCTGGCCGCCATGAAGGCGGTCGGTATCGCGACAGCAGCCGCGACGACCGCGATGAGCGCGAGCACCAACCGCAGCCTGACGCCAAACCGTTCCGCAAAGCCGAGCACAACGACCAGGCTGAGCCCTCGCGCGGAGCCCAGCGCGAAGACAACTCGTATCGTGACATCGGCTACGCCGCGGCGCGCGAGCCCCGGCGCGATAATTATTCCTATGGCAATGCCGCAGGCGACGAGCCGCACGAGCGCCAGCGCGAAGCCAATCCCGCCGCCGTCGCCGAGCACGACGCGCCGCGCGAACGACCCCGCGAGGCGCTCGAGGAAACGCCTCGCCGCAACGAGTTCAACGAAGTGAATGCGCGGCTCGATAAACTTGCGCAGCAATTGGAGCATTTGGCGCGCGTAGCAGCCAATCCGCCACCGCCGCAGCCGGTCGAGACGCCGCGCGAATCACCCGATCCGCCGCTGACCGGCGGGCCGACACCGGTGCGCAAGGTGCCGCGCGAGCCGCTTAATCGGCCATTTGCCGCCGCGCCGCCGCCACGTTCGACGGTATCGAGCGAGCCGCGTGAGCCGCCGCTCATCGCCGTACCATCGCGGCGGCGGCGCGCCAACGCCGAGCCGGCGATCTCCATCGACGACGCCGTCGCCGAAATCGCCGCACGCCAGCGCGCGCTTGATGCCGAGCCGGTCATTGCGGACGAAGCCCCCACGCAAGCGCAGACGCCGGAACCCGCGCTCGCGGCTGCATCAGCACCAAGCGCGGTGCTCGATTTCGACAGCCTGGAGCAGCAGCTGCGCCAGATCACCGCGCGCATCGAAGCGCTGCAGCCGTCGAACGAGATCGAGACAGCGATCGCCGCGGTGCGCAGCGACCTTGCCCAAATCGGCAAGCAGCTCAACGAGGCGCTGCCGCGCCGCGCCGTGGAATCGCTGGAGAGCGAGATCAAGGCGCTGGCCGCGCGCATCGATTTCAGCCGGCAAGCCGGCGTCGATCCAACCGCGCTGGCCGGCCTCGAGCGCGGCCTCGCCGAGGTCCGCGAGGCGCTGCGCGGGCTCACGCCGGCGGAAAATCTGGTCGGGGCCGACGCGGCAGTCAGCGCACTCGCCCAGAAGGTCGACATGATCCTGGCGCGCGACGATCCGGCGATGCTGCAGCAGCTCGAAGCGGCGATCGGCGGATTGCGCGGAGTGGTGGCGCACGTCGCCTCGAACGACACGCTCAACAAAGTCGCCGAAGACGTGCGTGTGCTCGCCGCCCAGGTCGACGCCATCGCCAACAACGCGGCGACCGCGCACGCGGTGGCATCGCTGGAGCAGCGCATCGACGCGCTGGCGGCGGCGCTGCAGGCGTCAGGCGACGCCGCTCAGACAATGCCGCGCGATAGTGCCGACAACGCGGCGACCGCGCACGCGGTGGCATCGCTGGAGCAGCGCATCGACACGCTGGCGGCGGCTTTGCATGCGTCGCGTGAAGCCGGCCAGACGGTGCCGCACGATCTGGAAAAGATGCTGGCGGGGCTGATCGACAAACTCGAATGGGTGCAGCTCACCCACACCGATCACGCGGCGCTGGGGCACCTGGAGGACCGCATCGCCATGCTGGTGAAGCGGTTCGACGCGTCCGAGGCGCGTTTCGCCCAGCTCGAAGCGATCGAGCGCGGGCTGGCCGATCTTTTGGTCCACGTCGAGCAGATGCGCGGCCCCGATCGCGCGGCTGCGGCCACACCGCCGGCGTGGCAGGCGCCGGCCGCGCCGGCCTTCGAAGAGCCCATCGCTGAAATCAAGCACAGCGAGCCGCGCAGCTACGATTCGTCCGCAACCATGCAAGATACGGTCGAACACGTGGCCGATCGACTGGCGATGATCGAGAGCAATGTTTACGACAGCGCCGCCACCGCGCCGGCCGCGACAGCGACGTTTGCCAAACCGCCGCAGGTGCCGCAGCACGCCGCCGCGGAGCCGATCGTTGCCGACGAAATCGTCTCGTTGCTGGCCGCGGCGCCGGCCGCGCCGCTCGAAGCGGCCACTGCGATTGCGCCGCCAGCAACACGGCCGCCGCTTGATCCCACACTGCCGCCGGACCATCCGCTCGAAGTGGGCTTTACCAGCTCGCTTTCGCGGCCGAACGCTTCGGCCGCCGAACGGATCGCGTCGTCCGAGGCGGCGCTCGGATCGGCAAAACCGCCGGTCATTCCGGATGCCGGCCGGCCCAATTTCATTGCCGCCGCGCGACGCGCCGCGCAGGCGGCGGCGTGGGAGCCGTCCACCGCGAAAGCCCGACGCGAGCCGGAGCTCAACGTGAGCGACGGTCGGCCGAGCAAGCTGTCGCAACGCCTGCGCAAGCTGATTGTCGCGGGCAGCGCGCTGTTGATCGTCGTCGGCTGCGCGCGCATCGCGATGCGGCTGTTGGATGACGGCCGCGCGATCAGCAGCGCGGCGCCCGTGCAATCACAGCAGAGTCCCGCGCCCGCTGTTGCGGCGCCGCCACCGCCGGCACAAAAAGGCCCGCCGGCAAATGCTCCGGCTGCGCAAGCTCCAGCGCTGCCGCTGCCCAATCCGCCCGAGGCCGCGACGCCGGCGCCGGCGCCGGCACCTGCCAAACCAGTGAAGCCGGAACAGCAATCGCTGCAGCAAGGCGGCGGCGAAACCATTGCCAATGCGGCGCCGCCGGCCGGCGCACAACCCGCCGCAAACGAGCGGCCGCTGTGGGCCACGCCCGACATCACCGGCACCTTGCCTCGCAGTATCGCCGGTCCCGCGAAGCCGCGCGCGGCTGCGCCTGCTTTCGTTGCGAGCGACGACGATTTGCCGGCAGCGATCGGCGATCCGGCACTGCGCGCGGCCGCAATCGGCGGCGACCCCGCGGCCGCGTATGAGATTGCGGCCCGCTTTGCCGAAGGCCGCGGCGTGGCGAAAAACAGCGCCGCAGCCGCGCATTGGCTGGAGCGCGCCGCCAAGCAGGGCTTGGCGCCGGCGCAATTCCGCCTCGGCGGCCTCTACGAAAAAGGCATCGGCGTCAAAAAGGATCTCGCCCGCGCGCGCGACCTCTATCTCGCGGCCGCCCAAAAGGGCAACGGCAAGGCCATGCACAATCTCGCCGTGATTTACGCCGAAGGCGTCGATGGCGCGCCGGATTACACGAGCGCCGCCGAGTGGTTTCGGCGCGGCGCCGATCACGGGCTGAGCGACAGCCAGTACAATCTCGGCATTCTCTACGCGCGCGGCATCGGCGTGAAACAGGACTACGCCGAGTCCTACAAATGGTTCGCGCTCGCCGCCAACCAGGGCGATCAGGACGCGGCCGCCAAACGTGACGAAGTCGCCGGCCATCTCGACGCCCAAGCGCTCGCTGCCGCGCGCAGTACGGTGCAGAATTTCAAGCCCGAGCCGCAGCCGGACGAGGCGGTCAACGTGAAGACCGCGGCGGCGTGGCAGGCGCCGGCCAACGGGCAAGCGCCGGCGAAGTAATATCGCTCAATCCGTCAGACAACGCGCGCCGGCGATCGCGTAGATGCGGCGGTCGCCAAGCATATGCGCGATGAAGCCCTGCGCGCCGAACAAGCACGCGAAGGCGCGGTCGCGGACGTTGAGACCGCCCGTAAAGGCGCCGAATGCAGGCATCACCAGACGCTCGCCGTCGCTGGCAAAACAGCGCCGGCTCACTGCGCGACCGCGACGCGCCACGCGCGCCACTGGATGCAAATGGCCGGCGATTTCGCCTGTATGCGGCGCGCTGGTCGGTTCGTGGCGAAAGATGAACGGACCGAGCGCCAGCATCTCCACGAATTCGCCGCCGATGTTTTCGGCCGGATCGGGATCGTGGTTGCCGGCGACCCAGAGCCAGTCGCGGCCGCGCTGCAGCGCCTTGAGGGCCGCGCGATCGCTCTCGGCCATGCGCGCCGGCCCACCGCCGTCGTGAAAATTGTCACCGAGCGCGGCGACCCGGCGCGGCGCGAAATGCGCGATGAGCGACGCCAGCCGGGCCAGGGTCTCGGCCGTGTCGTAAGGCGGCAACAGCACGCCGCGCACCGCGAACGCCGAACCTTTTTCCAGGTGCAGATCGGCGACGACGAGGAGTTTTTCTTCCGGCCAATACAGCGCACCGGCCGCATCGGCGACAAGTGCGGTGCCACAAATAGCGATAGCGTGTTCTTTACCTTCCCCTGAAAGGGGGAGATCGCTGGGCGAAGCACGCCGGGGGGTGGTCAGTCCACGCAGCATGACCCCTCCCCGGATCGCCTACGGCGCTTCGACCCTCCGCTTTCAGGGGAGGACATACAACGCCCCCTCACTGCATCGCCTCCTTCACCAGTTCGTCGGCCGCCTCGGCGAGCAGTACATCGGCGGCTTCGCCGTACACCGCCTCGCGGCCGATCTCCAGCATGACCGGCACGGCAAGCGGCGACACGTGGTCGAGCGCTTTATGGACGATTCGGCCGGTAATGCGCGAGAGCATTTCGGAAAGCCGGCGCACGTCCAGAAGCCCGGTCGCAGCATCGGCCCGCGCCGCGCGCAGCAGCACGTGGTCGGGCTGATGGCTGCGCAGCACGTCATAGACCAGATCGGTCGAGATCGTGACCTGACGGCGCGATTTTTCCTGGCCGGGAAAGCGGCGCTCGATCAGTCCGGCGATGATGGCGCAGTTACGGAAGGTGCGCTTCATCAGCGCCGATTCGGCGAGCCAGGCTTCGAGATCGTCGCCCAGCATGTCCTGATCGAACAAATCGGCGAGGCTGAGCGTGCCGCCTTCGATGCGCCGCGCCACGTCGCCCAGGCCCCAGACCGCGAGCGCATATTCGTTGGCGACGAAACCCATCGGCCGCAATCGCGCCCGCTCGAGCCGCCGCGTCAGCAGCATGCCGAGCGTCTGGTGCGCGAGCCGGCCCTCGAACGGATAGCAGACCAGATAATGCTTGTTGGCGCGCGGAAAGGTCTCGACCAGGAGCTCGCGCTGGCCCGGCAGCTGCGAGCGCCATTCCTGGATCTCCAGCCACTCGCGCACCTGCGCCGGAAGCTCCCGCCAGGTCTGCGGCTGCGAGATGATGCCGCGCACCCGCTCGGCCAAATACGTGGAAAGCGGAAATTTGCCGCCCTCGTAGGCAGGCACCTTGGGATCCTGCGCGGTGGCGCGCGACACGTAGACCTCGTCCTCGACCAGCGCTTCGTATTTCAAAACCTCGCCGGCGAACACGAAGGTATCGCCCGGCACCATGGTCTCGACGAAATATTCTTCGACCTCGCCAAGGAGCCGGCCGCCGCGCGGAATGACGTGCGACGCGCGCGAGCGGACCAGCCGCACTTTCAGCATGTCAGCCTCGACGATGGTGCCGACATTGAGCCGGTAGCGCTGCGCAACGTTCGGATGGGTGATGCGCCAGCGGCCGTCCTTGCCCTGGCGGATGCGGGCGAAACGATCGTAGGCTTTGAGTGCGTAGCCGCCGGTGGCGACGAAATCGACCACTGCATCGAAGTCGGGGCGGCTCAGCGCCGCATAGGGCGCGGCGGCGGTCACTTCGGCGTAAAGCTCGTCGGCCAAAAACGGCTCGCCGCAGGCGCAGCCGAGCACGTGCTGGGCCAGCACGTCGAGACCGCCGGTGCGCGGCGGCGGCGTGTCCTGCGCGTTTTCGGCAATGGCGTCGAGCGCGGCGCGGCATTCCAGCACTTCGAAGCGGTTGGCCGGGATGAGCACGCCTTTGGACGGTTCCTCCATGCGGTGGTTGGCGCGACCGATGCGCTGCAGGAGCCGCGACGCGCCCTTCGGCGCGCCGACATTGATGACGAGGTCGACGTCGCCCCAGTCGACGCCGAGGTCGAGCGAAGACGTGCACACCACCGCGCGCAACCGCCCGCTCGCCATCGCGGCTTCGACCTTGCGGCGCTGCGCCACGTCGAGCGAGCCGTGATGTAGCGCGATGGCGAGATTGTCGTCGTTGATGTGCCAGAGATCCTGGAAAATGCCCTCGGCCTGACTGCGGGTATTGACGAACACCAGCGTGGTGCGGTGCGCTTTGATCAGCTCGTACATTTCGGCGAGCGCATAGCGCGACGAATGGCCGGCCCACGGCAGCCGTTCGCGGCTGTCCAGCATTGACACGTCAGGCGTCGCGCCGCCCTCGGCGATAATCAGGTCGGCGCGGTTTTCTTCACCGCCGCGCTGCGGCACCATGAAGCGGCAGAGATCGTCGGGCGCGGCCACGGTGGCGGACAGCCCGACGCTGGTGAGCTGCGGCGCCAGACGAAACAGACGCGCCAGATCGAGCGACAATAAATCGCCGCGCTTGGATGTCACCAGCGCATGCAATTCGTCGAGGATGACGCGCTGGAGCGCGCCGAACAGATACGGCGCGTCGGCCGAAGCGAGCAACAACGCGAGTTGTTCGGGCGTGGTCAACAAAATCTGCGGCGGATCGCGGCGCTGGCGCTGGCGCTTCGAGGTCGGCGTGTCGCCGGTGCGCGTCTCGATGCGGATCGGCAGCCCCATCTCGGCGACCGGGACTTCCAGATTGCGCGCGATGTCGACCGCCAGCGCTTTGAGTGGCGAAATGTAAAGCGTGTGCAGCCCGCCCTCGCGCCGAAGGTCGCGGCCAATGGAAACCAAGCGGCGCCTCTCCGCCCGAGCCGCTGGCTCTTCCACTCCCCCTTGTCGGGAGGGGTTGGGGGTGGGGGTCGGGAGCCGCGGCGCCAGCGTCGACACCTGCGATCGCCGAGCAGCGCCGCTCAACTCGACAAGACTCGGCAAAAATCCGGCCAAGGTCTTGCCGCCGCCGGTCGGCGCGATCAGCAGCACCGACCGGCCGGCACGCGCCTTGGCCAAAAGGTCGAGCTGGTGCGGGCGCGGGGTCCAGCCGCGCGCGGCGAACCACCGCGCAAAGGTTTCCGGCAGGCCGGTGGCATGTTCGAGAACGGTCACGATGCAGAACTAGTCGCACCTCACGCGTCGGTCGAGGGCTGGGCGACCACAACGAGGCTGTCGACCGGCACGGCTTTTTCGCTGCGTATCGGCTTGCGGTCGATCCGCGCCACGGTAAGACCCGCCTTACGCAGCACCTCGCGTACATAGTCCTCGGCGTGGCCGTAGCGCAGCGTCGGCAATAGTTTGATGCCCGCGCCCGCGTGCGTCTCGACCGTGAAGGCGAACAAGCCGTCGGGCGTCACGAGCTCCGCTGCAGCGTCGACGATCGGGCCGAGCTCATTCACATAAACAAAAACGTCGGCGGCGATGACGAGGTCGTAGCGTGTTTGTTCGCCGGCTTCGGCCTTGAGCGCATCCAGCACGTCGGCGGTGACAAGGCGGAGATACAGTCCCTTGGCTCGCGCCTGCGCAATCATGGCCGGCGAAAGGTCGACGCCGACGAGACTGTCGGCGAAAGGCCGAAACGCGGCGCCGGCGAGCCCGGTGCCGCAGCCGAGGTCCAGCATGGCGCCAAAGCGCAGCGGTCGACCTGCCCGCCACATGACCGCCGCCACCGCCTCGCGCAACAACGCCGGCCCGCAATAGTCGAGCCGTTCGACCAGCGACGTCTCGAACCGCGTAGCGTATTGGTCGAAGAGGCGGCGCACGTAGGCGCTGGTCATGGCCGGCGCCGTATCGCCGGCGCCGAGCCGAGCGAGCTGCAGCCGCGCGCCGTGATAATCCTCCGGATCGAGCCGCTGCGCTTTGTCGAATGCCGCAATGGCGGCATCGCGCTCGCCGAGCCGGTCGCGAATGGCGCCGAGCGCGAACCACGCCGTGGCGAAGCCCGGCACAAGCTCGACCGTCTGCAGCAGAATGTCGGCTGCGGCGGAAAAATCGCCGCGCGCCGCGTGATCCAGCGCCCATTGGTAACGGCGGTCGGCGGCCAAATCGCCGGAGGAAACAAACAACGGGGCGGCAGCGGTCATCGCACGGTCATTCCGGGGCGCCGCGCAGCGGCGAACCCGGAATCCATAACCACCACCGGTGAAGTATTGCAAAGACCGGGAGTATGGATTCCGGATAGAAACTGACGCGGCTTCCGGAATGACGCGCAGGGTTTATGTATGTCCCATGCGTCCTGAAGACATCCTGGCGCTGACGCCGGCCGGCATCTGTTGCAAACGCGGCGGCTTTCACATCGATCCGACCCACCCGGTGGCGCGGGCCCTGATCACGCACGCGCATTCGGACCATGCGCGCGCCGGCCACGGCGCCGTGCTGGCGACCGCCGAAACGCTCGACCTGATGCGGCTGCGCTACGGCGACGATTTTGCCGGAACGAGCCAGGCGATCCGCTACGGCGAACGGCTGACGCTCGAAGGCGCCGAAGTGACGTTTCATCCCGCCGGCCACGTGCTCGGCTCGGCGCAGATCGCGGTCGAAGCCGGCGGCCTGCGCATCGTCGCCTCCGGCGATTACAAGACGGTGGCCGATCCGACCTGCGCCGCTTTCGAGCTCATCCCGTGCGACGTCTTCATCACCGAGGCGACGTTTGCATTGCCGGTGTTTCGCCATGGCGATCCGCGCGAGGAGATCGGCAAATTGCTGCGCTCGGTCGCGCTATTTCCCGAGCGCGCCCATCTGGTCGGCGCCTATTCGCTCGGCAAGGCGCAGCGCGTCATCGCGCTCATACGCGAGGCCGGCTACGACCGGCCGATCTATCTGCACGGCGCGATGGAGAACATCACGCGTTACTACGAAGGCCGCGGCATCGCGCTCGGCGAACTGCGCCCGGTGCGCGGCACCGGCAAGGCCGAGTTGGCCGGCACCATCACGCTGTGCCCGCCCTCGGCGCTGGCCGATATCTGGACCCGCCGTTTTCCCGATCCGGTGACCGCGTTCGCCTCGGGCTGGATGCGAGTGCGCGCGCGGGCGCGCCAGCAGGGCGTGATGCTGCCGCTGGTGATCTCCGACCATGCCGACTGGGACGGCCTCACCGCCACCATCGCGGCGACGGGGGCCGGCGACATTTGGGTGACGCACGGCCAGGAGGACGCGCTGGTGCATTGGTGCGGCACGCGCGGACTTAAAGGCCGCCCGCTCGACATCGTCGGCTACGGCGAGGAGGACGAGACGCAAGCAGGCGACAGCGAAGCTCAGGCGACTCTGTTCCGGCGTGCGCGCGAAGCGGACGGTGCCCAGGCGGATGCAGCCGACGCATCGCCCGCGGAGATCGACCTCCCTCTCAAAGAGCAAGACGACCGCAACGGCGGCGCCAAACCATGAAGCGCTTCGCCGAATTGCTGGACCGTCTCGCCTACGAGCCGGCGCGCAACGCCAAGCTGCGGCTGATGACGGAGTATTTCCGCTCCACCGAAGATCCCGAGCGCGGCTGGGCGCTGGCGGCTTTGACCGGCGCGCTCAGCTTCCAGCACGCCAAGCCGGGATTGATCCGCAACCTGATCGCCGAGCGCACCGACCCGGTGCTGTTCGGGCTGTCGTATGATTACGTCGGGGATCTCTCCGAGACCGTGGCGCTGATGTGGCCCGCTTCATCCTCGGCCCCCTGCGAGGGCGGAGAACTAAAACTCACCACCGTCATCGCAACGCTCACCACGCTCGGCAAGGCGCAGCTGCCGCAACAGCTGGCGCGCTGGCTCGATGCGCTCGACGAGAACGGCCGCTGGGCGCTGATCAAGCTCGTCACCGGCGGCTTGCGGGTCGGCGTCTCGGCGCGTCTGGCCAAAACCGCCGTCGCGGCGCTCGGCGACAAGGACCCGCAGGAGATCGAGCTGCTATGGCCCGGCCTGGCGCCGCCGTACGGCGAACTGTTCGCCTGGCTGGAAGGCCGCGCGGACAAGCCGGCCAGTGCCGATCCGGCGCCATTCCGGCCGCCGATGCTGGCGCACGCACTCGACGAGCCCGATCTCGCCGCGCTCGATCCGGCCGCGTTCATGGCGGAATGGAAATGGGACGGCATTCGCGTGCAGGCCGTCGCCGCGCCCGCGCCGCACGCTGCCGATCGCAAGGTCGGCGTGGCGCGGCTTTATTCGCGCACCGGCGAGGACATTTCCAAAAGCTTCCCCGATCTTCTCGAAGCGCTGCATCTGCCCGGCGCCATCGACGGCGAGCTGTTGATCAAGCGCGGCGGTTTGGTGCAGTCGTTCAACGTGCTGCAGCAGCGGCTCAACCGCAAAACCGTGACCGGCAAGCTGATGGCCGAATTTCCCGCGCACTTGCGCGCCTACGATCTGCTCGCCGACGGCGACGAGGATTTACGCAAAGCGCCGTTTGCCGAACGCCGCGCGCGGCTCGAACATTTCATCGCACGGCTGAACGACGACCGCGTCGACCTGTCGCCGCTGGTCGCATTCACGACGTGGCACGATCTCGCGCTCGCACGCAAGAATCCGGCGGCGGCCGGCGCCGGGCCCGACGCGGCGGCGGTCGAAGGCGTCATGCTCAAGCGGCGCGACGCGGCTTATTCGCCGGGCCGGCCGAAAGGGCCGTGGTGGAAATGGAAGCGCGATCCGTTCATCATCGACGCCGTGCTGATGTACGCGCAGCGCGGTCACGGCAAGCGCTCGTCGTATTATTCGGATTATACATTCGGCGTGTGGACCAAAGGCCAAAGCGGCGACGAGCTGGTGCCGGTCGGCAAGGCCTATTTCGGCTTTACCGACGAGGAGCTTCTGCAGATCGACCGCTACGTCCGCCGCAACACGATCGAGCGCTTCGGCCCGGTGCGCGAAGTCGTGCATGAGGCCGATCAGGGCCTGGTCCTGGAAGTCGCGTTCGAGGGCCTGCAGCGCTCGACCCGGCACAAGTCCGGCGTGGCGATGCGGTTCCCGCGCATCAACCGGCTGCGCTGGGACAAACCGCCCGGCGAGGCCGACCGCCTGGAACGGCTCGAAACCCTGCTCACCCAGATCGAACAGGCGCGGGCGTCATGACCGCGCGCGCCGCCGAAAGTTCGCCCGGCGTGAAGGTGCGCCGCGCCCGGCTGCGCGATGTGCCGGCCCTGATCGCCTTGGAGCGCGCGGTCTTCACCACCGACGTGGTGTCGCGGCGCAGCTTTCGGCGCTTCGTCGCTTCGTCGCAAGCCAGCCTGCTGATCGCCGAAGCCGAAGGCCAATTCGCCGGCTACGTGCTGGTGCTCTATCCGCCGCGCTCCAAACTCGCCCGGCTCTATTCGATCGCGGTGGCGCCGCATGTCGGCGGGCGCGGCATCGGTCCGCTGTTGCTTGCCGCCGCCGAGCGCACCGCGCGGCGCCGCGGCCGGCGCGCCATGCGGCTCGAAGTCCAGGAGCACAACACCCGCGCCATTGCGCGCTACGAGAAGTCGGGCTATCGGCTGTTCGGCAGGCAGCATGCCTATTATGACAATGGCGACGACGCGCTCCGCTTCGAAAAACCGCTTGACGGTTCCCCACACTCCGCCTGACTCGCGTGCGCGAATCGGTTTTGATGGTGGACAGCGCGGCCGCCACGGTCGCCAAGCGTCGATCCGGGGGCTATGACAGCGGTGCCGTGTCCGACTTCCAACGCATGATCGGCCCAACACGCTTCGGCTTTTGTGACCTGAAAGGGACCCGCCCATGACCGGCTGGGTTATCCTGGTCGACCAGCCGCGCGATCTGCCGAACGCCGAGACGCCGCACAAGGTCATCACCACCAGCGAGTACCTGGCGCGGCCGCGCCTGTTCGACATGGGGCGGCCGAAGATAGTCAATCTGGCGCGCTCTTACGCCTATCAGTCCAAGGGCTATTACGCCTCGCTGCTCGCCGAGGCGCGCGGCCATCGCGTGGTGCCGACCGTCGAGACCATGCTGGAACTGCGCGAGCAGAAGCTTTACGAGCACGCGCTCCCCGAGCTCGAAGACGACCTGAACCGCTGCGCCCGTCGTGCCGACTTCCAGCCCAACGGCGAACTCAAGCTGTTGGTCTGCTTCGGCATCGCCCGCGACCCGCGCTTCGAATCGTTCGGCCGGCTGTTGTTCGACTGGTTCCGCTGCCCGGCGCTCGAAGTCATCGTCGACCAGGGCGAGTGGCTGACCATCGACCGCATCCGCCCGCGCAACATCACCCGGCTCGCCAACGGCGAAGCCGAGTTCTTCCGCCAGTCGCTGCACAATCACACCAAGCGCGAATGGCGCGATCCCAAGGCGCGCTCGCTCGCCAAGTACGATCTCGCGGTGCTGTACGATCCGAACGAGAAGATGGCGCCGTCGTCGCCGCTTTCGATCAAGCATTTCGCCCGCATCGCCGACAAGCTGTCGGTCGACGTCGAGCCGATCACCAAGCGCCAGCTCGCCGAGCTCGCCGAATTCGACGGCCTGTTCATTCGCGAGACCACCTCGATCGACAATCACACCTACCGCTTCGCGCGCCGCGCCTGGCAGGAGGGCATGCCGGTCATCGACGACCCGATCTCGATGATCCGCTGCACCAACAAGGTATTTCTGGTCGAACTCCTACAGCAGAACCAAGTGCCGACGCCGCCGACCGTAATCCTCGCCGAGGATACCGACCTCGCCAAGGCGATCGACGAACTGGGCCTGCCGCTGGTGGTGAAAATCCCCGACGGCTCGTTCTCGCGCGGCGTCCACAAGATCGAAACGGCGGCCGAATTCAAGCGCATCTGCGACGAGCTGTTCGAGGAAACCGATCTCTTGCTGGCGCAAAAATTCCTGCCGACCGAGTTCGATTGGCGGGTCGGCGTGCTGGCCGGCGAGCCGCTGTTCATCTGCCAGTACCGCATGGCGCGCGGCCACTGGCAGGTGGTGAAATATCGGGCGGACGGCTCGTCGCGCGAAGGCGGCTTCCGCGCCTTCGATATCGACCAGGCGCCGCGCGAGGTGATCGACATCGCGGTGCGCGCCGCCCGCCCGATCGGCGAGGGCTTCTACGGCGTCGACCTCAAGCAGACCGACCACGGCATCGTGGTCATGGAGGTCAACGACAACCCGAACCTCGAACACGGCATCGAGGACACCGTCGGCAAGGACGAGATCTGGACGCGGCTCCTGCGCTGGTTCATCGACCGCTTCGAGCAGTAGCCGCTAAAGTGGCCCAGGGGCCTTCGGTCCAATTTGTTTAGAAAAATCCTTTCGTCCCTACATGTATGGTATGCTCGGCTCCGCGGCGGCACTCGCGGGCCCCATCGAGGCATTGGGCGGCACTGATGAACGTCAACGTACCTGCACGGCGCTATCCGGGGACCATGGACTTGAACGAGTTCATGGCGTTTCTCGAGATGCGCCCGAAAGAGGAGCGTTGGCACCTGATTGAGGGCTTCGCCGTGATGATGGCTCCGCCAAGCCTGGCGCATCAGCGCATTGCGTTGAACCTTTGCGAGCTTCTCAATCGCGAGTTCGTGGCTCAACGTCGCGATCTCTATGCTTATCACGAGATCGCCATCCGACTGCCCGACGTCATCAACTTTCAGCCGGAGCCCGACGTCGTGGTCGCCTCCGGGATGGCCAGCTACGAGTCCTTTGCGGAGAATTTCGAGCTAGTGGCCGAAATTCTGTCGCCCTCCAATTCGCGCGCCCAGATCGAGACCAAGCTTCGCCGTTATCGCGAGGCGTCACACAATCTCTATGTTCTGGTGATCGAGCCGCGCGAATATTCGGTGGAGATTTACGCGAGAAGCCGCGGTTGGGAGCCGGTCAGTCGCAAGCGGCCTGACGATCGGATCGAGCTGCCCGAATTCGGGCTGCGCTGCGCGGTGGGCGATCTTTATCGCGGCACTCCGCTCGATCCACATCGATAAATCGTTCGGCCGATCGCCGCTGGATTACGCCTGCCCGGCCGCAGGCTCCCTGGGCTTCGCCACCCGATCGAGCGGCCAGCGCGGCCGCGGCGCGAAGTCGAGCGGGTCGGTGAGGCCGAGCGCCAGGCGCTCGGCGCCGGCCCAGGCGATCATGGCGCCGTTGTCGGTGCACAGAGCCGGCGGCGGCGCCACCAGCGATGTGCCGGCCTCGAAGGCGACGCGGTGCAGCACCTTGCGGATCGCCTGGTTGGCGGCGACGCCGCCGGCGCAGACCAGCGCGCTCGGCGCGCCGACCCGCTCGCGGAACATGCGCATGCCGAGCCGCAGCCGGTCCAACACGACGTCGACCACCGCCTGCTGAAACGACGCGCATAGATCGGCGACATCCTGATTGCTGAGCGGCGCGATCTTTTCGGCTTCGAGCCGCAGCGCCGTTTTCAGCCCCGACAGCGAAAAGTCGGCGTCGTGGCGCCCGCTCATCGGCCGCGGCAGCGCAAAGCGCGCCGGGTCGCCATTCTGCGCTTCCTTCTCCACCAGCGGGCCGCCCGGATAACCCAGGCCGAGCAGCTTTGCGGTCTTGTCGAACGCCTCGCCGATCGCGTCGTCCACCGTGCCGCCGAGCCGCAAATAATCGCCGACGCCGCGCACGCCTAAAATCTGGGTGTGGCCGCCTGACGCAAGGAACAGGCAATAGGGAAACGCCGTGCCGTCGGTCAGCCGCGCCGTCAGCGCGTGCGCCTCGAGGTGGTTGACCGCCATCAGCGGCTTGCCGTGGGTCAGCGCGATCGCTTTCGCGGTGGTCAGTCCGACGATGAGCCCGCCGATCAAGCCCGGCCCGGCCGCGGCGGCGACGCCATCGAGCGCCGCGAACGTGCTGCCGGCCTCCGCCATGGCCTTGGCGATGATGCGGTCGAGCGCCTCGACATGGGCGCGCGCGGCGATCTCCGGCACCACGCCGCCGAACGCGGCGTGCTCGCTGACCTGTGACAGCACCACATTGGACAGGATGCGGCCAGCGCCGTCGTCGCCCCGCTCCACCAGGGCTGCGGCGGTCTCGTCGCAGGTCGTTTCGATGCCGAGGATAACCATGGATATATTATATACGCTCGGCCTGCCGGGGCGCCGTAAAAGCGATGACGCAACCCACGCCTTCTCCCGTCCTCCGTATCGGCTCGCGCGGCTCACCGCTGGCGCTGGCGCAGGCGCGCGAGGTGCAGAGCCGACTGGCGGCGGCGTGCGGCGTGCCAGCCGAGCGGATCGAGATCAAAACCATCCGCACCACCGGCGACGCCATCCAGGACCGGCCGCTGGCCACCGCCGGCGGCAAAGGCCTCTTCACCAAAGAGATCGAGGAGGCGCTACTCGCTCGAAGCATCGATCTCGCGGTGCATTCGTCCAAGGACATGCCGACGGTGCTACCGGACGGGCTGTTGCTGGACGCGTTTCTGCCGCGCGAAGATCCGCGCGATGCCTTCATCAGCCGCACAGCCAAAAGCCTGCGCGACCTGCCGCGCGGCGCCGTCGTCGGCACCGCCTCGCTGCGCCGGCAGGCGATGGTCAAACGCCTACGACCGGACCTCAAAGTCGTGACCTTGCGGGGCAACGTCGAAACGCGCCTGCGCAAGCTCGACGCCGGCGAAGCCGATGCGACGCTGCTTGCGGTCGCCGGCCTCAAACGCCTCGGCTTGCTGGCTGCCGCGACGATGGTCCTCGACATCGACGAGGTTTTGCCCGCCGTCGGCCAAGGCGCGATCGGCATCGAAACGCGCGCCGACGACGAAGCGACGCGGGCGCTGGTCACCAAGATCAACGACGTGGATACCGCCATGGCGCTCGCCGCCGAGCGCGCCTTTTTGGCCGTGCTCGACGGCTCCTGCCGCACGCCGATCGCCGGCCATGCGCGCGTGAGCGACGGAGTGATGCACTTTCGCGGCATGATCCTGCGCCCCGACGGCAGCGAGGCGCATGAAGCCGCGCGCGAGGGCCGCTGCGCCGCGGCCGCCGAACTCGGCGCCGCCGCCGGCCGCGAACTGAAAGACCGCGCCGGCCCTGACTTTTTCGCCACCGGTTAGACGATGCGCGTGCTCATCCTCCGCTCGCAGCCAAGTGCCGCAAGAACTGCGGCTGCCTTGCGCGCACGCGACCACGAGCCGATCATTGCGCCCCTGATGTGGATCGAGATTCTGTCGAACGCCGACCTCAGCAAGGGGCCGTGGGCGGCGTTCTTGATCACCAGCATCCACTCCATGTGGGGTCTCGCCAATCAGACTCATCGCGAGGAGGTGCGGCGCGTCCCGGTTTTCACGGTCGGGGAGCGAACGGCGGAACAAATCCGCCAGCGCCAATTTATTTCCGTCACGTCGGCCGACGGCAATGTGAGCGATCTCGTCGATCTTGTTGCCGCGCGGCTCACTCCGCCAGCGCGTCTGCTCTACCTTGCCGGCGAGGATCATGCCGGCGACCTTGCCGGCGAGCTGCGCGCCAAAGGCTTCGTGGTCGATGCCGTCATCGTCTATCGCGCCGTCGTGGCAGAAGCACTGCCGCAGCCGGCGCTCGACGCATTGGCGAGCGGCATTGATGCGGTGTTGCATTATTCCCGACGCAGTGCGGAGGCCTACGTCAACGCTGCACACCGCAGTGGCGTCCTCGCAAAGGCGCTCGGACCTCTGCATTTGTGCCTGTCCGCCCGAGTCGCCGAACCGCTCGCCAGCGCCGGTGTAACCTCCATCAAAGTTGCCTCACGGCCTAATGAAGCCGCTTTGCTCGCGCTTATTGGTCCCACAACGCACTGAATGCGTTGTCCGTACTGGAGCCGCCTGACGAGTTGCCGCCATGAGTTGCCGCCGCCATTGTCGCGTACTATGCCGTCGTCGCAAGCCCAACCTCCCCACGCGATTCGTCGATTGCTCTCGGAGGGTGCATGACGAGCGAGCCTGACAGCCCATCGCGCCGGCGGCCGCCGACCATCGATTTGACCGCCCAAGAGGTCAAACCCGAAGCGGCGCGCTCGTCTGCCGGCGCCGAGGGCGCGGCGTCGCAAAAATCCGCGCGCTGGAATTTTCGCGGCGCCATCGCGCCACAGGCGATTGCCGCGCTGGTGGGCGCTATCGCTGCGGCCGCGATCATTGCGGCGCTGTGGGCGGCAGGCATCATTCCGCCGTCGCGCACCCCCGAGACTCAGCAGGCACAAAAACCCGCACCGGATGTTTCGGCGCAGCTCAATAAAATCGAATCGGAGCTGGCGAAGCGCGCGCCGGCGCCCGATCCGGCGTTGATCTCGCGGCTCGCGGCGCTCGAGGCGCAAACCAAGACGCTCGGCGATTCGATTGCCGCGCTCAACAAACGGCTCGACGACATTGCCGTTGCCGCGAAAAGCGCCGGCGAGCGCGCCGATGCCGCCACCGCGGCAGCAAGTAAAACCGCACAATCGGCGCAATCAGCCGCGCAGTCCGCGGTTGCGCGCAGCGATCTCGAGGCGCTGCAAAACCGCATTGCCGCGCTGGAACGCCAGATCACCGCTTTCGGCAACGCCGCAGCGCAGCAGCGTCCGGCCAGCACCGACGACCGCGCGGCGCGTGCCGCGCTCGCCGCCGCGGCGCTGCGCGATGCGGTCGAACGCGGCGCGCCGTTTGCGACCGAGCTTGCCGCGGTGAAAGCGCTCGGCACGCCGCAAGCCGTCATCGCTCCGCTCGAACCTTTCGCGGCCAACGGCGTGCCGAGCGCCGCCGACCTTGCCCATGAACTCGCGCAGCTCATGCCCTCGCTGCAGCAGGTGTCCGGTACGCCGCCCGCCAAAACTTCGTTTCTGGCGCGGCTCGAGGACAATGCCAAAAATCTGGTGCGCGTAACGCCGATCGATGCGCCGGCCGGCAACGACGCTGCCGCCGTGATCGCGCGGCTCAATCTCGACGCCGCGCACGCCGATCTCACCGCCGCCCTGGCCGACATCGCCCGCTTGCCGCAAGCTGCACAAACGCTGGCCGCGCCCTGGGTGCAGAAAGTCAACGCGCGCAACGCCGCCATTGCGGCCGCCCGCCGCATCGCCGCCGATGCAGTCGCCGGCCTTGGCAAAGCCAACAGCCCATGATCCGCATCGTCTTCTTCCTCATCGTCGTCGGCGCGCTGTCGCTCGGCATTGCCTGGCTCGCCGACCGGCCGGGCGACGTCGTCATCACCTGGCAGGGCCTGCGCATCGAGACCTCGCTGCTGATGCTCGGCAGCGCCATCCTGGTGCTGATGGCGCTGATCGGCATCGTCTGGATGGTCGTGCGCGCCGTCGTGCGCTCGCCGACGGCGCTTTCGAATCGGCTGCGCGATCGGCGTGGCGTGCGCGCCTACGAGGCCATCTCCAACGGCTTGATCGCCATCGGCGCCGGCGACATCGCGGCCGCGCACAAACACGCCGGCGACGTCAACCGCATCGCGCCCGGTGAGCCGCTGGCGCTGCTCCTCACCGCGCAGGCGGCGCAGCTTGCCGGCGACCGCGACGGCGCCGACCGCGCCTTCCGCGCCATGGCGAGCCGCACCGACACCAAGGCGCTCGGCCTGCACGGCCTGTTCGTCGAGGCGCACCGCCGCAACGACCACGTCGGCGCGCGCGCCTATGCCGAAGAGGCGGCGCGCACCGCGCCGACGCTCGGCTGGGCCGCACGCGCGGTGCTGGAATTCCGCAGCGCCGCCGGCGACTGGGCCGGCGCGCTGGACCTGCTCGAGCGCGGCAAGCGCGCGCTCGAAAAAGCCGTGTATCGGCGCCAGCGTGCCGTGCTGCTGACCGCGCAAGCCATGGCCGGTCAGGATTCCGACCGCGACAATGCCAAGGCCGCCGTACTCGAAGCCGTCAAGCTCGAGCCGACGCTGGTGCCTGCGGCGTCGCTCGCCGGCCGCATGCTGGCCGAAGCCGGCGAGCTACGGAAGGCCTCGCGCATCGTCGCCAAGGCCTGGCGCGCCAACCCGCATCCCGATCTGGCGCAAACCTATAGCGAGCTGCGTTTCGGCGACGCCGCGCGCGACCGCTTGGCGCGGATCGAAGCCCTGATCAAAAAGACGCCGGGCCACATCGAAAGCGCGCTCGCGGTGGCGCGCGCCGCGCTCGACGCCCGCGAATTCGCCAAGGCGCGCGCCGCGCTGGCACCGTATCTGTCGGCGCTGAGCCGGCGGGTGGCGCTGTTGATGGCGGAACTCGAACGAGTCGAGCGCAACGACGAGGGCCGCGCCCGCGAATGGATGGCGCGCGCGCTCCATGCCGCGCCCGATCCGCAATGGACCGCCGATGGCCATGTCTCCGACCGCTGGCTGCCGATCTCGCCGGTCACCGGCCGGCTCGACGCCTTCGAATGGCGCGTGCCGCTCACCGGCATGGTCACCGCTCCGGTGATCGAGCCCGAAGCGCCGCGTGTCGCGGCCGACGAGGCGCTGCCGAAGCCGGTTCCGCCGGCAGCCACGGACGGTAATGTCGCCGCGCCGCCCTCAGCCCCAGCGGCTCCCGACGCGCCGCGCCGGCGCGCAAATCGACCTGCACCCAAGGCGGAGCCGGTAATTCCGCTGGTTCACGCCCCCGACGATCCCGGGCCCGAGTCGGCCGAAGAGGCTTGATCTAGTTTGCCGTCATCCGTCTCAGCTAATTGAGAACGATGTCAGCGAACCTGAGTCGAAGCAATTGGAGTTGGCATTTTAAGAGGAATTGCGCAATTCCTTCCGTAAACTGTCTTGATAGCGACTTAAGTTTTCCTGCGATTGCCCAATCCAAATACTGAATTGATCGAGACTTCTCACCATGTTTACAAACATGATGGGAACGTTGCCGGTCCTAATGAGAGTCTCACACGATGGACGTTCACCTAGTAGATTTATTCCATGCGCATATTGGCGAAGAGACTGCGCGGCGGGCGCAAAACCCGCATTCGCCACTGATGAACCAAATGCCGTGTTAAACTCAGCTTGATCAATTCTGTTCTGGTCATAGATATTAGCAATTTCTCTATAGGCAGCATCCAATTTATTTGCGAGCGCTGTGATTTTATCTTGGAGAGAGCGTGAATTTATATCCAGACAAATGCGTTCTGGATTTTGAGTTATGAGTGAATCGTGCCATTCGTTGGCTAAAGACACTCCCGATTGGACAACTTCGAGAAGTTTTGCACTCTCGGTGAGTAATTCCCTGATTGTTTCCTTTGAGCGCGGCTTCTTGGGTTGGGTGGCCTCAGCAAAGCCGGAGCCTTGCACTGCCGGAACCGTTGCAGATGGTGCCCGATTGCCAAAATGTCGATCATAATAATCGAATGCGACTATGCTGACCGTGACCGTCATCGCAAGGATCAAAACTGCCAGCCGTATTGGGGGCTTTGGCATGTGCCCCCGATTCGACCATGCTAGCAGTGCTACTCCCGAGATGATGAGAGGAATTCCGTAGTAGGGATGTTCCGCCATCAGGTACACCCCATCACCGAACAAGGCGATCCCGATCCAAAACAGCGCATCATCGCGCGACATAGAAAATGCTTTTCGTGGACCGCTTTCAGCCACGGTCACCTTCTCCGCCGCTCGCTCGCTTGGGCCACTCCAGTTCTTGGGCAAGAATTTTCCCGACCTGACTTGCTCAATAAGCCTAGCGGTATCTGGCCCGTCGTGACCCATGGCAAAACCCTCTGCGCTCGATTGTATCGCCACAGACGATTCGCGCCGCACGCGTCCACCGGATTCTTTGAGAAAGTCGCCGGATGCACTATAATGCAGGAGAAGGCGATTGCCGTTCTGCCGGAATCCGGCATAAACGTCACTATAATGCATTGAATTATAATGCCTGAGCACGATTCGCCGTGGACGAACTGGTAGCAAAGAAAAAGCAGTCGCCCGCAGCCGCGCCCAGCGTCGGCGAAACCGCGGCGTTTCTGGCCGCGATCGGCGCCGAAGTGCGGCGGCATCGCGCCAAGCGCGGCATGACGCGGCGGCAATTGGCGCAGGCGTCGGAAACCTCCGAGCGCTATCTGGCGCAGATCGAGAGCGGCGCCGGCAATCCGTCGGTCAGCGTGCTGCGCGCCATCGCGCAGGCGCTCGGGCTGCCGGCTGCGGCGCTGCTGCCTGAGGCGAGTACGCGTCCGGCGGCGTTGGCGGCAATCATCGATCTCCTGAGCCAGGTGCCGGAAGCCGAACTCCCGGCGCTTGCCAAGGACATCGCGGCGCGCATCGCCGGCGCGCAAAACGCCGACCGGGCCCGGCGCATCGCGCTCATTGGCCTGCGCGGCGCCGGCAAGTCGACCTTGGGGCGCCTGTTGGCGCAGCAGTTCGGCTCGCCGTTCATCGAGCTCGACCGCCTGATCGAAGAGGATTACGGCGCCAGCATTCCCGACCTGATCGAGATGGCGGGCGCAGCCACTTTCCGCCGTCTTGAGCGCGGCGCCTTGGAGCGCGTGATCGCCGAGCACGATGCGGCAATCATCACCACCGCGGGCGGCATCGTCGCCGACGCCGAAACCTACGCGCTCCTTCTTCGCCGCAGCCACACGGTGTGGATCAAGGCGCGGCCCGAGGACCACATGAGCCGCGTCATGGCGCAGGGCGATTTTCGCCCCATGGCGGCGAACCGCGAAGCGATGGCGGATCTGGTCGCCATCCTCGACGCGCGCCGCGCCGACTATGCGCGCGCCGAAGCCGAAGTCGACACGACCGGCGATACGGTAGAGCAGAGTCTGGCGAAGCTCGTCGCGACGATGACGCGCTTGCTTGGCTCTGACGCGAACTGATCAGAGATAGCCGCGATGAATTTCACGGCCGATTATTTGTTGTTGTTTTCTTCTCGATCAGAGAAAGCCGTCGATCGCAATGGTCGCCGTGTGTTTCGAAAGGATTGTTTTGTCAAGGGTCTCCGACCGCCGAAGGCGGCGCTTCGCGCCCTTGACAAAACAATCCTTTCGAAACTTTTTGCCGCCATTGCGATCGACGGCGTACTGCGACCGCATGCAGCAAGTGCCATTGCTGCTAACGTATCATGACTCTCGCCGACACCGGCTTCCTCGACCTTGCGCCGCTGCGGCTCGAGTACCGCATGATCGGGCCGCGGCCGGACGCGGCGCCGACCATCGTCATGCTGCACGAAGGCCTCGGCTCGACGGCGCTATGGGGCGCGTTTCCGGACAAGCTCGCGGCCGCCACCGGCGCCGGCGTGTTGGTTTACTCGCGCGCCGGCTACGGCAAATCGTCGCCGGGACAATTGCCGCGCACGGTCCGCTTCATGCACGAGGAGGCGACCGACGTGCTGCCGCGCGTGCTCGATGCCATCGGATTTACGCGCGGCATTCTGCTCGGCCACAGCGACGGCGCCTCGATCGCCGCGATCTATGCCGGCAGCGTGCAGGATCACCGCGTCCGCGGCCTCGTTCTGATCGCGCCGCATTTCTTCACCGAAGACATGGGGCTCGCCGAAATCCGCCGCGCCCGTGACGCGTTCGCCGCCGGCCGGCTGCGCGAAAAACTGAAACGCTGGCATGCCGACGTCGATTGCGCCTTCCGCTCCTGGAGCGAGCCGTGGCTCGATCCGGACTTTGCCAAGTGGGACATCACCGAGGCGCTCGGCTACATCCGCGTGCCGCTGCTAATCGTGCAGGGCGAGCACGACCAGTACGGCACGTTCCGCCAGCTCGAAGCCGCCGAACGCGAATGTTTCTGCCCGGTCGAGACCGCGGTGCTGCCCGGCATCCGTCACGACCCGCCGCGCGAGGCGCCCGAACGGACACTTTCGATCGTCTCGGGGTTTATCAATCGGCTCTTCCGCGAGCACGGCGAAGCCGACCCGCAAGCCCATTCGGGGCTTGCGGCGTCATGAAGTATAATGCATATTAAGCATTCGAGCGGCGGATAACTGCATTATAATGCAGCAGGCCACAGCGGCCGAGGCAGAGGCATGGCGGACACCGCATCTAGCGCCGGGCAGCCCTTGGCGAACGGCGCGACGCGCATCGATTTTCAGACCGAGCCGACGCGCTATCGGCACTGGAAGCTTGCCATCGACGGCGACGTCGCCACGCTGACCATGGACGTCGACGAGAAGGGCGCGCTGTTCGACGGCTACGAGCTGAAACTCAATTCCTACGATCTCGGCGTCGACATCGAGCTGGCCGACGCGATCGAGCGGCTGCGCTTCGAATATCCGGCCGTGCGCGCGCTGGTGCTGCGCTCGGCAAAGCCGCGGGTGTTTTCTGCCGGCGCCAACATCCGCATGCTGGCCGGGGCCAGCCATGCCCACAAGGTGAATTTTTGCAAGTTCACCAACGAGACCCGCAACGGCATCGAAGATCTTTCAGAACATTCCGGCGTGCCGACGCTGTGCGCCATCAACGGCACCGCTGCCGGCGGCGGCTACGAGCTGGCGCTCGCCGCCGACCACATCATGCTGATCGACGACGGCGCGGCGTCGGTGTCGCTGCCCGAACTGCCGCTGCTGGCGGTGCTGCCCGGCACCGGCGGACTGACCCGCGTCTCCGACAAGCGCAAGGTGCGCCGCGATCTCGCCGACGTGTTCTGTACCACCGAGGAAGGCGTCAAAGGCGCCCGCGCGCGCGACTGGCGCCTGGTCGACGAGACCGTGGCGGGATCGAAGTTCGACGACACGGTCACAGCGCGCGCCAAAGAGTTCGCCGCCAAGTCGCGCCGCAACGGCGCCAGCGCCGGCATCAAGCTGACGCCGCTCGCGCGGCGCTTCGAGGCCGACAGCATCGAATACACAACGCTGACGGTCGAATTCCAGCGCGCCGAGCGCATCGCCACCATAACGCTGCGCGGCCCGACCGCGCCGCCGCCGGCCTCGGCCGAGGCCATGGTGCAGCAGGGCGCGGAGTTCTGGCCGCTCGAACTGGCGCGCGAGCTCGACGATTCCATCCTGCACATCCGGCTCAACGAGCTGGAAGTCGCCGCCCTGGTGTTCAAATCGTCAGGCGATCCCGAACAGGTGCTCGCCTACGATCGCTTCCTTGAAGCAAACAAAGAACACTGGCTTGCGCGCGAAATCCGGCTCCTGTGGAAGCGCGTGCTCAAGCGCGTCGATCTGACCTCGCGCTCGCTGGTGACGTTGATCGAGCCGGGCTCGTGCTTTGCCGGCACGCTCGCCGAGCTGGCTTTCGCCAGCGACCGTTCGTACATGTTCATCGGCGTGCGCGAGGGTGACAACAAACACCCCGCCGCTATTGCGCTGAGCGACGCGAATTTCGGCGCCTATCCGATGGCGAACGGCATTACGCGCCTCGCCTGCCGCTTTCTCGCCGATCCGGCGGCGCTCGACGCGGCCAAAGCCGAACGCGAAAAACTGCTCGATGCCGAGACCGCGCAAAAACTCGGCCTCGTCACCTTCGCGCTCGACGACATCGATTGGGGCGACGAGGTCCGCGTGTTTCTCGAAGAGCGCGCCAGCTTCTCGCCCGACAGCCTCACCGGCATGGAAGCCAACCTGCGCTTCGCCGGGCCGGAGACCATGGAATCGAAAATTTTTGCCCGGCTCACCGCCTGGCAGAACTGGATCTTCCAGCGCCCCAACGCCATCGGCGAGGAGGGCGCGCTCAAACGCTACGGCACCGGCCAGAAGCCGGCCTTCGACATGAGGAGAGTGTGACAATGCTTCTCCTCCCCCGCTTGCGGGGGAGGGGGACCGCCCGAAGGGCGGTGGAGGGGGCAAGTCGGCGCCCATGCTTGGGCGGCAAGTCCCCCCTCCGGCTCGCTGCGCTCGCCACCTCCCCCGCAAGCGGGGGAGGAAAGACAGGAGCGACCCATGACCATCGAGACCGTCGATTACACGACCAAGATCCCGAACAACGTCAACCTGACCGAGGACCGTCAGGTGCTGCGCGCGCTCGAAAGCTGGCACCCCGGCTACATCGACTGGTGGATGGACATGGGGCCGGAGGGTTTTCAGAACTCCGAGGTCTATCTGCGCACCGCGGTGTCGGTCGATCCGAAGGGCTGGGCCAAGTTCGACTACGTGAAAATGCCGGATTACCGCTGGGGCATCCTGCTCGCGCCCAAGGAGGAGGGTCGCACCATTCCGTTCGGCCGTCATCTCGGCGAGCCGGCCTGGCAGGAAGTGCCGGGCGAATACCGCGCCATGCTGCGCCGGCTCATCGTCATCCAGGGCGACACCGAGCCGGCCTCGGTCGAGCAGCAGCGCCATCTGGGAAAAACCGCGCCGTCGCTCTACGACCTGCGCAACGTGTTTCAGGTCAATGTCGAGGAAGGCCGCCACCTCTGGGCGATGGTTTATCTGCTGCAGAAATATTTCGGCCGCGACGGCCGCGAAGAAGCCGGCGAGCTGTTGCGCCGCCGCTCCGGCGACGCCGACAAGCCGCGCATGCTCGGCGCCTTCAACGAGGCGACGCCGGACTGGCTGTCGTTCCACATGTTCACCTTCTTCACCGACCGCGACGGCAAGATGCAGCTCGAAAGCCTGGCGCAATCCGGCTTCGACCCGCTGTCGCGCACCTGCCGCTTCATGCTGACCGAAGAAGCGCACCACATGTTCGTCGGCGAGACCGGCGTCGGCCGCACCATCCAGCGCACCTGCGAGGCGATGAAGGAAGCCGGCATCGAGGACGTGGGCGATATCGACAAGGTGCGCGCGCTCGGCGTCATCGACCTGCCGACCATGCAGAAGAAGCTCAACCTGCACTACACGCTGTCGCTCGACCTGTTCGGCTCCGAGGTCTCGACCAACGCGGCGAACACCTTCACCGCGGGACTGAAGGGCCGCTTCCAGGAAACCAAAATCCAGGACGACCATAAGCTCGACAACGCCACCTACCCGGTGCTCAAGCTGGTCGACGGCGAGATCAGGCGCGTCGACGAGCCGGCGCTGACCGCGATCAACATGCGGCTGCGCGACGATTACACCGCCGATTGCCAGCGCGGGCTCGACCGCTGGAACAAGATCATCGACAAGATCGGCGTGCCGTTCAAATTCGCGCTGCCGCATGTCGGCTTTCATCGCCAGATCGGCGAGTTCAAGGACGCCCACGTAACGCCCGACGGCGCGCTGATCGACGCCGCGGCGTGGGCGCGCGACAAGGCGAAATGGCTGCCGTCGCGCGACGACGGCGAGTTTATCGCCAGCCTGATGAAGCCGGTCACCGAGCCCGGCCAATTCGCCAGCTGGATCGCCCCGCCGCGCGTCGGCATCGACAACAAGCCCGGCGATTTCGAATACGTGAAAATCGCGGCCTGAGATCACTGAAACGTCATTGCGAGCGAAGCGAAGCAATCCAGTGCGGCGGCGCCGTTCTGGATTGCTTCGTCGCTTCGCTCCTCGCAATGACGATGTACTGCACGAGCTTAAGTGCTCGGGTCTGCCAGCGGCCCTTCGCGCAAGCGCGCAAGATCGAAGCGGTCGATCTCACGGAGGAGTTCGATGAACGCTTTAGCGCCGTGCATCAGCGCCGCCTCGCCCTTTTTGGCAGTGGCCTGTGTGGCGTCGCCGACGGCGCCGCTGTCGTGCAGGTCCTGGGTCATCCAGGCGAAGCCGGCCGGCCGGTAGGCGCTGAGATATTTGAACTCGCGGGCCATCGCGATCGTCGCAGGCTCGGCGTTGATCGCCCTGTTCATGCGCACCGTGTCGGGCTCTGCCGCCAGCATCAGCGAGGTCTCGATGTCGCCGCCGTGGATGCCGTGCTTTTTCTCCTCGGCCGCGAACGTACCGTCCGGATAGCCGAAGCGGTGCCAGCCGACGGTGACGGCCAGCATGCCGAGCCGGGCGCGCAGATCGCGCGCCACCGATTCCATGGCGGCGACGTTCCCGCCGTGGCTGGTGACCAGCACCAGCTTGCGCCCGCCGGCCCGCGCCAGACTTTCGCCGAGCTCGGTCCAGGCCGCGATCGCGGTCGCGGTCGAGAACGTCAGCGTGCCCGGATAGGACAGATGCTCGGCCGAGACGCCGATCCTTTGCACCGGCAAAAACGTTACCGGCAAATCGTCCAGCAATAGTTTGTGCACGCGCGCCAGATAGGCCTCGGCGATGTAGCTGTCGACGCCGAGCGGCAGGTGCGGGCCATGCTGCTCCACCGCGGCGAGCGGCAGCACCGCGATCCAGCGCGCGGCCGCGGCGCCGGCCCCGGCGATGTCCTGCCAGGTCATCTCCATCCAATTGCGCTTGGGCAGCGTCATCTGCGGCTCTGCGGCGTTGTGGTCCTGGCGGCCGGCGGGCTTTTTGCGCCGCCATGCTCTATTGTCGGCCGGCCGATGAAAAAGGACAAACCATGCGCTTGGCAAGCTTTTTAGGCCGAACGGCGTTAACGGGAATTTGGGCGGCCGCTGCCGCTGCAGCCCTGGTCGCGCCCGCCGCCGCGCAGGCGCTCGACAAAGTCTCCTTCGGCACCAATTGGGTGCCCGAGCCCGAGCACGGCGGCTTCTATCAGGCGCTGGCCGACGGCACCTACCGCAAATACGGCCTCGATGTCGCCATCGTGCCGGGCGGGCCGAACGTCAACAACCGCATCCTGCTGCCGGTCGGCAAGATCGACTTTTTCCTCTCCGCCAACACGCTGCAGGGTTTCGACGCGGTGGCGCAGAACGTGCCGACCGTCGAGGTTGCGGCGCTGTTTCAAAAAGAGCCGCAGGTCCTGATCGCGCATCCGGGCGTGCAGAATTTTGCCGATCTGAAAAACCTGACCCTGTTCATCTCCAAGGAGGGCATGGCGACCTATTACCAATGGCTCAAGGCCGATTACGGCTTTACGGATTCGCAGGTCAAACCCTACACCTTCAATCCGCAGCCGTTCCTGGCCGATCCGAAGAGCGCCATGCAGGGCTACGTCACCTCGGAGCCGTTCGCCATCGAGCAGGCGGCGCACTTCAAGCCGAAAATCTTTCTGCTCGCCGATCAGGGTTTTTCCGCCTATTCGACCCTGATCGAGACGCGGCGCGACCTGGTCGACAAGAAACCCGACCTGGTGCAGCGCTTCGTCGATGCCTCGATCATCGGCTGGTACAATTACATCTACCACGACAACAAGGCCGCCAACGCGCTGATCAAGAAACAGAACCCGGAGATGAGCGACGACCTGCTGGCCTATTCGGTCGGCGCCATGAAGCAATACGGCATCGTCGATTCCGGCGACGCCGCGACACTCGGCGTCGGCACCATGACGGACGCCCGCATGAAGCACTTCTTCGACGAGATGGTGCACGCCGGCGTGGCCAAGGGAGGCCTCGATTACCGCAAGGCCTACACGCTGCAGTTCGTCGGCAAGAAGGTCGGGCTCGATTTGCGGGGGCGATAGTGCTTCGCGATTGCATGCACTGATAATCGTCGTGGCCGGACTTGTTCCGGCCATCCACGTCTTTGCTGTGGCGACGCTTAAGACGTGGATGCCCGCGACAAGCGCGGGCATGACGATCATGAGTTAAAGCGTCGATACCGTCTCAAATTCCAGCGAACCAGTTGAAACCCTGCTTGCTCCAGAACGTCTCGCGGAAGTCGTTGGTGACTTCGATCGCCTTGATCCACTTGGCGTTCTTGTAGCCGAGCTTGGTCGAGGTGCGCAGCCGCATCGGATAGCCGAACGGGTCGGCCAGCTGTTCGCCGGCATATTTGGTGGCGAGGATGGTCTGCGGATGCAGCGCCGTCGCCATGTCGATGCTCTCGGTGTAGTCGTCGTTGCAGGTGAAATAGACGTATTTGGCCGAAAGGTCAGCCCCGATGCGCTCCAGGAAGGCGCGCAGATTCGGCCCGGACCATTGGCCAATATAGTCCCAGCCCTCGACACAGATATGTTTGATGATCAGTTCCTGCTCGGGCAATTGATAAATCTGCTGCGCGGTCCACGGCCGCTTGTCGGCGATGCGGCCGGCCAGTTCCAGTTTCCAGCTGGCGCCGTCGACCGGCCGCACGTCGGCGATATCGTAATAGGCGTTGAACCGCGCCGGCTTGACCACCTGCGCCGGGCTGAAGGTCGGCGCCAGATGGTTGTTGCGGAACAGCAGCGACTGTACGCCGTCGTTCCAGGCCGACACCGCGCGCAGCGCGCTCTGCACTGCCGGCTCCTCGCTGACGTCGCACCCCGTCAACAGCGTCAGCGCGCCGAGCGTGAGCGTGCCGCGCAGCACGCCGCGGCGATCGATGGCCTCGACGAGCTTGTGGTTTTCCTTCAGCACGCTTTGATCGATCGGCTTGTCCGGCCGGAACAGCGAAGGCGTGCGCGGGCGAATCGACATCGGATCACCGCTTCATGGGTTCGAGTCGGGCGTGGGGTCTGCGGACGCGGGCACGGGCGCCGCCGGCTCGACTGCGGGCACTGGCTCAACAGCCGGCACCGGCTTGGCGACCAATGCCGGCTTGGCGTGCAGCACCGGCCCGCCGGTGATCATGGCGACCAGACTCTGCGGCACCAGCAAAGCCAGCGTGACGTGGACCGCGATGAAGCCGACGATCGCCGCCATGCACAGGAAGTGGACGATGCGGATGATCTGGAAATTGCCGAACAATGCGGCGAGTTCGGAGAACTGCACCGGCTTCCACAGGCACAGGCCGGTGATGACGATGAGAATGCCGACCAGGATGACGCCCAGATAAAGAATTTTCTGCACCGCGTTGTAGACGGTGAGGTCGTCGTGCGTGAGCCGAAAGCGCAGCGCGTCGCCGACGGTGGCAAAAAGCTCGCGCAAGGTGATGGGAAACAGCTTTTGCCGGAAGCGTCCGGTGGCGACGCCGTAGCCGAGATAGGCGATGCCGTTGAGCACGAAAATCCACATGCCGAAAAAGTGCCACTGCAGGCCGTATTGCGCCCATTTGCCGATGACGATCCAGTCCGGAAAATGCAGCCAGCCGAGGATTACGTCGTCGTTGTAGATTTTCCAGCCGCTGCCGATCATGATGACGACGGCGACGGCATTGATCCAATGCATGATGCGCAGCGGCAGCGGATGCAGCCGCGCCGGCTTTGCTTTCACCTCAGGCAAAGGTGATTTGACGGCGAGCGTTGACATCGAACACACTTCCGCGGTGGTCTGAGCGGCGAGTGCCGAACCTGAGCCTATTCCCCAATTCGCTGCACACTAAGGGCGCGACGAATCGCGTGCAAGCATGGCCGTTTCACAAAATCGCGTGGAGTTATTGATAGAAGAGATCGCAGGATGAGAAGCAGATCAGCAGCTTTGAGCGTCGTATTCGGCTTGACGCTTGCCGGCAGCCTCGCATCGGCGATTCCCGCCATGTTGCGCGCCCAAGCCATGATCCCGCCGACCGGCATGATGGACCAGCAGCATCCGATGCCGATGAACGAGCGCTATCTCAAGCGCTTTCCGCAGCCGGTCCGGGTCGGCGACCTGATCGGCCTGCCCGTGCTCGACGATCAGGCCTCGACGCTCGGCAGCGTGCGGCAGGTGGTGCGGACGGCGCAAGGCAACATTCAGCTCATCGTTTCTTACAGCCGCTGGTGGGGCTGGTTCGGCCATCCGGTCGCCGTGCCGCTCGAAGTCGTCGGTATCGCCGGCCGCCAGCTCATCTCGCTCGACATGGAGCCGGACGAATACGCCGATTCGCCGACCTGGCAGGGGACCGGCGCGACCGTGCTGCCGGCCGACACCATCATTCGTATTGCGCTGGCTCGCAGCTGAACTGATCACGAATCTGTGAAGCCAATAACTTTTCAGCGCCTGTCGACTTGAACGGATTGAGCCGAAATTGATTGGCGCTCCGCCGGCCGGTTTGCCAGCAATTGCAAGCAAATTCGTCACTGCGTTGTGACCGGGTCGAACGAGGCGCGGAGGGGGCATCGCATGGATGCGGATCAAGCCAGTTGCGGCATCGCCGTGATGGCGAAAGCCTCCGCGCCCGGGCGCACCAAGACGCGGCTGGTGCCGCCGCTCGATTACGACCAGGCGGCCGCGCTCAACACCGCGTTTTTGCACGACGTCACCGACAATATTCTGCTCGCCGCAAGCCGCGCCGCGCCGGACGCAACGATTGCCGCCTACGCCGCGTATGGCCCGCCCGGCGCCGAGGATTTTTTCCGCAGCCGTTTTCCGGCGGTCGATCTCATTGCGGCCTGGCTGCCGAATTTCGGCGCCTGCCTGCTGCACGCCATCGAGCAAATGTTTACGCGCGGTCACGGCGCGGCGGTCGTGCTCAACGCCGACAGTCCGACCTTGCCGACGGCGCTGCTCAACGAAACCGCCGCCGTGCTGGCACAGCCCGGCGAGCGCGCCGTGCTCGGCCCGTCGAGCGACGGCGGCTACTATTTGCTCGGGCTCAAAACCGCTCACCGGCGCCTGTTCGAGGACATCGCCTGGAGCACCGAACGCGTCGCCGAGCAGACCCGTGAGCGCGCGGAAGAAATCGGACTCGCACTGCACGTCCTGCCGGAATGGTATGACGTCGACGACATCGCCAGCCTGCAGCGGCTGCATGCGGATATTTTCGAAGTTGGGCGCGCCGGCGCGACACTGCCACCGCATGCGGCGCGGTACACGGCAACGCTGCTGAACGAACTGTGGCCGGACGGCGTGTTCGGCCGCCGCAGCAAGGCGCGTGCTTCGCTCGCCGATACCGGCTTACCGCATCGCGCGGCGATTTGAGGACCACCGTGGACGGCATCACATCCCACCCGGCGATCGATCCGCAGCGCTATTTCGAGAGCGTCGAGACCGCCAGCGAGCGGCCCGAGCACCAGCCGGTCTGCCTCTATTTGGAGACGACCAACCGCTGCAATCTTCTGTGCACGACCTGTCCGCGCACCTACGCGGAGCTGGAGCCGCCGGCCGACATGAGCTGGGCGCTGTTCACTTCGATCGTCGACCAGATTCCGCATCTGGCTCGCGCCGTGCTGCACGGCGTCGGCGAGCCGATGCTGGTGAAAAACCTGCCGCGCATGGTGCGCTATCTGAAAGACCGCGGCACTTACGTGCTGTTCAACACCAACGGCACCGTGCTCAACGACAAGAACGGCCGCGCGCTGATCGCCGCCGGTCTCGACGAGCTGCGGGTGTCGTTCGACGCCGCCAATGCCGAGTCCTACAAGGCGGTCCGCGGCAAGAATTTTTTCAATCGCATCCTGAAAAACGTGCGCGCGTTCCGCGAGCTGCAGGAGCGCGAAGGCCACGAGCGGCCGCGCGTCTCGGCGTGGCTCACCGGTCTGCGCCAGACCGTCGAGGAGCTGCCCGATTTCGTGCGGCTTGCCGCCGAAACCGGGATCAAGGAAGTGCATCTGCAGCGGCTGGTGTTTTTCAACGACGATGCCATCGGCATGGCGCGGCCCGACCAGGCGCTTTACGAGCGGCTGACCGCGGAGGAAACAGCATACATCGACCGCGCCACCGCGCTGGCGAAGTCGCTCGGCATCGTGTTCTCCGCCTCGGGCGGCGCCTCGGAGCCGGGCGTGAGCCTGAAGCGCCAGGACTCGCACCAAGACAAATCCAAAGACAGCGGCTCACCGTGGTCGCTGTGCCGGCGGCCGTGGACCGTGATGTATTTCACCGCCAACGGCCGTGCGCTGCCGTGCTGCATCGCGCCGTTCTCGCAGCGCGGCTACGAGAACTACACGCTCGGCGACGCCACGCAGCAGACCCTGCGCGAAATCTGGACCGGGCCGGCATATCAAGATTTTCGCCGCGCGCTGAAATCCGACGCGCCACCCGCGGCGTGTGCAAGTTGCGGCCTGCGGTGGAGCTTGTGACGATGCCGCATGCCGGCAGCGTCATCGTCATTATTCCCACTTTCAACGAAGCCGAATCGATCGGCCCCGTCGTTGCCGAACTGCCGCGCGCGATCGTCGATCGCGTCATCGTGGTCGACGGCGGCAGCCGTGACGGCACGCAGGCGCGCGCCAACGAGGCCGGCGCCGAGGTGATCGAGGTCGGGCGCGGCTACGGGCGCGCTTGCCTCATCGGCGCGCAGGCGACGCAACAAGACGACATTGTGGTGTTCATGGACGGCGACGGCGCCGACGATCCCACCCCCATCGCCGCCATGGTCGATGCCATCCGCTCCGGCGCTTACGACTTCGTCATCGCCTCGCGAGCGCGCGGCAAGCGCGAGCCGGGCAGCATGGCGGCGCATCAGCTCATCGCCGGACACATCGCGGGCCGGCTCACCCAGCTTCTTTACGGCGTGCGCTACACCGACATGTGCGCATTCCGCGCCATCCGCCGCGATGCGCTGCTCGGCCTCGGCATGCGCGAAATGACTTACGGCTGGAATCTGGAAATGCAGATGCGCGCCGTGCGCGCCGGGCTGCGCGTGCTCGAGGTGCCGGTGGACTACCGAAACCGGCTCGGCGGCAAGTCCAAAGTCGCCGGCTCGCTGCGCGGCTCATTGAAGGCCGGCCTGCGCATCATCGCGACGTTCGTGCGCGTGGCGTTCGAGCCGGCGGGCGCGCGCATGGGACGCAGGGCGCGGCGCCAAACGTCATGACAGCGTAGCCGCCGTGCCGGTATGCTCGGGCCCGGTCCGTTGACCGTTACCCAACGCCTGCGAGGTCACACATGACTCGTCGCGATGCAACCGACGCGCCGCTGTCGCGGCGCCGCCTCCTGAAAAATTCGGCACTGGCCGCAGCCGCGCTCGCGACACCAGTCACGCCGACGCGCGCCGCAGCTGCGCTCAAGCAAGTGTCGATGACGCTCGACTGGATTTATCAGGGGCCCAATGTCGGCTTCATCATGGCCCAGGAGAAGGGTTTTTATCGCGAGGCCGGGCTCGACGTCACGGTCACCTCCGGCAAAGGCTCCGGTACCACCGCACAGCTCGTCGCCAGCAAGGCAACGCAGTTCGGCTTTGCCGACGGTTACGCCACCGCCAACGGCATCGCCAAGGGCATGGCGATCAAGACCATCGCCAGCGTGTATCGCAAAAATCCCGCGGCGCTGATCGTGCTCGCCGGCTCCGGCATCGACGCGCCGAAGCAGCTCGAAGGCAAGACCATCGCCATGACGGCCGGCAGCGGGCAATATCAGCAATGGCCCGCTTTCGCCAAAGGCGCCGGCATCGATGCCGGCAAGGTGCAGATCGTCAACATCGACCCGGCCGGCGTCGGCCCGGCACTGGTCAACCAGAAGGTCGACGCCATCGGCGGCTACGCCCAGGGCTACGTCCCGGCGATCGAGATCCGCGCCAACAAACAGGTGCGTATTTTCTGGTTTGCCGATTACGGCGTCACCGTTATTTCCAACGGCATCATCGTGCACGACGATCTGCTCAAGAGCGATCCGGAATTGGTTCGTGCTTTCGTCACGCCGAGCATCCGGGGCTTTCTATACGGCCGGCAGCATCCCGACGAGGCGGTCGACGTGGTCAAGACGTACCTGCCGCCGGCCGATCCGGCGATCGTGCGCCGCGAACTGGAATTGTCGTGGCGCACCTGGGTGACGCCCAACACCAAAGGCAAGCCGCTCGGCTGGGAGGCCGCAGCCGATTGGACCGCCACCGCGCAAGTGCTGCAGCAATACGGCGGCGTCGCCGCTCCGCCGCCGATCGAAAAACTCTACACCAATGACTTCGTGCCGACCGGCGCGGAGTTCGTGCCCCCGCAGGAGACGTGAAAAAGGCGGGCGTCCGCAAAGTGTGATCTTGTGCCGCTGATGCTCTCCACCGAAGAGCGTCGCGATCGGAGAAAGCCGTCGATCGCAACGGGCAGCCTTGCTTCCGAACAAATCAGCATGTCAAGAGTGAAACCGCTTCGCGGCGCGCCGAAGGCGCGCCCTTGACATGCTGATTTGTTCGGAAGTTTTTGCAGCCGTTGCGATCGACGGCGCACTGTGACCAAGAATATCAGACCAGCTTTCTCACATATGCGACGGCAGCCACAGCGCCAGGATCGGGAACGCGATCAAAATCACCAGCCGCACCAGATCAGTCACGATGAACGGCAGCACGCCGACAAAGATCGTCGAAAAGCTTACGTCCTGCACCACGCTTTTGATGACGAACACGTTCATGCCGACCGGCGGATGGATGAGGCCGAGCTCGACCGTCATGACGATGATGACGCCGAACCAGATCGGATCGAAGCCGAGCTGCGTGATCACCGGAAAGATAATCGGGATGGTGAGGATGATCATGGCCAGCGCGTCCATCAGGCAGCCCAGCACGATGTACATGACCATGATCAGCGCCAGCACGCCGTAGCGGCCGAAGCCGAGCCCGGTGAGAAACGCCGTCACCTTCTGCGGCGTCTGCGTCACGGTGAGGAAATAGCCGAACAACAGCGCGCCGATCAGCACGGTGAGCACCGCGGCGGCGGTGCGCACGGCCTGCAGCAGCGAGCGGCGGATGTCGGGGCGCGACAGTTTTCCGCGCAAGACGCCGATGATCAGCGCGCCGCCCGCGCCCATGCCGCCGGCCTCGGTCGGCGTGAACAGGCCGCCATAGAGGCCGCCGATCACGAACACGAACAGCAGCAGCATCGCCCACACGTCACGCAGGCCGGCGCGGCGCTCCTTCCAGGAATGGCGCGGCGCCGAGGGCAGAAAATTCGGCCGCACCCGGCCGATGATCGCCACGGTCAGCATGTCCATCGAGGCGGCGAGCAGGCCCGGAATGATGCCGGCGATGAACAATTTGCCGATGTCCTGCTCGGTGATGATGCCGTAGACGGCGAGCACGGTGGACGGCGGCAGCATGGCGCCGAGCGTGCCGCCGGCGGCAATGACGCCGGTGGCGAACGATTGCGGATAGGCGTAGCGCCGCATTTCCGGATAGGCCACGGTGGCGAAGGTGGCCGCGGTCGCCACCGACGAGCCGGAGATCGCCGCAAAGCCGGCGCAGGCCGCGATGGTGGCGATGCCGAGCCCGCCGCGAAAATGGCCGACGAAGGCGTTGGCAGCGCGGAACAGTTCGCGGCTCATGCCGGAATTCGACACGAACGCGCCCATCAGCAAAAACATCGGGATGACGCCGAACGTGTAGTCGGTCACCGTGCGCATCGAGGTGAGCCCGACGCTTTTGAGCGCCGCAGTGCCGCCGACGATGTAGGCAAAGCCGCTGACCCCGACGAGGCCCATCGCCATGCCGACCGGCACGCGCAGCAGCATCAGCGCGAACAGCGCGGCAAAGCCGATGACCGCAACCGCGTCGGTACTCATTCGACCGGCTTGATCTGGTACTGGCCGCCCAAGAGTTCAGGGCGGAAGATCAGCCGATAGGTGCGTACGGCGATCAACAACACGGCGGAGACATCGCCGAGCCACGCGATCAAGAAGAACGGCCAGGTCGGCAGTCGCAGATCGAAGGTCAGAACATTGTCGCGCCGCGTGTCCATGACCTTGTCGAACAGCGTGTAGGTCTGCACCGTGACGACGAATAGCAGCACCAAGGTGGCGGCGACGTCGATGACGCGCTGCAGCCGCGGCCCGACATTGGCGTAGACCAGATCGACAGTGATATGGGTGCCGCGATACGAGGTCGCGGCGATGCCCCAGAAGATCAAAATGCCCAGCAACAGTCGGCCGAAATCGTAGCTGTCCGGAATCTGCATGGCGAAAAAATAGCGCAGCAACACCGAAATAAAGATGTCGGCAGCGACGATGCCGACGAAGAACGCCGCGATCAACTCGATGCCGTCGATGAACGCATCCATCGCATTGCGCGGCGGGCGTGCAGCGCCGGGATCATTTATTTGCTCAGCCATGAGGCCCGCGCACGCCCGACTCCCTCTCCCCGGAGGGGAGAGGCTCGGGGTGAGGGGGTTCGGAAGTTCGAGAAAGACTGCTGCGTCCGAACCCCCTCACCCTCGCTCGCTGCACTCGCTCGACCTCGCCCCTCCGGGGAGAGGTGAAGTGAAAGAGGCCTCGCGGCTGCTGCACGCTGGTTACCTTTCAGTGAGTTGAAGCGAGACAGAACCTCAATACCCCGAATTGGCCTTGGCGAGATCGGCCTTGAGGCTCGCGAGCGCCGCGTCGGGATCGCCGCCGCGTTTTTTCACGCCGTCGGCCCAGGTCTTGAGCACCGGCCCGGCCGCCTGCTTCCATTGCGCGAGCTGGGCGTCCGAGATCGGGTAGACCTCGTGGCCCGGCTCGGCTTTCAGCTTGGCGATCCCGGCGTGCTCGAAATCGGCCCACGGCGCCGCGACGCGCTCGGCCCATTGGCCGTTGCAATGATCGTCGATGACTTTTTGCTGGCGCGGCGACATGGCCGCGTAGGTGTTCTTGTTCATCACCCAGACGAAGCCGGTGGTGTAGAGCGCCGCCTCCATGTGGTACTTGGTCACCTTGTCGATGCCGAACAGCGGGATCGAGCCCCACGGGAAGGTGACGGCGTCGGCGACGCCGCGCTCCAGAATGTCGCGCACTTCCGGCGCCGCGGCCTGCACGTTGTTGCCGCCGAGCTCGGTGACCAGCGAGGCGATGATGGCGTGCGCCGGGCGGATCTTCATGCCCTTGATGTCGGCCGGCACCACGATCTTTTTGCTGCGCGAGTGGAACGTGCCGGGATCGTGGGTGAACGCGAAGCAGAAGTGCACGTCGCGCATCTCGGTCGCGGCGTATTGCCGGTACCATTCGTCGATCGCCGTCGAGCCGGCTTTGGCGTTCGACACCATGAACGGCAGATTGGACGCGTCGAAGATCGGGAAGCGGCCGGGCTGATAGCCGGGGCTCACATAGGTCACGTCGGCGATGCCGTCGCGCGCCATGTCGTAATGGTCGAACGCCTTGCCGAGCTGCTGCGCCGGAAACACCTTGTAGTGGATGGTGCCGCCGGAATCGTGCTCGATCGAGGCGCCCCACTCCTCCATGGATTTTTGCAACGGATGCGACGGCGGCACCCAGTGCGACAGTTTTAGCTCGAACGTTTTCTCCTGGGCCACTGCCTGCGCGAGGCTGAGAGCGAGCCCGAGCGCCGCAAGGCCGCAAATCTGTATTACCGGACGCATCCGTCGCATGACGTTCCCCCTTAGGTATGCCAACGTGCGGCCATTTAATCGCAGAAGCGTGCGGCTGTACATTGCGTCTGCGTCCCCTTCCCTCCGCGCCGCAATTCAGTACAGTGCCGCCCGCCAAAGCCGGGCCTGGAGGGAATTGCAGCCATGAAGGAAGAAGTCGTCAGTTTTCAGTCTGCGGGCTTGCGCCTGCATGGCGTGGTCAGCGTGCCGGACGGCTTGCGCGCGGGCGAGCGGCGCGCCGCGTTCCTGGTGCTGCACGGCTTCGGCTCGAACAACACCAGCCCGACCTGCATCGCGCCGGCAAAAGTGCTCAACGAGTTCGGCTACGTCACCTTGCGCTTCGACATGCGCGGCTGCGGCAAAAGCGAAGGCGAATTCGGCCGCGTCATCTGCCTCGAACAAGTCGAGGATACCGGCAACGCGCTCGAGTTTCTCTCTAAGCACCCGAACGTCGCGCCCGACCGCATCGGCGTCATCGGCTCGAGTTTCGGCGGCGCGGTCGGCGTCTATGCGGGCGGCACCAATCCGCGCGTCGCTGCGGTGGTGTCGAACGGCGGCTGGGGCCACGGCGAGCGCAAATTCCGCGGCCAGCATCCGACGCCGGAAGCCTGGGCGAAGTTCACCAAGATGCTGGAAGAGGGCCGCGCCCACCGCGCCCGCACCGGCCAATCGCTGATGGTGCCGCGCTACGACATCGTGCCGATCCCCGACCACGTGCGGCAGAATCTGGAGCGCCAGGGGGTCGACATGCTGGCGCACCGTTCAGTCGAAATGTTTCCGGCCGAGACGGCGCAGAGCATGTTCGATTTCCGCGCCGAGGAGGTGGTCGGCAACATCGCGCCGCGCCCGCTGCTGCTTATCCACGCCGCCAAGGATTCGGTGACGCCGACCGAGCAGTCGGTCGAAATGTTCAAGCGCGCCGGCCAGCCCGCCGAGCTGCACCTGTTCGCCGGCCTCGATCATTTCCTGTTCGCGGAGAAATCGACCCGGGTTTGGAACATGCTGCGGCAATGGCTCGACGCGTATTTCCCGGCGGCGAAGTGAGTGCGGTGCGCGATGAGCAAAAGCTTTGCGCCGCGCTTGCGGCCCGGGACCCCCACCTCGATCCTCCCCCTTTCAGGGGGAGGAAGAACAAGTCCGCCCCGTTGCGCATGATCTGAAGCTGCACGGCGCATATAATAACGCCAAGAGAGCGCCGCTCGCGCTTCTCTCCCCCTGAAAGGGGGAGAGATAGAGTGGGGGTCCTACTGAGATTGCGATGACGAGACAAACAAACGACACCATCACCGTCAGCCACGACGAGCTCCGCCGCTTCGTCCGCGACGTGCTCGCCGCCCAGGGCGCGCGCCAAGACGACGCCGGCGCGGTGGCCGACGGTCTGGTCTGGGCCAACCTGCGCGGCGTCGACGGCCACGGCGTGTCGCGGCTGTCGAATTATCTCGCCATCATCAAGCGCGGCGAGATCGACTTGAAGGCGCAGCCGAAGCTGACGCATGACCGCCCGGCCAGCTTCGTGCTCGACAGCTATTTCGGCTTCGGCCCGGTCGCCTGCATGCAGGCCGCCGCGATCGCGGTCGAGCGCGCCAAAAAGAGCGGCATCTGCTTCGGCCTCGTGCGCGAGACCACGCACACCGGCGCCATCGGCCGCTACGCGCAATGGATCGCGCAACGCGATTGCGCCGCGCTCGTGCTCGGCGCCGGCCCGGCGCTGATGGCCTATTACGGCGCGCGGGTGCGCAGCATGGCGACGAGCCCGATCGCCATCGCGGTGCCGACCGGCGACGGCGTGCGCCTCCTCGACATGGCGACCAGCACCATCTCCAACGGCAAGATTCTTCAAGCCAAGCAGACCGGCGCCAAGCTGCCGGAAAACACCGTGCTCACCGCCGACGGCGAGCCGACCACCGATCCGAACAAGGCCGAGATCCTGTTGCCGCTCGGCGGCCCAAAGGGCTCCGGCCTCGGCTTCATGTTCGAGATGCTGACCAGCATTTTGGCCGGAGCGCCGATCCAATCTCGCGCCATCGGCCCAGAAAAGCGCAAGCGCCACGTCGCCAATCTCGCCATGCTGGCCATCGATATTGGGAGCTTCCGCCCGCTCGCCGGTTTCAAAACCGACGCCGACGCGCTCGGCGCCATCGTCAAAGCCCTGCCGCGCCAAACCGGCTTCGACGAAATCACGCTGCCCGGCGAACGCTCCAACCGCACCGAAGTCTCGCGCCGCAAATCCGGCATCCCGATCCCGGCGAAGCTATGGGGTGAGCTGGAGGGAATTGCGAAGGCGAATGGGGTGAGGATGCCGGCGGTGGCGTAGGGCGGATTTAGCCAAAGGCGTAATCTGCCGCGCTGCCTTACCCCCGGATAGCGCCGAGCTACCGTCATCGTTAAATCACCACATTGCCGAAGAGCGCAGTCCGGCTCAACGAAGCAGACGGCCGGATGCAGCACCTATTCAGAACATTCATTTACCGTAAACTTGATGCAGAGTTCTCTTGTGATTCGGCTGCTCAATACAGAGTTATTTGGACAATACCCGCATGACTGACGAGCACATCGCGAAATTTCAACGGCAAGTCCACGCCTTTGGACAAAGCCGCGTCCCGCTGGAACAAGAGATTGACGGCGATCGAATCGTGATCGCTGGCGCACAGATGTTTGCCGTACCTAAGAGATTCAGTTTTCATGAATTCCTCATTTCCTACGCAATGAATAAGCTCGGGCAGGATTGGTGCCAAGAACACCTGATCAAAGGTGCAAGACCTCACCCGCTCGTGGACTATTTCATAAATGGTCTTGCCAGTCTCAAAGTCATCGGGAGTTCGTCTGATGGCTTAAAGCAATACAAAACCAATGGAGAGATGCACGCGTTTCTCACATTCGCTTACGATATATTCACGATCGCCGACAATGCGTGCATTCAAGATTCCCTTCTTCGGCGAGTTCGCAATTCCGACCAATTCCAAGGAGCGCGATTTGAGATTTTCGCAGCGGCATCCCTCATCCGAGCGGGATTTTCTATTGAGTTCGAAGACGAAAGTGATAGTCGGAGGTCGCATTGCGAATTCACTGCTACATCTAGAAGGACGCAAAGAGCTTTTTCAGTAGAGGCAAAAAGCCGGCATAGAAATCCTGATTCGACGGAAGATAACAACATACCTCGGGCGGGGATGTATCGGTTATTACAAGAGGCGCTGCGAAAGTCTGCAAATCATGAGCGGATTATTTTCGCAGACGTAAATCTGCCGCCTGATAAAATGCCATTTCCTCAGTCGGATTGGCATAACGAGGTCGCATCCTCGCTGACGGAATTAGAAAATAAGCAAAAAGTAGATACTCCGTGGCCCAAAGCTATTATCTTCTTTACTAACAGAAAGACCTCCCCTTGGAGGGGCTCAGACAACAGCAGATCAACTGTTGTGCTGACGGCAATCAACCATCCACTTTTCAAGATCCCAGACAGAGCACCCTTTGAACAACAGTATCCGGAAATCGGCAACCTCTTCCACGCTGCGATGAACCTTTCATCGCAGCCTGGAGAGTTTTTCGGTCAAGTAGCTCAGAGCTTTAGAGGATGACAAACAGGCGTCTGATGCTGAGATCGAGAAGCCGCGAGCTCATGATTCGTTAGATTCGCCTATTTCTCGTGTTTGTCGCCCAAGCCGAAAGCGCGGGCCACAGAAAAACAACGGAGAATCAGGAGGTTATTAAACGGGAAACGAATCCTTGACACCGCCCCCGCGCCCACTAAAAGCCGGCGCCGTCTCGCTTCGACAAGGACGCCGGCCGGTCACTCCGGCTGGTGGAGCGAGAGCGGTGCCCGCGGGCAGGGGCTCGTCACCTCCGCACTCGGGCGGCTTCGGGAAAACGCCCGGCCGGCACTATGACCGGTCTGCGATTGGATCGCTGGACTGGGACAGGCGGGGGCGGCCAACGACCGCTCCTTAGCCAGGTCCCAGGAAGCGCGTCTGGAGCTGAGCGGCGGCGTTGGTTCGCTGCCGCAAGAACCGCGGTGGAACGCCGGTAGGTGCAGCGCGCCCCGCTGGGCGCGCGCCGCATCCCGCAGGGTGCGGATTGGTGGGGTGGCGTCTGCCGGCGTTCCGCCTGCCTTGTTTTTATTTCTTCTTTTCTTGCTCCCGGATTTCGCTTCGCTTCATCCGGGATACGTGCGCCAAGCGTGATCGAGCCGAAGCCGGTCCTACCGCCCGAAACTTCGGCGTGACGCGATCAAAAACGTGCGGCGTCGTTCTTGCCCGTGCCGTGCCGCAAACCTCGGATGCCCTGCATCGCGAGAACGATGTTGCTTGTTCTCTTCACCTCTCCCCGCGTGCGGGGAGAGGTCGAGCGAGCGAAGCGAGCGAGGGTGAGGGGGCGCCGCAGCGAGTCTGAGCGGTGCAAGATGAATTTCAGGCGGCGAGGAGCGAACAACAAATGCTCAGGCCAGCGGCAGCGCCCCCTCACCCCAACCCTCTCCCCGCACGCGGGGAGAGGGAGGAGCGAGCATCACGCCTCCGCCAGGCGCAGACCGATCAGCCGGTCGAGGGCGGCGTGGTCGGCGAGGAGTTGGGCGGAGGGGCCGGCATGCACGATGCGGCCGCGTTCGAGCACGACGGCGGATTGCGTGAGCGACAACGCGATATCGGCGTGCTGCTCGACCAGGATGAAGGCGCCCTCGCCCTGCGCGGTCATGCGGCGGATGGCGGCGGCGAGTTCTTCGACCACGATCGGCGCCAAACCTTCGAGCGGTTCGTCCAGCAGCAGCAGCGCCGGGTTGGTCATCAGCGCACGCGCGATCGCCAGCATCTGCTGCTCGCCGCCGGAGATTTGGTTGCCGAAATTGCGGCGGCGCTCGGCGAGCCGCGGAAACAGGTCGTAGATTGCGGCCAGCGTCCAGCGGCCGGCCCGCGCGGCCACCATGAGATTTTCCTCTACGGTCAGCGTGGCGAAAATCTCGCGTTCTTGTGCGACCCAGCCGATGCCGGCACGGGCGCGGCGATGCGGCGGCGCGGCGGTGATGTCGGCGCCGCGCCACAAAATGCGGCCGCGCATCACCTGGGTGTAGCCCATCAGGGTGAGGATCAGCGTCGATTTGCCGACGCCGTTCCGCCCGAGCACCGCGAGCGAGCCGCGCTCCGCCAGCTCGAAGCCGACGCCGTCGAGCACGATGCCGGCACCGTAGCCGGCGCGGATGTCGCGGAGCGAGAGGAGCGGTTCAGTCATGCGGACCAACAAATGCGCAAAGCGCGCGATGCAGTTTCCGCCTTACACCTCTGATCGCAGTGCGCCGTCGATCGCAATGGCAGCAAAAAGTTTCGAAAGGATTGTTTTGTCAAGGGCGCGAAGCGCCGCCTTCGGCGGTCAATGACCCTTGACAAAACAATCCTTTCGAAACACACGCCGGCCATTGCGATCGACGGCTTTCTCTGATCGTGAAATTTTTTGCAAGCCGTTTTCATCGCACGGACCCCACCCCCCGTTTCCGCTCGCCGAGATAAACCGCGCGCACCCGTTCGTCGGCGGCGATCTCGGCCGGCGTGCCTTCGGTCAGCACGCGGCCGCCGACCATGACGATGATGCGCGAGGCGAAGCGAAAAACGAGCTCCATGTCGTGCTCGATGAACAGCACGGTGATATCGCGCGACAGGCCGGCGATGGCGGCGAACAATTCATTGCTTTCGTCGCGCGGCACGCCGGCGGCCGGCTCGTCGAGCAGCAGCACTTTCGGCCGCGCCGCCAGCGCCAGCGCGATCTCGAGCAGGCGCTGCTGGCCGTAGGCGAGCTCGCGGGTCGGCCGATGGGAGACCGCGGCGAGGTTGAGCGTGCCGAGGATCGCATAGGCCTCGTCGACTTCGTCCCGATAGGCGGTGAGCGGCCGCCACCAGGTGCCGGCGACGGCGCGGCGCTCGCACACCGCGAGCGTCACCGATTCGAGCGCGGACAGATGCGGGAACAGCGAGTTGATCTGATAGGTGCGCACGAGGCCGCGGTGCACGCGCTGGTCCGGCGGCAGCGCGGTGATGTCGTCGGCGCCGAGCAGGATGCGGCCGCCGTCCGGGCGCAGCATGCCGGTGATCAGATTGATCAGCGTCGTCTTACCGGCGCCGTTCGGGCCGATCAGCGCGTAGCGCACGCCGGCCGGCAGATCGAGCTCGACGTCGGCGGCGACCACCAGCGAGCCGAACCGCTTGTTGACGCCGCGCGTCGACAGCGCCGTCGCTGCAGCAGCCGCGCCCGCCATGCTCATGGCGCGCTCGCCCGCCGCGCTTTGCGCGGCAGCAGCGCGGCAACGCGTTCGGCAAGAGACGCCAGTCCGCCCAAAATGCCGGCCGGCAGGAACATCACCACGCCGATGAGCAGAAGACCGATCCAAAAATACCAGAATTGCGGATTGAGGCCGGAGAATTGATCGCGCGCCACCATATAGACCGCGGCGCCAATGAGCCCGCCGTACAATCGCCCGGTGCCGCCGAGGATCAGCATGACCAGCACGTCGGCGGAGCGCTGGAAGCCGAGCGCTTCGAGCGACACGGTCTCGGTAGTCTGCGCCAAGAGCGCGCCGGCGAGTCCGGCGATCACGGCGGCAATGGTGTAGATGGTGCGGATGTGCGCATCGGTCGAGGCGCCGATCGCCGGCATGCGCGCGCCGTTCTCGCGGATGCCGCGCAAGGCGAGCCCGAACGGCGAATGAATGATGCGGCGCGCGGCGAGAAAGACGATGAACAAGACCGCCAGCGCGTAGCTGTAGGCCGCATAGCCGTAGAGATCGAATTCGATTCGGCCGAACAGCTTCCAGGTATGGATGCCCTGCAGCCCGTCGAAACCGCCGGTGAGCCAGCTCGCCGCGTTGGCGGCCTCCTGCAGCAACAGACCGAGGCCGAGCGTGATCATGATCAGCGCCAGATGGCGGAAGCGCGCGATGATGAAGCTCGTGATGTAGCCGAGAATGCCGGACGCGGCGCCGGCGATGGCAAGGCCGCTCAGCGGCTCGCCCCAGCCGTGCACCGAGACGACGCCGGCCGTGTAGGCGCCGAAGCCGAAATAGGCGGCGTGGCCGAGCGAGACGATGCCGGAAAAACCGAGAATGAGATCGAGCGACAGCACGAACAAAGCCGCGATCGCCACCTGGCTCGCCAGCACCAGATAATCGGGGGTGAGCACGAACGGCAGCAAGGTGGCGAGCCAGAACGCGATCTCGCTCCATCGCCAGCGCGCTTCAGCCTGCAGTACGGCGTGCGGTCCGGCATTTGTCGCGGCGATGGCGAGCGTGTCGCTGCTCACGGCCTAGCGTCTCCCGAACAGGCCGGTCGGCCGCCACATGATCATCGCCAGCATCACCACGTAGATGAGAATCGAGCCGAACGCCGGGATGTAATACTTGCCGGCCATGTCGGCGACGCCGAGCAGCATGGCGGCGGCGAACGAGCCCGTGATCGAGCCCAGGCCGCCGACCGAGACGACGATCAGCACGTAGATCAGATAGGTCAGCGCGAACGACGGATCGAGGCCGAGCATGGCGATGGCGAGCGCGCCGCCGAGACCGGCGAGGCCGCTGCCGAGCGCAAACGTGATGGCGAACAGCGTGTCGACGTCGATGCCGAGCCCGCGCGCCATGCGCTGATTGTTGACCGCAGCGCGCACCTGGGCGCCGAACCGCGTGGCCTCGACGGTGACGACGAGCAGAATCGTGATGGCAAGCGCGATGCCGATGAGCACGAGCCGATAGACGGCGAAGCCGAGCCCGGCGACGTGCAGCGAGCCCTGCAGATAAGACGGCAGATGCACCGGCTGCTGGTCGGTGCCGTAGATGTAGGCGGCCGCGGCGATCGACACGAATACGATGCCGATGGTGAGCAAACACTGGGCCAGTTCGCCGGCGCGGTAGAAGCGCCGGAAGAACACGCGCTCCAAGAGGACGCTCGCCGCCGCCGCGGCAACAAACGCAACCGGCAGCGTGGCGAAGAACGGCCAGCCCGCATCGTTCATCAGGGTGACGGCGACATAGCCGCCCAGCATGGCAAAGCTGCAATGTGCCAGGTTGACGAAATTCATCATGCCGAGCGTCACCGACAGCCCGACCGACATCAAAAACAACAGCATGCCGTAGGCGACACCGTCGAACAGCATGCCTAACACGGAAAGCATCGCGGCTTGACCTATTCCGCTCATTCCCGCGAAAGCGGGAATCCAGAACTTAAAACGCTGGGTCCCCGCTTTCGCGGGGACGAGCGTCAGAGAAGGCGGCGAGCCGAACGAAAATCACTTCGCCTCGTGTCCCGGATCCTTGACGTTCGGGACGGCGTCGATGTCGACGTTGCGCAGCTCGTTGCCGACTTTCTCGACGCGGCGGATGTAGATGGTCTGCACGATGTCGCGCGTCTCCGGATCGATCAACATCGGGCCGCGCGGGCTTTCCCAGGTCATGCCCTTGGCGGCGGCGATCAAATCCTCGCCGTCGGTCTTGCCGTTGGTCTTTTTCAACGCGGCGTAGATCAGATGCATGCCGTCATAGCCGCCGATCGAGAAAAAGTCCGGGTTGCGGTGGTAATCGGCGTTGAACGCCTTGACGAAATCATTGTTGAGCTTGGACTGATGATTGTAGTCGTAGTTCGACACCGTGAGGATGCCGAGCGCGCCGTCGCCCATGCTCTTGAGCGCGGGCTCGGAGGCGAGCGCGTCCTGGCCGAGAATTTTGATTTTATTGGTGTCGATGCCGCGCTCCGCCAGGGCCTTGCCGACCGCGGCCGGCTGCGCGCCGCCCGGCACCCAGATGTAGATGGCGTCCGGATTGAGGTCCTTGGCGCGCTGCACGAAGGCGGAGAAATCCGGATTGTCGACCGGGAAGCGCACCGAACCGACGATCTCGCCGCCGGCGTCCTTAAAACCTTTCTGGAACCAGGTCTCGGCGTCGATGCCCGGGCCGTAATTCGACACCATGGTGTAGACCTTCTTGATGCCCTGCTTGGCCGCCCAGGTGCCGAGCGTGTAATTCATCTGCGGCGTGGTCGACGAGGTCCGCGCCATGTAGGGCGACTTGGTGGTGATGATCGAGGTCGCGGCATTCATGACCACCATGAATTTCTTGGCCTGCGCCGAGACGTCGGCGCCGGCAAGGGCGTTCGGGGTGAGGATCCAGCCACCCAGAATATCGGCGTGATCGCGGACGATGACCTCCTGGGCGAGCCGCTTGGCGATGTCGGGCGCGATGCCGCCGGTGTCCTTGCGGATGAGCTCGATCTTGCGCCCGGCCACGGTGTCGCCGTTCTGCTTCATGTAGAGCTTGATGGCGTTGTCCATCTGGGTCGCGGTATCGGCGAACTGGCCGGAATAACACATGATCAGGCCGATCTTGATCGTGTCCGCCGCCGCGGCGGGATAAAGCCCGAGCGCCGCCGCCGCCAGGCCGAGCCCGAGCGCACCGGCGCAGCCGATGACGACTTTTTGCATGACTTCCTCCCGGTTCTTGCGAATGGTCAAGGCAATCCGCTACGCCTATCCTCGTTCAGGTCGCGGCCGAGTGCAACGTGCCAAAAGGCGCACCGCAGGTGGGCCGCGGCCCGCTTGGGAGGACGCGTTGTCCCAAGCAGGCATCATCAGTTCAATGGGCCATAAACGCGCGACAGGGAGAGACCATGCCAGCCGCCAAGACCTACGAAGCCATCAAAGTCGAGAACAACGACGGCATCACCTGGCTGATGATCAACCGGCCCGACAAGCGCAACGCCATGAGCCCGCAGGTCCACCTCGAGATGGACGAGGTGCTCGACGAACTCGCGGTCGACCCGGAGACCGAGGTGCTGGTGCTCACCGGCGCCGGCCCCAATGCGTTCTCGGCCGGCCAGGACATAAAACTTTATTTCCGCGCCAATGCCGGCAACGCGGCGGCGCGCCACAAGCTGCGCCGCGCCTCCAACAACTGGCGCTGGCAGAAGCTTTCGACCTTTCCGAAGCCGACCATCGCCATGGTCAACGGCTACTGCTTCGGCGGCGCCTTCACGCAGTGCTGTGCCTGCGATTTCGCGCTCGCGGCCGATGACGCGATGTTCGGTCTGTCGGAGATCAACTGGGGCATTCTGCCCGGCGGCATCGTGTCGTGGAACGTGACGCAGACGATGAACTATCGCGACGCGCTGTACTACGCCACGACCGGCGATTCGTTCGATGGCAAGCAAGCCAAACAGATGGGCTTCGTCAATTTCTCCTATCCGAAGGAGAAGCTGCGCGACGAGACCATCAAGCTCGCCAAGAAGCTGATGGAAAAGAGCCCGGCGGCGCTGCGCTACACCAAGGAAGCGATCCGCGCGGTGCGCTTCATGAACGAGCCGCAGGCGGCCGATTATCTCAACGCCAAGAGCGACGCGCTGCGCTACAACGACAAGGAAAACAGCCGCGAGGAAGGCATGAAGCAATTTTTGGACGAGAAGAGCTACCGGCCGGGCTATGGCCATTTCAAGCGCAAGCGGGCAAGCGCCTAAATTCATGGAACGACGCGGACCATCGGCCGGCACCATCGACGACGAGGCGGTCGCGCATTTTGCGCGGCTCGCCGGCCAATGGTGGGACCCGCGCGGGGCCTGGGCGACGCTGCACCGCTTCAATCCGGTGCGGCTCGCCTACATCCGCGACCGCGCGGCGGCGCATTTTTCCCGCGATCCGGCGCGGCTGGATAGTCTCAAAGGCCTGCGCATTCTCGACATCGGCTGCGGCGGCGGCATTCTGTGCGAGCCGCTTAAGCGGCTCGGCGCCGAGGTGGTCGGCATCGATCCGGTCGTCGACAGCATCTCTGCCGCACAGCATCACGCCGCGCAGGCGGGACTGGCGATCGATTACCGCTGCACTACCGCAGAGGATTTGGCGCAAACCGGCGAAGTTTTCGACGTCGTGCTCGCCATGGAAGTGGTCGAGCACGTCGCCGATTTTAATTTGTTCATCGAAGAAGCGGCCGCGCTGGTAAAGCCTGGCGGATTGATGTTCGTCGCTACGATCAACCGCACCATCAAGAGCTTTGCGCTGCTGATCGTGGGGGCCGAGTTCATCTTGCGCTGGATACCGCGCGGCACCCATCAGTGGGACAAGTTCATCACGCCCGACGAGCTGGAAATCGCGCTCGAACGCAGCGGGCTTTCCGTCACCGGCGAGACCGGCGTGATTTACAATCTGCTCGCCGACCGCTTTCAGCTCGCCACCGACATGGACGCCAACTACATGGTGGTCGCGGAGCACCCCGCGTGATCGCCTTTTCCTGGCTGTGGGCAGTCTTTACCGTCGTCGCCGCGTTCTTTCAGACCCTGCGCAATGCGATGCAGCGCGAGTTGACCGGCAGCCTCGGCACTGTCGGAGCGACCCATGTGCGCTTTCTGTTCGGCTTTCCGTTTGCGGTGATTTTTCTGATCGGCCTTGTGGTCGGCACCGACGTGCCGCCGCCGCGGCCCGGCTTGGCGTTTTGGCCCTGGGTGATCGACGGCGCCTTCGCCCAGGTCGCCGCCACCGCACTGATGCTGATGGCGATGGGCGAACGGTCGTTCGTCGTCACCATCGCCTACATCAAGACCGAGCCGATCCAGGTCGCCATTTTCGGCCTGATCTTCCTCGGCGACGCGGTGAGCTTGCCGATGATGACCGCGATCATCGTCGCCACCGCCGGCGTGATCGTCATGTCGACCAAGCCCGGCGGCATGATCGGCGGCGTGCGGCCGACGCTGATCGGCCTTGCCTCCGGCGGCATGTTCGCGCTTTCGGCGATCGGCTTTCGCGGCGCCATCCTGAGCCTGCATCTGCCCAATTTCGTCATGGCGGCGACCTTCACGCTGGTCGTCGGACTTTTGATGCAGGCGGTCGTGCTGTCAGCCTATTTGTGGCTGCGTTCGCCCGCGGTGATGACTGCTATCGTGCACGCGTGGAAGCCGTCGCTGTTCGCCGGTTTTATGGGCGCGCTCGCCTCACAGTTCTGGTTTCTCGCATTTGCGCTCGCCACCGCCGCCAGCGTGCGCACGCTGGCGCTCATCGAAGTGCTGTTCGCCCAGCTCGTCGCGCGCTTTGCTTTTTCTCAGAAGACGACGTTGCGCGAGGCCATCGGCATGGTGCTGGTGGTCGCCGGCGTCGTGCTGCTGATTTTCGAGCACTGACCTACGTCATCCCGGCGGAGCGAAGCGAGAGCCGAAATCCATAATCCCTGTCTTACGAGCAAATCTCGATGCGCCGGGATTATGATTCCGGCTTCGCGCCTTTGGCGCGCCCCGGAATGACGTGCGTTGCACGCGCGTCAATTATGATCGTCCGGCAGCATCGGCAGCGGGTGAAACTCGATGCCTTCCTCGTGCAGCGCCTTGGCGTCTTCGGGCGAAGCTTCGCCGTAGATCGAACGGTGTTCGATCTCGCCGTAATGCATCTTGCGCGCTTCCTCGGGAAACCGCTGCCCGACATACTGCGCGTTCTTGGTAACGTGGTCGCGCAGTTCCTTGAGTTTCTGCCGCAGCTCGCGCTCCTGCGGCGGCATCATGGCGACGGCGGATTTTCCCGACGACGCCGGCGGCAATGCTTGAGCCGGCTGCGGAGACGCAGGCATGGAAGACGGCTGCGGCATTGGCGGTGCGACCTCTTCAGAATCGCTCCGCGCCAGCCGCGGTGCCATGATGGCTTTCTCCACCTTGGCGGAGCCGCACATCGGGCATGTCACGAGCCCGCGTTTCTTCTGCTTGTCGAATGCCGCTGAATTCGCAAACCAGCTTTCGAACTCATGGCCCTTGGCACAGCTGAGCGCATAGCGGATCATGATGCGCCCCGCACCGCATGCAGATAGGCCGGCTCGGCCATCGGCTCGACCAGCTCGAAGCGCCTGCCGTGGCGCAGCGACGGAATTTTGGCGCGTGCCGCCGCGGCTTCGGCCGGGTCGATCTCGGCCATGACCAAGCCGGGTTCGGTGCCGCCTTCGGCGAGCACCCGCCCCCACGGATCGACGATCAACGAATGGCCGTAAGTCTCGCGGCCGTTCTCATGCTTGCCGCCCTGCGCAGCGGCGAACACGAATGAGCCGTTCTCGATGGCGCGGGCGCGGATGAGCACGTGCCAGTGCGCTTCGCCGGTCTGCCGCGTGAATGCCGACGGAATGGCGAGGAACGAAGCGCCGGCCTCGGCCAGCGCCCGGTAGAGCGCCGGGAAGCGCAGGTCGTAACAGACCGTGAGCCCGAGCCGGCCCCACGGCAGATCGGCGACCACGGCGAGCTCGCCCGGCCGATAGGTATTGGATTCGCGATAGCTCTCGCCGCCGGCGAGATCGACGTCGAACATATGGATCTTGTCATAGCGCGCGACGACCTCGCCGCTGCGGTCGATCAGAAACGAGCGGTTCACCGCCTTTTCGGACGAAGCTTGGATCGCGAGCGAGCCGAGATGAATGATGATGCCGAGCTTGCGGGCAACCTCGCGCATGGTCGCCAGCGTCGGATCGCTCTCGTCGGCGACGATATTGGCGAACAGGCGTTCGCGCTTGACCTCCATGATGTTGGTCATTTCCGGCGTCTGCACGTAATCGGCGCCGGCCGCTTTGGCTTCACCGACCGCAGCCAAGACGGTGTCGAGATTGGCGCGCGGGTTGACGCCGGTGCGCATGGCGATCAGCGCGACCTTGAACGTGCTCGGCTCGCTCATGCCGGCGCCTCCTTGGCCTCGGCGAGGAGCGCGTCGAGCTTGCCGGCATCTTCCAGCGCATAAAGGTCGTCGCAGCCGCCGACATGGGTGGCGCCGACGAATATCTGCGGGAATGTGCTGCGGCCGCCGGCGCGCTCGATCATCTGCCGGCGGATCTGCCGATCCCGACTGGCATCGATCTCATGGAAAGCCACGCCCTTGCTGGACAACAGCTCTTTGGCGTCCAGGCAGAACGGACAATAGGGAATCGTGTAGATGTCGACGGCCATGATTCGGTCAATATAGGCGCTGGCTGAAGCCTTCCCTATAGGGCTGTTCGCGCTGGATCGGCAACCCGGGCGAACACCAGCACGTCCACATTGGCCGCCCCGGCGCGATTGAGCGCGCGGGCGCAGCCGTCGACCGTCGCGCCGGACGTCAGCACGTCGTCGATCAGGACGAGGCGACGGCCGGCGACCGCGGCCTTCTCCGGCACTTTAAACGCGCCCTGAATATTACTGGCACGCTCGGTGCGGCTCAGCCCAACCTGCTGGACCGTGGCCTTGACGCGCTTGAGCGCGCCGGCGGCGATCGGCACGCCGGTTTCGGCCGATACCGCCGCGGCCAGCATGGCCGATTGGTTAAAACGGCGGGCCCATTGGCGCCGCCAGTGCAGCGGCACCGGCACGAGCGCGTCGGCCTCCGCCAGTAGCTCGCGGCCGGCATGCCCGACCCAACGCCCCATCATGGGCGCCAGATCGAGCCGGTCGCTATATTTGAGCGCGTGCACGAGCGCGCGCGAAATCTCGTCGAAGCGCACCGCGGCGCGCGCGCGGTTGTAGGCGGGCGGAGCGGCGATCGCCTCCATCGACAGCACGCCCGGCCCCGGATCGTACTGGAATGGGATGCCGAGCCGCTCGCAATACGGCCGCGTGATGAAAGACAGCTTCGACCAGCAGGCCGGACAAAGGCCGCTGCCCTCGACCGGCTCGCGGCAAACCGCGCACAGCGGCGGCAGCGCCACATCGAGCGCGGCGCGGCAAAACCCTCGCGCCGCTTCGACTAGGCGCCGTGCGTGATGAGAAACAATAAAGGCCGCCGACACCGCCATGGCGCGCAACGATGATGATGCGTTTCTGGTAGACTATACGGAATAGTCCACCATGCCGCAAAGCCCGCTCATTTTTGACCGCACACTGATGCGCAAGCGCCGCGGCCGCGCCCGCGCCCTCGGCGCGGCCACGTTCTTGGTCGATCGCGCCGCCGATGATTTGGCCGGCCGGCTCGGCGCGGTGCTGCGCCGATTCGACGTCGCGGTCGATCTCGGCACCCACACTGACGCGGCGCGTACGGCGCTGGCGCGGCTCGGCTCGGTCGCCACGATCATTGCGGCTCGCTCGATCGATGAGCCCGCATCGTCCGCAACCGCGAATATGAAAGTCGTCGTCGCCGACGAAGAAGCTTTGCCGTTTCGCGACGGCTCGCTCGATCTCGTCGTCTCGGTCCTGGCGCTGCAATTCGTCAACGATCTGCCCGGCACGCTGATCCAAATCCGCCGCGCGCTCAAGCCGGACGGGCTGTTCATGGCGGCCCTGATCGGCGGCGAGACGCTGACCGAGCTGCGCCAAGCATTTGCGGCGGCGGAAAGCGAGATCGAGGGCGGCGCCTCGCCGCGCGTCGCGCCGTTTGCCGACCTGCGCGAGCTCGGCGCACTGTTGCAGCGTGCCGGCTTCGCGTTGCCGGTCACCGATGTCGATCGGGTTTGCGTGCGTTACGAGTCGGCATTCGCGCTGATGCACGATCTGCGCCGCATGGCGGCCACCAACGCGCTGATCGAGCGCCGCCGCGCGCCGCTGCGCCGCGCCACATTGCTGCGCATGGCCGAGATTTACGGCGAACGCTTCGCCGATCCGGACCGCCGGCTGCGCGCTACGTTCGAGATCGTCTGGTTGTCCGGCTGGGCGCCGCATCCGAGCCAGCAGCAGCCGCTGCGGCCCGGCTCGGCCCAGGCGCGCCTCGCCGATGCGCTCGGCACGCGCGAGATATCGGCGGGTGACAAGGCGGGACGGTAATTATGCCGAACTGCGAATAGCGTTCAGTTTACTTCATCGCCGTGGCGACGCCGGTGTAGAGACCATGCACGGTCGAGCCGAGACTCACGATCGTGGTGGCGATCGCCACCGCGATGCCCGAAGCGATCATCGCGTACTCGATGGCTGTTGCGCCGCTGTCGTCATGCAGGAAACGGCCGAGGTTGCTGATCGTCTTGGGTGCACGCTTGAACATGGGGGGGACGCTTTCTGGCTTTTCCGGTTTTCGATCACAACAGCGTTGCAAGATGCGGGATCAAGGGTTCGTCGGCAGGCGGCATCGGATAATTGCGCAAATCGTTCGGCCGCACCCATTTGAGCGTCTGCTTTTCCCGCGCCTCGACGAACCCTTCCCAACGCCGGCAAACATAGAGCGGCATGAGCAGGTGGAAGTCGGGATAAGCATGACTCGCGAAGGTCAGCGGCGCGAGGCACTCCTCCTTGACGACGATTCCGAGTTCCTCCCTCAGCTCGCGGATGAGGCTCTGCTCCGGCCGCTCGCCCGCCTCGACCTTGCCGCCGGGGAACTCCCACAGCCCCGCCATCACCTTGCCCTGCGGGCGCTGCGCGATCAGCACGCGACCGTCGGTATCGATGAGGGCGCAGGCGGCGACAAGAACCAGCTTCACGCTCACGACCGTCCTCAAGCTAAACAATCGGTGGTAAAGGCAGCTTCAATCCGATCGAATAATGCGCCGGAATCGCCGCAACGGTTAATACAGGCTTACTGCCGAAGTGTAGCGCCGTACAGCGGATGAAGGCTGTTGGCGTGCGCTCAAGCGCAGCTTCACGCACTGCCCTTGGCCACTAACTCCAACACCGCGTCGGCGACCACCTGCGGCGCTTCCTGCGGCGGGTTGTGGCCGATTCGCGGCAAGACGCGGCGCGTGAACGGTCCGATGAAGAAGCGGTGGTGGTGCTCGGAGGCGGCGGGCGACTGGATGCCGTCGACCTCGCCTTGCAGCGCAACGGTCGGTACGGCGATTTTAGGCTGGCCGGTGAGTTTTTGCTCGATGCCTTCCAGCGCCGGATCGCCGGGCGCATAGCCGAAACGGTGGCGATACGACTGGATCGTCACGTCGACGAAATCCGGGTTGTCGAACGACGCCGCGCTGCGCGCGTAGGTGGCGTCGTCGAACGCCCAATGCGGCGACCAGATCTGCCAGATGTAACGGCACAGCGCGCCGCGGTTTTGCGTCAGCCCGGCGCGGCCGCGCTCGGTGTGAAAATAATACTGATACCAGAAGCGATGCTCCTGCTCGGGTGAAACCGGCTTCACCGACGCAGCGATGTTCTGAATGTTGTAGCCGTTGCCCGTGACGAGGCCGATCACGCGCTCGGGCCACAGTGCGGCGACGATGCAGGCAGCGCGGCCGCCCCAATCGTAACCTGCCAGCACGGCGCGTCCGATTCCGAGCGCGTCCATCAGCTCGCGCAAATCGTTGCCGAGCGCCGCCTGCTGGCCGGAGCGGGGCGTATCGGCGGAGAGAAATCGCGTGGCGCCGAATCCGCGCAAGTACGGCACGATGACCCGGCAGCCGGCCGCCGCGAGCAGCGGAACGACCTCGTCGTAGCAGCGCGGATCATACGGCCAGCCGTGCAGCAGAACGACCGGCGTGCCGTTCGCGCCGCCGCTTTGCTCAAACGCAACCTCAAGCGTCGAGGTGCGGATAGTTTCGCAGGCGGCGGAGTTTCCGGCACCAGATGCGGCCATTGTGGCAAGCCCGATCCAAGCACGCGGAGCCGCCGTTACTCCGCTTTGATGCCGGCGTCGCGGATAACCTTACCCCACTTGTCCGTCTCAGCCGCGATAAGCTTGCCGAAATCGGCCGGCGAGCCGGTCAGCAACATGCCGCCCATGTCGGCAATCCGGGTTTTGATCGTGGCATCCGCCAGTCCGGCATTGGTTGCCTGGTTGAGCGTTTCGACAATCGGCTCCGGCGTTTTTCGCGGCGCGGCGATGCCAAACCATGAGCTTGCTTCGTAGCCCGGAATAAAGTCGCTGGCGCTCGGCACATCGGGCAAGGCCTCCGAGCGTTGGACCGTGGTGACCGCCAGCGGCCGCAGCCGATTGGCGCGGATGTGCCCGATCGAGGCCGTCATGGTGGCAAAACCGACCTGTACTTGCCCGGCGATGAGATCGGCCATCGCCGGACCATCACCGCGATACGGCACATGTTGAATGTTCACGCCGGTCATCACGTTGAACAGTTGGCCGGCGAGATGGCTCGCAGTCCCGATGCCGGCCGAGGCAAAGCTGAGCTTCCTCGAATTGTCTTTGGCGTAGGCAATCAATTCCGGAACAGTCTGCACCGGAAGCGACGGATGGACCTCGACGACGTTCGGTACGCGCACCACACCGGCGACCGGTGCCGTGTCGCGGATGAAGTCGAAGTTCAGATGGGGGTAGAGCGCCGCATTGGCCGCGACCGCCGGCGGGACCATGAGCAGCGTGTAGCCGTCGGGCGCCGCGTTGATCATCGTTTCCGCACCGACGTTGCCGCCGGCACCCGGCCGGTTTTCGATGACGAATTGCTGGCCGAGCCGCTGCGACAACCATTGGCCGATCAGGCGACCCAGGATGTCGCTCGTGCTGCCCGCCGCGAATCCGACGACGATCCGCACTGGATGCGCCGGATAGGCTTGCGCCCACGCGCTGTGCGAGGCGACCGGCAGCGCGGCGGCGGCGGTTCCGAGACGGAGCATGTGCCTGCGAGATAATTTCGTCATTTTCTCCCCCCGAGCCGTACCTTTGCGATTCCGTGGGCGCGATATTACAGCATGCACGCATGGCCCGATGCCAGGTAGACGGGCTCACCACGCGCTTGGTGGCACGCTCGGAGCAAAATGGCCGCAGGCGCTCGCTTCCCGCCGAAGCCAGCCGTCGATGACTGGCTCCTGGGCGACAGCGAATTGCCGATCGCGCGCGCTAAGCCGGGCTAGCGGGCCGACTGGAATAGCGGGGCGCGACGGAGCTGCTCGGACTGAACCATGCCCGGCAAGAAACTGAAATCAGTCGAAACCTTCGATTTGCGGAACGTTGCCACGTGGTGGCAGGAGACGCACGACCCGGTACCGAACCCGTCGTTGGGGTCGTAAGCGTTCTGCATGTAGGTCTCCACGACGGTGTTTGACAACAGATTCGGCGCCGCATCCAACGGCAGCTTCATTTGAGTTTCATAGGTGGTGCCCCACTGCGTGCTGACGAGCATGTAATGCGAGAACACCGACCCGACCTTTGCCAAAGCGTCTTGCCATTGCCTGTTGAGCTCTGCCGTCGTCTCGTAAATCTTCCAGCATCGCGCAACCTGCGTGCCAATTGCTTTTCCGCCGACCTGCTTCAGATAGTTGGCTGCAAAGGGTTGTTGTCGAGACCAGTAAAATTTACCGCCTGGCGACGCCTTGGGCGGTTGGTTGACGGCGAGAGGCGGAATGAGTTGCCGAAGGGTCTTGGTGAAATATGAATATTCAGGCGCCGACGCATCCGGCGGCAATGGCCGATGTCACGAAGCCGACTGATTGCTCTTGACCGTACCGAGTTTGCATTCAGTCGGCTTCGTGACATCGCATGGCGCTGCGGCCAAAGGCGCGTTGTCGACATGTTCGAATGTCGTCCAGAACCAGCTGGGCAGCAGGTTGTTTCCCAGGGGGGCGTTCTTCTGGATGATGTGCATTGCGACCAGACCGAGGTCGACCTGAGCGCAAAGCTTACCGGCCGGCTTGACGAGATCGGGGGCGACGGCGAGCAGCGCATGGATCACATAAAACCGCTTAGCGTCGTCTGGATGATTTTTGAGATCGAGAACACGCCACGCTGCTTTTATTTCGATGGCACCCGTGGATTTTGTAGTCGTGAAGTCAGGGAAATTGACTTTCTGAGCTGGCGAAGCGGCCAAGAACGCCTTTTGACCGGCGGCAGTGGTCAGGTTCCATTGTTTGTTGCCGCCGGGCGCTTGAAGATAGCCAATCTCGATCGTGTTGAGGCGCCTTTCGTAAATCGTCCAATTGCCGTCTATGTCGATAAGCGGGTCGCCAGTCGCCGCCTGGATGATTTCCTCATGCTGAGCGACCTCTTTGCCCTGGCCATTGGAAGCGAAAGAAAAAACCGGCTCGTCATCGATGCGTGCGGCCTTACAATCGGCCTGCACCGACGAGCCTTTGAAAACGTCCGCCGGGCGTGCCCACGTTTGCCAAACGCGCGCAGCGCCGGACTGCAGGCCTTGCTCGGGCGCTGCGCTCTCGCTTTTAGCGGCCCAGTTCAAGGCCACGAAAGTTTGCCACGAGAGATTGTCGAATGGCGTCTGGACATCCCCCGCCGGGGACTGGGGGTGCCTATTGACCAGGCCCTGGTACCCGACGCCGTTTTTTAGGGCCTGATCGTCGCCGATATTGCCTGGGATAATCGGACAGAATGTTGAGACCTTCGGGTCGGCGCAAAATTGCGGCGTAGGTGTATAGGGGTTCTGAGCTGAGCCGGTGGATCCGAATGCGATCAGGAGAAGAAGAGGCGAAAGAAAGAAAAGAACGCGAATGCATCGCTGCATGGTATTCCCCCATAGCACTCAGCTGCCCAGCATCATTTCCAGGGAAGAAACCGCTACGATCTTACGTTGAGGAGGTCAAGTACTCGTGTAAAGCAAGTGCTGTATTTCTTGAAAAATTCACCTTGGGCAAAGGGCGAGTCTGGGCTCATGCTCTGGATGCCGATCGACGCGTCCGCTCTTGCGGCGAAACTGCCCCTCGGCATTACAAAATTCCGCGGCGCGGAGAGCAAAGAGCACCTACGACCGGTAGTCTCCGTTGATCGCCACATACTCTTTGGTGAGATCGCAGGTCAGCACGCGGTCGCGGCCCTTGCCGAGGCCGAGCGCGACTTTCAGCGTGATCTCCGGCTTCTTCATCGCCGCCGAAACGGCCGCCTCGTCATAGCCCGGATCGCGCTCGCCCTTGTGGGCGACGCGCATGCCGTTGAACCAGATCGACAGCCGGTCGCGGTCGGCGGGCTCGCCGGCTTTGCCGACCGCCATGACGACGCGCCCCCAATTGGCGTCCTCGCCGGCGATCGCCGTCTTGACCAAGGGCGAATTGGCGATCGACAGCGCGATGCGCCGCGCCGAACGTTTGGATCTCGCGCCTTCGACCACGATTTCGACCAGCTTGCGGGCGCCTTCGCCGTCACGCGCCACCTGTTCGGCAAGATCGGCGAGCACCGCTTCAAAACCCTTGCGAAAGGCGGACAGACGCGGATCGTTGGCACGCGTTATTTTTTCGACGCCGTGCCGCGCGGCAGCGCCGGTCGCAAAGACGAGCAGCGTATCCGAAGTCGAGGTGTCGCCGTCGATCGTCACCGCATTGAACGTGTCCTCGACGCCGTCGCGCAATAGGCTGCGCAGCACGGGCGGCGCGATTGGCGCGTCGGTGAACACGAAGGCGAGCATCGTGCCCATGTCGGGCGCGATCATACCGGCGCCCTTGGCGATGCCGCAGATGGTCACCGCACTCGAGCCGAACCGCACCATGGCGGCGGCGCCCTTGGGAAACGTGTCGGTGGTCATGATCGCCTTGGCGGCGGCTTCCCAGCCGCCGGGCGCAGCGTCCGCGGCGAGCCGCTCCATCACGTCGCCGAATTTGCTGGCGTCGAGCGGCTCGCCGATCACCCCGGTCGAAGCCAAAAATACCTTGTCGGGCTTGCAATCGACCGCGGTGGCGGCGATGTCGGCGGTCATTGCGGTCGCGGCTTTGCCCGACTTGCCGGTAAACGCATTGGCATTGCCGGAATTGACCACCAGCGCGCTGGCAGTACCGCCCTTGATGCGGGCGCGGCACCAGTCGACCGGCGCTGACGGACATTGCGAGCGCGTGAACACGCCGGCCACTGCCGTACCGGGATCCAACGTTGCAAGCAGCACATCGGTACGTCCGGCATAGCGGATACCCGCTGCCGCGGTCGCAAGCAGCACGCCGGCGACCGGCGGCATTTCGGGAAACGATGCGGGCGCGAGAGGCGAGATAGCGGGCGGCATGTCGTTGTCATTCCGGGGCGCCGCGAAGCGGCGAACCCGGAATCCATAACCACGATCGATTGAGGTCGGTCTCGACCGACTGTGGTATGGATTGGGGCTCTCGCTTCGCTCGGCGGAATGACAACAGAGCTTTTTGGCGCTCCCCGCAAGAGGGCGGCTTTACTTCTTCACCGGCGCGGCGGGATTGAGCATGGGGTTCGGCGCCGCCGGCTGGTCGAGTCGTTCGATCTTGGCGCTCTTGCGCAGGTTGTCGACCAGCTCGGCCTGCGCACGGTGCGTCACGAAATTCTCGATCTGGCCCTTGACCTGATCGAAAGTCGGCGTCGGCTTGATGCGCTTGTCTTCGACCTTGATGATGTGCCAGCCGAACTGGGTGTGTACCGGATCGGAAATCTGGCCCTTGTCGAGCTTGAACGCGGCCTCGGCAAATTCCGGCACCATCTGGTCCTTGGTGAAATAGCCGAGATCGCCGCCGTTGGCGGCGCCGGGATCCTTGGATTTTTCCTTAGCGATTGCGGCAAAGTCGGCGCCGCCTTTCAGCTGTGCCTCGATCGCCTTGGCCTCGTCTTCGCTCGCGACGAGGATGTGGCGCGCGTGCACCTCCTCCTCGCTAGTCATCTTCTTGACCGCCTCGTCGTATACCTTGTGCATGGCGTCGTCGGTCAGCGCCGCTTTGCCGGCATTGCGCAACAGCGCTTCCATCAGCACCTTGTTACGCTCGAACGCGACCTGGTGCTGCACCTCTGGTTTGTCGCCCAGCCGCTGCTGCTCGGCGGCTTGCGCCAAGACGATGACGTCGGCGAGGTAGGTGATGAGGTATTCGCGCTTCTGTTCCGGCGTCATCTGCGCCGGTACGTTGCCGCCGATTTCCTCGTCGGCGAAGGCCAGATCGCTCTGCCGGATATCGACGCCGTTGGCGCGGGCGATCACCGGGTCGGAATCCTGTGCCCGCAGCGTCGCTGCCGGAGCTACCAGCGCGGCGGCCAGCGCCAGCGCGCCAAGCGGACGGACGAGGAGAGAATAACGTGAGGTCATGGGGTCTTCCTTGTGTCACGGGCGCATTGCCCGGGTCGGCCTTGCGGGTGCACGAGGTACCGAACCGCTGCCGTGTCCGCGGCGGCAGCCCGTCGGGCTACCGCTCATTTACGTCTGCCATATGCGCAGGCGGCTGTCGGGCGCGGACACTCGCCGAATTGGGGCCTATTGGCAATCGGAGAATGACGGACCGCCTTAACGAGCGCGTGAATTTGCGGTCGCATTGACAAGAAAACCACCCCCTCCTATCTGTCGCCGAGAGTCTAGGCGGCCATTGCCTCGCATGTCACCGTTTGCATTGTCGCCTCGCAGAAACCCTGATAGCGCCGCATTTTCCGCAACTTGGCCATTGCACCAGCGCGACGAGGAAAAGCCATGGGCGCCGGGCCGCGAACCATATTGGATAGAAGCGGCGTTGCGGCACGGCCCGAACCAAGCGGAAGGATAATGTTGCAATGATCGGCGCGGTCGCCCGCAAGCTGTTCGGTTCCGCCAATGACCGGCGGATCCGCTCCTATCGATCTCGAGTCGACACGATCAATGCCCTCGAAAAGGAGCTGGAGGCGCTCTCCGACGAGGCATTGCGCGCCCGCACCGAGGACTTCAGGCGCGAAGTCGCCGAGGGCAAGAGCCTCGACGACATCCTGGTGCCGGCCTTCGCCACCGTGCGCGAGGCCTCCAAGCGCACGCTCGGCCAGCGCCATTTCGACGTGCAGCTGGTCGGCGGCATGGTGCTGCACGAGGGCCGGATCGCCGAGATGAAGACCGGCGAAGGCAAGACCCTGGTCGCCACGCTCCCGGTCTATCTCAATGCGCTCGCCGGCCGCGGCGTCCACGTCGTCACCGTCAACGACTATCTGGCCAAGCGCGACGCCGAATGGATGGGCCAGATCTACAAATTCCTCGGGCTTTCGGTCGGCGTCATCGTCCACGGGCTCGACGACGAGCAGCGCAAGCAGCAGTACGACTGCGACGTCACCTACGGCACCAACAACGAGCTCGGCTTCGACTATCTGCGCGACAACATGAAATACCGGCTCGAGGACATGGTGCAGCGCGGCCATGTCTACGCCATCGTCGACGAGGTCGACTCGATCCTGGTCGACGAGGCGCGCACGCCGCTGATCATTTCCGGTCCGCTCGACGACCGCTCCGAGTTCTACAACACCATCGACGCCTTCATTCCGCGGCTCGACAAGACCGACTACGAGGTCGACGAGAAGCAGCGCACCGTCAATCTCACCGAGATCGGCATGGAGCGCATGGAGCAGTGGCTGCGCGACGCCGGCCAGCTCAAGTCCGATTCGCTCTACGACGTCGAAAACGTCTCGGTCGTCCATCACGTCAATCAGGCGCTGCGCGCCCACAAGCTGTTCGCCCGCGACAAGGACTACATCGTGCGCAACGGCGAGGTCGTCATCATCGACGAGTTCACCGGCCGCATGATGCCGGGCCGGCGCTATTCGGAAGGCCTGCACCAGGCGCTCGAGGCCAAGGAGCATCAGCCGATTCAGCCGGAAAACCAGACGCTGGCCTCGATCACGTTCCAGAACTACTTCCGCATGTACGAAAAGCTCGCCGGCATGACCGGAACGGCCTTGACCGAGGCCGACGAGTTCATGGACATCTACAATCTCGAAGTTCTGGAGATCCCCACCAATATGCCGATGATCCGCCTCGACGACGATGACGAGGTGTATCGGACCACCAAAGAAAAATACCGGGCCATTCTGGGGTTGATCGAGGACTGCAAGACGCGCGGCCAGCCGGTGCTGGTCGGCACCACCTCGATCGAGAAATCCGAGCAGCTCGCCGAACTGTTGCGCCAGCATGGCTGGGAGCAGCACGACTTTTCCGATCCCAACGCCTTTGCGGCGCTCTATTCGGGCGATGAAGGCGCGTCGAAGGCCAAGGTGTTCGCCATCCTCAATGCCCGCTATCACGAGCAGGAGGCCTACATCGTCGCGCAGGCCGGCGTGCCGGGCGCCATCACCATCGCCACCAACATGGCCGGCCGCGGCACCGACATTCAGCTCGGCGGCAACGCCGACATGCGCATCCGCCAGGAGCTGGCCGACATCGAGGACCAGCGCGAGCGCGAGAAATCGGACCGCGCCGCCGAGATCCGCTCCCAGGTCGCGCGTCTGAAAGAGAAGGCGCTCGGCGCCGGCGGGCTTTACGTGCTCGGCACCGAGCGGCACGAGAGCCGCCGCATCGACAATCAGCTGCGCGGCCGCTCCGGACGCCAGGGCGACCCCGGCCATTCCAAGTTCTTCCTGTCGCTCGAAGACGATCTGATGCGCATCTTCGGCACCGACAAGCTTGACGGCATGCTGCAAAAACTGGGGCTGAAGGAAGACGAGGCCATCATCCATCCCTGGATCAACAAGGCGCTGGAGAAGGCGCAGCAGAAGGTCGAGGCGCGCAACTTCGACATCCGCAAGAACATCCTCAAGTTCGACAACGTGATGAACGACCAGCGCAAGGTCATCTTCGACCAGCGCGTCGAGTGGATGAACGACGAGGCGGTGGCCGAAGTCGTATCCGACATGCGCCATACCGCGATCGACGATCTGGTCGCCAAGCACGTGCCGGAAAACGCCTATCCGGAGCAGTGGGACACCCCGGGCCTGCGCGAGGAGCTCAAGCGCGTGCTCGGCATCGACCTGCCGGTCGACGAATGGGCCAAGGAAGAAGGCATCGCCGACGAGGAGATCTTCACCCGCGTCGAGCGCCGCGCCGACGAGCACATGGCGGCGAAGGCGGCCCAGTGGGGCCCCGACGTCATGCGCTATATCGAAAAATCGATCCTCTTACAGACGCTCGACCACCTGTGGCGGGAGCATCTGGTGATGCTCGAGCATCTGCGCCAGGTCATCGGGCTGCGCGGCTACGGCCAGCGCGATCCGCTCAACGAGTACAAGTCGGAGGCGTTTAACCTGTTCGAAGCGATGAGCCAGAACCTGCGCGAAGCGGTCACCGCCCAGCTCATGCGGGTCGAGGTCATGCCGGCGCCGCCGCCCGAAGAGCAGCAAGCGACGATGCTGCCGCCGATGGAGGCCCACAAGGCCGATCCGCTCACCGGCGAGGACGAGATGGCGCTGGCAACCGCCGGCGGCGAAACGCTCGCCCGCCATGGCATCGGCCGCGGCAGCGCTGCCGCGGCCAGCTTGGCGCCAGCAGCGGCACGCAATCCAAAAGACCCGACGAGCTGGGGCAAGGTCGGCCGCAACGAGCCGTGCCCATGCGGCTCAGGCAAGAAATTCAAGCACTGCCACGGCCGATACGCGTGACAGGAATCAGTAATCGGTAAAGTAATCGGTAATCAGTGATCAGAAAGCGCAGCGCAATCTGATTACTGACTTCTGATCACTGACTACTGACCCCCCCAGCGGTTGTTGAAGCTGCCGGCCGGCACGACCGGCTGGGCGCCGCTGATCAGAGCACCGCTGGGCGGCGGCGGCGCGAAAGCGGCCGCCTGCTGCTGCGGCGCCGGTTTGGCACCCTGCGCTACCTGCGGCTCAGGCTTGGACGGTTCGGCGTTGCCCGGTTCCTTGGCTTTCGGCCGCAAACCCGCCGCCACAGCCGGCTTGTCGCGAACCGCGAGCTGAGGTTTTGGCCGCACTGCACCGGCGTAGCCGGTCTGCGCCGGAGCAGCCGACACCGGCTGCTGCTCCGCATTCGATCCCGACGCGAACAGGCTGCCGACGAAATTGCGGAAGCCGCTGGCGGCCTGGGCCGGAGCCTGCGCGATCGCGGCGGTCGTCTCGCTCTCCGAACCGCGTGGCGGCGAGATCGCCGGCGGCAGCCGTCCCGGCTGCTGCGGCGGCACGTGCACGTGGCCTTCGTTGTCGTAGGTGTAGACCGGATTTTCGAGCTTGGCGACGAAGGCGCGATTCATGCCGCCATCGGTGCCGGTTTCGAGCGGCGCCACCGGCACGTTGGCGTTGACCAGTTGGGCGAACACGGTCTCGTCGTGGCGCTGCCGCTCCTGGGCGGCTTCGGCGATTGTCGGGTCGGTCTCGTATTGCGGACAGCGGCCGGCCGGCGTGAAGTTCAACGCTTTGCTCGAATTCCCCGGTGCTGCCGCGTCGAACACATAGCGGCGCTCGCAAACGTCGACCTTCGGCTCGAGATGCGACACCTCGAAATGGTCGTAGCCTTCCTTGATCATCTTCCAGAAGGCCAGGTTCGGATTGTTGCGGTGGCGCGCCAGGTTCGCCGGCGTCATGCGGAACGGATAGGCCTGCAGCTGAAACTCTTTTTGCCCGCCGAGAAACGCTTCACGCGCCAGCGAATAGATCTCGCCGATCTGCTCGTCGGTCATAGCGTAGCAACCGCGCGACGAGCAGTCGCCGTGGATCATCAGGAACGCGCCGTGCCGGTTATTGGCGCGATCGTAGGCGTTGGGGAAACCGGTATTGATGGCGAGGTAGTAGTTGGAATTCGGATTCATCAGGCCGGGCGTGATCGCATAAAAGCCTTCGGGCGCCTGACGGTCGCCCTCCCTGATCTTCGGCCCGATGTCGCCCGACCAGCGGCAGATCGGATAGACTTTGAGGAGCGCATAGCGGCCGCTGTTGTCCTGCTTCCAGACTTCGAGCTCCGACTCCTCCTTGAAGATACGGACGAGGATCGGCGACTCCTTGGGCATGTTCTTGGCCTGGAGCTGCGCCAGCATTTGCGGCGACAATTCCTTCATCGCCCGCGACGGCATCTCGTAGCCCTCGTCGGCAAGACAGCCGCCGAGCGCCAACGCGCCGGCCAGAACCGCCAACGTCATGCACGCGCGCCAACGCGACGCGCGAAGGGTGCGGGCGCGGTTCAATGCAGGACTCCCCGACGGATGGACCATCCCCATGCCATCACCGCCCATGGTTACCCCTAAGGGGTGGCTTTCGCAAGACAGAGCGGCGCCGCGCAGCGTGGCTCTATGGGTAATAACGAACGGTAAACTTTCGCCAAATTTGCCGGGCGAATTCAACGCTCTAGCAACGCGCCCGGCAGGCGTTCAGGGGACGGCGCGCGCGGCAGTGGATCGATCCCGGCAAAATCGTGGCGTAAGCGTGGCGACGCAGCCGAAAGTCAGGACAGCGTGCGCCCGATGGCGGTGAATTTCTCGCGGCGGAGCCGCATGATGGTGGCGCGGTCGAGCCCACGCAGATCGGCGAGCGCCGCAGCGATCGCCTCGCCGGTCGCCGCGATAGCGGCTGAGGGCTCGCGGTGCGCGCCGCCGACCGGCTCCGGCACGATGGTGTCGATGACGCCGAGCCGCGCCAGATCTTGCGCGGTGATCTTCATCGCCGCGGCGGCGTCCTGCGCCCGCGCCGTGTCGCGCCATAGGATCGAGGCGGCGCCTTCCGGCGAGATCACGCTGTAGATGGCGTGCTCGAGCATGATGACGCGGTTCGCAGTGGCAATCGCCACCGCGCCGCCGGAGCCGCCCTCGCCGATGATCGCTGCCACGTTGGGTACGCCGATTTCGAGGCAGGCTTCGGTCGAGCGGGCGATGGCCTCGGCTTGGCCGCGCTCCTCGGCGCCAATGCCCGGATAGGCGCCGGCGGTGTCGATCAGCGCGATGACCGGAATGTCGAAGCGATCGGCAAGCTGCATCAGGCGGACGGCCTTGCGGTAGCCCTCCGGCCGGGCCATGCCGAAATTGTGCTTGAGCCGGTTCTCGGTGTCGGATCCCTTCTCGTGGCCGATCACGCACACGCTCTCGCCCGCAAAACGGCCAAAGCCGCCGATGATCGCCGCGTCCTCGCCATGCTTGCGGTCGCCGGCGAGCGGCGTGAAATCGGCGATCAGTGCCGCGATATAGTCGAGACAATGCGGCCGCTGCGGGTGGCGCGCCACCTGGGTCTTCTGCCACGGCGTCAGCGCGCCGTAGAGGTCCTCGAGCGCCTGGGCGGCCTTGGCCTCGATACGGCCGATCTCCTCGCCTATGGCAATGGCGTCGCCCTCCTCCTGCAGGGCGCGCAGTTCCTCGATTTTGGCCTCCAATTCGGCCACCGGCTTTTCGAAGTCGAGATAAGAGCGCATCAGGCGAGAAATCTAAGACCTATCAAGTCCCGAGGACAGATGCCGGCTCCTGTCGCCGAACGTAGGATATCGTGGACTGCACTTGCCGCTGAAATTGCGTTTAGGCCGATTTTTATCTACCTCTGGTTGACCCTAACAACCAAAATCATTAATAATCGACTTCTGAAGATGATCTCATGCTCGGTTGCGGAGCCGCGAACCATGAGAGCGGCGCGCGCCGATCTTCCCGGCTTCAGAACTATGCGCGAGCACGAGGGCGTGTTGCCGGTGCCAGATACGACCTCGACCGCAGCAAGATTTCACGCCTGAGGAGCCGACCCATGTCGGTCAGTGACGATCAGGCACTATCGCGCCGGAAGGTTTTGGGCGGCAGCGCTTCGTTGGCGTTGGGCGCGACTCTTGCCGGCCTTGGTAGCGGCCAAGTCCGACCAGCGCACGCCCAGTCGCCGGCAGCGATCAGCAAACAAAGGGGGAGGTCCATGGATATCAACCGCCTGCCGCCAGGCGTCATCCCCGAGCACTACGATTTGTTCATCCGACCCGATCCGGGATTCTTTGACGTCTCCTCCGAACCGGTTCTCCGGTTCGAAGGTTCGGTTTCGATAAAGATCCTGGTGGACCAGCCGACCGCCGAAGTGACGCTGAACGCGGCAGAGCTGCAATTGCGCCACGCCATCCTGGACGGGGATGAGAGAGCGACGATCTCCCTCAACGAACGCGAGCAGACGGCCACGTTGGTGTTCGATCGCCCGATCGCCGTTGGTACGCATGCGCTGTCGATCGATTACAGCGGCAAGATCTATGAGGGCGCCCAAGGCCTGTTCGTCTCGCAATACAAGACCGCGCAAGACACTCGGCGCCTGCTCGTGACCCAGTTCGAGCCCGGTGATGCCCGACGCTTCATTCCTTGCTGGGACGAACCGGCCAGAAAGGCGACGTTCACGGTCGCAGTCGCGGCTCCCAAAGACATGTTGGCCGTCTCAAACATGCCCATCGAGGTAGTGTCCGAGCTCGACGAAGAACGTGTGTATGTCCGGTTCCAAAAGACCCCAGGGATGTCATCGTATCTTCTGTTCTTGGCCATCGGGGATTTGGAACGAGTGAGTATGCGCAGCGGGGCAACCGTCGTCTCTCTCGTGGCCAAGACGGGAAGCGCGCAAGACGGAAGGTTCGCGCTCGAAAGCGCGGTCAAACTGCTCGAATTCTACAACGAATATTTCGGTGTTCCCTTCCCGCTCCCCAAGCTCGACATGATCGCAGCGCCCGGAGCCGGCGGTTTCTCGGCGATGGAGAACTGGGGCGCGATCCTCTATTTCGAGGATCAGCTGCTCTTGAACCCGGAATGGTCGACCGAATCGAATCGCCAGCGAGTCTTCGTCGTCGTCGCCCACGAGATGGCACATCAATGGTTCGGGGACCTGGTGACGATGCATTGGTGGGACGATTTGTGGCTCAACGAAGGCTTCGCGTCGTGGATGGAGCGCAAGGCGACGGATCATTTCAACAAAGATTGGAATAACTGGCTTGACGCGGAATTCGAAACGCAGCGAGCGATGCGTCAGGACTCGATGAAAGCGACCCACCCGGTGGTCAAGCGAGTCCTGAAAGTCCAAGAGGCGGGTTTCGACGACATCACCTATCGCAAGGGCAGAGCGGTTATCCGGATGATCGAAAATTACATCGGCGAGGACGCGTTTCGCGAGGGCATCCGGGCCTACATGAAACGATACGCCCACCAAAACACGGTTACGGACAATCTCTGGGACGAATTGGAGGCAGCATCCAACAAGAAGATCAAGGAGCTGGCCGGCGACTTCATCAACCAGCCTGGGGTCCCGCTGATTGCGGTCGAGAGCGCTGCGGCCGACGGCTACAAAATCCGGCAGAAACGATTCGCGGTCGATGCCAATCCGAACGACACAGGCGAGTGGACGATCCCGGTCTACGCGCTTTCGGCGGGACAGGTGCAGAATGCTCCCGTGCTGGTGCAAAAAGGCGAGAGCAACGCCACGGCGATACCCGCGTCTCCGCCGAGAAAGCTCAACGCCGGCCAGACCGTGTATTACCGTGTCGACTACGGTAGCGCCTTCGCCGAGCTGTTAAATGAATTCGGGACGCTTAAGGCTCCGGACCAACTTGGGCTCCTGAACGATGCCTGGGCGTTGGGCGAAGCGGACGCGGCACCGATCGGCAACTATCTCGATCTGACGCTGAAGCTGACGACCGACACTGATCCTCTCGTCTGGCGTCAACTCGCCGATACGTTCGTCGCTATCGATTTGCTCTATGATTCCGCCGATCCGCGACGGAATTCGTGGCGAGCCTATGGCCGCAGGATGCTGAACCCGGCGCTGGCGGCGATAAAATGGGACAAGCAATCAGGCGAGCCGAACAACAAGAGCATCTTGCGCGAAAGCCTGATTACCGCTCTGGCTTATTTGGACGACAGCGGCGTCAAGAAGGAGGCCCGCAGCCGCTTCGACGATTATCGAGCCGGCAAGCCCCTGCCAGCGCTCATCAAGCGGCCGGTTTTCCAAGCCGTGTGCCTTGGCGCCGACACAGGTCTATACACACAGGTAAACGACCTCGCTAAGAAAGCGACGGACTCGTTCGCCCAGGACCAGATGTTCGTTGCTCTCGCCTTGGCCGGCGAGCCGCTGCTTGCTCAGGAATCGCTTAAAACTGCGCTCGGCAAGGATCCAGCGAAAACGACCGGGCCAAAGATGATCCAAAGCGTCGCCGTGCGCAATCCTGATCTGGCCTGGCAATTCGCCCTCATAAATCTTGAGACGATTAACAAGCTGCTGGATGCAGAGCAGAGAGGTAGATTCATACCAAGCCTCACGGCGACATCGCGTAGCCAGCAAGTGCTCAACGAACTGAAAGACATCAGAAAGAAAGACCCGGAAATCTCGCCCAGCTGGTTCGCAAAAAGCGTTGCAGAGCTGGAATTCCGGCTTGAGGTGGTGCAGCGACTTTTACCTAAAATCGACGATTGGCTCGCGAAACACCCGTAGGCCGGATCGGTGGCGCCGTGGAGCGTCATTTTCCGGGCATGTTTCTTTTATGCCGCCCATGGCTTGGACAGAGGCGGCGGCGCGCGTCATACGCCCCGCCCAGCCAGCCCATTCGCCTGCCGATCGACTCGCGACTGCATTGCTCTGCGGTTAGCGCCGTCATCAAGTGAGCCTGGGAGGCATCAATGGCCAAGAAACGAAAAGGCGCGGTGAAGGCAGCAAAAAGGAGCCAACTGCGGAGCAAAACGTCGTCCGGGGATTCCGCTGCCGAGATTATTGACGTTGCCGTGGTCGGAGCAGGCGTCTCGGGTCTCTATTCGGCATGGCGACTGGCATCGCTTGAAAACGATAACAAGCGACAGCGGATTTGCGTGTTCGAAATGGACAAGAGGGTTGGCGGCCGCCTGCTCTCCGTTGCTCCACCGAGTATTCCGAACACACACGTCGAACTCGGCGGCATGCGCTACACGTCCCTGCACACTCGGGTGGAAGGACTGTTGAAACATCTGGGTATTGCCACGCATCCGTTCACAGTGAGAGAGCCCCAGAACATCTGCTATGTCCGTGGCCGCAGGCTGCGCCACCAGGACCTCAAAACTCCGGCACTGATCCCGTATTCGCTGTTACCGGATGAGCAGACGGCGCAGTCGCTCGATGTCGGTTTCGTCGCGGTCGCTGCCGAGCGGGTCTTACGCACGATGCTGCAAAAAGACGTCGATCTTGCCAAAGTGGACTGGAAAAACGTGGCGCGGACGACGCAGTATGAGAGCCGCTGGCTGCGCAACCTTCCTCTTCATTATCTGCTGCAGCGCAATGTAAGCGACGAGGCGCTGCGCTTCGCCGACGATATCAGCGGCTACAACAGCATTCTCTATACCTGGAATGCTGCCGACGGGTTCCCCTGGAATCTGGACGACTTCGGCCGGGACGTCAGCTATTTCGGTATCTCAAGCGGCTACGCCAGCCTGCCTGTGAAAATTGCCCACCTGTTCGAAGAAGCCGGTGGACGGATACTGTTTGGGCACCGCTTGGAAAGCTTTGATGCCCGCCCGCACGGCGACTCGCATTTGATCGAAATGCAATTCGCGATCGACGGTGCAAATACGCGCACGATCAGAGCGCGAAATCTGATCCTGGCAATGCCACGGCGCTCGATCGAGCTGCTCGCCAAAAGCGGCGCAGTCCTCGAGGACACGCCGGCAAACCAGAGGATCTGGGACCTGATTCGTTCGGTGACGCCGATTCCCTTGTTCAAGCTCGCACTTTGCTATCGTTATCCGTGGTGGGAAACCATCGATCCGGTCGAGGTGGCAACTGACACGGGCGCGCAGAGGCGCAGGATCAGCAAGGGCCTGTCGATTACCGATCTCCCGCTACGGCAATGTTACTATTGGGCAACTGATGCAGAAACGCGCAACTCGGTCGTTTTGATCTACGACGACGGGCGCGACCTCGAATATTGGGCGGGTTTGCGGGAGCGTCTGCCGCATGGCGGCGATCACGTCCGGCACTATACTGCTGCCGAGCGGGGCCATGGGGAATGGAAAGATCACGAGGCGCCGGCTCTGATGGTGCTCGAAGTGCATCGTCAGCTGTTGGAGATGCATGGCGTCCAGCAACGCGGCGACATTCCTCTGCCTTATGCGGCGGCTTATCGCGATTGGGGCGAAGACCCATACGGCGGCGGGGCAAACTTCTGGCATCTGCATGTGGACAGCGAGCAAGTCGCGCGCGATATCCTGCGACCGAAGCCCGGAGTACCGGTATTCGTGTGCGGCGAGGCCTACTCACACCAGCAGGGATGGGTTGAAGGAGCGCTGCGGACGGCCGACGACATGTTGGTGAAATATTTCGGACTGGAATTGCCAGCGTGGCTTGACAATTAGATGCCGGCCCCGTTGCACGGCTCAGAGAGGCCGGTAGTGACCCCCGATTTCGTGTTCAAGCGCTCGGACGAGAGCTGCCGCCTGGCGTCGAAACCAATTGATGTCCGCACGGCGCGCAACACGAATTTCGCCTCAACAAAAACCGTGCGAACTCCATCAACCCTCAGCATCCCGCCAGTCCGCCAGAGGGTGCAGGTCGCGCACCAAGCTCTTCAGCCGCTCCTCCAGCACGTGGGTATAAATCTGCGTCGTCGAAATATCGGCGTGGCCGAGCAGCGTCTGCACCACACGCAGGTCGGCGCCGTTGTGCAGCAGGTGACTGGCGAAGGCATGGCGCAGCACGTGGGGGCTTAGGCTATCGGGCCGCAGGCCGGCGGCAGCGGCCAGCACCTTGAGCTCGCGCCCGAGATGCTGGCGCGTCAGATGGCCGCTCTCGCCGAACGACGGAAACAGCCATTTGGATGGCGCCGAGTGCGGCTCGCGTCCGGTTTCGGCGAGCAGCGCCAGGTAAGCCTGCATCGAGCGCTTGGCGGCGTCGTTGAGCGGCACCAGGCGTTCCTTGTTGCCCTTGCCGCGCACCACGATGACGCGCGCGTCGCGGCGCGCCGCCGACAGCGGCAATGCGACGAGCTCGGAGACTCGCAAACCCGTCGCGTACAGTGTCTCGAGCAGACAAGCGAGCCGCGCCGTGCGCAGCCGGCGCGGCAACGGCGCGTCAGGCGCGCATGTGGCGGCGGCACGCAACAGCCGGTCGACTTCGGCGATGGACAGCGTCTTGGGCAGCGGCCGTGTCCGCTTTGGACCTTCGAGCACGGCCGCCGGGTCGTCGCCGCGCTGCCCCTCGGCATAAAGGAATCGGTAAAGCTGCCGGATCGCCGACAGCCGCCGCGCCACCGTGGCGGCACTTAAGCCGCGGCGTGCCAGCTCGCCCAGGTAGCGCCGGAGGTGCTCGGTGCTCGCGTTCGCAACAGTGCGGCCGGCGCCGGCGAGATGCGATGCGAAATCGTCAAGGTCGCGGCGGTAGGCCGACAACGTGTTGCTCTGCGCGCCGCGCTCGGCCGCGAGCATGTCGAGGAAAAGCCCGATCAGCCGCTCGTCCGAACGGCGCGCCGCCCGCGCTTTGGTTTGAGCCGCGGGCCTCGTGGCCTGCGTGTCCATGGCGCCGCCCTCACTGGTTCTTGAAGAACTTGGTGGGCGAGACGAAAACGCTGATCTCACGCGGCTTGGGTTGCACGAAATTCGCTAACGAATAGAGACCGCCGTAAACGATGGCGCACAAAATCGCCAGAACGGTCAGTAGACGCAGCAGGCTTGGCATCGCAGTAAGCCCGGGTTCGTCCTATTGGTGCCGGCGCAGCGGACCGAGTACGATCATGTCCGCCCGGACCTGACAAGGGCTACGCAGCCTCGAGAGCCGGCCGACGGCGCGGCGGTCGGGGCCGCGGACGAGAGTGCAAATGACTGATATGGCGCTACAAAATGACGCCAATGCGGCTGTGTCGGCCGACGCGATCCGCACCGCGCTCGATCGCCGGTCGGTGGTCCTTGTCGGCATGATGGGGGTCGGCAAGTCCTCGATCGGACGGCGGTTGGCCGCCCGGTTCGGCATTCCATTCGTCGATGCCGATGCCGAGATCGAAAAAGCCGCCGGCATGAGCATTTCCGACATTTTCGCCCGCCACGGTGAGGCCGACTTTCGCAGTGGCGAGGCCCGGGTGATCGCGCGGCTGCTCGACGGCGGTCCGCAGGTTTTGGCCACCGGCGGCGGCGCTTTCATGAACGAGGCGACGCGGACGGCGATCAAGCACAAGGGCGTCTCCATCTGGCTCTCGGCGGAATTCGACGTGCTGATGCGGCGGATCGCCAAGCGCAAGAACGAGCGGCCGATGCTGCAAACCGAGGATCCGGCCAAGACGTTGCGCCAGCTCATCGCCGAGCGCGATCCGGTCTATGCGCTGGCCGACCTCACGGTGCAATCGCGCGAGGTGCCGCACGACGCGATCGTCGCCGAGATCGCAGCGGCGCTCGCCGCGTTCCTGAACGTCGTGGCCAATAGCCCGCGGAAGCACGGCGCATGAACGTTTTGACTGCCAGCGATCCGGTTACGGTCGACGTCAAGCTCGGTGTGCGCAGCTACGACATCGTGATCGGGCGCGACACCATCGCCGCGCTCGGCCAACGCATTGCGACGCTGCGGCCCGGCGCCAGCACGTTCATCATCACCGACGAGAACGTCGCACGCCACGTCCTGCCGGCTGCGACAGCGGCGCTGGATCGCGCCCGGATCAAGCACGGCTGCATCGTGGTGCCGCCCGGCGAAAGCTCCAAAAGCTTCGCCATTTTTGAGCAAGTCTGCGAAGCCATCATCGCGGCGCGCATCGAGCGCGGCGATCTCGTTGTTGCGCTCGGCGGCGGCGTGGTCGGCGATCTCGCCGGCTTCGCGGCGGCGGCGGTGCGTCGCGGATTGGATTACGTGCAGGTGCCGACCACGTTGTTGGCTCAAGTCGATTCCTCGGTCGGCGGCAAGACCGCGATCGATTCGCGCCATGGCAAAAATCTGATCGGCGCCTTCCACCAGCCGATCCTGGTCGTCGCCGACACCGCTTTGCTCGATACCCTGCCCGCGCGCGAATTCCGCGCCGGCTATGCCGAGGTTATCAAATACGGCCTGCTCGGCGATGCCGGCTTCTTTGCCTGGCTCGAAGCCAACTGGCGCGAGGTCTTCGCCGGCGGCGCCGCCCGCGACCACGCCATCGCGGTGAGCTGCCGCGCCAAGGCCGCCATCGTGGCGCGCGACGAGCGCGAGACCGGCGACCGCCAACTGCTCAATCTCGGCCACACCTTCGGCCACGCTCTCGAAGCGGCCTGCGGTTTTTCCGACCGGCTCCTGCACGGCGAAGCCATCGCCATCGGCATGGCGTTGGCGTTCGAGTTTTCGGCGGCGCGGCAGGGCCTTTTGCCGAAGGCCGAGGCCGCGCGCGTCGTTCGACATCTGGCGGCCGTGGGATTGCCCACGAAAATCAAGGATATTCCGGGCGTTGCCCCGTCCGTCGACCGCCTCATGGAACTCATCGCCCAGGACAAGAAAATCAAGCGGGGACAACTTACCTTTATTCTGGTGCGCGGCATCGGCGCGGCCTTCGTCGAAACCGGCGTCGATCAGGCCGAGGTTCGCGCGTTTTTGAGCGAGAAACTTGCCGAGCGATGACTTTGCGATGACCCTCCCGGATTGGCTCACCGTCCTTGCGATCGCGATCTGCCTGTTGCTGTCGGCGTTCTTCTCGGCAAGCGAGACGGCGCTGACCGCTTCGTCGCGTGCCGCCATGCTGCGGCTGGAGAAGCAAGGCCGCCGCGAGGCCGGCATCGTCAACCGCTTGTTGGCGACGCGCGAGCGCATGCTCGGCGCGGTCTTGCTCGTCAACAATCTGACCAACATTGCCGCCTCGACCTTGATGACCGGTCTCCTTCTGACGCTGTTCGGCAAAGCCGGCGTGCTCTACGCCACGCTGATCATGACGGTGCTGATTTTCGTGGTCTGCGAGGTGCTGCCGAAGACTGCCGCCTTCAATACGCCGGACCGCATGGCGCTCGCCGTGGCGCCGGCAATCGACCGTACGGTGCGCTGGTTTATGCCGATCCTGGTCGCGGTTGAATGGGTGGTGCGGATCATTCTGCGCGCGGTCGGCATGCCGGTCGGCAAGCTGCACTCGATCCTCTCGCCGCGCGAGGAGCTGCGCGGCGCCGTCGATCTGTTGCATCATTCCGGCGTGGTCGAAAAACTCGACCGCGACATGATGGGCGGCGTGCTCGACCTGCGCGAACTCACGGTTTCGGATGTCATGGTTCACCGCACCAAGATGGTGATGCTCGACGCCGACCAGACGCAGCGCGAGATCGTCGACGCGGCGCTCGCCGCCGCCGTGACGCGCTTGCCGCTGTGGCGCGGCTCGCCCGACAACATCGTCAGCGTGCTGCACACCAAGGACCTGTTGCGCGCGCTGCATGCCGCGCACGGCGACGCCAGCAAGATCGACATCGCGGGCCTGGCCAAGCCGCCATGGTTCGTGCCCGACATGACGCCGCTTTACGAGCAGCTCAAGGCGTTCCGCGCCCGCAAGACGCCTTTCGCGCTGGTGGTCGACGAGTACGGCGAGCTCGAAGGTTTGGTCACGCTCGAAGACATCGTCGAGGAGATCGTCGGCGACATCACCGACGAATACGACGTCGCCGTGCCCGGCGTGCGGATGCTGCCGGACGGCTCGGTCAACGTCGATGGCGCCGTTCCGGTGCGCGATCTCAACCGCGCGATGGATTGGAATATTCCGGACGACGAGGCCACCACCATTGCCGGCGTCGTCATCCACGAGACGCGCTCGATTCCGGAGCCAGGCCAGAGCTTCACTTTTTTCGGCTACCGCTTTCACGTCCTGCGCAAGAGCCGCAACCGCATCACAGCACTGCGCGTCACACCGCTCACCCGCAAGGTGACGGCGAAGGCGGGCTGATGCACAATGCCGGCACGCCAAATTCACGGGGAGAGTAAGCATCATGGCTAACGGCACCTACGAGACGGTCAAGATCGAGCGCGAGGACGGCGCCAATGCCGGCATCACCTGGGTGATCCTCAACCGCCCGGAAAAGCGCAATGCCATGAGCCCGCAGCTGCATTTCGACATGGCCGACGTGCTCAATGAGCTGGAAAGCGACGCGCGCACCAAGGTGCTGGTGCTGACCGGCGCCGGCGAAGCCTGGTGCGCGGGCCAGGACCTGAAACTCTATTTCCGCGAGCTCGACAACAAGCCGGCCGAGCGCGCCCGCGCCGCCTGGGCCAGCCATTACTGGCGCTGGCAAAAGCTTTTCACCTACGCCAAGCCGACCATCGCCATGGTCAACGGTTTCTGCTTTGGCGGCGGTTTTACTCAGCTCATCGCCTGCGACTTTGCCATCGCCGCCGAGGACGCCAAGTTCGGCCTCTCCGAAGTCAACTGGGGCATTTTGCCGGGCGGCTTTGTCTCCAAGGCCCTTACCGACGCGCTGTCGCTGCGCGACGCGGTCTGGCTGGCGATGACCGGCGAGACCTTCGATGGCAAAATGGCGGAGAAGATACGGCTGATTAACAAGGCCGTTCCGCGCGACAAGTTGCGCGAAGAAACATTGACCCTGGCGCACCGCTTGTTGAAGCTCAATCCCGAGGTTCTCAGGGCGACAAAAATTGCGGTGAAGAACGTGCGCTCGGTTCCGCACGAGCAGGCGGCTGACTATCTACAGGCCAAGAGCCAGGAAATGCGCTTCCAGGACAAGGAAGGCGGTCGCGCCAAGGGCATGAGCCAGTTCCTCGACGACAAGAGCTACCGTCCGGGTTTTGGGCCTTATGCGCGCACGACCTGACCCTGCTTCGGGGCGCGCCCATCGGAAAGCGAGACGATCATGAATATTCAGTCCAAGGCCGGAACGTTCGAGATCGGTCCGGCGCCGGCACCGATCGATGCCGGCGTCCGCATCGGCCATGTGCATCTGAAAGTCGCCGATCTGGAACGAGCGCTGGCGTTCTATTGCGGCGTGCTCGGCTTCGAGCTGACCCAGCGGCGGCAGGGCGCGGCCTTCATCTCGGCCGGCGGCTATCATCACCACATCGGACTCAACACCTGGGAAAGCCACGGCGGCTCGCCACCGCCGCTCGGCAGCACCGGGCTCTATCATCTCGCGATCCTCTATCCGACGCGGGCGAAGCTTGCCGACGCGCTGCGCCGGCTGATCGAGGCCAAGATCCCGCTGGAAGGCGCCTCCGACCACGGCGTCAGCGAAGCCCTCTATCTGCGCGATCCCGACGACAACGGCGTCGAACTCTACTGGGACCGGCCCAAGGAGCTTTGGCCGCGCACGCCCGACGGCAAGCTCGCCATGGTCACCGAGCGGCTCGACCTACGCGATTTGCTGAACGAGCTGGAAAGAGCGCAATCGTAAGCCGATAAGCGCCTACTGCAGCATACAGGGCCCGTTGCCCCAGCACGGATTGACGATCCGCACATAACAGGGGCTTTCGGCCCGTGCGCCGCACGCCTGTTCGCCGGCGGCTTTGGCTCTGCCGATGGCCTGCTCGGCGGCGATGGCGACGAGGGCGGCGGCGATGACGGTGAGAACGATCTTGCCGTAGCGGTCGCTCATGGGTCCCTCCCTTGCGCAGCAATAACTGCGGCGACGCGACTAGTCGCCTGTGCGCGCCGACTATGTCGGGACTTTGGCTGCGCGACCTACAGGCCTTCGTCCGGCGTGGCCGCATGGATGGCGAGCGCGTGCACGCCGCCGGCGAGCTCAGCCGCGAGCGCCGCATTGACCATGCGATGGCGCTCGACACGGCTCTTTCCACGGAACGCACTCGACACGATATAGACGCGGTAGTGAGTCTGGCCGCCTGGGCGGTGTCCGGCATGGCCTTCGTGCTGGTGCGATTCGTCCTCCACGCGCAGGCTCTCGGGGGCGAAAGCCTTGCGCAACTTTTCGGTGATCACATCCTGCGTTCTCATGGCGGCAGCGTTAGCCAGGGTGACTCGCAGGCGTCAACGGCCAAGACGCGGCCCAAGTCCGCGACGCGCGCATTTGCCGCCTGTCAAGTCTTGCGGTTGAGGCGAACGCCCGCATAATCGATGGCAATGACGACCAATTCACCGCTGTTCGACCGTATCCGCGTCAAGCCCGACCGCGACCGCCGCGTGCGCTCGGAATTGCCCGGCTGCCAGTGGCCGGGCTGCGGCGCGCCCGCGACCCACCGGGCGCCGAAGGGCCGCCTGCGCGCCAGCGAATATTGGCGGTTCTGCCTGGAGCACGTGCGCGAATACAATAATTCCTACAATTTCTTCGCCGGCATGAGCGACGACGCCGTCGCCCAATACCAGAAAGACGACATCACTGGCCATCGCCCGACCTGGAAGATGGGCTCGCTGGGTGGCCAACGCAGCCGCGCCGGGCGCGCCGGCTTCCGCACCGCCGGTTGGGCTGCCGAGGACCCGTTCGAGCTGTTCGGCGGAGGTCAAACCAGGCGTGCAAAGCCCGCCTCAGAGGGCCGCAAGATTCTCAATGCGCAGCGCCGCGCGCTCGAGACGCTCGGCCTTGAAGCCAATGCCTCGCGCACCGATATCAAGATGCGGTTCAAAATGCTGGTAAAACGGCATCATCCTGACGCCAATGGCGGGGATCGCGGTTCTGAGGACCGGCTGCGAGACATTATCGCGGCGTACAATTACCTGAAGTCCGCGGGCTTTTGCTGAGCGTCCCAGGACCCGAGTCGGGCTGCCGCCAAGGCGAGCCGCCAGCGGGGTCCAGTCGTCCCGGTCAGGGCGTCCTGTCGGTTTTTGCATCGGAAGCTCCCATGCAAAATCGCAAGGGAGAGAGGGGCTTCCACAGGCCGCAGGTGGCTTTCGCGGCGGCGACCGTTTCTGCTAGATGTACCGCGCAATCCGACCGCCGGCCGCCCGCACCCTACCCTGTCCTGCACGCGGCGGAAGTGAGGGGTAAGGGGGACGCGCCTCGGAGGTTGCCCGCGGTCACGGAGGAGCAATGACTCTCGCTACAGATACCCAATCCAGCCTGCCGGACATGAAAGTGTCGATCCGCCAGCTGTTCGGCATCGAGAGCGATCTCGAAGTGCCGGCCTATTCGGAACCCGACGAGCACGTCCCCGACATCGATCCCGATTATCGTTTCGATAAACCGACCACGCTCGCCATTCTCGCCGGCTTCGCGCGCAACCGCCGCGTCATCATCTCGGGCTATCACGGCACCGGCAAATCGACTCACATCGAGCAGGTCGCGGCCCGACTCAACTGGCCGTGCGTGCGCGTCAATCTCGACAGCCATATCAGCCGCGTCGATCTGATCGGCAAGGACGCCATCGTGATCCGCGAGGGCATGCAGGTGACCGAATTCCGTGATGGCATCCTGCCGTGGGCGCTGCAGAACAACGTCGCGCTGTGCTTCGACGAATACGACGCCGGGCGTCCCGACGTGATGTTCGTCATTCAGCGCGTGCTGGAATCCTCGGGCCGGCTGACGCTGCTCGACCAGAACAAGGTGATCAAGCCGCATCCGGCCTTCCGGCTGTTTGCCACCGCCAACACGGTGGGCCTGGGCGATACGTCCGGCCTCTATCACGGCACCCAGCAGATCAACCAAGGCCAGATGGACCGCTGGTCGATCGTCACCACGCTCAATTATCTGCCGCACGACAACGAAGTCGACATCGTGCTCGCCAAGGCCAAGCACTATCGCACCACCGAAGGCCGCGACATCGTCTCCAAGATGGTGCGCGTCGCCGACCTCACGCGCAACGCGTTCATGAACGGCGACATCTCGACCGTCATGAGCCCGCGCACGGTGATCACCTGGGCGGAGAACGCGGAAATCTTCGGCGACATCGGCTTCGCGTTCCGGCTTACCTTCGTCAACAAGTGCGACGAGCTGGAGCGGCCGCTGGTGGCCGAGTTCTACCAGCGTTGCTTCGGACAGGAATTGCCGGAGAGCGCGGTCAACGTGGCGCTGAGCTGATCAATGGTCGTCCCGGCGAAAGCGGGGGACCCATAACCCCGGTGACGAGATTGTTCTGCACGTTCTGTGAATATGGATTCCGGGTTCGCCGCTTCGCGGCGCCCCGGAATGATGATTGAGCATGTCGAACGTCAAACCTAAGGCCTCCGTCAAGGACGCGCCGACCGAGCCGTTCAAGCGCGCGGTCGGCGTCTGCCTGCGCGCCATTGCCGGCAAGGGCGATCTGGAAGTGGCGTTCGCAGCGGAGCGGCCGGGAATGTCGGGCGGCAAGGCGCGGCTGCCCGAACCGCCGCGCCGGCTCAACGAGCGCGAGGCCGCCATCGTGCGCGGCCATGCCGACTCGATCGCGCTCAAGCTCGCCTGTCACGATCCGTCGGTGCATCGCAAGCTTGCGCCCGGCGGCCAGCAGGCGCGCGCGGTTTTCGAAGCGGTCGAGCAGGCGCGGGTCGAGGCGATCGGCGCACGGCGCATGGGCGGCGTCGCCAAGAATTTGGCCGCCATGCTCGATGATCGTTTCCACCGCGGCAAATTCGACGAGATCACCGACCGCGCCGACGCACCGCTCGAGGACGCGCTGGCGATGATCGTGCGCGAGCGGCTCACCGGCCAAGCGCCGCCTGCCGCCGCACGCAAGCTGGTCGATCTGTGGCGGCCGCTGATCGAAGACCGCGCCGGCAAGAATCTCGACCGGCTCGAGCGCGTGCTCGACAACCAGCGCCGCTTCGGCGACGTCGTGCACGACCTGCTCGATTGCCTCGACATGGGCGAGGACCGTTCCAGCGAGTCCGACGAGGAGGAAGGCGACGAAGGCGACGAGGACAGCCGCAAGGACGAGCAGGGCCAGGACGGCGATGCCGCGGATTCGGCCGATGCCGAACGCATGAGCATGGAAGCGGAAGCCTCGGCCGACGAATTGCCCGACAGCGCCTCGGAGGCGGTCGATGCCCCGGCGGCCGAAATGTCCGACGACGCCGAGATGGGCGATTCGGAAACCGCGGCCGAGCCGTGGCGGCCGCGTCATCGCGGCAACGAACCGCACGGCCCGGATTATCGGCCGTTCACCGCGAAATTCGACGAAGTGGTCGGGGCCGAAGATCTGTGCGAGGCCGAAGAGCTCGACCGGCTGCGTGGCTATCTCGACAAGCAGCTGTCGCACCTGCAGGGCGTCGTGGCGCGGCTCGCCAACCGGCTGCAACGGCTTCTTCTGGCGCAGCAGAACCGCGCCTGGGAGTTCGATCTCGAGGAAGGTTTGCTCGACCCGGCGCGGCTGTCGCGCGTCGTCGTCGACCCGCTGCACCCGCTGTCGTTCAAGCGCGAGAAAGACACCGACTTCCGCGACACCGTGGTGACGCTGCTCCTTGACAATTCAGGCTCGATGCGCGGCCGGCCGATCACCGTGGCGGCGACCTGCGCCGACATTCTGGCGCGCACGCTCGAGCGCTGCGGCGTCAAGGTCGAGATCCTCGGCTTCACCACGCGGGCCTGGAAGGGTGGCCAGTCGCGCGAGGCCTGGCTTGCCTCCGGCAAGCCGGCCAACCCGGGCCGGCTCAACGATCTGCGCCACATCGTCTACAAGTCGGCCGACGCGCCGTGGCGGCGCGCGCGCAAGAATCTCGGCCTGATGATGCGCGAGGGCTTGCTCAAGGAAAACATCGACGGCGAGGCATTGGATTGGGCGCACAAGCGCCTTCTGGCGCGGACCGAGACGCGGAAAATCTTGATGATGATCTCCGACGGCGCGCCGGTCGACGATTCGACGCTGTCGGTCAATCCCGGCAATTATCTGGAGCGCCACCTGCGCTGGATCATCGAGGACATCGAAACCCGCTCGCCGGTCGAGCTGATCGCCATCGGCATCGGCCACGACGTGACGCGCTATTATCGCCGTGCCGTGACCATCGTCGACGCCGAAGAGCTCGGCGGCGTCATGACCGAAAAACTCGCCGAACTGTTCGAGGAGCATTCGACGGAAGAGCGGGTGGTACGACGACCAGCCCGGCCGCGTCGACTGCATTCATAGATTAAGGCCGGCGTTCGGTTCAGCAGCCGTTGCGATCGACGGCTCTCTCCGATCAACAACAATTAGTTCGAACGGCTACACCGCGCTCCGTTCCGGCGTCGGCGTGAAGAAGACGAACAGATTGGCGATCACGATCGTGCCGGCCAGGAACAGGAACACGACGTTCAGACCGTAATGGTCGGCCAGAATGCCGCCGCTCAGCGGGCCGATTGCGGCGCCGAGCGCCTGGCTGCCGAACAGGATGCCGATGCTGGTGCCGCCCTGATGCGCCGGCGTCGAATCAAGGAGCCACGCCTGCAACACCGAGCGCACGGCAAACAGAAAGAAACCGAGAAAGGCGACCAGAAGCACAAAGGCGGCGGAGTGGCCGGCGAACGCCATGCCCAAAAGCACCACCATGGTCATCGCCATGCTGCTGACGATGATGCGCTGCCGGCCCATCTTGTCGGACAGATGCCCGGCGATCGGGGTCACGGCAAAACCGGCCGCTTGCAGCATGAACATGCATGTGCCGACCAGTTTCGGCGAATAGCCCATCTGCCGCGCCAGATAGAGCGGCAGGAACGTGAGCAGCGCGCTCTGCGTCATCGCCCGGAAGGCCGAGCCGAGCGAAATCATCACCACTGTTCGATTGTTCAGCAACGCGCGCAGATCCTGCAGCCGCGCGCGCAGGCCCGCCGCGAATGGCTGCTGCTTGCGCGCCATGACGCTTTCGCCGCCGACATTGAGACCGCCGACAAAGAACAAAATGGCGCAAGCCATCAAGATGCCGGGCACGATGTTGATGACGACGACGTTGCGCCAGCTCATGGCGGCGAGCAGAAATCCGGCGGCCAGCGGCGCCAGTGCATCGCCGACATTGCCGCCCATGCCGTGAATCGAGACGACGAAACCTTTGCGCTGCGGAAACGACCGCGCCAGCAAGGGAATTGCAGTCGGGTGCCAGAAATTGTTGCCGATGCCGACCAGCCCGGCGCAGCCGACCAGCGTCCAATAGGAGTGGGTGAAGCCCATCAGCAGGTACGGCGCGCCGACCCAGCACAGCGCCAGCGCCATCAAAATCCCCTTGCGCGGCACCGCGTCGGCAATCATCCCGCCCGGGATGTTGGACAGCGAGCCGCAGACGAATTGGCAGGTCAGGATCGAGCCGATCTGGCCGTAGCTCAAGCCGAGCTCGTTCCCGATCAGCGGCAGCAGCAGGTAAAAGGTTGCGGGATACCAGTGCGTGAGCGTGTGGCCGAGCGTGATGAGCCACACGTCGGCGAATGGCCGCGACGCTTTTGCCGGCAGCGCGGCCGAGGCAGGGGCGGAAATTTCAAACGTCGTCATTGCGGCTGGCTTGCTCCGCCCGGCGGGCCGATTGTGCTGTTGGTGTCAGCCGGGAACTATGCATCGCCTTGTTTTCTGTCAAGAAATTTTGCCGGATCGTTACCGCGGACATGCAGTTTCAGCGCAGCCTCGCGGCAAATGCGCATGGCGCTCGCGCCGAACAGGAAGAGGGCGGTGCAACTGCCCCCAGGCGCTGCACCGCCACCCGCACGATAACGCCGTCGCGTTCTCCTGCAAGGCGCAGCAAGAATGCGGGTCCGGCCGCAAGACTCTATGATCTGGATCAAATGGGCGGCGCGCTCAATGGCGCCACGATGCGCAGGTGCTCGCTCAAGCACCCGATCATCGGGAAGAAATGGAGCAGATGGGCTTAGGCGGCGGCGCGCTTCTTGGCGACCTCGCGCTTGAGGTCGCGCGCCCGCGGCGACAGCTCGGTGTCCTTGGCCTTGAGCAGGAAGGCATCGAGGCCGCCGCGATGATCGACGGTCTTGAGCGCATTCGCCGAGATCCGCAGCCGGATCGAGCGGCCAAGCGATTCCGACATCAGCGTGACGTTGAGCAAATTCGGCAGGAAGCGCCGCTTGGTCTTGCGGTTGGAATGGCTGACGCGATGGCCGATCTGGCGCGTCTTTCCGGTCAGTTCGCAACGCCACGGCATGGCTGAAATTCCTTTGAGCTTTCCGCGTCCAGCCGCGACTGGAAACAAACGGTCAATGAGGGTTTTGGGGAGCCTATAGTGTGGCTTCGTGGGGACCGTCAAGGTCGCGCGCCGGGTGCTACGGAAAGCCCCGAACGTGAACCTGCCCGGGCAGAGCCAAAACCACACAATCGACTCAATCCCCCACAACAGAGGAGCCAAAGTTCCCGGCCGATGTGCGCTGACCGGTCTTCTCGGCGTCACTGCAGCTCTATTGCATAGCGGCGCCGGCCGCAGCCTGAGGATGAACCGTGCTGCCCCCGTTCCGCCGCTTGTCCTGCCTTGCCCGCTCTTGCGCGCCCGCCGCGGCTGCTTGGCTTCTGGCAGCGTTTGCCGCCGACGCAAGCCATAGCGCGGGCGCCCAAGGCCGACTCGAGGCTGAGTACGTTGCCACGGTTTCCGGAATTTCGGTCGGCCGCGGCAACTGGACCGTAGAGATTTCCGATAAGACCTACACGGCCGCCGCCAGCGGGACGACCGCGGGGGTGCTGAGGCTTTTCTCGGGCGCCCGCGGCAGCGGCTCCTCGCACGGCACCATGGGCGGCGCTGGCCCGGTCGCGACAGGCTACGTGGCGACCATCGTGGACGACCATCATGTCGACGAGGTACGCATCGCGCTCGCCGGCGGCAATGTGACCGAGTTCAGCGCCGAGCCGCCGCTGATACCCTTGCCCGAACGCATCCCCGTTACCGATGCCGACCGTCGCGGCGTGCTTGATCCGATGAGCTCGGCGCTATCGCGGGTTGGTGGCACCGGCGATCCGGTCAGCCCGGCGGCCTGCCTGCGTAAGGTTGCGGTGTTCGACGGCCGGGTGCGCTATGACCTGCACAGCGAGTTCAAGCGCATCGAAAACGTCAAGGCGGAGCGCGGCTACGAGGGGCCCGTTGTGGTCTGTGCCCTCTTTTTCCAACCGATTTCCGGCTACGTGCCCGACCGGGCGGCGGTGCGATACTTGGTCGAGTTGCACGATGCCGAGGTCTGGTTGGCGCCCATTGCCGGCACGCGCGTGCTGGTCCCGTTTCGGGTCGAGATGCCGACACCGCTCGGCCCCGGCATCCTGCAGGCCAAGCAGTTCGTAACGACCGCGCAGCCGACCCACGCCGTCGCCCAGGATGCCATGACGCGAAACAACCCGCCGTTCGATGCACGGCGGCCACAACCGCGCTAGCGCTTCCCCGTTATCCACAGCAGGGACGGTCTTGACTCCTGGCAGAATCGTGATTGCGAACGGTGTTAACCATTTTGGCGGCGACGGAGGGCGTCAAAACGGCCGTGAATACCCGATGTGGTATTGCCTGATGCCGGTTGTTCCATATGTCGCGGTGAACAAAGTCGAACACCATGCGAGTCAGCGATTCGGCCGTGATTCGTTCCAGACTCGTTCCACATCTTAAGCACAGGCAATCGCGGGGACTTTGCGGCGTCGCGTTGTGATACACATGCAGTCTGCCGCTCGCGCCAAAGCGACCTGCCGAAGCGAGTTTCCACCTCCGAAGACGTGAATGCCGGACCTCTGAATGCCGATTTCCTTTTCGCCGCCCGCCGATCGTGAGTTGCGTGCCCGCGGCGCCGGCGTCACCGCCGTGCTTGGGCCGACCAATACCGGGAAAACCCATCTCGCCATCGAGCGGATGCTGGCGCATTCGTCGGGATTGATCGGGTTGCCGCTGCGGCTGCTGGCACGCGAAGTCTACAATCGCGCGGTCGAGCGGGCCGGTGCCGATGCGGTCGCACTCGTCACCGGCGAAGAAAAAATCAAACCGCCGAACCCGCGGTTTTGGGTCGCCACCGTCGAGGCGATGCCGCGCGACCTCGACACCGCGTTTGTTGCGATCGACGAAATCCAACTCGCCGCCGATTTCGAGCGCGGCCATGTCTTCACCGACCGCATGCTGCATCGGCGCGGCCGCGAGGAAACGCTGGTGCTCGGCGCCGCCACCATGCGGCCGATCGTTGAACGGCTGCTGCCCGGCGCCAGCATCGTCAGCCGGCCGCGGCTTTCGACGCTGAGTTTCGCCGGCGAGAAGAAGCTGACGCGCCTGCCGCGGCGCTCCGCCATCGTCGCTTTCTCGACCGAGGAAGTTTACGCCATTGCCGAGCTCATTCGCCGGCAGCGCGGCGGCGCCGCCGTCGTGCTCGGCGCGCTGTCGCCGCGCACCCGCAACGCGCAGGTGGATCTCTATCAATCCGGCGAAGTCGACTATCTGGTGGCGACCGACGCCATCGGCATGGGCCTCAATCTCGACGTCGATCACATCGCGTTCGCCTCCGACCGCAAATTCGACGGCTATCAATTCCGCAAGCTCAGCCCCGCCGAATTGGCGCAGATCGCCGGACGCGCCGGGCGGGCGACGCGCGACGGCACGTTCGGCACCACCGGCCGCTGTCCACCCTTCGAAACCGAGCTTGCCCAGGCGCTGGAGTCGCATACCTTCGAGCCGGTAAAGCTCGTGCAGTGGCGCAACACCGATCTCGATTTCTCCTCGATCGGCGCCCTGCAGGCGGCGCTAGCCGCGGCACCGACCGAGACCGCGCTGGCGCGTGCGCCGGTGGCCGAGGACATTTTGGTACTGGACCATGCATCGCGCGAAGACGAAGTGCGCGCGCTGACGCGAACGCGCGCCGACGTCGAGCGCCTGTGGGACGTCTGCCAGATTCCCGATTATCGCAAGATCGCGCCCGCCAATCACGCCGAGCTCGCCGTCACCGTCTACGGATTCCTGATGCGCGACGGCCGCATCGATACCGATTGGTTCGCCCGCCAGGTCGCGTTCGCCGATCGAACCGATGGCGACATCGATACGTTGTCGACCCGCATCGCCCATATCCGCACTTGGACTTTTGCGGCCAACCGACCGGATTGGCTCCATGATCCGGAGCATTGGCAAGAGATGACGCGCGCGGTCGAGGACAAGCTGTCCGACGCGCTGCACGAGCGGCTCACCGAGCGCTTCGTCGATCGCCGCACCAGCGTGCTGATGCGGCGGCTGCGCGAGAACGCCGAGCTCGAGCCGCAGATCAACAAGACCGGCGAAGTTGTCGTCGAAGGTCACGTCATCGGTCGTCTCGATGGCTTCGTGTTCGTGCCGGACGCATCGTCGGGCGGCTCGGACGCCAAGGCGTTGCAGAACGCCGCGCAAAAAGCGCTCGCCGGCGAAATCGCCGCGCGGGCGACGCGGCTTGCCGGTGCGCCCGACGAGCAATTCGTTCTCAGCTCCGACGGCACGATCCGCTGGACCGGCGCCGCGGTCGGCAAGCTGTTCGCCGGCGAGGAGCTGCTGCGCCCGCGCCTGCGTCTGATTGCCGACGAGCATCTCAGCGGCGCGCCGCGCGACGGTGTGCAGGAGCGGCTCGATCGCTGGCTCAAGGCGCATATCGAAAAGGTGCTCGGCCCGTTGTTCGAGCTATCCGCTGCTGCGGACGTAAGCGGCATTGCGCGCGGAATCGCTTTTCAAATCGTCGAAGCGCTCGGCGTGCTCGAGCGCGGCAAAGTTGCCGATGAGGTCAAGGGCCTGCAGCAGCCCGAGCGGGCGACTTTACGCAAATATGGCGTGCGCTTTGGCGCCTATCACATCTACGTGCCGGCATTGCTGAAGCCCGGACCGCGCGCACTCGCCGTACAACTTTGGGCGCTGTTGCACGACGCTGCGCAGACTCAGGGTATCGATGATCTGTTGCACCTGGCGGGCAGCGGCCGCACCTCGATTCCGCTCAACCGGGAGCTTGATCCGTCGCTCTATCGTATGGCCGGCTACCGGGTGTGCGGCGAGCGCGTCATCCGCGTCGACATTCTGGAACGGCTCGCCGATCTGATCCGGCCCGCGCTCGCTTGGCGCGACGGTGCCCCGGGACCAAAGCCCGCCGCGGCTTTTCCAGGCGGCGGATTTACGGTCGTCAACGGCATGACCTCGTTGATCGGCGCCGCCGGCGAGGATTTTGAGTCGGTGTTACGCTCCCTAGGGTACCGGATGGAACGGCGGCCAAAACCGCCAGAACCTGCTGCGCCTCCAGCCGAAGAAAAGGCGTCGGAGGAGACAGCAGCGGCTGAGGCTGTTGTTGCCGCACCGACTGCGGAAGAAAGCACCCAAACGGCTTCGGCATCGCTTGAACTCGCATCAACCGCCGAGGAGGATCAGCCGGCCCCGCCCGCCCAGCCGTCGCCAGCGCCTGAAGCCATCGACGCTGAGGCTATCCGCGCCGAAGATACGTCTGCTTCGGCTCCCGCGGCCGAGCCGCACGAAATCACCACCGACACGCCAGACGCGGCGGCGATCACGGAGGGCACGGCGGAGCAACCGGCTGGCGCTACCGCAGCAGCCGCGGACGGCGCAGCCGAGCAGACTCCTGCCGCGGCCGAACCAGCGCTGGTCGAAGTATGGCGGCCGGCACGGGCCGAGGGGCGTCGGCGACCGCGCGAGCGGCATCGTGAGCACCGCAGACCATCGCGAACCGAGGTGCCGGCAGCGCCGGAACACGCGGCCGGCGAGCCACAGGCGCAAAACGCGGAGGCCCCGGCCGAGCCGGCGGCAGGCGGCACATCGCGCCGGCCCGGCCGACCGCCGCGCCACCGGCGCCGCCCCCCGGACGGCGAGCACCGCCGGGAGCGTCCCGAAGTTCCGCGCAGCGAGCAAGACCGCCGGCCGCCGCGGCCGGCCCGGTTCGATCGTCGCGAACGCGAAAAGCAGCCGGATCCGAATTCCCCGTTCGCCAAGCTCGCCGGCCTCAAAGCCCAGCTCGAGGCCGAGGCCAAGGAGCGCGGCTGAGTGCCGGCCGAGATCGACCGGCAACGCATCGATCGTTGGCTCTGGCATGCCCGCCTGGTGCGTACCCGCAGCGACGCCGCCGCACTGGCCGGCTCAGGCTACGTACGCGTCAACGGCATGCGAATTGACGGACCAGGCCGCATGGTGCGGGCCGGCGATGTCCTCACGGTGGCTCTCGACCACAGGGTCAGGGTGGTCAAAGTCCGCGGATTTCGCGAGCGCAGGGGTCCCGCAGGCACAGGTGAAACGCTATATGAGGAATTGACGGTGTGAGGCGCCGCAATCCGGGGGCAGGCGGACAACTTGCACGTCAATTTGCCATGCGCTAGGAGCGGTGCCCGCGAAAAACGCGATTTAGAGTGCGCAAATGACCTACATCGTCAACGACAATTGCATCAAATGCAAATACATGGATTGCGTCGAGGTCTGCCCCGTGGATTGCTTCTACGAGGGCGAGAACATGCTCGTCATCCATCCCGAAGAGTGCATTGATTGCGGCGTCTGCGAGCCGGAGTGCCCGGTTGAGGCGATCAAGCCCGATACCGAACCCGGCGCCGACAGGTGGCTGGGGCTCAACGCCGAATACGCCAAGGTCTGGCCCAACATCACGGCCAAGAAGGAACCGCCCGCCGACGCCAAGGAGTGGGAGGGCAAACCCAACAAGTTCGAAGAGCATTTTTCGGCCAATCCGGGCGCCGGCGATTAAGACTGCAACGCCAGGGCATTGCCGCCGTTAACTACTGTTAAGAAAGGGCCGCCCGCGGCGCTATCGCAGCGCCATAAACCTTTGATTTTTGCGGAAAATGTGCTATATAGCCGCCATATAATGAGAAACACCCCCGATATCGCGCTCCGCCTCGACCCGGAGCCAATTTGCCGGGGATTCTTCGAGGAACCGTCAAAAGAGGCGTGTGAACCACGCGAGAGCAGTGGCAGAGAAAACTCGTCGGCGTTCTAAGAAAAGTGCGGCCGGTATGACCCGGAAGGCAGCAAAATCCTCCTCCCGCGCGAGCCGGAGGCCATCACAGTCCACGCGCACAGTCGCCCGTAGCCGGGTGAGCGTGGCAAAGCCCGCGCATCGGCGCAAGCCGGAGGCGGCGGAAGGAGCAACTTTGGGAATGAGCGTGAAGAAGACTACACAACGACAAGGCTTCAAGACCAACGAGTTCATCGTCTATCCGGCCCATGGCGTCGGCCAGATCGTCGCCATCGAGGAGCAGGAGGTCGCCGGAGCCCGGCTCGAACTGTTCGTCATCAACTTCGTCAAGGACAAGATGACGCTGCGGGTGCCGACTTCGAAGGTCACCTCCGTCGGCATGCGCAAGCTTGCCGAGACACCGCTGCTCAAACGCGCGCTGGAAACCCTCAAGGGCCGCGCCCGGATCAAGCGCACCATGTGGTCGCGCCGCGCTCAGGAATACGAGGCCAAGATCCATTCGGGCGATATCGTCGCCATCGCCGAGGTGGTGCGCGATCTGTACCGCTCGGAGACGCAGCCCGAGCAGTCCTATTCGGAGCGGCAGCTTTACGAAGCCGCGCTCGACCGGCTGTCGCGCGAGATCTCGGCGGTGCAGCGCATCACCGAGACCGAAGCGGTCAAGGAGATCGAGGCGTCGCTCGCCAAAGGTCCGCGCCGCGGGCCGAAGCCCGAGGCTGACGACGAGGCCGTGGTCGCCGAAGAGGCCGCTTAAGGCCGATCGTCTGCGGCAGACAAAATCGATACGAGGCCCGGTGCGACGCGCCGGGCCTTTTCCTTTTGGCGTTGTCGCATCGCGGCTGCCGCTCCGGGCAACCGTCGGATCGGCCAGCAAAAATCCTCCGGTTAGCCATAAATTAAGCTTCATTTGAAAGGACATAGCTAACGACGTGGGGATGAGGGGCGCCAAGCATGCAGCGGATGCGGCGGAAGACGGCTTTGCGGCACGGCCGGTTCATTCCCGTCCTGCTCGCTGCGGGTTTTGGCTATTTGATCGGCGCCTGGAGCGCCCAGGCGATCCGCAGCACACCAGGACCTTCGGCCGCGCAAGCAGTGGCGCTGCGGTTTCCGCAAGACCTCGATATCGCGCAGCCGCCGGCGCGACAGCCTGCCCGGGCCGCCGAGAATGCGATGGTCGTCGGCTCCACGGCACTGGCTTTGTTCGAGCCGGAGCCGATGATGCCGCATCCGGGATTGGCGCCTGTTGCGTTATCCGGAAACCAAGCGGTCGTCCCGTCGCCGCCGCCCCCCGCTGCCGCAGCACCTGCACCCGCCAAGCCCGCGCTTGCAGGCCTGGCCAAGCCGCATCCGCCCGCGGCTCATCTCGCCAGCCGTCCGGGCTACCTGCTCGATGACGCCCAGATTGCGAGCATCAAGCGCCGCCTGCATCTGACGCCCGACCAGGAACAGATGTGGCCCGCGGTCGAAGGCGCGTTGCGCCAGATCGCCTTCGCCAAGGCGCGCGACGCGCATAAGCGCGGCGGCAGTCTCGACCCGAACAGCGCCGAAGTGCAGGATCTCAAATCCGCGGCTATTCCGCTGTTGATGAGCTTTTCGTCCGAGCAGAAAGACGAAGTCCGCAATCTGGCCCACGTCATGGGCCTCGATCAGCTCGCATCGCAATTTTGAGCGCGGCAGCGCGGTGCGCCGGCCGGTCTACGACCAGCGGTAACGCGACTTGGCTTGCGGGAGCTTGCTCGAGCGCCGCGACAGCGCGCGGGTGCATTTGACCGCAATGACAGCCAGCAATGCGAACCATAGCAGGTCGCCGACCTCGAGCGCGTTGGCGACCGCAAAGCTGTAGATCGGATCGTAGAGGAAGTAAGTGGAAGCCGCGATGGCCGCGGCCGCGCCGCTCAGTGCCGCTACGCTGCCTAAGGCAAGCGCCAACAGCGCGATCAGCGGCAGATAGACGAAGATCGGATGGTGCAGGCCGACGTCAGTCAGCTTCAGATAGACGAGAACGGCCGTGGCGGCGCCGATCACGCCAAGCGATACTGCGATCCGTACCGCCTGTTGCGCGCTAGGCATGCGTTTCCCCTTGGCCGTTCGGCCTTGGTTCCATCCTAGCGCATGGCAATACCCCGGAACAGCTGGAAATGGCCAGCGTCCGCTGGTTTTTCGGTTAAGCGCGCTATTCCACCACGATTTTGACTTCGCTGCCGGGTTTGAGCCGGTCGCCGGCATCGAGACCGTTGAGGACCCGGAAACGCTCAGTCTGGTGGTCCGCCACCGCCATGCGGGCCGCGAGTTTATCGACCGTATCGCCGGGGCCGACTTTCACGACGCGCACCCGGAACGGTTTGGCCTCCTCGATCTCGGCCAGGCTCATGCGGCGGAACGTGCCGACCGATTCCCGGAAAGTGCGGTCGGCTTCGGCGTTAAAGCGCTTGGCGGCGAAGATGAAGCGGTAGACGTCGCTGCCGAAGCGCAGCGCGTAGAGGCGGAAATCCCATTCCTCGCCCTTGGCGGTGGCGGTGGCGCCCGGGAAGCCGTTGATGGTGATGTCCTGCACGCTCGCCGTATTGATGTTCTCGATCCAGCCGGACGTCAGATAGGCGGCGAGCGTCTGTTCGGCCGGGACGCGGACCACGTCGAGCCGCAGCGCGGCACCGCCGCCGTGCTTGACGCCGAGCACCGCCTGAGCGGTGTTGTCGAGGGCAAAACCGTCGGGGGCCGTGAAGGTGAAGCCGAGGCGCGGATGCAAAAAGCGCCTGCCGCGCACAAAACCCTCGTTCGGATCTTCGCCGAACACCATGCCGTCGATCGCGCCAAGATACGCATTGCGGGCCTGGGCCCGCTGTTCGGGGCTGTCGTCGGCCGGCGGCTTGTACTGACGGGCGTTGGCGAGCGCGTTGGTGATGCGCTGCGGGGTTGCCGGATGCGACGACAAGAAATCGGGTGCGCTCGGATTGATCGCACTGGTCTGCTTCGGTTTGAGTTCGGAATTGCGTTCGAGCGACGCCAGGAAGCGGACCGCGCCGTATGGATCGTAACCGGCGCGCGAAGCGATGCCGATGCCGATGCCGTCGGCCTCCAGCTCCTGCTTCTGCGAAAAGCTCGCCAGCCTGAGCTTGGATTTTGCCAGCGCCAGCGCGCCTGCTTCCGGATTGCTGACCACGTCGGTGAACACGCGGGTCGACAGATCGGCATCGCGGATCTGCTCCTCGCGCTGCTCGGCGTGATGGGCGATGACGTGGCCCATCTCGTGGCCGATCACCGAGGCAAGCTCGGATTCGTCGTTGGCGAGCGCGATCAGGCCGCGGGTCAGGTAAAGCTGGCCGGTCGGCAACGCGAATGCGTTGACCGAGCGCGAGTTGAGCATGGTCACGCGATAATGCAGGTCGGGCCGGTCGGACGCCGCGACGAGGCGCTCAACCAGTTGCTCGACCATGGTCTGCAGCCGCGGATCGCTATAGACGCCGCCGTACGACGCCAGAATCCGCTGATGCTCGCGCAGCTCCGCCGGCGACAGATCCGGCTCGGCCGGGGCCGGCTTTGCGGCCTGCGGCGCCGCCACCTGCGGCCCGACCATATCGGGCGTGACCGAGCAGGCGGCGAGCAACAGCGCGCCGAGCGCCATCGCTGCGCCGGCCAAGCCGCGTCGTGCCTTAAGCACCAAGTCCCGCCTCATCATCGCGCCACCCGCGCGTCATTGCGGTCGACTGTCTCGATCTGCTCCGGACGCGCTGCCTCGATCCAAGGCGCACGCCACGGGCTGCCGCCGATGCCGCCGCGCGCCTCGACCCAACCACGAACCCGCACGCGCCGGCCGGCAAGCTCATGCACCGCGAGACCAGCCGTGGCGAACTTACGCTCGTTTCGCTTCCGAATCGTGACCGCGAACTCTTCGGACCAGCGCCGCCCGAAATTGACATAGATGGTGGCGCCGCTCGGATGCACCGACACCACCTCGCCTTCGACCAGCGCAAAGCGGCCGCGCCGCGCCAAAATCTCGGCCGGCTTGTCCGCCGCGAGCGCCTCATAATACGGATCGGCCCAGAGGCCAAGCTTGGCGCTGCGCGCCGCAGCTTCCCGTCCCAACAGTTCCGCCGCGCAGTTCCGCTCGCCCACCATGTCGCCGACGCGGGCAAAGCCGTTGGCCAAAAGTTCGGCCTGGATTGAACGCGGCGCGGTCCCCGCCACCTCCACATAGGCGACGAGGCGACCGTAACGATCGGCGGCAAATTCCGCCCGGCGCAGGACGACTTGCGCATCGGCGATCAGCTTTGCGAACGCGTCTGTGGCCGCCGTGTCGTCGTCACGGCCATCGTTCGCATGAGTGGAGAGCGATGACGCCTCGATCCCGGCAAGCCGCACCTCGCGCCCATCGCCGAGCACGAACGTGCGGCCGTCGACAACCCGGCTGACGCTGCCGCGCGCAATCTCCTCGCCGCCGCACGGCAACGCGGCAACCGCCTTCTTCGCCGCCTGCTGCGCCTGCGCCGGCAAGCCGCCAATGAACGACAATGCCGCCGCAACGGCCGCGATGCCGTATACGCCCCACCTGCCCCTCATGCGCCCAGCGAACGGCCCGAATACGGCGGCACTACGGCAGTTCGCGGCGCCGCGCGCTCGTATTTTTCACAGTGCGGCCGCGCTGCGCTTTCCCCATCCGTTCAGCAAGTCCGTCGCAGCATGCTATAAGCGCCTGTTCGGTAGCTGGTGCCTTCTGTTATTAGATTTCCTGACGGTCCCGTAGCTCAGCCGGATAGAGCAGCGGTTTCCTAAACCGAAGGTCAGAGGTTCGAGTCCTCTCGGGACCGCCACCGTTGGAATGTCCATCACAAATCGGCCGCTGCCGTTGCCTTTGGCGTCCCTCGAAATTTTTGGCAACAGGTGCGACATGGCAGACGATCTCGCTTCGACGATGACTGGTGAAGCTGAAATAGAGGACGTATTCACGATCACGCGTGGTCACGTCTTAGCCTTGAAGGAGGATTTGCGCGGCACAATCCACACAAACGGAATCGTAAAGAGCGACAAGGGCGCTGCTACATACACGGGCCCCCGAGCGCGCGAGCGGGCAAGTGTCATCGTTGGAAAAGCAAGGCAACCGCTGTCTTGACTCGTCCCGAACCGGCCATACGGCCTGGGTTTCTTGATTCTCCCGGAGACGCCTTGTACCGTGCCGCGCACTCCACCAGCACGCCCGTTCCCGCCACTGTGAACGTCCAACAACACTAACCAACGCGTACCCAAACATGACCACCACCCGTAAAGACGAGGCCGCGTTGCTCAGCGAGGCGGCGGCGCGCAACGAGTTTCTCAACCTGCATGAGATCGTCGCCAAGGCGCGGCAAAACCTCAACCAGAACGCATGGGACTACATCGTCGGCGGCGTCGAGAGCGAGACGACGCTGCGCAGAAACCGCATGGCGCTGGACTCGATGGCGTTCCGGCCGCGCGTGCTGCGCGACGTCAGCAAGGTCGATGCCTCGACGGAGATACTCGGCCGCAAGCTGCGGCTGCCCATCGTGCTGTGCCCGGTCGGCACGCTGGAAAGCTTCCATCCCGAGGGTGCCGCGCCGGTGGTCAAGGGCGCCGCCGAATTCGGCGTCGCCCACATGCTCTCTTCGGTGTGCGATCCGGGCCTCGAAGGCGTCGCCAAGGCGGCGCCGGACGCGCTGCGCATGTTCCAGCTTTACGTGCGCGGCGACGCGGCGTGGGTCGACGATCATGTCGAGCGCGCCATCGCCAACAAATACGCGGCGTTCTGCCTCACCGTCGACACCGCCCATTACAGCCGGCGCGAGCGCGACATCGCCAAGCGCCACATCACCGGCGGCCGGCGCCGCGCCTCGGGCCGTGAATTCCAGGAGGCGCTCGACTGGCGCACCGTCGAGCGCATCAAGTCGAAGTTCAAGATACCGCTCGCCATCAAGGGCATCGCCACCGCCGAGGACACCAAGATCGCGCTCGACCACGGCGTCGAGTTCATCTTCGTGTCCAATCACGGCGGCCGCCAGCTCGATCACGGCCGCGGCTCGTACGACGTGCTGCCCGAGGTGGTCGAGGCGGTCGGCGGCCGCGCCAAGATCATCGTCGACGGCGGCTTCTATCGCGGCACCGACGTGGTCAAGGCGATCGCCGCCGGCGCGCATCTGGTCGGGCTCGGCCGCATGCAATGCTACGGGCTGGCCGCCGGCGGCCAGGCCGGGGTGGTGCGCATGCTCGAACTCTTGGAGGACGAGGTGATCCGCTCGCTCGGCCTCCTCGGCGTTACCAGCTTCGGCAAGCTCGATGCGTCGTTTCTGCACCCGGCGCCGCCGACCAACCGGCCGCACGTGTTCAGCGCCTTCCCGCATCTGGAAATCGCGCCGTACCGGTATTAGGCGGACATGCCAGCGAATCGATGAGTAGGGAGCCCGATGGCACCGTCACCTACGCGGCCACCGACCGGATCGCACGCATCACGCTCAGCCGGCCGCCGGTCAACGCGCTGACTCTCGACATGATCCGCGGCGTGGTCGCCGCGCTCAAGCGTGCCGCGGCGGACGAGGCGGTGCGCGCCGTGATCCTTACCAGCGCGCTGCCCCGGCGATTCTGTGCCGGCCTCGATCTGGATGTGTTGCTCGACGCGGACAACGAAAAAGTCCGCGCGCTGCTACAGGCTTTGTATCTCGACCTGCACGACGCCCAGCGGGCGCTGGGCAAGCCGTCGATCGCCGCGGTCGGTGGCGCGGCGCGCGGCGGCGGCATGACGCTTGCCATTTCGTGCGATGTCATCATTGCCGCAGAGAGTGCGACCTTCGGCTATCCGGAGATCGACATCGGCGTGCTGCCGGCAATTCATTTTGCCCACCTGCCGCGGATCGTCGGCAGGCACCGCGCGTTCGAGCTGCTGTTCAGCGGGCGCAGTTTTGGCGCGCAGGAAGCATTCGATCTCGGCCTCGTCAGCAAGGTCGTTGCCGATGCTGAACTCGCCACCGCGACCATGGCACTGGCCAGGACTTTCGCGGCGAAATCGCCGGCGGCCATGCGGCTGGGCCGCGCCGCGTTCATACGGCAGAATGACGGCGACGAGCGGCGGCGCATCGCCGAAGCGGTCGAAGATTTCTGCCAAGCCGCGGCGAGCGCAGCCGCCCAAGAAGGCATTAGAGCCTTCGTCGAAAAGCGAAAACCCAATTGGCAAGACTGAACGGGGACTGCATAAGACATCATGAACCTGAAGCTCAGCATCGGCATCACCAACAATCCGCGCACCTGGCCCATCATCGACGGCGCGGTAAAACCCGACGGCATCGACCTCATTCCGACGGTGCTGCATCCGTCCGAGCTGTTCTGGCGGCAGCTGCATTTCGCCGAATTCGCGGTGGCGGAAATGTCGTGCTCGTCGTTCATGATCGCGCTCGGGCGCGGCGACACGCGGTTCGTCGGCCTGCCGATCTTCACGACGCGGCGGTTCTTCCACACCAGCATTCTGGTCGCCCGCAAGGCCGGCATCGACAAACCCGCCGACCTCAAGGGCAAGCGGGTCGGCGTGCCCGAATACCAGCAGACCGCGGCGCTGTGGGCGCGCGGCGTGCTGCAGCACGAATTCGGCGTGCGTGCCCAGGACATCGAGTTCTGGATGGAGCGCACGCCGGAAAAAAGCCACGGCGGCGCCACCGGCTTTACGCCGCCGCCTGGTGTCGTGGTCAAGCAGATCCCGGCCGACAGCAGCATCGGCGCGATGATGCTCGCCGGCGAGCTCGACGCCGCGCTGCATTATCTGTCCGGCCGCAACCTGGTCGATAGGAGCCGCGCCGATCTCGCGAACCACCCCGATTTCAAATATTTGTTCCCCGATCCGACCGCCGAGGGCGTTCGCTATTACCGCAAGACCGGACTGTTCCCGATCAATCATCAGGCGGTGGTGCGACGCGATATTTTCGAAAAAGAGCCCTGGGTGGTGCTCAACCTGCTGAAGGCGTTCAACCGCGCCAACGAGATCGCCAACGCTCAGCGCCTCGAGCACGTCGACTATCACCTCGCCACCGGATTATTGGCGGGCGACGCCAGGACGCCGCTGCTGCATCACGGCATCAAGGCCAACCGCAAGGTGATCGAGACCATCGCGCAATATTCGCTGGAGCAAGATCTGACGAAGCGGCTGATCAAGATCGACGAGCTGTACGCGCCGAACGCGCTGGAGTCGTAACACGGGTGCGTTTCCCGGGCTGCAGACCCGGGATCGTTGCAAACTACAGAGTCTGTGAAGGACCCGGATCAGCGGTGCACCGCTTCGCGCTGCACCGCATCCGGGAAACGTGTTTTCGGTTGCTCACTCCGCCGCTGCCGCTTTCGCGCCCGCGTCCACTGTCGCGCCGCAAGCAACGAGCGCTTCGATTTCATCCAGCCTAAACCCGGCCTCGCGCAAAACTTCGACGCTGTGCTCGCCGAGCCGCGGCTGCAGCCGTTCCGACGTGGTCGACGCGCCGCCATACCGCACCGGTAGATCGGTATAGAGAATCTCGCCCTCGGTCGGATGCGTGGCGTGCTTGAAGAAGCCGGTCGCGGCGAGCTGCGGATCGGCCAGCACCTCCTCGAGACTCGACATCCGCGCCGCGGGAATCTCGCGCTCGCGAAGGAGCGCCAGCCATTCGGCCGTGGTCTTGCCGGCAATGCAGCTGCCGGCAAGCTCGTAGAGCTCGACCACGTTCTTGGCGCGCGCGGCGATATTGTTGAAGCGCGGCTCGCGATGCACGTCCGGCTTGCCGACCATGTCCCAAAATTTCTGCCAATGCGCCTGGGTGTAGGCCATCATGCACAGATAGCCGTCCTTGGTCTTGTATGGCCGGCGCCAGCGCGCCAACACGCGGGTGTAGCCGAGCGAGCCGAGCGGCGGCACAAAATTGTGGCCGAACAGATGCTCGCCGAGCACGAACGCCACCATCTGCTCGAACATCGGGATTTCGACGAAGCCGCCGCGGCCGGTGCGCTCGCGCGCAAACAAAGCCGCCGAGACCGCGCCGACGATGGCGTGCGCGCAGGTCTTGTCGGCGAGGATCATCGGTGCGTAGAGCGGCTCGCCGGCGAGGCCGCCCATCAGGGCGGCGATGCCGGATTGGCCCTGGATCACGTCGTCGTACGCGGGCTGGCCGCTATACGGTCCGCCGTCGCGATAGCCGTGCAGCGCCGCATAGACGAGGCGCGGGTGCTTGGCGCAGACCGTCCGGTGCGGAAAGCCGAGCTTGTCGATCTTCTGCGGCCGCATCGAGTGCACCAGCACGTCGGCGCCGGCGATGAGCCGCCACAGCGCCGCCTTGGCGCGCGCGTGCTTGAGATCGAGCACCAGCGAGCGCTTGCCGCGGTTGAGCCCCATGAACAAGGCCGCCATGTTGGGCGAGCGCGCCGGCCCGGTATGCCGCGGCGCATCGCCCTCCGGGCTTTCGATCTTGATCACGTCGGCGCCCATGTCGCCGAGCATCTGCGTGGCGAGCGGACCGGCCACGACCGAGGTCAGATCGAGAATACGGATGCCCTGGAGCGGTCCGGCCATGGTCATGTCCCGCGCGCAAACGCCGGCATCACCTCGCGGGCGAACAGGCGCATCGATTTCTGCGCCTCGGCGAAATCGAGCGTGCCGAAATTGATCTGCAGCGAGGCGTGCTCGAACTTGCCGATCTTGTCTTCGAAGCCGCGGATGATCGCCTTGATCTCGTCCGGGGTGCCGACCAGCGCGCCGCGCGCCGCGATCTGGGTCTCCAGCGTAAAATTCTTCATGCGGGCGATCGACTCGTCATAGCCCTTGTAGTCCTTCGACTTGGCGCCTTGCGTCCATTCGCCGGCGGCTTCGAACAGGGCGGCGAAATAATCTTCGAACTGGCTGAGCGGGATTTGCCGCGCCAGCCGGGCGTCCTCGTGGCAGAACATGTGAAACGCGATCATCACCTCGCCGTCGCCGGGATGGCCGGCATCGCGCCACGCCTTGCGGTAGACGGGGATCAGGTCCTTGAGCGGCCCGATCGGAATCGACATCAGCGCGTGACCGGCGCGGCCGGCGAATTCGAAGGAGTCCGCGGTGCGCGTCGAGGCGATAAAAAATTTCGGCCGCGGCTTTTGCGTCGGCCGCGGCAGCGAGGTGACGTTGTCGAACGAATGAAAGCGGCCGTGATGGCTGACGTTCTCCTGGGTCAGTAGGAGCTCGATCTGCTCCAGGCCTTCGCGGAACCGCGCCACCGACTCGTCCGGCGAAATACCGAAGCGGCGGAATTCGTGCGGCAGGAACGCGCGCGCGAAGCCGACGTCGAAACGGCCGCCCGAGATGGCATCGAGCATGGCGATCTCGCCGGCAAGTTTCAGCGGATTGTTGAACGCCGGCACCACCGCGCCGGTGACGAGGCGCATTTTTTTGGTGCGCTGCGCAGCCGCCGCCAGAAACAGAATCGGGTTGGGGCTGTAGCCGCCGTAACGCTCGAAATAGTGCTCGACCGAACGCGCGTGCGTATAGCCGAGCGCATCGGCCTCCTCGGCGATGTCGAGGCTTTGCGCAAAATATTCGGCGGCGCTTTTGTCCGCCGGGTGGAAATTGGGAAAGAATTGGACGCCGAACTGCATGTTTATGACCCGCTCCCGGCGTCCTTAAAGCGGCGCATTGACGTGAACGTCAAGGCCATGGGCGGCGACGATGCCGCCGACCTGATCGCTGCGAAAAATGTGGGCGTCCACCACGGCGCCGAGATCGCGGGTCAGTTCCGCTGCCGTGCGGTCCGCCTTCGGCTTGAGTTGGGCGCTCAGATAAGCGCCTTCGGCGCGGTTGACTTCGACCAGCGCTTTGCCAAAAGGCGCCTGCATGCGTTCATAGCGCTTAAGGCCGCCGGCGAGATCGCCGCCGGCATCGCGGATGCTGTCGGCGAGGCAGGCTGCATCGAGCGCCGCCTTGGTGGTGCCGGCGCCGGCATGCGGGCGCGCCACAAAGGCGGCGTCGCCGGCGAGAACAACGCGTCCGAACACCAGCCGCGGCGACGCCAGATCGTAGATCGGCTGGAAGAACGGCGCCGTGCGCACGAAGATTTCGGCAATCTGCGGCGCGATCGTCGCGCGTGCGTCAGCCTTGATCCGGGCGACCACCTCCGGCCGGATCAGCGGCGGCGGAATGCCGAGAGCGTGATAATGACCCGCCGCGTCGGTGCTGATGTCGATCAGCGCCTCGCGGCTCACCGGCCGGTACCAAACGATGTTGTAGGCGCGCCGTCCGACCGCGGTGTCATTGTCCCGCCCCGGCACCGCATAGCTGATCAGCTGCTCGCCTTCCGGCAGACAGAACGCATAAAGCGCGACCATCTCGCGCCATAGCTCCTGCGGCACGTCGGCCTCGTCGAGCACCGCGCGCCAGGCCACATAGCCGGCATAGAGCGGCACAACGTCCGGCAAAAACTGCGCGCGTACCGTGGAACGGATGCCGTCGGCGCCGACCAGCACGTCGCCGCGCTCGCTGCTGCCGTCGGCGAAAAACGCCGTGACGCCGTCGCCGTCCTGCGCCACCCGGGCCAGGCGTTTGCCGAGCCGGTACGCCTCTCCCGGCAGCGCATCCAATAACGCGCGGTACAGCCGCGACCAGCCGCTCAGCGTGCGCGCGGTCGGCCTCTCGATAACGATCTTGCCGTTGCGGTCGAGGCAAACGGCCTTGCTCGGCGTCAGCCCCATGGACTCGTCGAAATCGATGCCGGCGCGTTTGAGGATGCCGATGAGCTGCGGATGCGTGCCCAGGCCGACGCCGCGACTCGCCAGCTCCTCCTCGTTGCGCTCGAACACCACCGCGTCCCAGCCGGTGCTGCGCAACAGATGCGCGGCGATCAGCCCGCCGAGCGAGCCGCCGATGACCAGTGCGCGCCTGCTCATGCGTCAGGGCATCGCCCACGACATGCTGTCGTGGCCGGGCTTGTAATCCATGTTGGTCGCCGCCGGATTGCGATTGATCAGCGGGCGCCCGTACATCGGATTGGTCTGGCTGCGCGTCTCATGCTCGACGGTGAACAACACTTCGCGGGTATCGAGATCGATGATGTCCTTGAAGCGATATTCGTACTGATTGCTCTCCATCGTGATCAGGCCGAGGTCGAGCAGCCGCCGATACGGCCCGGAAAAATCCGCGATGTAAATCTGCACGTGATGCTTGTCGTAGGGCTGCTCCGGCGCATCGGTCTCGCGGAAATAGAAATAGTGGTTCTCGCCGACCTGGACCCGCGCCTCCGGACCCGCGCCGTTCTTGTGCACTTCTGCCGAGGTACGGAAAATCTCGCGATAGAAGCGGGCAATGCGGTCGGCGGTGCCGGGCCGCACGTCGAAGCGGATATAGGGCATGCCGAGCATGAGGCGGCCGAAGCGCTCGGGGTCGGGCGTATGCACGTGGATGCGGTTGCCCCACGGGCAGACGGTCTCGACGCAATCGTTGCTTTCGCGGAAGTCGAACTTGGTGCCGTCGAGCTTTTTGCTGTTGCGCACCTTGGCGAGGCGGTCGAGCAGCGCGGCACGGTCCGGCGACACCAGGCCGATCACGCCGCGCAGCCGGTCGGGCGTGCCCATCGGCAAATGAAACTGACTCATGCCAACGTTGATCCACATGTTGCCGGAGCCGGTATTGAGGAACGGATCGCGGGTATAACCGAGGCCGGTGACATAAAAGTCGGTACCGTGGTGCTGGTCGGTAATGCAGACGTTGACGTGCCCGATGCCCACGATATTGCCGAGGTCCTCGGCAGCACGGTCATATTGTTTTTGCGGCATGGCGTGGTCCTTCCTGATGGCGCGATATTAAAGCATATTGCCGCGGCCTAAAACACGTTTCGCCGCTGCGCGCGGCGCATGCGTCCCATACGAGAGGCCAGGCCATGCCATCGAATGCGTTGACCGTCACCCGATTCGAACATCGCAGCCATCCCGTCGCCTCGCGGCGCAAATTCGCCCGTCATATGCTGCGGGCGATCGGACTATGGATGCTGCTGACGTTCGCCGGCTTGGGCGTGGGCATGGCCGGCTACGCCTATTTCGAGCGGATGTCGGCGGTCGACGCGTATGTGAACGCGGCGATGATCCTGTCCGGCATGGGCCCGGTCGGCGAATTGAAGACCGTAAGCGGCAAAATTTTCGCCGGCTCCTACGCCATCCTCTCGGGCCTGATCATCGTGATCGCCACCGGCTTCGTGCTGGCACCGATCTTTCACCGCGTCCTCCATCACTTCCACGTCGAGATGGCGGGCGAATGAACGCCTAATCGGTCGGCTCGATGCCCGCAGCGTGAATGACCTTGCCCCACTTCACACTCTCTGACGCGATGAAGGCGCGAAACTCCTCGGGCGTGTCCGCTTGCGCCACAATACCGATCGCCTTGAAGCGCGCCGCCGTCTCCGCCCGCTGCAGATCGGGCCGCAACGCGGCACTGATCCGGTCGACGATACTCTTTGGTGTGCCGGCGCGGGCGAACAGGCCCTGCCAGCTCTTGGCATCGTAGCCCGGCACCGTCTCGGCAACGCTCGGCACGTCCGGCATATCGGGGCTGCGCGTATTGGCGAGCATCGCGATCAGTTTCAGCTTGCCGGCCTGGATCAACGGCATCGCCGGAGCCAGATCGGTGAACTCCATCGAAATGTTGCCGCTGGCGACGTCGGTCAGCCCCGGGATCGAGCCCTTATAGGGAATGTGGCGGATATTGACGCCGGTCATGGTCTTGAACAGCTCGGCAAAAATTTGATGCGGCGTGCCGATGCCGGCCGACGCATAGGTGAGCGCGTCGGGTTTTTCTTTGGCGAGCGCGATCAATTCGGCAACCGATTGCACCGGCAGTGACGGCGACACGACCAGCCCGAATTGCGTGAGGCCGATGAGGCCGACAGGATCGAAATCTTTCGCCAGATCGTAGGAGACGTGTTTCTTCAGATACGGCAATAGCGTGATCACGCTCGGCGCGTGCAACAGCGTGTAGCCGTCGGGCGCTGCTTTGGCCGCGTAGGCGATGCCGATTTCGCCGCCGGCGCCGGGGCGATTTTCCACGATAAAACTGCCGGGCAGCGCGCGCTGGAGCACGTCGGCTTCATAGCGGCCCAAAATATCGGTCGAGCCGCCGGGGGTGAACGGCACCACGATGGTGACAGGGCGGCTCGGATAATCGTCCGCCGCGGCCAACGATAGCGCCAGCCCGATCAGCGCACATGCCGCCACCGCCGCGCCAGCGGCGATCTTCCGCGTTTCTGCCATGAGGTCCTCCCGCAAGCCGCAACGCTACACCGATGCTCGGCGCGCCGACAAGTTATCACGCTTGCGCGGCTGGCGTCGGACGCCAACGGTGCTAAGACTGCTCCGCCAAAATCACAGGGCGTATTGCGGGACGCGGTGCCGAATATTTTCTCAAAAATCGTGGTGGCCTCGCGCAACGGCATCGAGGCGCGCAGCCGCGCCACCGACATCGATTACCGGCTGCTGGTTCCGCTGCTCCTGACGTCGGTGATCATCCAGACCGTCTACGCGATCGTCCGCGTCACCACGTCCTATCGGGCCATCGAGCTCGACCTTCCCGTGGTCTGGCTCGGCGTGATCTCGGCGACCTTCGCCGTGCTGCCGATGGTTCTCGCCGTGTGGGTCGGCCGCCTGCTCGACCGTGGCCATGACGCGCTCGCCGCCTGGATCGGTTCGGCCCTACTGGTACTGGCCTGCGCGGGTTTTTATTTTTGGGCCAATTCGATCGCCACGCTGCTGCTGCTCACCGCACTGTTCGGCATCGCCCATCTGTTCCTGATGGCGAGCCAGCAGATGCTGTGCATCCGCAGCGCCGGCCGGCGCGGCCGCGACGCCGCGTTCGGCAACTACGTGGTGTCGAGCGCCATCGGCCAGGGCCTCGGGCCCTACGTCATCGCCTGGGTCGGCGGCCCGGCCATGCTGCCGTCGACCGGCCGGCTGTTCGCCATCGCGCTGCTGATTTCGATCGTCTCGCTCGTCACCGCCGCCGCCATCCGGCCGGCGCCCAAACATTTGATGCCGTCGCCGAGCAGAGAGGTGGTGCCGGTGCGCGCCTTGCTGCGCCAGCCCGGGCTGATGGCGGTGCTCGTGGCCAGCGTCATCACCATCACCTCGCAGGATCTGCTGACCATTTACCTGCCGCTGTTGGGCGCCTCGCAAAACATCGACGTGCGCAGCATCGGCAGCCTGCTCACCGTGCGCTCGATCGCTTCGCTGGTGTCGCGGCTTGGCTATACGCGGATCCTTCGTCTGATTCCGCGCCAGCCGCTGACGCTGATCACCATGACGGGCGCGGCCATCGGCTTTGCCTGCTTCGCGCTGCCGCTGCCGCTGCCGGTGATGTACGCGGCCATGACCTTCCTCGGCCTGTCGCTCGGCATCGCCACGACCTTGAGCCTGACCAACGTGGTCGATCTGGCTTCGACCGCGGCGATGGGGACGGTGATGTCGCTGCGCATCACCGGCAACCGGCTCGGTCAGGCGGCGGTGCCGTTCATCGCCAGCCTGATCGCCGCCGCAACCGGCGTCGGCGGCATTTTCGCCATCATCGCCGCGAGCCTGGCGGCATCCGGCTGGTCAGTGCATTTTAGCCGGCAGGAACGCGCATAGCGCCGCGAGCGGCGTTAGCGCGGCGCGTCAGCGCTTGAGCTGCTGCAATTCCGGAAACGCCGCATAGGTCGCGGTCTGACACGGCTCGCGCGGCGCATCGACGAATTCCTGAAAGCGGCCGGCGAGAAACACCGCCTCGATCTGCTTGATGCCGGCGTAATTGCCGTTGTCGCGCTTGCCGTTGAAGCGCAGGCAGACCACGTAGCGCGTGGCGTAACCGACCTCCTTGAGCATCGGCTCGGCGATGGCGGCATCGCGGATGCCGCTCGGATCGTTCAAATAGGCATGCATGGCGGCAAGGATTTCCGCCTTGTAGTTCTCCGGATAGGCGTGAGGGTCGGCCTGCTCGCCACCGCTGCTGCCCGTGCCGACATTGAGGCCGCTGCCGGCGCAGCCGGCCACGAGCAGCGCCATGGCGACGAACAAGGCGCTACGATGCCACGCTGCGCCATCGCGATTCATGTCAGATCGGCACCGCCATCGCCTCGAAGGCGCCGTCGCAATTGATCAGGTCGACGCGCTTTTGCACGATGCGGAACGTGTCGCCGTGGCGGCGCAGGCGATGGCGCTGACGGCCCGCGAACAGGCGCTGCGCATCGTCGCGGTACTCGACCATGATGAACGTCGAGCCGACCACGTACTCGCCCTTGGCCGCATCGGCCTCCTCGACCACGACGTTGCCGACAATGTGGGCGGTGCGCGACGGCGGCGTCTGCACGTGAATGCGCGGATGCTCGAGCCGCTCGACCCGCGTCTTCATCAGCTCGCGGTCGTCGTAGAACAGCGAGGCTTCCTCGAACGGGCTTTTCTGATCGGGCACGGCCGGAACCCAGTAGGTGCCGTCGTCGGCGAACAGCGCCATCCAATCGCGGAAGCGCCGCTCGTCGAGCAGGCGCGCTTCGTGGATCAAAAAATCCTCGAATGCCGCGCGGTCGACGCCGGCGGCGGCCAGCTCGCGCGCCGCAAGCGCCATCACGCCGCCTCGCTCATATAGCCGACCCAGGCCTTGTACTGGGCCCGCACCACCATCTCGTGAGTGGCAAGCCCGCGCGTGGCGTTGATGCTGCGGTCCGGCTCCTCGGCGCCGAGCCCGCGCGAGATATCGACCCAATCGGTGAGATGGCTCTGCAGCCCCTTCTGCGCGCGCACGAACGATTCCAGATCGTCGGTCTGCACGAACGATGCCGCCGAATGGGTCACGTTGAGCAGGCGGATGTTGCCGAAATTCATCGCCGCCGGCGCGCCGACGAGGCGAATGGGATAGATGTTGACTTCGGTGCGGTCGACCGCGAGCGGCTTGATCACCCGGACGTGGATGTTCAGGCCCATGATCGACATGTTCGGATAGATCAGCGAGTTGTGCAGGCGCGGCGTGAGGATTTCGGCGGCGCGGTCGGCGCCGACCTTCTCCGCGAGCACGCGCTTATAGTCGTCGAACGCCGGACTGGAACGCTTGCCGTCGTCGAGCGTGGTGTTGCTGGTCCAGCCATGACCGTTGCCGGCGATAAAACTCTTGCGGTCCTTCCATGAGGCTGCAGTCTGCTTCTTCTCGGCCTCGACGACGGTAGCGCCCTTCTGGTCGCCCTCGCGGCGCGCAAACTGCACGCCTTGTTTGTTGACCGTCGAGGCATGGCCGAACGGCACGTGATAGGAGTCGAGCACGTTCTCGACCTGGAGCTTCCAGTTGCCGTTGTAGACGTAGCGGTGCATGCCGGCGTCGAGCGCCAGTTCGCCGTCCGGCGCGCGGTCGACCAGATCGTCGATGTTGCCCTTCATCGGGCCGATATGATCTTCGAAGCTCGGCCCCTTCGCGGCGAGGCTCGCGAACACGAAGCCGCGATATTCACCGACCCGCGGCGCGCGAGCGAGGCCGAGCGCGTCCTTGTCAAAACCTTCGCCGCAACCCTCCGGCACCGGCACCGTGGCGAGCTTGCCGTCGGTGTCGAACGACCAGCCGTGGTAGCAGCAGGTCAGGCGCTGCGCATGACCCTTGCGCTCATTGACCACCTTGGCGCCGCGGTGGGTGCAGCGATTGAGCAGCACCTGGATCGAGCCGTCGCGGTGCCGCACCATGATGACCGGCTGGCGGCCGAGCTCGGTGGTGATGTAATCGCCGGGCTGCGGCACCTGGCTGGCATGGCCGACAAACAGCCAGGCGCGGCCGAAGATGCGCTCCATTTCCAGTTCGAACAGGTCGGGATCGGTATAGACCCGCCGGTGCACGCGGCCGGGCTCCACCAATTTTCCGATTTCGTCAGCGTGTCCGTTGCGCATGGAGATTGTCTGTCCTTACGCCGTCATGGCCGGGCTTGTCCCGGCCATCCACGTCTTGACCTTTAGTTAGCGCCAAAGACGTGGATGCCCGGCACGAGGCCGGGCATGACGCATCTGAATGTCGTTACTCCGCCGCGGTCTGGTGCGCGAAGTTCTGCACCTGCGCGTCGATGAGCTGCAGCGGCGAGGCGGTCTCCTCGAGCATGCCCCAGCTTTTCAGCCAATCGTAGGTGCGCTGCAATTCGTCGGCCGGGATCGGCGCCGGATCGCAGACCACGAGGCGGCCCTCGCGCAAGTCCTCGACCTTGAGCGCGGCGATCTCCGGATCCTTCTTGGCGTAATAGTCGATGAAGTAGTGCAGGTAGGCCTTTTTGTTGGCGTTGATCCGGCGCACCGCCTCGCGCACCGCGCGATTGAACGCCGCGTAGGTCTCGGCATCGACCCGGTTGGAGGCGACCTCGGTGCCGTGAAAGAACGCCGAGCAGATGACGCGGCAGCCGTTCTTCTCGGCGAGCGTGATGTGCGGCTCGGTCAGCGTGGTGGCCTCGACCTCGCCGCGCATCATGGCGTCGTAACGATAGCGCGAGCCGTTCGGCGCCCGGCACAGTTTGATCATCTCGCGCGGCACAAAGCCTTCGAGCATGTGCAGCGCGATGTAGTGGGTGCCGAAATAAAACGGCACGCCGATCAGGCGATTGGCGAGCTGCTGCGGCGTGTAGACCGGCGAATCCGGCCGCACCACGATGGCCGAATAGGCGACGATGGCGCGGCGGCCGAGCTGGCGGCTGTTCTGGCCGGTGTCCTGGACGCGGCAGTAATTGCCCCATTCGCAGGCGTTATACATGTCGGCCTTGCCCTGCTCCAGGAGCTTGCCGTGGCTGGCGAACGGGTCGACGCCCTTGGGCGAGGTGACGTTGACCTCGACCTTCTTCTCCACGCCGGCTTCACGGTCGGCCCACTCGATCTCGAGGCCTTCCTTGGCGAACAGGCCTTCGTCATAGGCGACGAGTTCCGGCAGCCCCTGGAATGGCGCCGTGGTCTCCAGCACGAGCTTTTTCATTGTTTTCTCCGGGCAGTTTGCGGCATATCGGCGGCCAGGACCTTAGTCCTGCGCAGCGGTCGAATCAACGAGGAGCCCCCATCATATGGGCTCTGAGCGCAGCGCATGCATGCCCGATCTCAAGGCGAGACTTCTTCCAGCACGCGGCGGCGGGTTTCGATCATGAACGTCGCGGCGATGCAGCCGATGATGGCGAAGATCGAGAACGCCAGGAATACGCCGCTGATGCCGTAGCGCGGCAGCGTGAAGCCGACGATCAGCGGCCCGACGGTGGCGGCGGCCCGCAGCCAAAAACTGCCCCAGCTCACGCCGAGCGCCCGCATCCGGGTCGGATAGATTTCGGCAGTGTAGAGGAAGATCGTCATGTTCATGGAGCCGAGCCACGCGGCGCAGAACATGTAGCCAATGAGCATGCCGAACGCGGTCGCGGCGCCGAACGCCCATAACCAGATCAGGCCCGCCGCGGCGAGGAAGAACGCGGCGGTGAACCAGTAACGCCGCCCGGTGCTGTCGATGAGGAAGGCGCACAGGAGCGAGCCGATCAGGCTGCCCACCGGACTGAAGATCGCGTAATTGAGCGCCTGTTGCAGCGGCAGGTGATAGACCTCGCGGTAAAGCGTCGGAATCCAGCCCTGCAGCCCGTAGGAGATGATGTAGGACGACGCCCAGATGACCCAGACCAAGAGCGTGCGCGACAGATAGCGGCCTTCGAACAGTTCCTGCCAGCGGGTTTGGCGGTCCAGCGTTTCGAGCCTGAGCTCGGGTACCGGGGGCAGCGGCCGCGCGCCGTCGCGCGAGACGATGCGCTCGATATTGGCCAAGGTCGCGTCGGCCTCGGCGAAGCGCCCCCGCGAGGCCAGCCAGCGCGGCGATTCGGGACAGATGCGCTGCATCGTCAGCGCCACCACCGCCGGTGCGGCGCCGATGACGAACATCCACTGCCAGCCGAAACGCGGCACCACGAACGCGCCGGCGATGCCCGACAGCAAAAGCCCGACCGGGAAGATGATCTGATAGCTCAGGAATCGCGCACCGCGGCGGTCGGCGCGCAGAATTTCGCTGATATAGGTCGAGGCGACCGGGATCTCGCCGCCGAGCCCGATACCTTGCAGAAAGCGGCAGACCATGAGCTGCTCGGGATTCGTCGTGAACGCACAGGCCAGACTCATCACCGCAAAGATCGCGATGGCGATCCGCGCCGTGCTCACGCGGCCGATGCGCTCGGCGATCCAGCCGAAGGTCAGGGCGCCGAGCGCCTGGCCGAAATTCGCGCTGCTGATCAGGACCCCGATCTGCCCCGGCGCAATGTGCCAGTCGCGGATCAGCACCGGCAGCACATAGGCGATCGCGAGCGAGTCGAAGGAGTCGAAGAAGATGGCGACGCCCAGCACCGCGGTGACCGTCACATGCCAGCGCGAATAGGGCAGCCGCTCGAGCCGCGCGGCAATCGTCCGTTCGGTCAGCGGCAGAATGTCAGGCATCGCGTGTTTTCCCCCAGCCTCATTGCAAGCGTAGCATAACTTTTCATTCTCGCGGGCGCGCTCACTTCTTCACCTCCCCCTGGAGGGGGGAGGTCGATTGCGCGAAGCGCAATCGGGTGGGGGTGACAGCCGCGACGTTGTCTCATCAGCTTCGATCTGCCCTCGGCGCCGCGCACGCCACCCCGCGCCCCCTCCACCATCTTGCTGCGCAAGATGGCCCCCCGCCCCCGCGATGGGGTCCCCACAAAATTCGCCAGCGAATTTTGTGGGGTGCCCCTGCGCGCGGGGGCGGATAAGAGTGCCCGTCGTTGCGAGGAGCCAACGGGTCCGGCCCGAAGTGGCCGGCCCGATGACAAGCTCCGCGACGAAGCAATCCAGGAGCCGGTGCACCCGGCCCCTGGATTGCTTCGCTTCGCTCGCAATGACGAGTTCTCCTGTTCTCGCGGCGCGTTTTTCTGCGCCCGAGCTTTGCCAAGCCACTGCACGAAAGCGTTTGCCTCCAAAAAAATAAGGGGAGGCGGAGCGCCGAACGGCGCAAACGGTAGAATCCGCACCGGCACTTCGGATGAGCGCATCCGAGTCCGCGGCCAGTGCGGCGAGCGCCACGGATGGTTCGCGTTACCGCGAACATCCGCTTGCGGGCGCCCTCGCCTTTCGGCGCTCCGTCGCGGTATTTTTCAGCTTCGGGCTGCGCTTGTGAGCATTTGCAGCAGCTTGCGCTGCTCCAAACGCCTTCTAGCGAGCTCCTCGCGCCCCGATCGTAGTATCGGAGAGGCAGGGTCCGAAGCCGCCCGGGCGCAGTCTGCGAAACCGCGCGCGGGCACCGCAGCTCACTCCATCAAACGGTACGCCAGCGCTTGACGCCCCTGATGAGCGAGCTTGAATCTTTTTAGTTCGGCATGTGGCGCGAATTCAAGAGATTCGATCGAGGCGAGTTATCCCTCTGATCTAACGATAATTTTTTCTTGCTCTTTGTTTGGTCTGCGGGCGCCCAAATTGTGACAACGCTGCCATGATTCGCACTTTTTCAGCTAACGCACGGAGAGTGCGAACGTTTTCGAATTGTGCAGCAATGACGTAGGTAAATTCGCGAAGCCTAATCCGCCGTACGCGCTGGCAAAAACCAATACCCTGCTTGCTGCAACTGCTTGACGTTGCCAGTTCATGCCGTGCACGACAGCGGCATGGCGCGGGTGCCGAAGCAGGGGACGATTCAGCCGCAAACGCGGCGCGGTCGAAAGACCGCGGTCGTCCATTTGCAGGTCGAGAAATGGCGCGAGCTGAAAGTCATCGCTGCGCTCACTGACGCGACGCTCGACAAGCTGCTGCAGGAGGGCGCCGACATGGTGATTGAAAAGTTCAAGCGCACGCGCGCGACCTAACCATCGTTTGGCGTCCAGGCTGCATGATGGGTTTCGCTGTCGCAACCCATCCTATGCGCTCGCTCCAGTTCATCGTTCGATATGCGTTACCATTCCGGGTTTGGCCTTGGGGATAGCGGCGAGCACCGCCGGCATCAGCGGGCGAAGCACGGTGACGTCATTGCTCGGCGCATGAACCACGATGACCGCGAGCCTAACCCCCGCGAAGTTTTGCTGATATTCGAGGTTGCGATCAACAGTGAGAAGAACGTCAAACAGGCCTGCGGCCAACTGCAGAAGTTCGCCGTTTTTCACGCCCGCCCAGCCCGCTTCGGCAACGGTTCTGACGTCGTGGCCGACAAGCTCCTTGCCCAGAGCACGTGGAACGCACTCGTCAAGCAGCACGCGCATCGGCGATCAAGTGGGCCTTCGCCTGCTCCAGAGCAGCAACCGCAAGTTCGCGCGTTACGCTGGGAAAGTCGTCGAGAAACTCCTGCAGCGCATGACCCGCTTCAATGTAGTCGATGAGGGCTTGCACCGGAACGCGGGTGCCGACAAAGACCGGCGTGCCGCCCAGAATATCAGGGTCGGAGCGAACGACGGATGATTTCGTCATGGCCGGATGCCTTGCAAACAATAGGAGAATATCACACGCCGTGCATCGAAGCGAGCGTAGCCCGGATTGAGCGGCAGCGAAATCCGGGGTGCATGGCGAGTCTGACCCGGGATTTCGTTTCACTCAATCCGGGCTATGTGCGCTTGCTCACCGCCCCGGCCGCAGCCGCTGCATCTGCAGCTGCGCCAAAAACGGCACCAGCGGGTGGGCGCCCATCTTCACGATCGAGGGCATGTCGAGCTTGATCAGCGCCTCGCGCTGGTCGGGCGGCAGCGTGAAACGACAGCGGACGTGCCGGCATCGACCCAATTGGTCGATTCTGAGCCATCGCGGACAGGATTGCCGCTACGCGGCCCGCGTTACTGTCGGCCCGAAAGTGGCGTGCGTGATTGACACGATCGTGCCGTCAGGTCCGGCCAAAGTTTCAACTTTCGCGTTGAGGTCTTGCGCGAGGGCTTTGACGATGCCGGTGCCGAGCCCGGTCTTTGTCTGGGCAAAGACGCCATCCGGCTTGCCAATTCCATTATCAGCGACGGACAGTTTCCAATCCGTCCCATCAACGTCGTACGCCACGTTGATCCGGCCCTTGGTATTTGGGTGGGGGAATGCGTGCTTGAGAGCATTCATGACGAGTTCCGTCGCGATCAAGCCAATACTCTCAGCCTGACGAGAATTTAAACTGCCCGGCATGCCCACCACTTTCAACGTGATCGGTCGAGCATCCCTGATCATCGACGCGGCGAGAGCAGCGCCGAGTCTTTCGAGATAAGGAAGCATCTCGATAGGCCCCACCACGCCCGACGCATTAAGTTGTTCCTGAACGGCCGCGATCGAGATGACTCGATCGTGGGTGTCCTGCAAAAGACTGCGTATCTCCTCGGAACGAACCGCGTTTGCTTTCATCAAAATAATGCCTGCTATGATTTGCAGGCTATTGGAAATCCGGTGCTGAATTTCTTCCAGCAAAATGTCCTTCTGTCGCAAGAGATCGTCCTTTTCGCGCTCCAAAGCGCGTCGCACGGTGACATCCTCGATTCCCAGCAAAATGGTGGTCTCGGCGCCTTCCTTGTAGAACACCTGGCGGGCATTCAAGCGCATGATTCGGGTTCCAAGATGCGGAAACTCGTGCTCGACCTCATAATCTTCCATCACGCCATGTTCCGGGATAATTTTCTCGAGCAGCAAGCGAAGTTTCGCTATGTCCCATTGCCCGTCTCCTAATGCGTAAAGAAGTTTCCCCTGTGTCTCTTCGGGGCTCACCTCGAATGCCGTATAGAAGGAGCGGCTGGCGGCGATAACGCGTAATCTTTTGTCGAGTACAATGACCGGTTCGCGAACCGTATCGACGATGCTTTGCGCCAATGCGCAGGCGTCTGCGACATTGGTAAATTGCTCTCTGAAATTGGTTTTTTGCATAAATCCCCGGCATAGCGGGACGGAGGGCTTGGTCGGATCAGTCCCCCGCGATCGCTGTCGGTGGCGTCGGCTACGAATTCAAACGTAGGGCACGCCGGAGCCCGAATCTGAGCAAAAGTGCTCAGCTGGGGGTTAGCTGGCGGCGGGCTTCAGCGGCCGGTTCGGCGGCTACCGTTACGGTTACGGACGCCGTGGCGTCGGCAGTATCGGCATCATTTTGATCATCATTGTCGTTCTTATACCGGTGGGGCGGATTTGACGCGGGATTCGTTGCAGCAAACCCGGCTGCAACAGCCAACCAGCTACGAGACGGCGCGGCATTGCGATGTGGTCAAAATGGAACAGATACTATCCTGACCATATCGTCTTATACATAACCGGTTCGTCGCGCCTCATTTTAGAACGGGACTTTTCACGCAGGAGAAATCATGTCTTTGCATCATCATTTAACTGACCAAGCCGTCCGTTTTGCCCCGCAGGCGTCATTTGTTCGGAAAGACCCGCAACAAATGCGGATCGCCATCGCGATACCAGGCCAGGACCATGACGAAACACACGCCTCCGAAGGCGTCGGCGATCCTCAGGAGGCGATCGACCGAAGTCGACAAAGGGTCGAAAAAGCGGTGCTGCAGCCGCCCGAGCGTGACGCCATGCTCGCCGTCGTGCCGAGCTTGCGCGCGTTCGCGATGTCATTGTGCGGCAACCTCGACCGCGCGGATGACCTCGTACAGGAAACGCTCCTGCGCGCCACAGCCAACATCAGTTCGTTCGAGCCGGGGACGAACATGCCGGCGTGGCTGTTCACCATCCTCCGCAACCAGTTTCGGTCGGAATATCGCAAACGGCGCCACGAAGTCGAAGATGTGGACGGCAGCTACACCGGGAGTCTGACATCGGCTCCGGGACAGCACAGTCACTTGGAGTTCAGGGAGCTCTTCGCCGCGCTCGCGAAGCTGCCCCTCGTTCAGCGCGAGGCTCTGCTGCTCGTCGGCGCGTCTGGGTTCTCCTACGACGAAGCGGCGGCAATCTGCGGGACGCCGGTAGGAACGATAAAAAGCCGCACCAACCGCGCCCGCGTGCAGCTCGCGGAGTTGCTCGGAATGGATGGCGCGGACAAGTTTGGTCCGCACTACGACGCATCGAGCGCGTAAATCAAAGGCAACGCCGTTTCGGCCGAAAGGGGCTTCACGTGGCGACGAAAGAACGACTCGCGGCCATGGCGGCCTCCCGTTGCGCTGTATGCTCAGGGACGATGGTGCTCAAGCTCGTCACGCCTGACTCAAGCGATGGCGCGTTGGAGCTTCGCACCTACGCATGCGCCGAGTGCGGCCACAGTCAAACGTACAGCGTGAACGGCGGCGACAGCTAACGGCCGATTGCGTTCAGCCTCGCCCCGGCCGCTGCATCTGCAGCTGCGCCAAAAACGGCACCAGCGGGTGGGCGCCCATCTTCACGATCGAGGGCATGTCGAGCGCCGTGTTGCGGACGATTTTGCCCGCCCTACTTTTTGCTGTGAGGCGCGCGATCGGTTGCGACGCGTTGCGCCTCCGATCTCAAGTTGAACACTTTGTTAGAACTACCTTTGCGGCGCATAGATCGTAAACTATCTTGAAGAGAATGTGCTTGCAATTCATCTTAAAGTAATAAACTTTACCTGGCGGATGGTCAACTGAACCGATCCGAATTTTCGCGATGAGTCCTAATTGGAGAGCAAGCCATGACTGAAGCTGCAGCGTATCCAACGCTTCTTATAAGGAATGAACACTCAGGGTGCATTTGGTGGGGCCAGCAGGACGGCACAGGATTTATTACTCTGGGTAATTACCCCTATAATCACAAGTGCGCATTTTTTATTGTGGAGCCACATGGGGGTCATCATTACTTACGTAATCACTTTTCAAAGTTTTATGTTCATGGCGACGACAACGGTACGGGCTGGATACGAGAGGAAAAAACGTTCAATGAAAATTGTCAATTAGTTGCATTTGAGGCAGTTGGTCCCCACTGGAGGATCAGGAACGTCCACAGCCACTACTATGTCCATGGCGACAACGACGGCACCGGTTCTTTGCGTTACGATAAAACGAAAAATGACAACTGCCAGCTATTCGACTTTTATACACCAACCAACCCAGCAACGGCTTAAAAGCCGCTGCGTCGCCGGCCCCTGTGCGATTTATGAGCCAGCGTAGGACAGGCGAAGACGCGTTGCGCGGCGTCACCGCGTGGGCGAAATCGTAGGCGCGCTGCGCCCACGCGGCGCCGTGTTACGGACGATTTTGCCCGCCCTACTTTTTGTTACCGTTGCGGCCGCAGCCGCTGCATTTGCAGCTGCGCCAAAAACGGCACCAGCGGGTGGGCGCCCATCTTCACGATCGAGGGCATGTCGAGCTTGATCAGCGCCTCGCGCTGGTCGGGCGAAAGCGTGAAGCGGTCGGCGAACGCCGCGGCGTCGGCCATGTATTGCGCCCGCATGTCCGGATCGTGGGCGAGGCCGTGCAGCGCCGAGGTGAGCTCGACCAGCTCGGGCTTGATCGAGGGATAATGCGCGGCGTTGGACTGCTGCGCTTCGGCGCCGATCCAGCCGAGCGAGGCGTAATTGTGGTGCCAGCTCGGGTCCATCGAGACCACGTCGGGCTTGCGCTCGCCGAGCGCGCCGGCGGCGGCGGCCCAGCAGCGCAGCTCGATATTGCCGGTGTCGTCCAGCTCGGCTTCGTCGAAGCCGATTAGCGATTTCAGCTTGCCGGCCGCGAGCTGGTCCAGGACGCGCCGGTCCCAGGCCAGCTCCGGGTTGGAATAGCGGTCGGTGCCGGGGAAATGCGACATGCCGCCGCTCGACAGGATCACGGTCTTTAAGCCCAGCGCGGTGACGGTGCGCGCCACCGCCTGGCCGAAGGCGTAGCAGCGCTCCATGGTGGGCTGCGGCGGCAGATAGGCGTTGACGTAGATCGGCAGCACCGGACCGGTGTGGCCCAGATGGGTGAGCGGGATGCCGATGGCGTAATCGATCTTGGCGGTCGAGGTGAACGCCGGGTCGAAGTTCTGCCGGTACAGCTGGCGCACCAGCTCGAAGCCGATCTCGCTCGGAATTTTCCAGTGAAATTTTCGGCCGGCGAATTCGCCGGTCGCCTCGCCGCCGACGTGCACGGTGAACGGCGGCGCTGCGTTGTGGAAGAACTGCTCGGCGTGGTCGTTGGAGAAGATGATCCAGAGGTCGGGCTCGAGCGCGCGCAGCCGCTTGCCGATGTCGGCGGCGACCTCGCGCACATGGGCGACCAGCGCCTTGTCCTCGGTGTCCGGCATGGTGAAGAACTGGGGCGCATGCGGCAGCATGGCGCCGCCGATCACGGTTGACATCATGGTCGTTGCTCCTTGGCGGCAAAGCTATCGCGCGGGGCGAGCCGCAACAAGGCATGCGGCGGATCGGCGCGCCTTTTCGCGGCAGCCATGCGGTCCCGTTCCCTTCACAGTCCCGCAGGAAGCCGATAGTTTCCGCCGCATCTTTGAGGAGCCGGTGAGGGAGAACGATGGTTGATGTGCCGATAACGATCGCCTGCGGCAATTACGACCGGACGCGCGCGATCCGGGACGCCCGCGTCAACGTCGAGGGCTGCGCGGTCACCTACCTGCCGCTCTATCCGGAGGAAATTTTTCACCGCGCCTTCAAGTTTGCCGAATTCGACGTCTCCGAGCTGTCGTTTTCCAGCTATCTGCGCACGGTTGCGGCCGGCAACGCGCATTACCTCGGCGTGCCGGCTTTCGTGTCGCGGATTTTCCGTCATTCCGGCATCTACATCCGCAAAGGCGCCGGCATCAAAAAACCGGAGGATTTGCGCGGCAAGCGCATTGGCGTGCCCGAATATCAGATCACCGCGGTAGTCTGGATGCGCGGCATGATGCAGCACGAATACGGCGTCAAGCCGTCGGAGATCCATTGGCGCAGCGGCGGCCAGGAACAGGCCGGTCGCCATGAGCGCACGCCGCTCAAACCCATTGCCGGCCTCGACCTGCAGCCGATCGGCAACGACAAGACCTTGGTCGGCATGCTGCGCGACGGCGAGCTCGACGCGCTGTTCACCGCCCGCGCGCCGTCGTCGTTCCTCAACGGCGAGCCGCACATCGCGCGGCTGTTCCCCGACACCCGCGCCGCCGAGCAGGCCTACTACAAGAAAACAAAACTGTTTCCGATCATGCACCTGATCGGCATCCGCCGCTCGCTTTGCGACAAATATCCGTGGCTCGCCACCAGCGTCTACAAGGCGTTCTGCGAGGCCAAGGCGCTGGCCATGATCGACCTGCGCGATGTCAACGCGCTGATGGTGACCTTGCCCTGGCTCGAGGCCGAGACCAATGAGACCGCCGCGATCATGGGCGAGGATTTTTGGCGCTACGGCGTCGAGGAGAACCGGCCGGAGATCGAGGCGCTGACGCAATACGCGTTCGAGCAGGGCCTCATCGAGCGCAAGCCGTCGATCGAAGAGCTGTTCCATCCTGCGACATTCGATATATCGAAGGTGTAAATGTCGTCATTGCGAGGAGCGAAGCGACGAAGCAATCCAGGAGTCGGGTGCACCCTGCCCCTGGATTGCTTCGCGGAGCTTGTCATCGGGCCGGCCACTTCGGGCCGGACCCGTTGGCTCGCAATGACTGCTAGTGGATCAAGACGATGCAAACCGACAATCGGGTGATCGTTTCCGGCTGCGGGCCGGTCGGCGCGGTGATGACCCTGGCGCTGATCAAGAAAGGCGTGCCGGTCACCTTGATCGAGCAATTGCCGGACGCCGCCGAGGATCAACGCGCCGCCACCATCCATTCGCCGACGGTCGAGATGCTGGTCGACCTCGGCCTCGAGAAGGAGATGTTCTCGGACGAGCCGTCCGGCGGCATGAGCGCGCCGCTGTTCCATTTTCGCGACCGCGAGACCGGCGACTTGATCGCGGTGTTCGATATCAGCCTGCTCAAGGGCGAAATCCCCTACCCCTATGTGGTGCAGTGGGAGCAGTACAAGCTCGTCCATGCGGCGCTGCCGCACATCCGGGCGAGCGGCATCGGCGAGATCCGCTTCTCGACGAAGTTTGTCGGCCTGACGCAGACTGCCGACCATGTCGACGTGACAGTCAGCAACGCCGCCGGCGAGACCGAGACGCTGCGCGGCAGATATCTGATCGGCGCCGACGGCGGCAGCAGCGCGGTGCGGCGCGCCGCGCAAATCCAGTTCGAAGGTTTTACCTGGCCGGAGCGCTTCATCAAGATCGGCACCACGTTCGATTTCGGCACCATCGGCAAAGGCTACTGCACGCGCAATTATTTCTTCGACCCGGACGAATGGCTCAACCTGTTCAAGGTCAAGGGCTACGGACCGCCCGGCATCTGGCGCGGCGTGCTGCCGGTGCCGGAGACCGAGACCGACGAGGAGGCGCTGAGCATGGCGGGCATCCAGCGCCGCCTGCAGCGCATCCATCACAAGAGCGGCGATTACGACATTCCGTATTATGCGCTCTACGCCGTGCATCAGCGCGTCGCCGCGACCTTCAACAAAGGCCGCGTGCTGCTCGCCGGCGACTGCGCCCATGTCAACAATCCGATCGGCGGCATGGGCATGAACGGCGGCATTCACGATGCCGTCAATCTGGCGGAAAAACTCGCCGACGTCTGGTTCGGCCGCGCCGACGCGAGCGTGCTCGACCGCTACACGCGCCAGCGCCGCAAGGCGCAGGTCGATTACGTCCAGGCGCAGACCATCGAGAACAAGCGCAAGCTCGAGGAGAAAGATCCGGCGATCCGCCGCCAGCATCTGGACGAGCTGCGGCGCACCTCGGAGGACGTGGCGCGGCACAAGAAATTTCTCTACCGCTCGTCGCTGATCGACAGCCTCAATTCGGCCAACGCGGTGGAGTGAACTAGCGCATGATGACTTTAGGTCGATTCAAGGCTGAGGCGTCTGCTTCACCTCTCCCCGGAGGGGAGAGGTCGAGCGAGCGCAGCGAGCGAGGGTGAGGGGGCTCGAAAGTTTCAGAAAAATCTGCGGCATCCGAACCCCCTCACCCCAACCCTCTCCCCTCCGGGGAGAGGGAGCGCGCTGTGCCCGCGTCATCGCCTCGACCTAAAAATCATCTCCTCTGGCGATCTTGTCGCCCCACTTCGCCTCGATCGCCCTCGCCTCCTCGGCGGACAGCGCCGACGGCGTGGGGAATCGGTCGCGCCAAGCGAACGGGCGGCAGGCTTCGATGATCGCCTTGGAGTGCGAGGTGACGCCTCGCTCCTTGTCGGCCGGCGCGATGCGCGGATCGAGCGCCGAGCTCCAGGCGTTGCGCAAAATGTCGATGTTGTCCGCCGGCTCGCAGCGCGTCGTCACCGCCCACATCACGTCGGCCAGATTGGACGGGTCGATGTCGTCGTCCACCACGACAATGACGCGCGCCATGTAGCTGTGCGCGGCGGCGACCAAGCCGGCGCGCTTGGCGTGGCCGTCGTAGCGCTGGCGCAGCGCCACCACCGTCATCAGCTGCGACACGTGCTGCCAGACGCCGGTCACGTCGGTGACGCCTGCGGCTTCCAGATTGCTCCAGATCGTGGCGGCGCGAAACGGCAGGCCGAAGTGAAAGCGCGGCGGCTTCATCGGCGGCGAGCCGAGCAGGATCGGATCGTTGCGGTGATGGATGGCGGTGACCTCCATCACCGGACCGGGACGCGCCGCGGCGGCGTAATAGCCGGTGAATTCGCCGAACGGTCCCTCGGGCAGCGTCGCCTCGCTCATCGGCAGCAGCCGGCCCTCGAACACGATTTCCGCCAAAGCCGGCAGCGGCAGTCCGGTCTGCGGGCCTGGGCAGACCTCGATCGGCGCGCCCTTGATCGAACCGGCGAATTCGTATTCCGAGCGGCCGTCCGGCAGATACTCGAAGCCGGCGATGAACAGCGCCGGATCCTCGCCGTGCACCACCGCCACCGGACAGCTTTGGCCGCGGTCCCAATATTTCTTGGCGATGATCGCGCCGTGCCGGCCGCCGTGGTCGAACTGCACGGTGACCTTGTTCCGGCCGTGCACCTGGACCCGATAGATCGAGGCGTTGATCCAGCCGTCGTCCGGATCGCGCATGATCACGATCGAGCCGGAGCCGATGAAAGGGCCGCCGTCGTGGCGATGCCAAACCGGCGCCGGAAAAAGCGTAATGTCGACGTCGGAACCGCTCTGGGTATTGTCCTGGAACGCGGCGCGGTTCACGCCTACTGGAGCGAGCGGCTGCAGGGTTTTGCGCTTTTCCATCCAGGCCTTGAGCGCGTCGAGCGGCCGCAGCGCCGGATCGAGGCCGAGCGCCAGCGCGGCCCGCTGGACGTTGGTGGTGGCGTTGCTGAACACCCGAAAGCCGTTGCGATGGCCTTGGATGCGGTCGAATAGCAGCGCCGGGCACTCGGGCAGTCCGGCCGCGACCTCGGTAATGCCGCCGATTTCGAACTTCGGGTCGGCGCCGTCGACCCGACGCAGCGCGCCGAGCGCGTCGACCAGCTCGATAAACTCGCGCAAGTCTTTGTACATGTGCAGGAACCTGACGGCGGGGAGCCGTACGGGAAGCGACCACAGGGGCGCCTACTATAGGCGGCCGCACCCGCCGCGGCGATGCGTCGTCGCCTGCCCCGGCACCACAAGGGGAGTCAAGGAGTTCTCCTAGACGAAAAACCGCTTATAAATGAGCGGTTCAGAAGCCGGAGCTGCATGCAACACGTCGGTCATCTCATCCACGCCTATGGGTTGCTGGTCGTCGCCGGCTTTATCGGCCTGGAAAGCCTGGGGCTTCCGCTGCCGGGCGAGACCGCGCTGATCGTCGGCTCGGTGATCGCCGGCCGCACCCACGAACTCAGCATCGTCGCGGTGATCCTGGTGGCGGCGGGCGCTTCGATCGTCGGTCGCGTCATCGGCTATGCCATCGGCGCGCGGTTCGGCTACTGGCTGCTGCTGCGCTACGGGTCCTACGTCCGCATCACCGAAACGCGCATCAAACTCGGGCAATACCTTTTTCTCAAATACGGCAGCGCGATCATGATCATCGCGCAGTTCGTGCCGTTCCTGCGCGCCATTGCGGGCATCCTGGCCGGCGCCAATCGCATGCCATGGCACGCTTACCTGGTGGCCAGCACCATTGGGGCGATCCTCTGGTCGCTGTTCTTCGGCATCGGCGCCTACTGGTTCGGCCGCGAGTTCGCGCACCTCGCGCGATCGTGGTGGCTGTTGTCCGGCCCGAGCGGCTGGGTCGTGTTCTGCATCGCGGCCGCGATCGTTCTCATCGCGCTCGCGGTGTTCGTTGCGCGCCATGAGGCGCAACTCGCCGCCAAAGCCGAGCGCGCGCTGCCCGGCCCGCTGCAAGTGCCCTAGCCGCGATTGCCGCCCATGCCCACCGCCTGGTCGCTGATCGATTGCGACGTGCATGCCAACGTGCCCGGCATGCAGGCGTTGCTGCCGTATCTCGACGAGCAGTGGCGCGACAGCGTGCTCGACCGCGGGATCAACTCGCTGGAGTCGATCAGCTATCCGCCGAACGCGCCGCTCACGGCGCGCGCGGACTGGCGCGGCAAAGCGGGCGAGCCGCCGAACAGCCTCGACATGCTGCGCACGCACGCGCTCGACCGCTGGAACATCGACGTTGCGATCTGCAATTGCCTCTATGGCGTGCAGCTGTTGTTCAGCGAAGACATGGCGGCGGCGTTTGCCAAGGCGGTCAACGACTGGCTCGCCGCCGAATGGCTCGGCCGCGATGCAAGGCTGCGCGGCTCGATCGTCGTGCCGATGCAGAACACCGAATATGCGGTTGCCGAGATCGAGCGTTGCGCACCCGACCGCCGCTTCGTGCAAATCCTCGTCCTCGCCATGGGCGAGGCGCCGCTCGGACGGCGCGAGTATTGGCCGATCTTCGCCGCCGCCGAGCGCCACGATCTGCCGGTCGGCATCCATGCCGGATCGAGCTTTCGCCACGCGGTGACGTCGCTCGGCTGGCCGTCCTGGTACGCCGAAGATTACTGCGCCAATGCGCAGGGCTTTCAGGCCCAGGTGGCGAGCCTGGTCTGTGAAGGCGTGTTCGCCAAATACCCCAAGCTGAAAGTCGTGCTGCTCGAATCCGGCGTCACCTGGCTGCCCGCGTTTCTCTGGCGGCTGACCAAATTCTGGCGCGGCGTGCGCGCCGAAGTGCCGTGGGTCGACCGTCCACCATGGGAGATCGTCCGCGATCAGCTGCGCCTGACGCTGCAGCCGTTCGACGCGCCCGACGAGCCTGACGCGGTCGCCCGGCTCGTCGATCAGCTGCAATCCGACGACATGCTGCTGTTTTCCTCGGACTTTCCGCACTGGCAATTCGACGGCGACGCGATCATGCCGGCCGGCATCCCGCAAAAGCTGCACGGCAAGATCAAGCGCGACAACGCGCTCGCTACCTATCCGCGGCTCGCCGCAACGGCCGCTTAGCCCCAGACCATGGCCAAACACGTCATCGCTCCGTTGCGCGATTTTCCGGCCGGCACGCGCCGCTTGGTCGACGTGCGCGGCCGCGCCATCGCAGTGTTCAACGTCAACGGCGAGTTCTTTGCGCTGGCCAATCGCTGCCCGCATCAGGGCGGCAACCTCATCCAGGGGCGCCTGGTCGGATTGGTCGAGGCCAGCGAGCCGGGCTGCTATCGCTATTCGCGGCGCGGCGAGATCATTCGCTGCCCGTGGCACGGCTGGGAATTCGATCTGCGCACCGGTAAATCGTGGTGCGAGCCCGAGCGCGTGCGGGCGCGGCAGTTTGCGGTGTCGGTCGCGCCGGGCGCCAAGGTGGTGGAAGGTCCCTATGTGGCCGAGACCTTCCCGGTTCATATCGAAGATGATTACGTGGTGATCGAGGCGTAAGGCAGGGCGGGGGAATGAGGCAGCAAACCAAGGCGCCAGGGCGGCTGCGACTTGCCGCCGACATCGGCGGCACGTTTACCGACATCGCGGTGTTCGACGAAAAGTCCGGCCAGCTCACCTTCGGCAAGGCGTTGTCGACGCCGGCGCATCTGGTCGAGGGCATCTCGGCCGGCGTCGCCAAGGCCGGCAGCGACTATCGTTCGGCGGCGTTGTTCCTGCACGGCTCGACCATCGCCATCAACACCATGCTGGAGCGCACCGGCGCGCCCACCGCGCTCCTGATCACCCAAGGCTTTCGCGACATCTACGAGATCGGCCGCATCAACCGGCCCGACGCCTACAATCTGTTCTTCCAGAAACACGTGCCGCTGATCGAGCGGGCGCTGCGCTTCGAGGTGCACGAACGCACCCTCGCCGACGGCGAGATCGAGACGCCGCTCGACGACGCCGAAATCGCCGCGCTCGGCCGCAAGCTGGAAGACCTCGGCATCGAAGCGGTCGCCATCCTGTTCCTCAATTGCTACGCCAATGCCGAGCACGAGCAACGCGCCAAGGCGATCCTGGAAAAGCATCATCCGAATCTGTTCGTGTCCGCGTCGCACGAGCTGTCGCAGGAATATCGCGAGTTCGAGCGCTGCTCGACGGTGGCGGCCAACGCCTATGTGGGCCCGAAGGTCCGCCGCTACATCGGCGAGATCGACGCGCACATGCGCGCCGCGGGTTTTGCCGGCTTGTTTCTGGTCGTGCAGTCGACGGGCGGACTTTATGAAGCCGTGCAGGCGCAGGACCAATGCGTGCGCATGCTGGAGTCCGGGCCCGCCGCGGGCGTGATCGGCACGCAGGCGCTGTGCCGCATGCTCGGCATCGACAACGCCATCGCCTTCGACATGGGCGGCACCACCGCCAAGGCCGGGGTCATTTATCACGGTGAAGCGCTCACCACCGGTACCGCGCTGATCGGCGGCTACGAACAGGCGCTGCCGGTGCAGATCGCCATGATGGATATTTTCGAGGTCGGCACCGGCGGCGGCTCGATTGCGCGCGTGGTCGACGGCGCCTTGCGCGTCGGGCCGCAAAGCGCAGGCGCGGCGCCGGGCCCGGCCTGCTACGGCCTCGGCGGCACCGAGCCGACCGTGACCGACGCCAATCTCGTTCTCGGCCGCCTCGATCCCGAACGCTTTCTCGGCGGCGAGATGAAGCTCGACCCCGCCGCAGCCGAGCGCGCGCTGGCAAAGCAAATCGGCGCGCCGCTCGGATTAAATACAATAGCGGCCGCCGACGGCATTCTGCGCATCGCCGCGACAGCCATGTCATATGCGGTGAAGGGCGTCACCACCGAGCGCGGTTTCGACGCCGGCGATTTCGTGCTGGTCGCCTATGGCGGCGCGGGCCCGCTGCACGCCGTTGAGGTGGCGCGCGAAATCGGCATGCGCAACGTCATCGTGCCGTTCGCGCCCGGCGTGTTTTCCGCGTTCGGCATGCTGTTCGCCGACCTGCGCTACGATTACGTGCGCACCTGGTTCACGCCGCTCGACGATGCGTCGTTCGACGACATCGAAGCGGTCTATCGCGCGCTCGAGCAGCAAGGCCGCGAGGCGATTGACGGCGCGTCGGTCAAGGCGCAGCGCGTCATCGTCAAGCGCGCCGCCGACATGCGCTATGTCGGCCAGGAGCACGCCGTGACGGTCGATCTGCCGATGGCGGTGTTTGCGCGGGCCGACCGCGAGGCGATCAAGCGGCACTTCGACGCCATGCACGCGCAGCGCTATGGCACGTCGGCGCCGGCGGAGCGCGCGGAGATCGTCAGCCTGCGCTCCACCGTGACCGGCGTGATGCGCAAGCCGCCGCAGCGCAAGATCGCGCGCGGGCAAAAGACGCCGCCGAAAGCGGCCCACGGCGCCAAGCGCAAGGTTTATTGCGGCGGCCGCTTCCGGCTGACGCCGACCTTTTGGCGTCCGGCGCTGCTTGCCGGCAACCGCATCGAAGGACCGGCACTGATCGAGGAATACGCCTCGACGACCTTGCTGCTGCCCGGCGACAAGCTCGAGGTCGACGCGTTCGGAAACTTGGCGATCCGCGTCGGCGGCTGATTGTCTCGAAGGACGCGCCGGCAACCGGACGACCTAGGGCGCGTACTCATCAATCGGCCGCATGCGCACCGACACCAAAACAATGCGCGCACGTTGCTCAACCGCCGCGCCATCGAAATCTGGCGCGGTGAGCGCAAGGTCGCGACGATCAAGCCGGACGTTTAGCGTTCAGTGATATGCCGCCTTGCCGCCTGTGATGTCAGCGGCGACCGACGCGGTTCACGCCGCCATTGATGTTTGCACGATTATAGGTGCCATGACGTACCGCGGCACGTGCTGCGGGACGCGCGACGAGCCGCACTCCAGGCCGTGCCACGCAATTCGCCGGATAACCGACGTATGTACAGTACACCACCGCCTGCGCCGGCCCGGGCGTCAGCACCGCGATCCCGCCGACTACGCTGAACAAAGCGACAGATAACGTCAGGGCATATTTCATTGCCAATCCTCCTGCTTAGTCAACTTGCAGGACTAACCATCGGCTTGCGCGACCGAGACTACAATTACCCACTCGTATTCAGCGAGACACTTGGGTGTTGTGCTGCGGGCACCGAATCGGCGCCAGATAAAGGTCGAGACGAACCTTGGAGAAAAAAGAACATACCGCGGTACCGCCCTGCCGCTTTCCCAGTGCCCACCTGCGGCGAGGACCCTACACAACAGTTTATCCCATTTACACGTTCTGACACGTGCAATCGCCGGGGGAACCTGCTCGATTCATTTACGGCACGGTATTAGGCGTCACTTCCGGTACGCGTGGGCGCCTAGAATTCTGATAGAGGGGTATTTAAACGTTGCAGGAGAATACGATGAGAAAGATAACCCTTCTGACCACTACTCTTGGTGCTGCGATGCTCGCAGCGGTGCCGATCTCGCTGCACCGGTCGCCGACAATGCTGTCCCTCGACACCGCAAACGCTCGAATAGGAAACCCGCTTTCTGCTGGGAGTATTGCGGGCGTTCACCGCAGAGTCTATCGACGAAATGCGCGCAGAGGGTACTACGGTACCGGAGTGGTAGCCGCAACCGCAGCCGGCGCCTACTACGGCTCTGCTCCGTCCTACAACGGTGGATACGTCAATCATTCTACCCCTGCAGTGTATGATACGACGAGCCATGAGACCACCGCAGATACTCATCACTTGGCGCTCGATGCGGAGCAACATGCGTATTGTCTCTCGCGAACTTTCAACCTGGGTCCCTGCCAGTGACTACCTGCCGCTGAAAGAAAGAGGCCGCCTCACCGGGCGGCCTCTTTTGCGTGGACGACGCCACAAGCAGACATGTGCTACATTCGATCCACTCAGCCGGGCCGGCAACCCGACCGCTGTCTCGACGTTTTCGATTCGAAAGCTTATCCCGGTGCGGTTAGTGTCGACCTGCCGGCACGAGTCCCCATTCGCATAGTCGCAAATTTGGTAACCTGCTTGCCGATGGATATCGTATACCGATCATTTTTGTCACTGGGCAATTGATGACAGGACCCGAGCAAAAGTATCAAGAGCCGGTGCCATTGCCTATTTGGCAAAACCATGCTGTGAAAAAATGTTGGTGAGTTGCCTTGAGCGGGCTCTCGGCCGCGTCATTTCTGGCTGAGCAGAAGTTTTTGGTTGCTCTGCCCGGCGAAGGGCGCAACACCAACAAACAGTTCCGCGCCGATCAGTCCGTACAGCGGCGTCTTCGAGCCGCATTGGCCCAGGTCCGAGAAGGGTCATTACCGACCGGTTCCGCGCAGGTGCACGATGTCGGTTATCCCCTCGGAAGCGACATCCGGAGCGTTGCGTTTATGAGTACGCGTCCTAGGCCGAATCGAACAAACCGTTGGCGATTTTCACGGAGGCTTCGAGCTCGGTACGCGCCGTGAGCCTGCGGATGCGGCCGGTGGTGCGATGGCGAAGCGTCCAGGTGAACGGTTGCGGGGTTTTGGCAGGATCGCGCACCAGCATGCTGCGGAGCGCGCTCAGAACGCCCGGCGAGCCGTCGCGTGCTCTGCGCGATACCAGCTCCCAGTCATTGGATAGGTCGGCCATGGCGGGGCGCCAACACCGGCGTAGCGTCACTCGGCGCTTGCGGGGCGCTGTTCGGAGCCGTCAGTCGCGTCCGGTTGTTGCGCCTGCAAGATCTCGGTGAATTCCTTTTCCAGCTGGGACAAAGCCGTCAACAACGCGGGCGAAGGCGGCAATGCGTCTGGTGCCGACGCGGCTGCCGTCTGGACGCTCGGAACGTCCTGCCGCTCGTCGGGAAAATGCTCCGCGTACTTGCTCATATCGAGCATGCGCCCCTCCGCCACGCAATTCCTTCCCCTTGTGAAGGACGCTCCCGACGGACGGTAAGTCAAGCGCAACTTGGCGTATTCCACTGGATTGTATCGACCCCATCGGTTTTGGCGCTTGCCGCGAGCCCAAAGCAAGCGGACGCCGATTGCGGCTTTCATGGCATTCGGGTTCATTTCCGTGTCCGCGATAATGCATTAAGGTTCACGCGCGGCGCACTCCGCCGCGGCTACCGATTTTAAGCGAATCCGACGAGGACAAATGGCAAAGGCGGCAAAGTGGGCGCGGCACAAGGCCGATCCGGTCGTCACCGAGATCGTGCGCAACGGCGTGATCGCGGTGACGGAAGAGATGAAGACCAATTTGATGCGCACCGCCTACAACATCATCATTTACGAGGCGCTCGACTTCACCACCGGCCTGTTCACCACCGAGGGCGAGACCGTCTCCATCGGCATCGGTCTGCCGATGTTCATCCGCGGCATGGCGGAGACGGTGAAGGCCAAGATCAAGCATTTCGGCCGCGCCACCATGCGGCCGGGCGACATCTACGTCACCAACGATTCCTATCTCACCGGCAGCCATCTCAATCACGTCACCCTGACCTTGCCGATCTTTCATCGCGGCGCGCTGGTCGGCTTTTCCTGCTGCATGGCGCATTGGCTCGACATCGGCGGCACGCTCGGCGGCATCACCACCGACATTTTTTCCGAAGGATTGCAGATTCCGATCCTCAAACTGCACGACCGCGGCGAGCCCAACGAGACGCTGATCGAAATCATCAAGCAGAACATGCGGCTGCCGAGCCGCGCCATGGGCGACCTGCGCGCCCAGATCACGGCGGTGAAAACCGGCGAGCGGCGTTTCCTCGAACTGGTCGAACGCTACGGCCGCGACGACGTGCTGGCCGCCATCAAGGCGATCATGGACCATTCCGAGGTGATGGCGCGGGCGCGCACCAAATCGATTCCCGATGGCGTGTACGAGGCGGAATCGTTCATGGACGACGACGGCATCGAGGTCGGCAAGCAGGTGCCGATCCGCGTCCGCGTCATCGTCAAGGGCGACACCATGACGGTCGACCTGAGCGAGGTGTCGCGGCAGGTGCGCGGCTCGTTCAATTCCGGCATCACGACGGGCTATGCCTGCTCGCAGGTGGCCTACAAGTGCCTGACCTCGCCGACCGATTATCCGATCAACGACGGCTCGTTCCGCAGCCTCAAAGCGATCGTGCCGCCGGGCCGCGTGATCAGCGCGGTGCGCCCGGCGCCGATGCGCTGGTGGATGACCTATCCGATGACCATCGTCGACACGGTGTTCAAGGCGCTGGCGCCGGTCATTCCCGACCGGGTGATCGCCGGCCACCACGCCGACCTGGTGATCGCCGCCTGCCACGGCATCAACACCAGAACGTCGGAGTTCTTTCTCGCCAATTTCGGACCGCTCGGCGGCGGCTGGGGCGCCAAGCGCAACGAGGACGGCGTATCGGCAACCGTGTGCATCAACGATGGCGACACGCATAATTCGCCGAGCGAGCAGTCCGAGGTGAAATTCCCGCTGGTGGTCGAGCGCTATGCGCTCATTCCGGATTCCGGCGGCGCCGGTCGGCACCGCGGCGGGCTCGGTCTCGAACGCGTCGTGCGCGCGCGGGTGCCGATGACCTTCAACAGCCACGTCGAGCGCGCCCACTGCAAGCCGTGGGGCCTCAATGGCGGCGGCGATGCCACCGGCAACGAAGTCGCCATCCGTATCGGCAGCAAATGGAAGACCGATTTCCCCAACGCCAAAGTTCTGGTGGCGCATTTGCAGCCGGGCGACGCGTTTCGCATGCGCTCGGGCGGTGGCGGCGGCTATGGCTCGCCGCTCGAGCGGCCAATCGAACACGTCGAGGCCGATGCCAAGCAGGGCTATATCTCCTTGGAGGCGGCGCGGGAGTTTTATGGCGTCGTGCTCGACCCGCACAGTTTCGCGGCGGATCGAACGGCGAGCGACCGTTTACGCGCCGCGATGCGGAAAGGCGTTGGAACTCCGGCTTTGCCGCAAAGCGCCACGGCATAAACACGCCGGTCACCAAGCGCCGCTTACCGCAGCGCACCATCCAGAGGCCTGTCCGCCGGGCTCCTTGAAGCCTCGGATTTTCAACGCCATATTACGCTTTGGCCGCGCCGGAAGTCGTTCCGTGCGGCCGTCAGGGTGCCAAAAGGGCCCGCAAAGTCGCTGTCAAGGACTTTGAAACCATGTCCAGGGTTTCGTCGCTCTCGAGTCCCTTCCTGCTCGGCTTCGATGAGATTGAGCGTGTGCTCGATCGCGTCGGCAAGGCCGCAGACGGTTATCCTCCCTATAACATCGAGCGTATTCCGGGCGACGGCAGCAACCCCGAGCGGCTGCGCATCACGCTCGCGGTGGCGGGATTCACCCGCGATCAGCTCGATGTCTCGACCGAGGAAAGCCAGCTCGTGATCCGGGGCCGCCAGAACGACGACAAAAGCCGTCAATTCATCCATCGCGGCATTGCCGCACGTCAGTTCCAGCGCATTTTCGTGCTGGCCGACGGAATGGAGGTACTGGGAGCCGACTTGAAGAACGGATTGCTGTCGATCGATCTGGCGCGTCCGCAACCGGAACGCATCGTTAAATCGATCGCAATCAATGAATGCGATTAATGAAACCCGCAAGGACTCGACGCAGTTATCGGAGTAAGGAGTCGAGGGCCATGACAAACGTAATGAACCGTACCGAGGATAAAGCCGCGATTTCATCGGAAGATTTCGCCCATTTGGGCGACGGGCAGATCGCCTATGTGAAGACGATCCGTTCCGAGGACGTTCCGGCATTGTTTCCACAGGCGCCGCATATCGAGCCGGGCCTCAAGCTTTTTGCACTGCACGCCGCCGACGGCACGCCGATCATGCTGACCGACAGCCGCGAGGCCGCTGAAGCAAACGCCTGGAGCCAGGAGCTGCAGACCGTCAGCGTCCACTGACCAGGAATCAGGCGACAGGAATCAGTAATCAGGAAGCTACCGGCAGCTCCCGATACGATCGCTTATATTGCGCGCTTTCCTGGCACTTGGTTGCCTGACACCTGATCCCCTGACACCTGATTCCTGTTACGCCGCCGAGGCTGACGGCATAGCCAAGACCGCGTACAGTGCTTCGGCGTCGTGCGATGCGCGCAGCTTGTGAGCGACCTCCGGATCGCGCAACAGCCGCGCCACGCGGGCCAGCGCCTTGAGATGATCGGCGCCGGCGCCCTCGGGCGCGAGCAACAAGAAAATAAGATCGACCGGCTGGCCGTCCAGCGCTTCGAAATCGATCGGGCGTTCCAGCCGCGCGAACAAACCGAACAAGCGGGTCAGATTCGTCATCTTGCCGTGCGGGATCGCGATGCCGCTGCCGACGGCGGTGGAACCGAGCTTTTCCCGCTGCATCAGAATGTCGAAGATCGCCCGCTCGCCCTGACCGGTCAGCGTCGCCGCGCGCGCCGCAAGCTCGTGCAGAACCTGCTTCTTGTTGTTGACCTTGAGCGCCGGAAGAATCGCGTTCGGCGCGACGAGATCGGTGAGCGGCATTGCGGGAACCTGAAACGGCGAGGCCACAGCCTACGGCTTGAGCCTTATTGCGTTAATGCGGCTGACGACCGGCAGAGTGCGTGCTGCATCGCATGATCTTTTCGGATGTGGCGGTCCGCATTCGGCGATCATGCGCCAAAAGCCGCGGGACCATAAGGACGGCCTGCCGGGCCGTCAATGGGCTTGATCGGGAGCGGCAAAGCGCGCGTCGATCCAGCCAAAATGCCCGTCGGGACGGCGATAGACGACGTTGACGCCGCCGTTGGCGGCGTGCCGGAACACCACGACCGGCGCCCCGGTCATATCGAGTTCCAGCACCGCTTCGCTGACCGACAATTGGCGCAGCGCCGTGGTCGATTCGGCGATGATAACCGGTGCAAAACCTTCGGCCGGCGGCTCGGCCTCGCCTTCCGGCGCGGCGATCACGTAGCTCGGCGCATCGACCGCACCGCGGCCGTCGAGCCGTTCGGGGCGATGATCCTTCAGCCGCCGATGATAGCGCCGCAGCCGTCGCTCGATGCGCAGCGCCGCCTGATCGGCGCTCGCATAGGCATCGGCGGCCATGCCTTCCGCATGCAGCGTGATCTTCGAATCCAGATGAATGGCGCATTCGGTGCGGAAGCCAAAACCTTCGCGCGCCAGTGTGGCATGCCCCGAATAACCGCCGTCGAAATACTTGCCCATGGCCTCCGCGACCCGCGCCTCGACGCGTTCGCGGAGCGCCTCGCCGACCTCGATATTTTTTCCGGATACGCGAAATGACATGCTTGCCTCCGCGCAGTCGCCCTCATTGCCCAGCAATGACGGCACATTGGCCCGCATATTTTGAGCTATGCATCGTGCGGTGCGGAGTCAACGCCGGTGGCGCGAGACTGGCCGGCCGCGAGACTTTGCCAGCCGTCGGTGCATTCAGGACAGCGCGGCGACCTGCTTGTCGCGCCGGCGCTGCACCGAGGACGGAATGCGCAGAGCTTCGCGGTATTTGGCCACGGTGCGCCGCGCGATGTCGACCCCCGCTTCGCGCAGTCTTTCGACGATGGTATCGTCGGACAGCACGTCGTTGGCGGTCTCGGCGTCGATCAATTGCTTGATGCGGTGACGCACCGCCTCGGCAGAATGCGCTTCGCCGCCATGCGCGGCGGCGATGGCGGAGGTGAAGAAATACTTCAGCTCGAAAATGCCGCGGCTCGTCGCCATGTACTTGTTGGCGGTGACACGCGACACCGTGGATTCATGCATGCCGATCGCTTCGGCGACGGTTTTAAGATTGAGCGGGCGCAGATGCTGGACGCCGCTGGCGAAGAAGCCATCCTGTTGCCGCACGATTTCATTGGCCACTTTCAGGATGGTGCGGGCACGCTGGTCGAGCGCGCGCACCAGCCAGGTCGCGTTCTGCAGGCAATCGGCCAGGTACGATTTTTCCGCATCGCGGCGCGTCGCCGCCGACACTTCCGCGTAGTAGCTTTGATTGACCAGCACTCTCGGCAACGTGTCGGAGTTGAGCTCGACGAGCCAGGCGCCGTTGGGCGCGGCCCGTACGAAGACGTCAGGCACGATCGGTTGCACCGACGCCGAGCCGAACGCCAGCCCCGGCTTCGGATTGAGCTTGCGGATTTCGGCGATCATATCGGCGAGATCCTCGTCGCCGACGCCGCAGATTTTCTTCAGCGCCGCAAAGTCGCGGCGGGCGACCAGATCGAGATGCGCGATCAGGCCCTGCATCGCCGGATCGAAGCGGTCCTGCTCCTTGAGCTGGATCGCAAGACACTCGGCGAGGTCGCGGGCGAATACGCCAGGCGGATCGAACTTTTGCAAAATGCCGAGCACCGCCTCGATTTCGGCCGCACTGGTACCGAGCTTGTCGGCCGCCACGTCGAGATCGCCCGCCACATAGCCGGTCTCGTCGACCAGATCGATCAGGTAATGGCCGATCATGCGCCGTGCCGGATCGGCGATGGCGAGCGTCAATTGCTCGCGCAGCCAATCGGCCAATGTCGTTTCGGCCGACACGAACGCTTCGAGATTATAATCGCCGTCGTCGCGCCCGCCTGAACCGACACCAGCCCATTCCGAGTATCCGGCCGGCAGCTCGGCGCGCGGCCGGATCGGCTCGGATTCTCCAGCGGCGCTGTCATCGAAGGCGGGTTGCGGCTGCCCGTCTTGAGCCTCGGCGCCGGCATCGACGCTGCCCCAGGCATCGGTCGTAGCCGCCTCGTGCGGCGCCGCCGGCTCGGCGGGCTCCGCCGCTGCGGTTTCGCCTTCGCTGCCGCGGTCCAGCAGCGGATTGCGTTCGAGCTCCGCATCAACGTAGGCGGCGAGATCGAGGTTCGACAGCTGCAGCAGCTTGATGGCCTGCATCAGCTGCGGCGTCATCACCAGCGCTTGGCTTTGCCGAAGCTGAAGTCTTTGCGTCAGGGCCATCAGGGCGGCTAAAACTGGGCGGACCAAAATTGGTCCGATTCTTGCTTCCTGAGGCCCTGTAGAGCAGTTCGAAGCGGCCGCCGTCAACCTGTTTTGCACTGCCGCAATGGCGCAGCGGCGGCATTTTTGCCAAAAGCCTTAAAGCCTGAATTCCTCGCCGAGATAAAGCCGGCGCACGTCCGGATTATTGACGATGGCGTCGGCGCGGCCCTCCATCAGCACTTCGCCCGAATAGATGATGTAGGCGCGGTCGGTGAGGCCGAGCGTCTCGCGCACGTTATGGTCGGTGATCAGCACGCCGATGCCGCGATTGGTCAGGTGCCGGACCAGCGCCTGGATATCGCCGACCGCGATCGGATCGATGCCGGCGAACGGCTCGTCAAGCAGCATGTAGTTCGGCCGCGTCGCCAGCGAGCGGGCGATCTCGACGCGCCGGCGCTCGCCGCCGGACAGCGCGATCGACGGCGTCTTGCGCAGCCGCGCAATGTTGAACTCTTCGAGCAGCGCGTCGAGATCGCGCTCGCGCCGCTTGGCATTCGGCTCCACCACTTCGAGCACGGCGCGGATGTTTTGCTCGACCGTCAAGCCGCGAAAGATCGAAGCTTCCTGCGGTAGATAACCGATGCCAAGCCGGGCGCGCTGGTACATCGGCAACGCGGTGACGTCGTGACCCTCGAGCTCGATATTGCCCTGGTCGGCCTTGATGAGGCCGGTGATCATGTAGAACACCGTGGTTTTGCCGGCCCCGTTCGGGCCGAGCAGACCGACGGCTTCGCCCCGGCGCACATATAGGCTGACGTTCTTTACCACCTTGCGGCCGACGAAGCTTTTTTCGACGCCCTCGGCGACCAGCATCCCGCTGCGGTCCGCGCGCGCCGCGCCGTTGCCATTGGCGCGACGCCGCGGCCGCGCCGAAGCCGGCGGCTCGGCTTGCGGCAGCAGCGGCGTGCGCTCCTGCCGATCGGGCGGCGGCGCCTTGGCACGCGCCTTTGCCGGCGCCGGCAGGCTCGCAATGTCCACATAGGTGCCGTTGATCACGCCACCCATCGACGCCAGATCGATGGCCTCATCATCGGCAAGCGGCGCTTGCCGAGCCTGGGCCGGGCGGCGGCGTAAATGCGAAAGAATGTTCAAGCCCCACGATCTCCGGCGTTTCGCTCGCGCGTCATGTTGGTCCGGCGGGATGCCACCGACTGAAGAGCCAACGTAAGTCCCTCAATGCCATAGCCCACAAACGCAGCAAGTTCACTGCTTCGGTCCCGGACCGATGGTCATGAAATTGTTTTCGCCGCCCTTGCCGTCATTGTTCGGAATGATCAGCGCGCGGACCCGGCCCTGGCTGGCGCCCGGAGCCGCCTCGACCTTCGCATTGCCGGTGACGGTGTCGACGATGACGCGTTCGCCGTGAATGACGTTCTTGCCCTGGCTGACAACGACGTTGCCGGTCAGCGTGATGGTCTTGCTTTTCAGGTCGTAGACGCCGAGGTCGCCGCTGGCATTCTGATCGCGGCTGGTGACGGTGACATCGCCGCGTGCCTCGATGCGGCGAATGCTTTGCCCGCCCGGCGCCGTACCGACGGTCGTTTTGGCGCGGACCACCGGCTTGTCGGCGCCGATGCCGACCTCTTCGCCGTAAAAAACCACCAGCGTCTTGCAGCGCATCGTGGTGTCGCCCTGCACCACCCGCACGTCGCCGAAGAATGTCGCGGTCTTCTGCTTGTCGCGGACTTCCAGCGACTTGGCGTCGATCTGGACCGGCTGATCCTTGTTCTGTGCCCCCGCCGAACCTGGGGCCGGACCCGCAGCCGGCCCTTGGGCTTCGACCGAGGCCGACAGCACCAGGAGCGCCGCCACTGTGCCGAAAAACCAAAACCGCCGGCTCATGGCTCGTCCGCCTTGCCGACCTGCTTGCCGGCTTGCAGCGTCATCGTCACGTCGGTGAAGCGAAGCACGTCACCCTTGTCGGTGATTTCAAGCCGTTTGGCATCGAGCCAGCCGTCGAGCAGTTTCACCGAGACCGGCGTATCGGACACGACACTGCCCTTGCGCACATCGACCACGGCCTGGCTCAAGCGCGCCTCGTATCCGGTCGAGGACACCAGGCGGATGTTGTTGTTGAGCGTGAGCATCTCGGCTTTCATGTCGTACACGCCGTCATCGGCCCACAGGTTCACTGTCGTCTTATCCGCCATTTCCATCTTCGAGCGGATAGTCTCGAGCTGCACGAAGTCCGGCTTGGTGATGTCCTGGGCCGCGGCCTCGGCATTGAACTCGTAGGTCCGGGCGTCGCTGGTGAAGCCGGTCAGCCGCGGCTTCTGCATGATGACCTTGGTACCCTGGATGACCACGCTGCCGACCTCGGCCGGCAGCCGCAACGCGCCGGCCGACGGCAGGTAATTGTCGACCACAAGGCCGGCCAGCACGACCACGACGGCGCCAAGGAGGCAGGCGCGCAGCAGGCGGACCCGCCGGCTGTGGCGCAAGGCGCGCCGGTACAGCCGCTCGCTGTTGGCGCGGACCCGTGCCGGAAACGCGACGCCGTGCTCCTCGCCGGCGACCGAGATGCTGCTCAAGCGATTGTCCCCGCGGACCGCCGCCCCGATTCGGCCCGGACCCGCATTTTACGGTTACCCGGCCCAAAAGTCGCCTGCGAATGTGGCCCGGACGGGGCCGCCGCATGGCGGCCGGATCGGCCGTATAAGTGCGTAAATGGCCGGTTTATGAGTGCGAAAAGATGTCCTCGCCGGCGAAACCGGCGAGATCGAGCCGCACTCGGTCGGGCAGAAAGCCGAAACAGGCCGCCGCCAGCGCCTCGCGGCCCTCGCGCGCCAGCATGGCGTCGAGCTTGTCCTTGAGCGCATGCAGATAGAGCACGTCGGACGCCGCGTAGGAGAGCTGTGCGTCGGTGAGGTTTTGGGCGCCCCAATCGGACAGCTGCTGCTGCTTGGAGAGTTCCTGGCCGAGCACCTCGCGCACCAAGTCCTTCAGCCCGTGCTTGTCCGTATAGGTGCGAACCAGCCGCGACGCGATTTTCGTGCAATAGACCGGCTCCGGCATGACGCCGAACGCGCGTTGCAGCATGCCGAGATCGAACCGCGCGAAATGAAAAATCTTCAACAGGTTGCGGTCGGCAAGGAGCTTCTTCAGGTTCGGCGCATCGGACGGCGCGGCGGCGATCTGCACCACGTCGGCGGAACCGTCGCCGGGCGACAGTTGCACGACACACAGCCGGTCGCGCGTCAGGGAAAGCCCCATCGTTTCGGTGTCGATCGCGACCGCTTTGGCGCCCGCGTAGTGCGCGAGGTCCGGCAGATCGCCGCGATGAAAGCGAATGGTCATGGAGTTTCCCAGGCAGCCGTTTCGGTCTCAATGCCGTGAATATCGCACCCAAAATGGCCCGTCAAAACGCAGCGAAGCTCATGCGGCAAAGAAAGGAGGCCTGCGCCGGCAAAGCCGCCGAAGGCTCTTTCGGTTGCGGCCTTGACTATTCTCCATGCGTGCGCCGGCCTAGAATGCATCGATCAATGTCGTGGAACGTGATCCCGCAGAACGTTGCAAGTGAACGCCACCGAGCATCCGACCGCATGAGATCGCTCCGCTCAGCCGGATTTGCATTGGCCGCCGTATCGCTGCTCATCGGCTTCGCCGCGTCGACCGCCGCGGCGCAGACGCTCACCAATCCAAACGCACCGCAATGGTCACCGCCGCACGCCGCCGCAAAGCCCCACGAAGCGATCCGATCTAAAAAATCCTGCAAACAATTCGGCGCCGGCTTCGTCGCCGTCCCGGGCAGCGATGCCTGCGTCAAGATCGGCGGCTGGGTGACGGTCGAAGGCGGTACCAGCCGGCACTGACTTTATTTGTTGCTTTGTTGGCTGGTGCCCAGGAGAGGGAAACTCATTCCCTCTTAACTATTTGATTTCACTGGCATTGGTGTCCGCGGGGCCGGAGACGTACCCAGACATGTACCCAGCTAATTTTGGGACAATGGCGGTGTATGATGGTGCACGGCGGCGAGGAGCCGCCTCTTGTGAATGAAAAATTTGATATACACACGTACTCAAAGAAAGCGCTCCCATGTCAACGGGAACCGTGAAGTGGTTTAACGGCTAACCGTGCGGCAGAGAAAGACCGGCAGACCAGTACGGTTCGAGCTCACAGAGCAGCCCCCACAGGGCAACCAACGAATACCTGGCTCCTTCGGATAGGAAGCCGGGTGATTACCTGTTTGGCGCCGGCGTCCGGGGCAGAGCATGACTACCCGGCAGTATGCGCGCCTTCTGTCGGACTGGTTGGTCGGGATCGAGCTTGACCCACAAGTGTACGGCAGGCACTCGCTCCGACGGACCAAAACAACGGCACGGTGCGATATCTCGGCATCGATATCGACGATGCCTCACGATATCACAGCAGGTCGATATCTAAACGTGCCTGACTACCGGGCAGAGAGGCGGCTCTGCCCATCAGGCGCGTCATGTCCGTTTTTCCGGACGCTTTCGGCGGCAAAGCCGACATGGCAGCAAGATGGCAGAACGACGTGGATGACCCTGAACGGACTCTGGGCACCGCCAATTGCCGCATTGCGAAAGGCTTACTCGATCACCTCGTCGGCTCGGCGAGGATCGACTGCGGAAGCCGGCTGCCGCGCAAAGCGCTGCGGCGACGGCT
>Ga0209060_10000188_pt1 | contig 150742 bp, 132 predicted proteins | sample Coa_R1_8_FD_187155 | JGI IMG/M metagenome (GOLD analysis project Ga0209060, IMG submission 187155) | Surface soil microbial communities from Centralia Pennsylvania, which are recovering from an underground coalmine fire - Coalmine... | ecosystem: Environmental > Terrestrial > Soil >... | reverse complement strand
CGCGAATCGTCATCGCCCACCTCGGCAACGGCGCGAGCATGGCCGCGGTGCGCGACGGAAATCCGATCGACACAACGATGGGCTTCACGCCGAGCGGCGGCTTCATGATGAGCACGCGCAGCGGCGATCTCGATCCGGGCGCGCTGCTCTACCTGCTCGCGCACAAGGGCTACGACGCGGCGCGGCTGGAGCGGACGATAAATCGCGAGTCGGGGCTGCTCGGCGTCTCGGGTCTGAGCTCGGACGTGAAGGAGCTGCTGGAGGCGCGCGCGTCCGATCCGCGCGCGGCGTTGGCGCTGGACATGTTCTGCTACCAGGTGCGCAAGCAGGTCGGCGCGTTCGCGGCGGCGATGGGCGGTCTCGATCTGCTGGTCTTCACCGCGGGCATCGGCGAGCGCGCTGCGCCGGTGCGCGCAGAGATCTGCCGCGGCCTGCGTCATCTCGGAGTGATGCTCGATGCCGGACGCAACGACGCCAACGCGGACACGATCGGCGCGGCGACGAGCCGATGCGCGGTGCGCGTGATTCCCACCAACGAGGACCTGATGATCGCGCGCCACACCCGCCGGACGCTTTTCGAGTCCACCTAAGCGCGAGCAGGCGAGAACAAAATTGCCGCGCTGGTGCGGTATCCGCGGCGCGTGAACTGTTGGGATTCTTGGTTCACCCCCTTCCCGCGGGGACGGGAAGGGGGGGATCCGGGCAGGGACAGGTTCGGGGTCGGGCGTTACGGGACTGACTTCTAGGAACCGGAGACTTCCGGCTCTTGCGCGTTGTCGAGCAGCCGCTCGACCAGCTTGGTGAGCTGCTTGCGGTAGAACGGCTTGGGCACGTAGTCGTCGCATCCGGCGTCCACCGCGCGGCGCAGATCGTCGCCGGTCGCGCAGGCGGTCAGGGCGACGATCGGGATGCTCTTCCAGCGCTCATCGCTGCGCAGCTGCCTGGTCAGCATGACGCCGTCCTCTTCGCCTTCGAGCTTGAGGTCCATCAGCACCAGGCTGATCGGTTCGGAATGAGCCTGCAGCAGCCGGCGCATCTCCTCGCCCGAGGCAGCGGCGAGGACCTCGTACTTGGGTTCGAGAATGAACTTGAGCAGGGTCTGCGCGTCGGGTTCATCCTCGACCACCAGCAGGCGCAGACGCGGCTGCTTGGGGCAGTACAGTTCAATCGAGATCTGTCGACGGTCCAACTCGTGCACGTCCCGACCGCCGCCGGTCTTCGAAGGACCGATGCCCATCGATTCGCCCTGGTTCTTATCGTTACGCACGGCGTTCGTCCCTCACTGGACGTCGGTATTCCGCAACCGCCCCCCGAACTAACCCGCATCGCTCGAATTCCGCTCCCACCGACGTTCCTCCCTGTGCTCCAGCAAGATAGATGCCTCGTAGGCTTGAAACAGAAAAGCTTTTAATTCGCCCGTCTTTTCACCCCCCCGTGGCTCGCTTGGTTACAGTTCCTTCGGTTGCATGCCACTAATCAAGACAGCGCTGTTATTCATCGCAGGCCGTACTCCTTCATCTTCTTCTGCAGGGCCGCGCGCGAGAGCCCCAACGCCACCGCCGCGCGGGAGATGTTGCCCTGATGCTCCTCGAGCACGCGCGAGATGTAATCGGCCTCGAAGGCGGCGCGCGCTCGCCGCAGCGGCCCTCGCGCATCCTCGTGATCGGCGGATGCGAGATCGGCGGAGGCGGTCGAGGCGGCGGGCGGCGCCGGGCGATGTACGGCGCCGCTTCGCGCCGCTCCGAGCCCCCCGGCGCCCGACGCGATCGCCAGCGCCGGTCCTTCGGGCCGCGCCGGCATCGAGGGCATCGCCGGCCGCCGCGAATGCTGCGACTCGCGATGGCCCGCCGCGCCGTTGGCCGGTACGCGCAGGCCGCGGAGCGAGGGCGAGAGGTGTTGCGGTGCGATATTGGCGTTGGGGCGCGCCAGGGCAACCGCGCGCTCGATTTCGTTGCGCAGTTCGCGCACGTTGCCGGGCCATTCGTAAGCGGTCAGAAGCTCGAGCGTCTCGGGTTCGAGCGCGACCACCGGCTTGCGCTGCTGCTCGGCGGCAATCGCGAGAAAGCGCGTGGCGAGCAGCGGAATGTCCTCGCGGCGCTCGCGCAGCGGCGGCAGCACGATCGGAAACACCGCCAGCCGATAATAGAGGTCTTCGCGAAAACGGCCCGCCGCGACTTCGGTCTTCAGGTCGCGATTGGTCGCCGACAGCACGCGCACGTCGACCTTGCGCGGGAAGCTGTCGCCGAGCGGGACCACCTCCTGCTCCTCGAGCACGCGCAGCAGCTTGCCCTGCATCGGCAGCGGCATGTCGCCGATCTCGTCGAGAAACACCACCCCGCCCGCGGCCGCGCGGAACAGTCCCGGATTGTCGCGGATCGCGCCGGTGAAGGCGCCGCGCCGATGGCCGAAGAGCTCGCTCTCGAGCAGCGCCTCGGGCATCGCTGCGCAATTGAGCGCCAGGAACGGACGCTCGCTGCGCACGCTGGCGCGATGCACGCCGCGCGCCACCAGCTCCTTGCCGGTTCCGGTCTCGCCCATGATGAGGACCGTGATCGAGGACGCGGCCGCGGTCTCCATCAACTGCAGCACCTCGGACATCGCCGGGCCGGTGCCGACGATCTCGGTAAAGACATCGCGGCGTGCGAGGTCGCGGCGCAGCGCGCCCACCTGGGTCTGCAGGCTGGCCTCGGACTCGCGCACCTGCGTGTACAGGCGCGCATTCTCGATGGCGATCGCGATACTGCCCGAGATGGCCTCGAGGAACGAAAGATCCTCCTCGGTGAAACCGCTGGGCCCGCGTCCATTGACGACCTCGACCACGCCGATCATGCCCGCCCGTGTCGAGAGCGGCGCCGCCAGCACGTTGCGCGTGCTGAGCCCGCTCTGCTTGTCGATGCCCTGATACCAGCGCGGATCGTTCCGGGCGTCGTTGACCGCCAGCGCTTTGCCCGATTTCAGCGCGGCCGCGGCGATTCCGAGCTCGGCCGAGAAGCGCAGCCGCGCCAGGCGCTGCGCCACTTCCGGATCCTCTTCCGAGACATACGGGAAGTAGAGTTCCTTGCGCTCTTCGTCGAGCAGCAGGACCGAGGCGCCTTCAGCGTCGAGCGCCTCGCGGCATTTGGCCACGACCAGCGGGATGAGCTGATCGATCTCGATCCGTGCCGCGAACGCGCATCCGAGTTCGTACAGCAGGCGAAAGCGAACCTCCTCATCCATGTGTCCCAGATGCCCCCGCGCGTAGTTTGCCCGTTTGTTCCCGGCCAGCGCAATTATCTGACGATGAAATAGAGCGGATTTTCCCGCCTGGGACGATTTAATTCCGCGTACGAATTTTGTGCGGGAATCGCCGACGCGAGGTCGATACAGGTCGAAAATGGTCAGTACGTCTTCAATGTAACCATTTTGTTCTAAAGCGAAGCGCTATTTGTCATAGACGGTCATTACGATCACTTAGCTATCTGTTTCGACTTTTTCTATCCGCAATGAACGCACATACCCTCAAATCGGCGGCTCGATTCCGTCAGGGTTCGGCCGTCAGCGCCGCGGTTGATTTCCGCTGCGCCGCGCAGGCTCGATCCCGCTGGCGCCGAGCAGTCTGCGGACCGCGCGAACAAGATGACTCAGCAGCGCCGCGATCACGATGATCGCGACGATCGCGATCATCAGCAGGGCGAACGTGCCGTATATCTCCATCGCCGCGGCCATTTTGCTGCTCCGCCGTCAGCGCGATGCGCGGTCCGATGGGAGCGGATGGGCGCGCTTCCACGCGCGCGCGACCTCCGCCATGGTAACGAAACGCGCTTCGGCGCGCTCCTTGATGTGGCGCACCAGCCGGTCGAGCATCAGCATGCGATGGCCGCGGCCGATGACCTGCGGATGCATCGTCAGGCAATAGACGCCCGCGCCGACGAAATCGCACAGGAAATCGAAATCGCCCGCCCATCGTTCGTACACCTGCGAGGGCGCGGACAGGCCCTGGTTGACGCCGTAGAGCCATTCGAAGGCCGGGAAATCGTCGAGGCCCCAGGTCACCGGCAGTTCGACCATGTCCACTTCGCGCCCGAAGCGGTACGGTCCGTCCTTCTCGGCCACGTCGCCGATGCGGCAGTAGTAGGGCGAATAGTCGTTGCCCATCAGGCTGCTGTCGTAGAGAAAGCCGCGCTCGAGCAGCAATTCGAGCGAATGCGGACTCAGGTCCCACGCCGGGGAGCGAAAGCCCTCGGGCGCTTTGCCGGTCGCGCGCCGGATGGTCTCGGTGCCGCGGTCGAGCACGCGTTGCTCCTCGTCGCGCGTGAGCGAGATCGGATTTTCGTGACAATAGTTGTGATGGCCGATTTCATGCCCCGCGTCGGCCACACGCCGCACCAGGTCGGGGTAGGAGTCGATGGTATGGCCGGGGATGAACCAGGTCGAGCGAATGTCCCAGCGCGCCAGCATCTGCAGCAGGCGCTCGGTCGCGACCGCGCCGAACTCGCCGCGCGAGATGGCGCTCGGTGAAGTCGCCTTGAGGCTGCCAAGCCATACGCAGATCGCGTCGAAATCGAACGTGAGGCATACCGAAATATTCGTGGTCATGGCGCTTGCTCCCTCGCGATGTTCGCCGGCGCCCGCTAGATGCGATAGAAGGCGGCCGCGTTGTCGCACAGGATCTTGTCCACCGAGCGCGCCGGCAGCGAGGAGAGCAGTTCGCGCGTGGTGCGCACCGGATGAACGAAGCCCTCGGCATGCGGATAGTCGGAGCCGATGAAGAAACGGTCGTCGCCGGCGAAATTGACCATCAAGGGAAACATCCGCTCCTCGGGATTGGCGCTGACCCAGATATTGCGCGCGAAGTATTCCGCCGCCGAGCGCTTCATCCGCGACGTGTGCCCGAGATATTTGTAACGGTAGTCGACCCGCTCGAGCCATTCGCCGACCCATCCGGCCATCGATTCGATCGTGCCCACGCGCAGGCGCGGAAAACGCTCGAACACCCCGTCGTACATCATCGAGGTCAGCGCGATGCGCGGATCCTGCACGTTCATCATCGTGATGTACATGAAGCCGGGATTGCCGGTGCGGTACCACTGGCTGCCGGTGTAGTTGGCATGGCCGACCAGGTGGATGCCGACCGCGAGATCGAGCTCCTCGGCCGCGGCCCAGATCGGATCGAAGTCCGAATGGCCGAAGCTGCGCCCGCCGATCGGCGCCGCGCCGACGAAAATCGCGCGTGCGCCCATCCGCGCGACCCGCGCCATCTCGCGCGCCGCAAGGCGCGCGTCGCGCAGCGAAATGTGCGCTGCCGGAAACAGGCGGTCGCGATGGCCGGCCACCAGCTCGAAGGCCCACGTGTTGTATGCGCGGCAGAGCGCGTCGGCGAGCGCCGGGTCGTCGACCGAGCTTTCCCACAGCAGGCCCATCGTCGGATAGATGACCTGGGCGGCGAAGCCCTCGGCGTCGAGATACTTGATCCTGAGGTCCATGTCCTGCCATTGGCGGTTGGCGATGCGATAGACGTCGAAGTCGCGAATCGAGCGGCCCTCTTCCTTCTGGCCGTAGCCCGCGCACGCGCTCATCAGTTCGTCCAGGTCGGCCATTCTCATCGGCCGATTGTCGACGATTAGCCCGACCACGCGGCCGCCGGAATCGAGGTCGACGCGCACCGTGCGATCGCGCCATTCGCGATCCGTATAGCGCTCGAACAGGTCGAGCGGCTCGATGAAATGGCTGTCGCCGTCGATCACTCGCATGTGCCTGCACTCCCCGATGCAACTCCTAGCGCGTTTGATGCGCATCTCCAAAGCGGTTTGGTGAAATCGAACAAAGCAGCCGTCATCTTCAGCGAAATCACACGTACGCGCGGCAGGCCACGTGAGCGTCGTCGGCTAGACTGTCGCGCGGCGTCGGATGGGTTAGCAAGGGCGTCGACGAAAAAAAAGCGATGATGGATACTCCGGCCGACACCACCGTAATAATCGGAGCGGGGCCGGCCGGCCTGAGCGCGGCGCATGAACTTTGCGCCGCCCGACGCCCGGTGGTGATTGTCGAGCAGGACCCCGAGCACGTCGGCGGTATCGCGCGCACCGTGAGCTACAAGGGCTTCCGTTTCGATATCGGGGGCCATCGCTTCTTCTCGAAAAATCCCGAGATCGAAAAGCTCTGGAGCGAGATCCTCGGCGAGCGGATGCTCGAGCGGGCGCGCCTCTCGCGCATCTACTATCGCGGGCGATTTTTCAAATATCCGCTCGAGACGCGGGACGCGCTGCGCCAGCTCGGCATGTTCCAGGCGGCCGCGTGCATGCTGAGCTACCTGGCGGCGCGCCTGCGGCCGCAGCACGAGATGCGCAGCTTCGAGGATTGGGTGGTCAACGCCTTCGGCCGCCGCCTCTACGAGACCTTCTTCAAGAGCTACACCGAAAAGGTCTGGGGCATACCGTGCAATCAGATCAGCGCCGACTGGGCCGCGCAGCGCATCAAGGACCTCTCGATGCGCGTGCTGATCAAGCGCGCGCTCGGCCTTGGCCGGAGCAAGGGCCAGGTCATCAAGACCCTGATCGACCGCTTCCGTTATCCGCTGCATGGGCCGGGCGAGATGTGGGAGGAGCTGGCCCGGACGGTTCAACGGCGCGGCGCGGCGCTGCACATGGGCGAGTCCGTGACCGGAATTCAACGCGGGGCGGGCGGCGCGCGCGCAATTGCGACCACCGCCGCCGACGGCACCCGCAAAGCTTACGCCGGCGGCCATTTCATTTCGACGATGCCGATTCGCGAGCTGGTCGAAGCGCTCGAGCCGGCGGCGCCGGCCGAGGTGAGAAGCGCGGCGAACAGCCTCAAGTATCGCGACTTCATCACGGTCGCGCTGATCGTCGACGAGCCCGAGCTTTTCCCGGACAACTGGATTTATATCCACGAGCCGGGGGTCGGTGTCGGCCGCATCCAGAACTTCAAGAACTGGAGTCCGGCGATGGTCGCCGACCCGCGCTATACGGTGCTCGGCCTGGAGTACTTCTGCTTCGATTCGGATGCGATGTGGTCGGCGCCGGACCAGGAGCTGGTCGCGCTCGGCGCGCGCGAAATCGCGAAGCTGGGACTGGCCAGGGAGGCGCAGGTGGTGGACGGGACAGTCGTGCGCCAGCGCGCCGCCTATCCGGTGTATGACGGCGATTACGCCCGCGCGGTTGAGACGATCCGCACCTTCATCGAGCGCGAGGTTCCCAACCTGCAGCTGGCCGGCCGCAACGGGATGCACAAGTACAACAACCAGGACCATGCGATGATGACCGGGCTGATGGCGGCGCGGAACATCATGGGCGCATCCTACGATTTGTGGCGGGTGAATTCCGACGCCCAGTATCTCGAGGAAGACGACGGCGCTGAGGCGGGATTGCGCCTGGTCCCGCGCAAGCTCGCGAGCGGGAACGGAACGCGCCCGCACGTCGCGATCGAAAGCGTCGCCGGACGCTGACCGCGCCGGCGCGCGCTGCGTTTGGCAAATCAGCTCGGGCCGAGTCGCGACAAACTATCGCGAGCGCCGCGGATGCGTCGATTGCGAGACGCCGAAGCTTAAGAGAACCTCACTGGCCGGTACGAACGTAATCGGTTGCGACTCAGGCGTTAGTCACCTGGTCAGCAAGCCCGCTAACCGAGTTCGTAAGGTTGGCGCCGATCAATTGGTAACCCGTAACCAGCGCGATGATGACGCAGACGAAGATGAGCGCATATTCAGAGTAGGTCTGGCCGCTGAAACTGCCGGAGGCGGCTTCGCGGAACCGTATGTAAAGACGTGTTATCGATTCCATTCGCGGCGGCCTCCTTGAGTACCCAAGTGCTTCAGCTCCCAAGCACTTCTAGAGCGTAACCTAATCGTTCTTGGATTTCACGCGCGACAAAAGTTGTTATTTACGCTTTGTTAACCTTTTGATGCGTCTATCGTTCGTTTTACTTCTCTTTTGAGGCCGTAGATATAGTCCTTCACACAAATTTCAGCAGCGACATCCCGACTTCGCGCGCGGCTTCGCTTTCTCGCCGCTATCTATGTCATTTGTGCGCAATAGCTGACGGAAAATAATCCTCACGCACGACTTGCGGCCAATCTCGAAGGGGATTTCGTATGGAATTCGGTATCGGCATCGACACCCACGTCGCAAAATGGGACCTCGCACGGTACGCCGAGGAACTCGGCTACGACCGCGTCTGGGTCCCGGATTCACAGATGATCTGGTCGGACTGCTATGCGACCCTGGCGCTGGCCGCGGCCAACACCCGGCGCATCAAGCTCGGCACCGGAGTCGCAATCGCCGGCACACGGATCGCGCCGGTCACGGCGCATTCGATCGCGAGCATCAACCGCATTGCGCCGGGGCGGGTCTTTCTCGGTATCGGCACGGGGCATACGGCGATGCGCGTGATGGGACAGAGCCCGATGCCGGTGGAGGAGTTTCGCGAGTACCTGCGCGTGCTGCGCGCGCTGCTGCACGGCGAGGCGGTGGACTATACGCTTCGCGGCCGCACGCGCGAGATCGCATTTCTCCATCGCGACCGCCAATTCATCAATCTCGACGATCCGATTCCGATCTATGTCGCGGCGAACGGACCGCGCGTGTGCGAGGTCGCGGGCGAATTCGGCGACGGCTGGGTCACCGCCGGCGGAATCAACGCGCGCGTCGGCGGACGCCTGGCCCGGATCGCCGCCGGGGCCGAGCGCGCCGGTCGCAGGCTCGGGCCCGATTTCCATACCGCCGCGCTCACCAGTTCGTGCGTGCTGCGCGCGGGCGAGAGCCTCACCGCGGAGCGAGTGATTCAGCAAACCGGTGCGCAGGTCACCAGCGCGCTGCATTTCGCCTACGAGAACTGGAAGGTCCGCGGCCGCAGCGATGCGGCGATTCCGCCGTTTTTCCGCAACGTGTGGGATCGCTACCTGGAGCGGGTCAACAGTTACAGCCTGCCCGAGCGCGCGCGTTTCCGCGAGATTCACAACGGCCACGGCACGTTCATGCAGCCCGACGAACGATGCTTCGTCTCGCCCGAAGCGATCCGTGGCACCTGCCTGGTCGGCGAACCCGACGAGCTAATCGTGCAACTGCGCGCGATGGAAGCCGCCGGCATCAAGGAGACCGTGATCGAGCCCCCGGCGGATTACCAGCGAGAGGTGTTTCGCGATTTCGCCGAGCTGGTGATGCCGGCGTTTCGCTGAGCGCCGGACGCCGTCAGTCGAAATCGGCGCGGGGCAGGGCGCCGCGCGCCCGTTCGTAGGCGTCGGCCACGCGCAGGACCGAGATTTCATCGAACGGCCGCCCGACGAACTGGATCGCGAGCGGCGCGCGGTCCGCGCCGATCCCGGCGGGCACCGAAATTGCCGGCTGCCCGGTGAGGTTGAATGGCGAAGTGTGCCTGATGAGTTGCGCGAGGCCGAGCTTGCCTTCGCGCGCCTCGGCGATTTTCAGCGGCGCGGCCATGCATACCGGCGCCGCCAGGACGTCGTGTCCCTCGATCGCAGCCATCGCCTGCGCGATCAGTTGCGCGCGAGCGCGCTGCGCGCGCACATAGACCGTGGCGGGCAGCGCGCTTGCGGCCTCGAGCAGCCGGCGCACGCCGCTCCCGTAATCCTGCGGGCGCGCGACGAACCATCGCTCGTGATACTCGAGCGCCTCGGCGTACATGATGCTCATCGCCGCCGCCGGCGCGTCATCGATCGCGGGAATGGAGACTTCATCGACAATCGCGCCCGCCGCGCGCAAGGTGCGCATCGCATCGTCGACAGAGCCCGCGACCTGGGGCGTGACGTCGCGGCAGAGCTCGCGGATAATTCCGACCCGCACACCTTTGATATCGCGCCCGATCGCCGAGCCGTAATCCGGCACCGGCTCGCGGCTCGAGGTCGCGTCGTTGGGGTCGTGCCCGGCGATCACCTGGAGCGTCGCGGCCGCGTCGCGCACGCTTCGGGTGATTGGACCCACGTGATCGAGCGAGTCTGCGAGCGGCAGGATGCCGTAGCGGCTGACGCGGCTCCACGTCTGCTTGAGACCGACGCAGCCGCAAAACGCCGCCGGGATGCGAATCGAGCCGCCGGTGTCGCTGCCAATCGTCGCCGCAGCGCTGCGTGCAACGATCGCGGCGCCGCAACCCGAGCTGGAACCGCCCGGGATGCGCTCCGGGTCGTACGGGTTGAGCGTCGTTCCCCACGCGGTGCGCGCGGTCCCGCCGCAGGCGAACTCGTGCAGGTTGAGCTTGCCGAGCAGCACCGCGCCCGCGGCGCGCAGCCGCGCCCACACGGTGCAGTCCACATCGGGCACATAATCGGCGAGCACGCGCGAGCCGCTGGTGGTCAGGATCCCCTTGGTGGAGCACAGATCCTTGAGCGCGACCGGAACGCCGTGAAACGTGCCGCGCCATTTGCCGGCCGCGATCTCGCGCTCGGCCTCGGCGGCGGCGCTCCGCGCCAGCTCGGCCGTGACCGTGATATAGGCGCACAGGCGTTTCTCGGTTGCCGCGATCCGATCGAGGTAGGCGTCGGTCACCTCGACCGGCGAGAGTTCGCGCGAACGGATCCGGTTCGAGAGTCCGACTGCGTCGAGGTCAAGGATGTCCCGCGCTTTGGCCATCGCGTTTCTCCGCTTCGTCGCCAAAGGATGGATCCCGCATAACACATGCGAATCGTTCGACCCAAGCCGCAAGCGCCGGGTCTATTCGATCACGCCGGCGGCGCGCAGCGATCTGAGTTCGTCCGGCGCCACGCCGGTTTCGGCCAGCACTTCGTCGGTATGTTCGCCCAGCATCGGGGCGAACCGCCGCAGCGCCGCGGGCGTGCGCTCAAAGCGCGCGGCCGGACGCGGCTGGCGCATCGCGCCGGCGTGCGGATGCGTCGATTCCACGATGATCTGATTGGCCACGACCTGCGCGTTGTGCAGCACCTCTTCGCGCGTGAGCACGGGCGCGCACGGGACCTCGTTGGCGCGCAGCCGCTCGAGCCATTGCGCGCTGCTTCTGGTTTTGAGCGCTTGGGCGGTCATTTCGAGACGCACGTCGGCGTTGCGGATTCTGTCGACCGGCGTCCTGAAGCGCTCGTCGGTAAGCCATTCGGGCCGCTCCAGCGCACGGCAGAGCCCCTGCCATTCTGAATCCGTGTTGGCCGCGGCCGTGATATAGCCGTCAGTGGTCTGGAAGATCAGCTCACGCGCACGCGCGGCACGAATACTGCTGCGATTGCTGCCGACGAACGTGTAGGCGGCCATCCCCTCGGGCCACAGAAAGGCGATCACCGCATCGAGCATCGCCAGGCGCACGTGTTGTCCCTCGCCCGTGCGCTGGCGCGCGAGCAGCGCCGCGGTCATCGCCTGCGCCGCGGTGAGCGCGGTGACCTTGTCGGGGATGATCAGGCGGATCATGTGCGGATGGCCGGTTTCGACGTCGGCCTGGATCGCGGCGAGCCCCGAGAGCGCCTGGATTACCGGGTCGTATACCCGCTGATCCGCGTACGGGCCGTTCTCGCCGAAGCCGCTTATCGAGACGTAAACCAGGTCCGGCTTGACCGCGCGCAGCGCCGCCTCGCCGATTCCCAGGCGCTCGGCGACGCCCGGCCGATGGTTCTGCACGAAGAGGTCGGCCCGCGCGACCATGCGCTTGAGCATCTCGACTCCGCGCGCATCGCGCAGGTTAAGTGCGACCGAGCGCTTGTTGCGGTTGATCACGGCGAACGCCGGCGCGACGCCGCGCCGGGTGCCGCCCATCGCGCGCGTGAAATCGCCGATTCCCGGCGGCTCGACCTTGATTATGTCGGCGCCCTGGTCGCCGAGGATCATCGTCGCCATCGGACCCGAAAGATTCTGGGTGACGTCAACGACGCGGATTCCGCTTAGAGGGCCGGCGGGCGATGCTGCCATGATCCGTTTCCTTCCCTGCGCCAGGTGCTGAGCGCTCTGCCGCGATCAACGGAACGCGGGGATGACTTCTCTGGCGATGGTTTCCATGTTGCGTTCGATATCTTCGTGGCGGCAGGCCCAACTGAAGATCACGCTGCGCGCGCCGGCGTCCACGTATTCGCGCAGGCGCTTGCGGCAATCGTCGGGGCTGCCATAGAGCACGTAGCGGCCGGCGATTTTCGAAAAATCCTGCGCATAGTTTTTGCCCAGCGAGCGCGCAGCCACTTGCTCCGCCTCTGTGCGGTCGGGATAGACCGAGGCGAAGATGAAGAGCCCGGGACGAAACGCGCGCATGTCGCGGCCCGCTTCGCGGCCGAAGGTGTCGATCTTGCCGATGCTCTCGCGCAGCATCTCCGGCGTGTACATGTAGGGCAGCCATCCGTCGGCGTACTTGGCCGCGCGGCGCATCGCCGGCTCCTTGCGTCCGGCGACCCAGATCGGCGGATGCGGTTTTTGCGCGGGCGCGGGATCGAGCGTGACGCCGGAAAACCGCGAGTAGCGGCCGTTGAAGGTGACGTCGCGTTCGGTCCACAAGCGGCGAATCAGTTCGAGCGCTTCGTTCGAGCGCGACGCGCGCTGCTTGACCGGCACGCCGATCGCCTCGAACTCCCTGGGAAACTCGCCGCCGATGCCGATCCCCAGGTGATAGCGGCCGCCGGAAGCCACGTCGAGCACCGCGGTCTGCTTGGCCAGCATCACCGGGTTATACAGCGGCAGCAGCACGATCGAGCTCATCAGCTTGATCTTTTTCGTGGCGCCGGCGGCGATCGCGAGCGCGATGAGCGAATTGGAAACCGGTCCGTGGAACATCACGTGCTCGCCGCAGGTCAGGTAATCGTAGCCCAGCCGCTCGGCCGATTGCGCGAACTCAACCACGCCCTTGACCGAGGTCAGCGCCACTCCGAATTCAATCGATGACGACACCGCGTTCCTCCTGTTCGATCCGAGCGCGCGCGCAAAAATGGCGACCGCGCTCCGTTTGATGCGGCGAATCTCGCCGCGAGAGAAGAATGTCTAGCGCCGCGCGAACTCCGCCAGCGCCGCGGCGAGGTTGTGACTGTGCTTGGCGCCGCCGCCGAGCTTGATCAGCGCATAGCGCTCGTCTTCGTCCAGACGTTCCCACGCGGCCTGGTCGAGGCCCATGCCCTCGGCGCGCGCCGCCGCCGCGACCTCCGCCGGCAAAACGCGCGGCGGCTCGGCGATCGCGCGCTCGGCTTCCGCCAACATCTTGGGCCGCTCGCCGCAGGCGCGCTCGACCGCCTCGGAGATGAACAGCGTGAGCGTTTCGCGCTCGTCCTCGCGATCGATGGGCAGATGACAGATGGCGAGCCGCTCGCCGCGGCCGAGCGCCTGCCATTGCTTGAGCCCGATTTTGACGCCCACTCGATCCAGCTTGCGCCGCACCGCCATCGGGACGCAGGCGAGCGAGTTGCGCATCTCCTCTTCGAACTTGAATTCGCGCATCATGGGTGACTCTCCGCCCGGCGATCCTAACACAGGCAGCCTAACAATTGTCGGGCCGCCTTCCCAAGTACGAAAAACACAGGCTCGCTGACCCGGCAATCGCGATGCGCACGCGCTCTTGACGGAGGCGCTCCCGCTGGCGGAACCTTGAGCGAGAAGGCCTCGATACTAGGATGGACTCTGCTCGAAACGGCTTCGACCCGCAGGCGGTGGAAGCCATCGCAACGCGTCTTCGAGCGCAGCCGGGCGCGCTGATGCTGATTCTGCGCGAGGTGCAGGATCGCCTGGGATGGGTGCCGGCGGCGAGCGTGCCCATTATCGCGCAAGTGCTGAATCTTTCCCGCGCCGAGGTCCACGGCGTGGTCACCTTCTACCATGATTTTCGCCATGAGCCGCCCGGGCGCAACGTCGTGCGTCTTTGCCAAGCCGAGTCGTGCCAGGCGATGGGCGCCGTCACGCTCGCCGAGCACGCCGGCCGGCGTCTCGGAATCGGCTTGGGCGAAACCACGCCCGATCGCGAGTTCACGCTCGAAGCCGTGTATTGCCTTGGGAATTGTGGATGCTCGCCGGCGATGCTGCTCAACGGCGAACCGCACGGACGCCTCACGCCCGAGCGCCTCGATGAATTGCTGGCCGAATGCCGGGAGAATCGCCGATGAGCACGACGGTGTTCGTCCCGCGCGATTCGGCCGCGCTGTCGCTCGGCGCGGAGCGCGTCGCCGACGCGATCATGTCCGAAGCCGCGCGGCGCAAGGCCGACCTTAAGCTGGTACGCAACGGGTCGCGCGGCATGTTCCGGTTCGAGCCGCTGGTCGAGGTCGCAACCGCGCGCGGCCGAATTGCGTACGGCCCGGTAACGCCGGCAGACGTTGCCTCGCTTTTCGATGCCGGTTTTCTCAGCGGCGGAGCGCATCGCCTGGGCCTCGGGCCGACGGAGGAGATCGGCTACCTCAAGCGCCAGGAGCGGTTGACATTCGCGCGCGTCGGTATCGTCGATCCGATATCGCTCGACGATTACCTGGGACACGGCGGCTATCGCGGACTTGCACGCGCGCTCGAGTTGCCTGCGGAAAAAATCGTCGATGAAGTGATGGCGTCGGGCCTGCGCGGCCGTGGCGGCGCGGGGTTTCCGGCGGGAATCAAATGGCGCACGACGCAGCAGGCCTCCGCAGCTCGCAAATACGTCGTCTGCAATGCCGACGAAGGCGATTCGGGCACCTTTTCCGATCGCATGATCATGGAAGGCGATCCCTTCGTGCTGATCGAGGGGATGACGATCGCGGCGGTGTGCGCGGGTGCGCAGCAGGGCTACATCTATTTGCGCTCGGAGTATCCGCACGCGGCGCGTGTGCTCGACCAGGCGATGGCCGCGGCCTACCGGCGCGGCTATCTCGGCCGCAAAGTCGCCGGCAGCGCGCATACGTTCGATCTCGAAGTGCGTGTGGGCGCGGGAGCCTATGTTTGCGGCGAGGAGACCGCGATGCTCGAGAGTCTCGAGGGCAAGCGCGGAATGGTGCGCTTCAAGCCGCCGGTGCCCGCGATCGCCGGACTCTTCGGCCAGCCCACGATAGTGAACAATGTGGTGTCGTTCGCGACCGTGCCGATCATCCTCGAACGCGGCGGCGAGTTCTACAAGGAATACGGGATGGGCCGGTCGCGCGGCACGATGCCGATTCAGCTTGCCGGCAACGTGAAGTATCCCGGGCTGATCGAGAAGGCCTTCGGCGTCACGCTGCGCGAGCTGGTTTACGACTGGGGCGGCGGAACGTTCAGCGGCCGGCCGGTGCGCGCGGTGCAGGTCGGCGGCCCGCTCGGCGCTTACTTTCCCGCAGACATGCTCGACGTGCCGATGGATTACGAAGCGATGGCGGCGAAGAAGGGGATCGTCGGCCATGGCGGGATCGTGGTTTTCGATGACACCGTCAATCTGGCGCGGCAGGCGCGATGGGCCTTCGAGTTCTGCGCGATCGAGTCCTGCGGCAAGTGCACGCCCTGCCGCATCGGCTCGACCCGCGGCGCGGAGGTGCTCGATCGTCTGGCAAACCGGAACGAGCGCGCCGCGGCGCTCGGTCTGCTGCGCGATCTCTGCGATACGATGACCTACGGGTCGCTATGCGCGCTCGGCGGCCTGACGCCGCTGCCGGTGCTGAGCGCGCTGCGCCATTTTCCCGAGGATTTCGGGCTGTCGGCGGACGACGTGGCATGGACCGGCTGATTGGCATAAAGTTAATCCAGCGCTTGAGGTTGCGCGCGGGCCATCTGCGAGGAGATTGAGCCAGTGCTGTCGAAAACCGATCGCGACTACGGAACTCCGGCGCGCACCTCTGCCACGCTCGTCACGCTTGCCATCGACGGCCGCGAAATAACCGTGCCCGAGGGCACCTCGGTGATGCGCGCGGCGGCACTGGCCGACACCGCAATACCCCGCCTGTGCGCGACCGACGCGCTCGAGCCGTTCGGCTCGTGCCGGCTCTGCCTCATCGAGATCGAAGGCCGCAACGGCTATCCCGCCTCGTGCACGACTCCGGTCGAAGCCGGGATGAAGGTGCGGACGCGCTCGCCGATGCTCGAGCGGCTGCGGCGCGGGGTGATGGAACTCTACATGTCCGATCATCCGGCGGACCGCGCGACGTGCGCGGGCAACGGGAATTGCGAATTGCACGCGATGGCCGACGCGGTCGGCGTCGGCGAAGTCCGCTATGGATGGGCGGGGCGCAACCACCTCGACGCGGCGCGCGACACGTCGAACCCGTACTTCGCCTTCGACCCGGCGCGATGCATCGTGTGCTCGCGCTGCGTGCGCGCGTGCGAAGAGGTCCAGGGCACCTTCGCGCTGACCATCGACGGGCGCGGCTTCGACTCGGTGGTTTCGCCGAGTCAGCGCCAGCCGTTCCTCGAGTCCGAATGCGTCTCGTGCGGCGCGTGCGTGCAGGCCTGTCCGACCGACGCGCTGATCGAAAAATCGATGCTCGAGCGCGGCCTGCCGCAGCGCTCGGTTACCACCACTTGCGGCTATTGCGGCGTCGGCTGCTCGTTCAAGGCCGAGGTCAAGGGCGACGAAGTGGTGCGCATGCTGCCCAATCGCGATGGCATGCCGAACCATGGGCATTCGTGCGTGAAAGGCCGCTTCGCATGGGGCTACGCGACGCACCCGGATCGCGTGCTCACGCCGATGGTGCGCGAGAAAATCACCGACGCGTGGCGCGTTGTGTCGTGGGACGAGGCGATCGGCTACGCAGCGAGGCGGCTCAAGGATATTCAAACCCGCCACGGCAACGGCGCCATCGGCGGTATCACGTCGTCGCGCTGCACCAACGAGGAAACCTACCTGGTGCAGAAGATGGTGCGCGCGGCATTCGGCAACAACAACGTCGATACCTGCGCGCGCGTCTGCCATTCGCCGACCGGTTACGGGCTCAAGACCACGCTCGGCACTTCGGCCGGCACGCAGGATTTCGACTCCGTGCTGCAGGCCGACGTCATCCTGGTGATCGGCTGCAATCCCACCGACGGCCATCCGGTGTTCGCCTCGCTGATGAAACGGCGGCTGCGCCAGGGCGCCAGGCTGATTGTCGCCGATCCGCGCGCGATCGATCTGGTGCGCACCCCGCACATCGAGGCGGCATACCATCTGCAACTCCTGCCGGGTACGAATGTCGCGCTGATCAACGCATTCGCGCACGTCGTCCTGAGCGAAGGGCTCGCCGACGAGGACTTCGTGCGCGAGCGATGCGAGGGACCGGCCTACGAACTGTGGAAAAAGTTCATCCTCGAAGAGCGCAACTCGCCCGAAGCGGCGGCCGGGGCGACCGGCGTGCCGGCGGAGAAGATTCGCGCCGCGGCGCGGCTCTATGCGACCGGCGGCAACGCCGTCATCTACTACGGCCTGGGCGTAACCGAGCATAGCCAGGGCAGCACGATGGTGCTCGGGATGGCGAACCTGGCGATGGCCACCGGCAATCTCGGACGCCCCGGCGTGGGCGTCAATCCGCTGCGCGGGCAGAACAACGTGCAGGGCTCGTGCGACATGGGGTCGTTCCCGCACGAGCTGACCGGCTATCGCCACATCTCGGATGCGGCGCTGCGCGCGAGCTTCGAGCATGAATGGAAGGTCAGGCTCGACGCCGAGCCCGGCCTGCGCATCCCGAACATGTTCGACGCCGCGCTCGACGGCAGCTTTCGCGGGATTTACATCCAGGGCGAGGATATCGCGCAGTCCGACCCGAACACGCATCACGTCGTCGCCGCGCTGAGCGCGATGGAGTGCGTGATCGTGCACGACATCTTCTTCAACGAGACGGCCAGGTACGCGCACGTGTTTTTGCCCGGCTCGTCGTTCCTCGAGAAGGACGGCACCTTCACCAACTCGGAACGGCGCATCTCGCGTGTGCGCAAGGTGATGCCGCCGCTGGCGGGCAAGGCCGATTGGGAGGTCACCTGCGAACTTTCGACTGCGTTCGGCTACCCGATGCATTATGCGCATCCGTCGGAAATCATGGACGAGATCGCGCGTCTGACACCGACCTTTGCCGGCGTCAACTACGAAAAATTGGAGCGGCTGGGATCGGTGCAATGGCCATGCAACGACAAGGCGCCCGCGGGCACGCCGGTAATGCACATGGGCTCGTTCGTGCGCGGCAAGGGCCGCTTCGTGATTACCGAATATATCCCGACCGACGAGCGAACCGGCCCGCGCTTTCCGCTGATCCTAACGACCGGGCGCATTCTCACGCAGTACAACGTCGGCACGCAGACCAGGCGCACGCCGAATGTCGTCTGGCACCAGGAAGACCTGCTCGAAATTCATCCGCACGACGCCGAGCAGCGCGGCGTGACTGACGGGTCGATGGTCAGGGTCAGCAGCCGCATCGGCGAAACCGCGATGCGCGCGCACGTGACCGAGCGCGTACCGCCGGGCGTCGTGTACACGACGTTTCATCACCAGTCGTCCGGCATCAACATCGTGACGACCGAGAACTCGGACTGGGCAACCAACTGTCCCGAGTACAAGGTGACCGCGGTGCAGGTGATGCCGGCAGGCGACGCGGGCGCGCGGCGCGCAACCGGTCAGAGCGCAGCGGCGCATCCGGCAGCCGGCCGCTGATCGCGGCGAAAGCGTATTCGGAGCGGCGGCGGCGCGATGGACATTCATCACCTGGTGACGATGGCGAACCAGATCGCGGATTTTTTTTGCACCTCGAATCCGGATCGTGCAGAGGCGGTCGCGGCCACCGCGCAGCATCTGCGCAGCTTCTGGGATCCGCGGATGCGCCGCGAGATCGTCGCGCACCTGCGCGACGGAACGGACGCCGCGGATCTCAACGATGTCGCGCGCGACGCCGTCCGCCTGCTCGCCAACGACAGCGCCGCCAAAAAGGCGGTGTGAGCGCGAGGCGGCGGGCGGCACGATGCGCGAACACGGACGCGACCGCGAGAGCGAGAGTGAACATCCGCCGGCGCCGAGCGGTGCCGCGGCCGAGAGCGTCCGCCGCCGCCCCGCGCGCAGGTACAGCAGGGGCGGATTTGCGCGGACCGACGAACGGCTCGCGGTCGAGGAGCCGCTCGAAATCCGGCTCGGCGGGCGGCGCTTCACGCTCACGATGCGCACGCCCGGCAACGATGAGGAACTGGTCGCGGGCTTTCTGCTGGCGGAGGGCTTTATCGAATCGCGCGACGACCTCGATGAGATTCGCCGCGTGCGCGGGGCAAAGGGCGCGCCCGAGCCCAACGTGGTCGATGTCGTCCTGCGCGTTCCGGCGGCAGCGCTGCGCGAGCGGCTCAAGCGGAATTTCACGATCTCGTCGAGCTGCGGCGTGTGCGGCAAGACCAGTATCGAAGCGACGCAGCGCCGGATCGCGCCGATCGTTTCGCCGCTCAAGGTCAGGGCGGAGACGATCCTGGCGCTGGCGCCGATGATGCGCCGCGCGCAGCAGGTCTTCGCCGCAACCGGCGGACTGCACGCCGCCGCGTTGTTCATGAACCCCGGCGCTCGGCCGAACGCCCCGTGCCTCGATGCCGCGAACGGAGCGCCCAGGTGCGCCGGCGAGAAGGCCGGCGCGAAGGTCATGCTGGTCGCGCTGCGCGAGGATGTCGGCCGTCACAATGCCGTGGACAAGACGGTCGGCTACGCCCTGCGCGCCGGCATGCTGCCGCTCGGCGATGCGATCATGGCGGTCAGTGGCCGGCTGAGCTTCGAGATCGTGCAGAAGGCGGCCGCGGCCGGCGTGCCGATTTTGGCGGCGGTCTCCGCGCCGTCCTCGCTCGCGGTCGAGCTGGCCGACGAGGTCGGCATGACGCTCGCGGGCTTCGTGCGCGGCGACACCTTCAATCTGTACTGTCATCCGGAGCGCGTGTTCACCTGACCCTCCGCACTCGCGCAAGACACCACTTGAGCCGCATCGCATATAAGCGTTAACCTCGACTGGCCCCAGGGCCCTTATCGAATGTTTCCAAGAAAGCGCGCGCTCGAACGCATCGCCGCCGAAAAGGCGCTCTACCAGCGCCGCCGCGGCGGCGATATCCGGCTGTGCGTCGTCTATCCCAACGTGTATCGCCTGGGGATGGCCAACCTGGGCTTCCAGGCCGTCTTCCACATCTTTGAATCCGACCCGCGCGTCGCGGCCGACCGCGGCTTTCTGCCAGACCCCGACGAGCGCGCCTATCTGCGCGCACGCGGCGAGGCGCTGGTGTCGTTCGAACGCGGCGAGCCGCTCAGCAGCTTCGACGTGATCGCCTTTTCGGTGTCGTTCGAGACCGACTACCTGAACCTGATTACGCTGCTGCGCATGGCGGGGATCCCGCTGACGCGCGCCGAGCGCGCGGGCCGCAATTATCCGCTGATCGTGGTCGGCGGCTCGGCGGTGTTTCTCAATCCCGAGCCGATCGCCGACTTTGCCGACCTGTTCCTGATCGGCGAGGGCGAGGAGATGGTGCCCGAGTTCATCGCGCGCTTTCGCGCGACCGACGGCTTCGACCACGTCGAGCGGCTGCATGCGCTGGCGCAGGTTGACGGCGCCTATCTGCCGGATTACTTCGCGCCGGTCTACGACGGGCGCGGGAGCCTCACGCGCGTCGATTACCGCGGACCGGGAGTGGCGCGGGTCAACCGGCGTCTGATCGAGGACCTCGATCGCTTCGCCACCGCGTCGCTGATTCTCACGCCGGAGTCCGTCTTCGGCGACATGTACCTGGTCGAGGCGAGCCGCGGATGCCAATGGGGATGCCGCTTCTGCGCGGCCGGCTTCATGTATCGTCCGATCCGTTACCGCAGTCCCGAGGCCCTGCTCGCCCAGGCCGAGCGCGGACTCGGCGAGCGCGGCGTGATCGGGCTGGTCGGCGCGGAGATGGCGAGCGTGCCGGGCGTCGCCGAGATTGCCGCGGCGGTCGCCGATCGCGGCGGCCGGCTTTCGCCGTCGTCGCTCAAGGCGGATTGCATCTCGCCCGGGCTCGCGGCGGCGCTTGCGCGCAACGGCAATCGCAGCGCGACCATCGCGCCCGAGGCGGGCAGCGAGCGGATGCGCAAGGTCATCAACAAGAACCTGAGCGAGGCCGAGATCCTGCGCGCGGCCGAGCTGATGGTGGGCGAAGGCGTCGAGAATCTGAAGTGTTACTTTATGGTCGGCCTGCCCGAAGAGCGCGACGAAGACGTGGTCGCGATCGCCGAGCTGGTCGGCCGTATCGTCACACGGGCGCGCGCGCAGCGCCGCCGGGTCGGCCACGTCAGCGTGTCGCTCAATCCGTTCGTGCCCAAGCCGTGGACGCCCTTTCAATGGGACGCGATGCGCGAGCCGCAGGAACTCAAGCGCCGGGTGGCGCTGGTGCGCAGCCATCTGATGCGGCTGGAGGCGGGCATCGAGCTCGATGCGGAATCGCCGCGCGAGGCGTACTTCCAGACGCTGGTTTCGCGCGGCGACCGGCGCGTTGGCGCGATCCTGGCGCGCCTTAGCGCCGAGCATCGCGAGTCGCCGAGCGAGATCTGGCACGGGCTCAAGGCGATCAAGCGCGAGGCGGCGGAGGGCATCGCGCCGGTCGATCCGGATTTCTTTGTCACCCGCCATTATCCGGAGAATGAAATCCTGCCCTGGGATTTCATCGACCATCACGTCGCGAAATGGTTTCTCGCCTCCGAGCGCAAGCGCGCGCACCGCGAGCTTCAGACCAGGCCGTGCGATGTCACGCAGTGCAGGGTATGCGGAGCGTGTTGAATTGAATTGAGATCGCTGCAGATCAAGAGCCCGGCGCGCCGCCGGGTTGGGGGAGGGGAAGGATGAGGATTCGAGCGCTGCGAGGTGGCGCCCGGCGCTGGGTAATCGCGCTGGCCGTCGCCGCTCTCTGGTGGTGCATATCGCCTTCGACACGCGCGCAGGATGAGGCCGGTCTGCCCGCAACGACAATTGCGCCCGAGGGCGAAGCGCCGCCGCTGCCGCCCCCGCCCGTGTCCTCGCCGCCGCATCCCGCGACGCATCGTGTGACGCCCGCTGCGCCGGCTCATCATGTGCTCGCATCCAAGACGCCGCCGGCCACGATGCCGAAACCGGTTGCGGTCGAGCCCGCCAACGCGCGGCTGCAGTTGAAGCAGGACACGTGGATTTACGCGCAACCGAGCAACAAGAGCGCGCATGTTGAAGCGGGTCAGCAGGGCAAGTTCGTGGTCGTCACCGGCTCGACGCGTTATTTCCTGCGCGTCAAGCTCAAGAACGGACAGGAAGGCTACGTTCAAGCGAGCACGGTCGCCTTGACCTCGCCCACCGACAAGCTGTTCCTGCTGACCCGCGACGCGCCGGTGCTCGACGCGCCGAACCGCTGGGGCAAAAAACTATCCGAGGTGCATCACGGTCACGCGGTGCACGTGGTCGGCGTGTCGCTGGGCTATCTCAAGATTCGCATGAAGAGCGGACTCGAGGGCTATATCCCGTCCACGGCGCTCGAGTGACCGCGTTCGCCGGGCGGGGCGCTCATGCGGTTCGCCTTGCGCCGCCGTCCTTGACACGATGATTACGTTTGGTCCAGGAGACGACGCGATGGCAATCAACGTTGAGAAGATCCGTTCCGTGGCGAAGATCGTCGAAGCGGCGCGCCAGCTCGAGGGCGCGGGCTTCGAGGTGAACCGCCCATTCCCGAACCAGGCGATGGCGCTGTTCGATCCGTTCCTGCTCCTCGACGAGATGGGGCCGATGGAACTCGCGCCGGGCGAGGCCAAGGGCGCGCCCGACCATCCGCATCGCGGCTTCGAGACCGTCACCTACATGATCTCGGGCCGGATGGAGCATCGGGATTCCCACGGCAACGCGGGCCGCCTCGGGCCGGGCGACGTGCAGTGGATGACCGCGGGCGCCGGCGTGGTGCATTCCGAGATGCCGGCCGAAGACTTCCAGCGCCAGGGCGGGCGGATGCACGGCTTCCAGCTCTGGGTCAATCTGCCGCGGCGCGACAAGATGATCCGGCCGCACTACCAGGAGATTCCCGCGGCCGGAATTCCGGTCGGCGCGAGCGTCGACGGCAAAGCCACGGTGCGCGTGATCGCGGGCGAGTCGATGGGCCATAAGGCGGTCATCGATACGCGCACGCCAATCATCTACCTGCACTTCACCATCAAGCCCGGCGGCCGCGTGGTGCAGCCGGTGCCCGCCGAGTACAACGCGTTCGCTTACGTCTTTGGCGGCGAGGGCCGCTTCGGACGCGAGGAGAAGACTGCCGGCGAGCATCGGATGGTCGTGTTTGCGGGCGACGGCGATGCGGTTTCGATCGTCGCGGCCAGCAATGCGAGCGTTCCGCTCGAGGTGCTGCTGATCGGCGGCGTGCCGCTCGGCGAGCCGGTCGCGCGCTACGGGCCGTTCGTGATGAACACGAAGGAAGAGATCATCCAGGCGTTCGAGGACTATCGCGCAGGCCGCATGGGCGAGATCGCGCCCGAGTGACATAGCGGGAGGTGGCGCAGCGCTCGCGCATCTTAGCGCGAGCGCACCCGTTAGACACTAAATTTGCCGAGGGCGAGGATTGTTTCGAGGCTGAAGCCTCTGCCAAGTGGATAACCAGATGAACGGAAGCAGGCTGTCGATCGTACTCAACGCAGCCATCATCGTCCTGCTGTCGGTCCTGGTTTTGGAGGCTGCAGGCGTTCAGTGCGACGCATGCAACGTCATGAGCGCAGCGCGTCGGTCGAACACAATTTCAAACCATCGCTTCCATGTGTGGCTGACAAGCTTTGGCAAAATCCAGCGGACGGCCGGTGGGTTCTTGTCGGAGCGGCCGGGACCTGCTCAGCCTGCTGCGGCCCCTTCGGACATCGATTTTTCACGAGGCAAGGTTGCGAGGGCGCCTTGGCCGAATGGAACGCCGCTCTCAACGAATCGTGCGTGCGGCAAGCCACCGGGTTCATTCCACTCTATGGAATTGGCGTCCTAGGTAAGTGCGAAGCGCATCCGGTGCGGCCCTAATATGATCTTCGAGCCATCGTGTCAGCGCCCGCCCAGCACCACGGCGCTTTGGCCGTAACGTGCGTGCGCCATCGCGCCGGTCGCGATAAACCGGCCGTTTGCCGGATCGTACAGCTCGGCGCTCGCCAGCCAGTCGTGCAGCGTCGCTCCGCCGGCGATCAGCACGTAGCCGTTGCCGAGCAGGGTCGCGGTATGGCTGTAGCGCTGCGCGCTCATCGAGCCGGCCGGAGTAAAAGTGCCGCTCGCCGGATGATACAGCTCGGCGCTCGCGAACACCTGGTCGCCGCGGAAGCGGTTCTCGCCGCCCACGATCAGCACGTCGCCGTTTTTGAGCAGCGTCGCCGTATGCGCGCCGCGTGCCGCCTTTAGTGCGCCTGCTGGTTTGAAGCGCAGCGTCGCCGGGTCGAAAATTTCCGCATCGGCAAAGGAAACCGCACCGTCGGACGCGGCCTCGAAGCCGCCCGCGATCAGAACCGTGCCGTCGCCGAGCAGCGTGGCGCTGTGTTGCTCGCGTCCGTGGCGCATCCTGCCCGCCTTGATGAACTTGCCGCGATGCGGGTCATAGATTTCCGCGCTCGCGATACTGTCGGGCGTCGTGCCGCTGCCGCCCGCGATCAGCACGCGGCCGTCCTTGAGCAGCGTCGCGCTCGCATCGCATCGCGGCTCAGCCATCGCCCCGGTGGCGGAGAATTTGCGCGTTGCGGGATCGAAAATGAAAGCGTCGGACACGGTGGGCGGTCCGGCTTCCGGGATCTTGAGGCCGCCGGCGATTAACACCTTGCCGTTGGCGAGCCGTGCCGCGGCGAAACAGGTGCCGAAGGTGATATTTTTCCCGACCTCGATGAACGTGCCGTCGCGCGCGTCGTAGAGCAGCCCTCCCGGAGCGTCGTAGTAGTCCTGCCTGCGGCCGCCGAGCAGCAGCACCTGAGGTCCGTGGAGGTCGATCGCTTCGACGCCCGCGAAGAACATTTCCATGTGCCCCGCGACGCGAAATTTTCCGCTCGCCGGATCGTAAAGCTCGATGGTCGGCGAATGGCCCCATCCGCCGGCAATCAGGACGCTGCCGGTCAATCGCGTTTGCGTCGCGGAGGCAGGCTGTAACTGGGCATCGGCAGCGCCGGCGATCGCCAACAGGCCCAGCAAGAGCCACGTCAAGGGGCGCTGCGCGATCGCCCGCGAAGTTCCGATCGCGGATCGATCTCGCGATTTGCTCCTGAGTTGCAACGAACGACGATCCCCCGTTCGCCTCAGGCCATCAGCTCGTAGAGCACGGCGAATTCGTCTTCGATCGGGAGCTTGCGGAAGTGCGAAAAACCGGCGGACTCGGCCAGCTCGCGCGCCTTGGGCTCGCCCATCGCCGCGCCGATTCCCGCGCCGCCGTGCGCCAGCGAAGTGGTCATGCAGTAGAGCGTGCTGACCGAGTACACCAGCTTGCCCATCGGCTTGACGTTCTCCTCGACCTTCGACGAGACGTTGATCTCCTGCACCAGGTAAGTGCCGCCGGATGTCAGTGAATTTTTGATCGAGCGCATCAGGCCGACCGGATCGACCGAGTCGTGCACGACATCGAAGGTGGTCACGAGATCGAATTTGCCCGCGGGCAGGCGCGAGCCGTTCGCGACCTCGAAGGTGACGCGGTCGGTCACGCCGGCGGCCGCCGCGTTGCGCCGCGCGCGCTCGATCGATTCGGCGTGGAGGTCGTAGCCGACCACGCGCGATTTCGGAAACGCCTTGGCGATCAGGATTGCCGCGCGGCCGCCGCCGCATCCCACGTCCGCCGCCATCCCGCCGCGCTCGAGGCGCTCGACCACCTGCGGCATTGCGGGAATCCACTTGCGCACGAGCTTGAACTGGTAGCGCGGCAGCGAGTTGCGCTCGGTCGCCTCGAACATCCATGGCGGATAATCGGCCTGCGTGAGGCCGCCGCCTTCGCGAAACGCCTCGGCCACCTTGGGCGCGACCGACATCGTCGCCTGCGCGACCTGGAAATAGGACGCGACGAAATAGGGGGAGCCCTCCTCCGCCAGCGCGACGGCGTATTCCGGCGTCAGCAGGTAGGTTTTCGCGGCCGGGTCGTATTCGAGGTATTGCGCCGCGGCCATCGAGTTCAGCCATTCCTGGAGATAGCGATGGTTGAGCCCGGTTTTCGCCGCAAGCTGCTCGACCGTGAGCGGCCCGGCGTCCTTCATCGCCTTGAAGATGCCGAGCCGGTCGCCGATGAAGTTCATCGCGCCATGCAGGGCGCTGGCGACGTCGCCGATGATTTTTTGCGCGACCTGCTTTGCCTTCTCGCGGTCGATTTGTTCGGTTGCCGCCATCGTTGTGGTCTCCTGGCCCTGTTCGAGATGCAGTTCAGATCGCGGTCCAGCCGCCGTCGACGATGAACGGCGCGCCGGTCGCGAAAGAGGAGTCGTCGCTTGCGAGGAACAGCGCCATCCGCGCGATTTCCTCGGGCTGCGCCGCCCGGCCCAGCACCGCCGCCGCCGGACCTACCGCGCGTGGCGGCAGTGCGCCGCTGCCGACGCCGTGGATCCGCCGCACCATCGGCGTGTCGATCGTGCCGGGGCAGATGCAATTGACGCGGATATTGTAGCGGCCGTACTCGAGCGCGGCGACGCGAGTCAGCGCGATCACGCCGGCCTTGGCCGCGCTGTAGGCCGCGGATCCGCGGATACCGACCAGGCCGGCGACCGACGCGGTGTTGATTATCGAGCCGCCGCCGCGCTTCATCAGGTGCGGCAGCGCGTACTTCATCCCGAGCCACACGCCGCGCAGGTTGACCGCGATCACGCGATCGAACGCATCCTCGCTGAGCTGCGCCATGAAGGCGGTCTCGCCCTCGATGCCGGCGTTGTTGTACACGACGTCGAGCCCGCCGAACTTGTCCAGCGCCGCGGCGACCATCGCGCGCGCATCTTCGGAGTTCGAAACGTCGGCGCGGAGCGCGAGCGCCTCTCCGCCGGCGCTCTCGATCGCGCGCGCGGTTTCGGCGGCCGAGCCCTGGTCGAGGTCCACCGCGACGACTTTCGCGCCCTCCTGCGCGAACAACTGTGCGCCCACGCGGCCCATGCCGGAGCCCGCGCCCGTTATCAATGCAACCTTGTTGGCAAGCTTCATACTCCCACCTGCGCGATCCCGTGATCTGTCACGCACCATAGCCTATTCCGCGATTTGCGCGGTAGGGATGCAGGATTAGCGAGTCGGCCGGCGAACCGGGCGAGCGCAGCGGGCGGCGAACCGGGAGATCAGCCGCGTGCGACCAGCGCTTCAAGCTCGCGTTCGCCGAGCGCATGCAGCAGCAGGGCCTGGGCATGCGCGGAAGACTCGCCCCAATGCGCGGTGAGCGCGCGCACTTCATCCTCGGACGGCATCGCGCCCTTGCGGTAAGCGATCCCGACGGCCTTGCGCACGCCGAGGTCGCCGGCGACGATCCGCGGCCGACCCATCGTACGCGCCAGGATCCATTCCGCGGTCCATACGCCGATCCCGCGCAGCGCCACCAGCGCGGCGATTACCTCGGCGTCCGGCAATGCGACGAGCCGCTCCTGGTTGATAAGCCCCGACGCGATCGCCTGCGCGGCGGCGACGATATATTCGGCCTTGCGATTGGTGAACTGGAGCGCGCGAATCTCGGCGGGCGCGGCGTTGGCCAGGCGCTCGGCGCTGAGGCTGTAAACGATCGCGCCGCCCAACGTATGCCGATCGCCAAAGCGCTCGGCCAGGCGCCGCCGCGTCTCGCACGCCCATCGCAGGTTCACCTGCTGCGCGCTGATACATCGGACGAGCGCGCCAAGCAGGTTGAGCTGCAGCACCGGCCGAAAGCCGCGATAGCGAGCTTCGAGGCGGGCGAGCAGCGAGTCGGCGCGTTTGAGTTCGGCGAAATGGCGCGGCGGCGCAAGAAAGGTGGCGCGCACCGCGGCGATCGCGGCGTCCGCGTGCCGCGCGTCGTCGATCGCCACGCGGAGCTTCGCGCGCGCGCCGATGGTGCTGAACCGGGTCGCGAACGCGATCGCGCGTCCGTCGATGACGATCGTGCGCAAAAAAGTGTGGCCGTCCCATCGATCGAGCAGGTCGTCGCCCGAGCGCCGGAACATCTCGAGCGACGCCGCGGGATCGAACGCGCCGGGCAGTTCGATATCGAATGCAGCTTCGCGGCGCGCCGCGATGCGCGGCGGGCGCTTTGGCGGTTGCGTCAACGTCGTCGCCATGAGAGTCCGGACCGTGTCTGCTCAATAGCGCAGCGCGATCGCGATGGAAAGCGCGCACGTTTCGATCGCGCGCGGCGCAGCCTAGCGGAAATCATGCGACGGCGGCAGGGCGGTGGCGAGGCGCAGGCTCCGGAAGCGCCGCGCGCGAATCGCGGTCACTCCGTCCTGCTTCTGCAGGACGCCCTCGACCATCAGAATGGCCGCGTTTTGCAGCAGCGCGCGATTGGCCTGGAACAGATCCGGCACCACGATCGCGTTGGAGACGCCGGTTTCGTCCTCCAGGGTGAGAAAGAAAAATCCCTTGGCCGTGCCGGGACGCTGGCGCACGATCACCAGGCCGGCGGTCTTGACCCACGCGCCGTGCGCGGCGCCGGCCAGCTCCGCCGCGGCGAGCACGCCATACGCGCGCAGGCGCTCCCGCAGATGCGCCATCAGGTGCGGTCCGACGGTCAGACCGGTCGCCGCGTAATCGGCGCGGGTTTCGGCGAGCGCATCCATTGGGGTCAAAGGCACCGCGCCGGCATGCGGTTCGACGCCGGCAAAGAGCCCGTGCGGATCGCGTTCGACCGCTGCCGCCTGCCATAGCGCCGTCCGCCGGTCCATCCCGAAACAAGCAAACGCTCCCGCATGGGCGAGCGCGTCGAGTTCGCGGCGATTGGGCGCGGCGCGCGCGGTGAAATCGGCGATCGAGACGAACGGACGGTGTGCGCGCTCGCGCTCGGCGCGTGCGCCGGTCTCCGCGCGCAGGCCGGCGATATATTTGAGCCCGAGCCGCAGCGTCGGCTTCGTCTCAGGCCGTGCCGACGAATCCCGCTCGAGCGTGCAGCGCCAGCCCGAGCGCGTGACCTCGATCGGCGCCATCGCGACGCCATGGCGCTGTGCGTCCTTGACCAGCGTGGCCGGATGATAAAAGCCCATCGGATAGCAGTTGAGCATCGCGGCAAAGAAGGCGGCCGGATGATGGCACTTGAGCCAGGCCGACGCGTAAGCGATCAGCGCGAAGCTCGCGGCGTGCGATTCGGGAAAGCCGTAGAGCGCGAACGAGGTGATCGATTGCACGATGCGGTCGGCGGTCTCGCCGGTGATTCCGTTGCGCGCCATCCCTTCGCGCATCCGCACTTCGATTTTTTCCATGCGCGCGGCCGAGCGCTTGAAGCCCATCGCGCGCCGCAACTCCTCGGCCTCGCCGCCGCTGAATCCCGCAACCGCCATCGCCACCCGCAGCAATTGCTCCTGGAACAACGGCACGCCGAGCGTGCGGCGCAGGATCGGCTCGAGCGAGGGATGGTCGTACACGACGGGCGCGCGGCCGGCGCGCCGGTCGAGATACGGATGCACCATCCTGCCGACGATCGGACCGGGCCGGATGATCGCGACCTCGACCACCAGGTCATAGAACGTGCGCGGGCGCATCCGCGGCAAGGTCGCCATCTGCGCGCGGCTCTCGACCTGGAACACGCCGATGGTGTCGGCGCGCGCGAGCATCTCGTAAACCTGGGGATCGTCGGCCGGCAGATGCGCCAGGTCGACTGCGACGCCCTCGCTATCGCGCACCAGCGGAATCGCCTCCTCGAGCACCGCCATCATGCCGAGTCCGAGCAGATCGATCTTGATGATGCCGAGGTCGGCGCAATCCTCCTTGTCCCACTGGATTACGACGCGCCCGGGCATCGATGCCGGTTCGAGCGGCACGACCTCATCGAGCGGACCCGCGCCGATCACCATCCCGCCGCTATGCTGTCCGAGATGGCGCGGCAGGTCCTGGATTTGGCGCACCAGCGAGACCATCCGCAGCAATTGCGGCGTTTCGATATCGACACCGCCGCGCCTCAGCAAGGTTGCGAGTTCGTCGTTGCTGTCGCGGAATTCGTAAACGTAGTTGAGCCGCGCGAGGCGATCGATGTGTTCGGGGGTAAAGCCCAGCACCTTGCCGATCTCGCGCACGGCGCTGCGCGTGCGATAGGTGATCACGTTGGCGGTCATCGCCGCGCCGCGCTCGCCGTAACGCCGATAGACGTACTGGATGACTTTCTCGCGCTGGTCGCCGCTCGGCAGGTCGATATCGATATCGGGCCATTCGCCGCGCTCCTCCGAGAGAAAGCGCTCGAACAGGAGTTCCATCCTGACCGCATCGATCGCCGTGATGCCGAGCGCGTAGCACACGGCGCTGTTGGCGGCAGAGCCGCGCCCCTGCGCCATGATCGCGTTCTCGCGGCAGAACTGCACGATATCCCAGACGATAAGGAAATAGCCGGCGAGCCCGAGCCTGGCGATGATCTCGAGTTCGTGCGCGAGCTGATCGCGCACCCGCGCGCCCGGCTCCGCGCCCCAGCGCTCGCGCGCGCCCGCCTCGACCAGCAGCCGCAGGTAACTGTCGGGCGTCTCACCCGGTGGCAGCGGGTAGCCGGGAAAGCGATAGCCGAGGTCGCGCATTTGAAACGTGCAGCGCTCGGCGATCGATCGCGTGGCGGCCACCGCCTCCGGCATATCCCGGAACATCGCGGCCATTTCCGCCGGCGACTTGAGCCGCCGCTCGGCATTGGCCCACAGCGCGCGCCCGGCTTCCTCCAGCGTAAGCCCGAGGCGGATGCAGGTGAGCGCATCGAGCAGCGCGCGATCGTTGCCGACGTGACAGACGTCGTTGGATGCGGCCAGCGGGAGGCGCGCGGCGGACGCGAGCGCCGCGAGCCTGCGATTCATCCGCTCCTCGGCGGGATCGAGATGACGTCCGAGGTCGATATACAAATTGCCGCGGCCGAAAATCGCGCCCAGCCGATCGCAGAGCGCACGCGGATCGGCACCGCGGGTGAGCATGCGCGCGAGCGGGCTGCGCGCTCCGCCGGCGAGACATATCATCCCCGCGCCGTAGCGCTCGAGGTCGTCCAGCGTGACACGGCTTTGGCCCTTGGCCGGATATTTCGGCGCATGGCCCTGTTCGACTTCGCGCGGATTGAGCGGGCGTAGCTTGGAGGCGGTGATCATCCGGCACAAATTGCGGTAGCGCTCGCGATCCGGAACCAGCACGTAAATTCGCTGATCGTCGGTGGCGCGCCTGGACGATTCGCTGTCGCCGTCGGTCAGATCGAGCGTCAGCTCCGCGCCGACGATCGCGCGGATGCCGGCGCGTTGGGCGGCATGATAAAAGCGCGGCGCGCCGTAGAGTCCGTCGCGATCGCCCATCGCGATCGCCGGATAATCCAGTCCCGCGGCGCGATCGACCAGGTCTTCGGGCAGGGCCGCGCCTTCGAGAAAGCTGAAGGCGCTGCGCATGCGCAGTTCGATATAAAGCGAGGACATGGGCCCGTCACACTCGGCGGCGTTCAGTCGTAAATTCCATCGACGTACCATTCGCCCGAGCGCAAATCGCACAGCATCCGGTACACGCCGCCGTCCTCGAGCGCGACGTCGTAATAGTCGCGTTCCGCGCCGGGCGCACTGTGGCGACTGGCGCTTGCGGCCTGCGGCTCGGCGGCCGCGATTCGCCACGGTCCCGCGCACGAGATCACGCGTCCGCCGAAATCCGCGCCGCGGACGAACTCGGGCGCGCCGGCGCGCGTGCACAGCGCCTCGACGCGGCGGGGCGGCCGCATCGTTCGCAGCGCCAGTTGGGTTACGGCGGGAGCGGCCGTGCCGCTATGCGGCGTTTGCGAAGGCGCGGAGGCGATCGCCGGCGAGGGCGCGAACGGTCCCAGCTCGACCGCGTCCGGCAGATGAGAGTTGCGGGGCGCGAGCGTGCCCACCTTGCCCGGGCCGCACAGCGCGGCGAGCCGCGCCAGCGTGACGTGCAAGCGCTCGGGCGTGGGGCAGGGCGGGGCGAACAGGTCGGTCTGCGCGGCGCGCGGGAGCCGCGGCTCGATCGCGATACGAATCGCCTCGACCGCCGCGCCGGGCGGTGCGGCCTCCAGGTTGAGCAGGATAAGCGCGAGCAGCGTGCGCGTCTCGATCGTCGGCGCGGGCAGCGCGATACGGCGCAGATCGCGGCGGCGGCCGTCGAGTTCGAGCGCGAGCGCGATTTCGCCCGCCGCCATCCCGCGCAGCGCCAGGCGTTCGGCCGCCCGCTCGAGCATCGGACGCATCACGAAGCCCATCGCCTCGAGACTATCGACGCCCCATTCCAGCTCGGCCGTCTCGGTGAAATTGTCCGCGGCGCGCCGCGCCATCAGCGGCGTGCGATTCTCGCCGCGCGCGATCCGGATGAGCTCGACCGCGCGCGCGCCGAGCCGGCTGCCGACCGCGCGCGGATCGAGCCGCGCCAGCTCGCCCAGCCGCCGGATACCCCATCGCGCCAGCGTCTGTTCCAGTTCCGCGCCACTCGCGCCGCCGCCGGCTCCGTCGAGCTTCAACAGATCGAGCGGCAGCCAGTCAAGGAATTCCTGCTCGCGCCCGAGCGCGATTACGCGCGCGCCGCCGCATCGCGCCGCCAAAAGCGCGACCTCCTTGCTCGACGCGATTCCCACCGCCGCGTCCATCCCGAGCCGCGCGACGCGCCCGAGCGCCTCCTCGGCGAGTGCGGTTTCATTATCCTGCGCTTCGATCGGCCGCGCGCCCGCGTCCTCGCCAGGCGATGCGTTAGTGTGGCGATAGTGATGCAGCCGTTCGAGACCGCCCAGGTCGAAATAGACTTCGCCGTTTGCGCCCGCCTCGACCAGCGGCGAGAACGAGAGCGCGACATCGACCAGAGCTTCGGCGGCCGAGGCCTCGGCGGCGGCGCTGCGGCCGATCACGGCCAGCCCGGCAGCGGCCGCGCGCGCCCGCGCCACGGTCATCCCCGCGCGCACGCCCATCGCCCGCGCGCGCGGCGAGACGAAGCGGCATGCGAGATTGGCGACACCGGCCGGATCGCGCCGGCCGGCGGAGTCGATCAGGACCAGCGGATGATCGCGCAGCTCGGCGTTCTGACGTATCGCGGCGGCGAGCGGAAAATCGGCGACCAGAATACATGCGATTCGGCTGCGTGCGATCCATGCATTGGCCTGGTACGTATGGGCATGGGCCGCCTCGGGATGCGCAAAGCCATGGGCGTGCGGCGCCGCCGTATGCGGAATACGGAGCGCCGGCGAATCGGCGCCGGGCGGAATTTTCGGCGGTATGCGTCGTTCGATCACGGCTCAAAAACATCGGCCGACATTCCATGCCGGCTAGGACGGACATCACCTGGCGTAGTCGTCGGCGCCGCTTCGCCGCCGGCGCCCTCGTGATTGCATCCGCACGCGATCGCGATTTGGCGCGCTCCGGACGGCTGAAATAGACGGGACCGAAATCAGCGATGCGGGAGAAGGAGCCGTCGAAGACGACGCGAGCGGCGATGGTGTCAACGATGGCGCAAATGAAGCGGACGACGGATCGACGAGCGCGCGCCAGGCCGCCGCGCGTCCCGAGCCGCCGAGCTTGTTGCGCGCGACGTACGCCTCGACACGCATCCCGTCGAACAGCGCCGGCGCGCCCGGCGCGCTGCGGCTGAAGCATGGCCTGACGCGCCCCAGCACCAGGCTAAGTGCGGCGAAGGTGCCGCACGTCCGGCGCTCGGCCATGACGATCACAGCGGCGCCGCTGCGCTCGGCCGCGCGCGCGAGCCTGAGCGCCGCGCTCAACGTGAACGTGCGCGCGGGAACGAGCGCGCCGATATCGATCGCGACCAGGCCGAAGCCGCCCGCGTTCAGTATCATCTCGGCCGCGAGCAGCACGGTTTTGATGCCCGATTTGGCGGCCGCGCCCGATCGCATGCGCATCGATCCGGATGCCGGCGATTCATCCCGCTCGCCCGCGCGCACGGCCGCGTCGGCGCCGACCCACAAAATCCGCGAGAGGTCCGCGCCGGCGGCGGCGACGCTTGCGGGATCGAATGCGCCGGAGGAATCGATCCAGGCCGCGACCTCGCCGCGCCGGGTGGCGGAGGCGGCGATCGAAGCGGCGAGCGAAGTGCGTCCGAAGCCCGGCCGTGCGACGATTTCGCTGATACGGCCTCGGACGATACCGCCGTCGAGGATGGCATCGAGAGGGGCGATACCCGAGCTTAGACGGCGGTCCTTGCGGGTGAGCTCGCGTCCGCGGAAAACTCCTGCGAATTCAGCTATTTGGCGATTCTCGAGGGTGCGGATCGACGCCGACTTGGGCACCTGCGCGAAGGTCTCGATCAGGGCAGCAGGGGAGGCAGCCATGATTGGATTTTCGCTTTTTATTCGTCATTCGTCAAATGGAAATCGAGTTTAGGAGGATAAGGGGCTGGCGAAACTTCTTCCCTTCAAATAGGGGCGTTGGCGCAGTCACGTTGTCGGCTAGTCGCTCACACTTGGCCCCCCGGGTACAAGACAAGTTTGGCTTAGCGCGCGACGATCATCAGCATCCAGAGCAGCGGCTTGGTCTCTATCGGTAGGGTTCTCACAGGTCCAAATCCATCCCGAACGTCTGCTTGACGATCGCAGCAAATTCCTTGTCGCTCTCGATAGAGTGCAGATTCACCCATTCCTCGTCTGATATCGAGGCGCGGTACTGGAGATACGGCTCGGCGTCAGGTCCGGTCGGGTAGCGTAGCTTCCAGGTCCTGCCCTGCACGATTTCCACGATCTTGTCCGCTACTACCGACGGCGGGATCTGCAACTTCCGCCCGGCATCGAAAATCGCATTCATCCGGCGTTCTTGCGGATACGGCGAACCCTGCGGAACTCGGCGCCTCTTCGCAAAAATTGGAGTCTCTGTTACTCCCGGTTCTACGATTGAAACACGAATACCAAAGGCTTTGACCTCACCAGCGAGGATTTCGCTGACTGCTTCAAGGGCAAATTTTGAGCCGCAGTATGGTCCTTGTGACAATCCGGTTATCCGGCCCCCTATCGTGGACACGTTAATGATGTGGCCATCGCGCTGCTTGCGCATACCCGGAAGCACGGCTTGAATGCATCGCAGCACCCCAAAATAATTGGTTTCCATGACCCGCCGAAACTCAGCGAGAGGGACCTCCTCTATTGGCCCGCTTCCCTGCACGCCTGCATTGTTAACCAGTATGTCGACTCGGCCCGCGTCAGTTAGGACTTGAGCGATCGCTTGGCTGACCGATGCGTCATCATCCACATCCATCGTGACAATCTTGATAGGCAATTTTTCGCTACTTGCGATCTGAGCGAGTCCCGGAGTCCGCGACGGATTCCGCATTGTTGCGTACACATGGTGTCTTGCACGACTAAGAGCGACTGCCGTCGCTAAGCCGATTCCGGTGCTGGTACCCGTGACAATGGCAATCGACATTGCAAGGTCCCCCTGTTAATCCCTAAGAGGCCTTCCTCCTACCACTTTGGCTCAGCTGAACATAGCCGCTCACATCATGGTAGTTTTAAAGCAACGAGCGGGGAAAAGTTTCGCCGCCCCTTATCTCCTGGCCGTCAAATGGAAATCGGAGTACGAGGCATTGTCGTCCGCTTCAAACCGCGCGCTCGTTTCTGCTGGATTGGAAAAGTGAGTTCCCATACACGGTGATCATCGCGGGTCAAGGTCATCGATGTTCAAAAAGAGGAATCAAAAAATGCCGATCACAAATGTTCAGTCGGGAACCAACGTCAATGAGATCGCCGATGGAATTTTTCGCATCAGCACACCCGTGGAAGCGATTCCCGGCGGATTTACTTTCAACCAGTACCTGATCGTCGATGAAAATCCGCTGCTCTTTCACATGGGCGGGCGACAGTTGTTTCCGCTCGTCCGCGAAGCCGTGGCCTCGATAATCCCGCTCGATCGGCTGCGCTATCTCGCGCTCTCGCATTTCGAAGCCGACGAGTGCGGCTCGACAAACGAATGGCTCGCAGCCGCGCCGAATGCGGTGCCGCTTTGCGGAAAAATCGCCGCGTTGACCTCCGTGCGCGACTTTGCCGATCGCCCGCCGCGCGAGATCGCCGACGGCGAGGCGCTTTTGCTCGGAGCGCACCAAGTCCGATGGCTCGACGCGCCGCATCTGCCGCACGGATGGGAGTGCGGCTATCTGATCGAGGAGCGAACGCGGACGCTCCTTTGCGGCGATCTCTTTACCCAGCCGGGAGCGAAGCCCGCGCCGCTTACCGAGTCCGATATTCTCGGCCCCAGTGAGGCGCTACGGTCGCATCTCGATTACTTCTCCCACGCGCGCAATTCCGGCGTCCTGATCGAGAAGCTTGCGGCCACGCGGCCCGCGGTTCTGGCGTGCATGCACGGAAGTGCATGGCGCGGCGACGGCGCCGCGCTCTTGCGTGAATTGGCCGGAGTCCTTGAACGGAGCTGAGCGCGGAACGCGGCCGGGACGCGTTCGCCCCCCGGATCTCTGAAAGGATAGAGCTGGTCGGCGGCTTTCATCCCTGCCGCCGAACTCTGCTAATGGTGCCCGCATGAAGATCACCAGGTTTCATTCCACCGATGACGGCGGATCGCGCTTCGAGGAATTCGAGCTGGCCGTGGACCAGGAGCGTATCGATCCGTTCGGCAATGTGCTTCATCAAACCAACGCGTTCGGATCGCCGAGCGTGAGGTTCGTCGAATTGCCGGCGACGCTCGACCAGAGCTGGCATCACGCGCCCGCGCGCCAGATCGTGTTCGTGCTGCGCGGCACGGTCGAAGTCACGACCAGCGACAACCAGAAACGGCGATGGAGCGCCGGCGCCGCATTCATTCCCGACGACCTGGTCGGCAAGGGCCATCTGACGCGGGTGATCGAGGGGCCCGCGATGCTCGCGTTTATCGAATTGCCCGCCGGCTTCGATCTCAAGCGATGGTCGGCCTAGCGGAAATCCGTAAATAAGATTGCTGCGCCGCCGAACGCAGATGCGCGCGTGCAACGAGGCCGCGTGACCTGGCTATTGCGTGGCCGGCACGCCGCTACACTTCGCGGCGCAGTTGCTCGTCGATGAGCGCGGCGAGGCTTTCGCGATAGACCGAGGGCGCAAGCGTCTCCAGCGCAGCCATCGCGATTCGTCCCTGCTCGGCGGCCATCGCGCGCGCCGTGGCCATCAGGCGCGGCTCGCGCAGCATCTTGAGCGCGCGCTCGAGCGAGGCGCCGTCAAGCCGCGCGCCGTTGCCGACCATCGCGCGCAGCTCCGGATTCGACGCCGCGCCCAGCACCACGGGCAGCGAGGGAATGCCGGCGCGCAGGTCGGAGCCGACCGGCTTTCCGATTTTTTCCTCGGGGCCGAGGATGTCGAGCAGGTCGTCGATCATCTGGAAGGCCATCCCGACCGCGTTGCCCAGATGCTGCATCTGATCGATGGTGCGCCGGGGCGCGCCGGCGAGATCGGCCGCGACCTTGCCGCCGGCCGCGAACAGCGATGCGGTCTTGCGCGCGATCACGGCCAGGTAATCCTTGAGGCTGGCGGCCGCGTTGTGGCGCAGCCGCCCTTCCATCACTTCGCCTTCGGTGAGCTGGATACAGGCCTGCGCCGCCGTGCGCACGAGATTTTCCTCGAAGCGGCCGCACAGCTCGAAGGCGCGGCAGAAAAGATAGTCGCCCGCGACTAGCGTCGCGGCCGGGCCGAAACGCGCGAGCGCCGAAGGCTTGCCGCGGCGCAGCATGCCGCCGTCGATGATGTCGTCGTGGAGCAGCGTTGCGGAATGGATAAGCTCGATCGCAATTGCCGCGTCGACCGCGTCGGGCGCGGTGCGATCGTTGCCGCCGCAGGCGCGATGCACCAGCAGGACGAAGGCCGGACGCAGGCGCTTGCCCGCGCCATCGACCAGGTAATGGCAGATTTCCGCGATCAGCGATTCGTTGGAATCGAGCAACGCGCCGAGTTTCTCCTCGACGGCGAGCAAATCGGACTCCACGGCGCGCGCCGGGCTCACGGCGGCGGCGGACGGCGCGATCGAGGCGGCGGCGCCGCCCAGCTTGTCTCGGTTCACGACGCTTGCGCTCCCGGGGTCATCGGAACAGGTCGGCCTCGGCGGGGCGGATGAGCACCCGCGCGCTGCCTTCATAGGGCTCATAAGCGTAGCCGCGCACGAGCACGGCCGGAATCGCGCCCGCCTTGGGCATCAGCAGTCCCGCGCCCGCGGCGATCTCGTCCGCGATCGCGATCACCGTGTGATGCAGCTCGCGTCCGCTCAGGTCGTTGGTGCCGCGCAAGTCCAGCATCGGGTTCATCCCCGCGATACCCAGGCACACTTCGGTCAGGCCATCGCGCCAGGGCCGCCCGAAGGTATCGGTCACCAGCACCGCGATCTCGATACCGGTGAGCTTGCGAATCTCTTCGCGGATACGCGCGGCGGAGCGGTCGGCATCCTCGGGCAGCAGGATCGCGCGTCCGTCGGCCATGCTGTTGGACTCGTCGATACCCGCGTTGGCGCACACCCATCCGGGGCCGGTCTCGACGATCATCACGCCGCGATCCATGCGCACGATACGGCTGGTCTGACGCAGCACGAGTTCGACCGCGCGCGGGTCCTTGTCCCATCGCGCCGCATACGCCATCGCGAGCGCGGACGGTTCGACCTCGGCCAGTTCGCAGGTGCGGCCCTCGGCCTTCGAAATGATTTTCTGGCACACGACGAGGATGTCACCGCGCGCAGGCTTTAGATCGCTCGCGGCCATTGCGGAACAGATGAGCGCGCCCAGATTATCGCCGCGGGCGACCATCGGGATGCCCTCGATCGCGGTAAAGGTCAAAGATCGCATTCGCCGTCCAAGCCTACTATACCGTGAGCGCGCGCAGAACCACGTCCGCGAGACGCGCCGAGCGCGTTTCGTCGATCATGATCGTATCGGTGACGACCGCTCGCATGCCGAGTTTTTCGACCGCCGGGGCGAGGCGGCGGTCGGCGTTATCGAGCACGAAAATGGCGCAGATATCGCGATAGAGGCGGGCGACGCCGAGCGCGGATGGATGATGCCCGAGCGCGCGCAGCATCTTCGCCGCCGGTCCCTTGATCGCCTTGCCGCCGACGACCGGGCTTATCGCGGCGACGCGCGGACGCCGCCGGCGTATCGCCTCGCGCATCCCGCCCAACGCCAGGATCGGTCCGATCGAAACGAATGGATTCGAGGGCGCGATGATGGTCGCGGCCGAGTTGCGGATCGCGCCGAGCGCGTCGCGATGCGGCCGCGCGCGCGCCGCGCCGCGCAACTCGATCCGCTCGACCGTGCCGCGAAAGCGCCGGCGCACGAAATATTCCTGGAACGGCATCGCCGCGCGCCCGCGCACCTTGACGAAGGTGCGCACGCGATCGTCGCTCATCGGCAGCACCTGCGCGCGCACGCCGAAGGCGCGCGCGATCGCGCCGGTCACGCGGCCGAGCGGTTCGCCGGCGCGCAGGCGCTCGGTGCGGAACAGGTGCGTGGCGAGATCGCGATCGCCAAGGTTGAACCACGGCGCGCCGTAAAAGCGCCCGAGCGCGCCCAGCGTGTTGAAGGTCTCGCCCTCGAGGCCCCACCCGCTGGCGCGGTTGGATGCGCCGGCGAGCGTATAGACGATGGTGTCGAGATCGGGCGAGACGTGCAGTCCGAAGAACTCCTCGTCGTCGCCGGTGTTGACGATTACGCGGACGCGCGGCTGGCCGACCGCGCGCACCAGGCCGCGCAGAAACTTAGCCGCACCCACTCCCCCCGCAAGCATGGTTATCGGCTGCTGAGGCGGGTGTGAGGGAGGGGCTGATCGGCCGCGCGCCATTGGGTGCCTTTTTTCCGTAGAGCTTCTTGTAGAGCGTGCTGCGCTCGACCGCAACCCGGCCCATCGCGCGCGCCTGGTCTTCGATTACATCCACGGCGACGAACTCGCCCGAGTCGCCGCCGGCCTGGGCCGTGATACTTTCCTCCATCAGGGTGCCCGAAAAATCGTTGCATCCGGTCTTCAGCGTGAGCGCCGCAAGGTCGACGCCGAGCTTGACCCACGAGGTTTGCAGGTTGTCGATCTGTCCGCGCAGGAACAGGCGCGAGGTCGCGTACATCTGGAAATCGAGCTTGCCCTTGGGCGGCGGCTCGGCGACCAGGCCCTTGCGATAGAGCACCGTGTTCTCATGGATGAAGCGCAGCGGCACGAACTCGGTGAAGCCGTGCGTCTGCTTCTGGATGTCGCGGATGAGGCTGAGGTGGTTGACAACCTGGCGCGGGCTCTCGATGTGACCGTACATCACGGTCGAGGTCGTGGGCACGCCGAGCGCGTGCGCGGTGGTGATGATATCGACCCAGGTGGCGACGTCGACTTTCTTGTGGCTCAGGACCTCGCGCACGCTGTCGTCGAGGATCTCGGCCGCGGTGCCGGGAATCGAACCCAGACCGGCCTCGCGCAGCATCGAAATATACTCCGGGTACTCCATGCGCACGCGGCGCGCGCCGAACATGATTTCCATCGGCGAGAACGCGTGGACATGGATGTCAGGATAGGCGGCTTTGATCGTGCGCAGCAGGTCGCGATACTTGAAATCCGGCATCTCCGGGTTGATCCCGCCCTGCATGCAGACCTCGGTCGCGCCGCGCGCCACCGCATCGCCGACCTTGCCGAGGATGGTCGCGTCGGAATGATCGTAAGCGTCGGACTCCCAGCGCTGGCGCTTGAAGCCGCAGAACTGGCATCCGACGAAGCAGATGTTGGTGAAGTTGATGTTGCGATTGACGACGTAGGTGACTTCGTCGCCGACGTCCTCGGCCCGCGCGAGGTCGGCGCACTTGATCGCCGCGCGCAGGTCGTCGCCCTCGGCCGTATAGAGCAGGAGCGCGTCGTCGTCGGTCAGTTCGCGGCGCTCGCGGCTCCGCTCCAGGGCCGCGCGCACGGCGGGGCTCGTCTTATCCATCAGGGCGCCGAGCGGCGCCGCTTCGATCTCATCGACATACTCGCGCAGGGCTTGCAGGTTCACGAGGCACCTCCGCCGATCTCGGCGCCGTGGCGCCTAAGCGCCGGACGCAGCGCGGGATCGACCCAATAATCATTGACATATTCCGGGTAGATTGCGAGTCTTTCGCGCAGCTCGAAACCCGCGCGCGCGCAGCGCTCCGCGAGCCGTTCGATATGCGGCCACGGCGCTTCGGGGTTGACGTAATCCTTGCTGAGCGGCGAGATACCGCCCCAGTCGTTGATGCCGGCGCCGAGGAACAGCTCGATCTCGCTCGGCGACAGGTTCGGCGGCGCCTGCACGTTCATCCGCGGCCCCAGCAGCAGCCGGGCCGTGGCGATCGCCCGCGCCATCTCCGTGGAATCCGGCTCGGGCGCGTCAGCCATCGCGATTTCCGGCTTGGCGCGGAAATTCTGCACGATCACTTCCTGGATATGGCCGCAGCGCTCGTGCACGTCGCGAATCGCGAGCAGGCTCTGCGCGCGTTCCGCCGGCGTCTCGCCGATGCCGAGCAGAATGCCGGTGGTGAAGGGCACGCGCGCCTGGCCCGCCTCGGCCAGCATGCGCATCCTGACCGCCGGATCCTTGTCCGGCGCCCATTGATGCACCTGGCCGCGGCCGCGCAGGCGCGGCGAGACGCTCTCGAGCATCAGGCCCATGCTGACGTTGAGCGGGCGGAGCATCCGCATTTCGTCGAGCGTCATGATCCCGGCGTTGGTATGCGGCAGCAGTCCTTCGCCGAGCGCGACTTCGCAGGCGCGCGCGACGTACTCGATCGTGCTTCGCGCGCCCAGGCGCTCGAGCGTCTCACGATACTCGCGAAAGGCGACTTCGGGCTTGTCGCCGAGGCACATCAGCGCCTCGCGGCATCCCAGCGCCCGCCCGCGCCGGGACCATTGCGCGATCTCGACCGGGCTCATGGTCCACGCCCCGGGCTCGCCGGGATCCTTGCGGAACGTGCAGTAGGTGCAGCGGTCGCGGCAGAGATTGGTGACCGGCAGGAAGACCTTGCGCGAGTACGTGACGACGCGTCCCTTGCCCCGATCGCGCAACTCGCCGGCCGCCGCGAGAACCTGCGCCAGGTCGGCCTCCGCGCATTCGATAAGCGCGATCGCGTCGCTTGCCTCGAGGCGTTCGCCGCCGAGCGCGCGGTCGAGGATTTGTCGGATGTGCGGGGACGCGGAGCGCCCCACAACCGATGAGGGCTGCGCGGTCGTCATAGATCGCCGTTTATAGGCTATTTGTCCAAGGCCCGCAAACCGGCGCCGGTTCCGCCGCGCACGCGAAAAGTGGTCGAATCGATCACGCGGCCTGAGCCATCCGCGAGCGCGAGCGTATGCATGCCCGGCGACGGCGTCCAGAGCTTCACGCCCGCCACGGGACCGAGCGTGCGACGATCGAGAATCCAATGCGCGCCGGCGGCGCCGGCGCTCGCGAGGAATGCGACGCGCTGCCGATCGGCTGGAATATCCGGATCGAGGGCGACCACGGTGTCCGGCGCCGGCGAGAGGATACGTGCCGTGTCGTCCAGTCCCGCGGCGCGCCGATTGGGCTCGGTTCCGTCGATGAACAGTTCCATGCGCGGCGGTTCGACCGCCCGCGGAAAACTCACGACTTCGGCTGATACGCCTGCGGGCCTTGGGATCGCGCCGCCGCCGAAGCGGGCATCGAGGTAATTCATCAGGTCGAGCCAGACCGGCGCGGCGCCGGTGATTCCGCTCACCTCATGCATCGCGGCACCCGAGAAATTCCCGACCCACACGCCGACCGTAAAGCGGGTGGTGTAGCCGACGCACCAGTTGTCGCGCATGTCCTTGCTGGTGCCGGTTTTGACCGCGCTCCAGTAGCGCGTGGCCAGCGCGTTCTCGAGGCCGAAAGTCGTGGCGCGGCTTGCGCGATCCGCGAGGATGTCGGAGACGAGGAATGCGCCCGCGGGGGAATAGATTTGCCGCGCGGCGGCCGGCGCATCGCCCGGCGCAAGACGCATCCCCGAGTAGCGCCCGCCGTTCGCCAGCGTGCGATACGCATTGACCAGGTCCCACAAGCGCACGTCGGCATCGCCCAGCGCGAGCGCGGCGCCATAGTAATCGCCCTGCTCGACGATCCCGGTGAAGCCGAGCGCGCGCAGGTGATCGGTGAATGCGTCCACGCCCACCATCTCGACCGTCCTCACCGCCGGCACGTTGAGCGAGGAGGCGAGCGCGACCCGCGCCGACACCAGGCCGCGAAACTCGCGGTCGTAATCGAGCGGCCGGTAAGTTCCGCGCTGCTCGGGCAATTCGAGCGGCGTGTCGGCGAGCAGCGAGGCGGGAGTCAGCAGGCGGCGGTCAAGTGCGAGCGCATACAGGAACGGCTTCAGCGCCGAGCCCGGCTGGCGCGGCGCGCGCACGCCGTCAACGTAGGGCGCACTCGAGAGCGCGCCGGTGCTGCCGACGTAGGCCCACACGTCGCCCGTGGCATTCTCGACCACCAGGACGGCGCCGTCGTTGACGTTGCGATCGCGCACTTCGATCACGTGGCGGCGCAGCGTATCCAGCGCGAACGCCTGCAGGTCGCGGTCGAGCGTGGACTGTGCGGTGAGGCGGCCCTCGCGCAGCAACCGATCCGCCACGCGCGGCGCCAGCGCGAGATGCGCGAAGTCGCCGGCGCGGGCGGCAACCGCGCGATCGATTGCATTCGACAGAAGCGCGCTGGAGATCTGCGCGCCCTCAGTCTGCGCGACGATGTCCGCTTGCGCCGCCTGATGCGCGATCGCGGACCGCAGCGCCTCGGCCCGGCGCGCGAGCGCCGCGCGCTGCGCATTGGGCGCCCTGATCAACGCGGCCAGCACGATCGCTTCCGCGTCGTCGATTCCGGCGGGCGATTTTCCGAACATCACGCGCGCCGCCGCGCCGACACCCTCGATCTCGCCGCGATAGGTCACCAGGTTGAGGTAGGCCTCGAGTATCTGCGCCTTGCTCCATCGCCGCTCGAGCGCGAGCGCCGCGAGCGCCTGGCGGAGCTTCTCCGCGACGGTGCGCCTGCGCATGCCCGTGCGCGCCAGTCGCGGATCGATCATCGCGGCAAGCTGCATCGTGATCGTGCTCGCGCCGCGCGGGCGCCGGCCCAAAAGCCGCCCGGCGACCGCCGCCATGAGCGCGGTGAAATCGACGCCGCGATGCCGCCCGAAGCGGCGATCCTCTGAGGCGATAACGGCCTGCCGAAGTGCCGGCGAGATCGCATCGAGCGCAGTCCATGCCAGGCGCCGCCCGTGCGCATCGACCCGAAGCTCATCGAGCGGGACGCCGTTGCGATCGAGCAGTTGCGCATCCGACGGACGCCAGCGTGCGCGCACCGTGGCAAAATCCGGCGCGGCCGGCCAAAGATGCGCGATCGTCGCCAGGACCGCCGCGACGCAGAGCGCGACGAGAACGAGCGCGGCGCCTGGAGTCCGCAATTTCATTCAGGGCGCGACCTCGAACGGCTCGTTGGGTATCTCGCCGAGCATCTCGGGCTCGTACAGCGCCTCGACGCGCGTCGTCGGAAGCTGGAACGTCCCGGCCTGGTTCAGGCGAATCGTGTACTCGACTTCGAACGTGCCTTTGGGAACGAACTGATAGTACGCGCGATAGGCGTTGAACGGCCGTTCGACGAAATCGGGCCAGTAGTAGTTGCTGCTTGGAGGGCCGAAATTTTCGCCCGCCGTTGCAATCGCCGAATCGCGCTTGAGGCCGGTACCGAGATGAGAGGCGCCGGCGGGCAGCGGGTCGTCGATCACCATCCAGGTCATATCGGTCTGCGCTTCGATCTTGAGATGGACGCGGACCATATCGCCGCGGCGCCATCCGCCCCCGTGATTGGAAGCGACCGGGCTCAGCGTGCGCGTGATCCGGTAGCCGCTGGAAAAGGGCGACTTGAGCGGAATCGCGGCGCGGGTGCGGATCTCAACCCATGGATTTCCGCCGCCGCGATGATCGACATGCAGATCGGATTGCGCGGGCGGCCACGGCAGATTCAGCGTGCCGCCGTTCGGGGTGTGCGACCAGTCGAATTTCTCCGCCGCCGCGGCGAGCGATGCGCTGGTCGTGCCGGTCACCGGCACCGATTCGAACGCATGCGCGAACTTCTGCACCGCCAGCGTGCCCCACGCGTTGGCGACCGTGGTGCTCCAGGCGCCGTGCGATTGCAGGCGCATCGAACCCTGCATCACGCGCGGCGTCTCGTCGTGCCATAGCCCGTTGTTCACCAGCACGAGGTCGAGCCGCAGCATGTCGCTGTCGAGGTCGGTCATCAGGCACCAGCAATGGCCGCCCGAGAGATGCGCGGCCGTGCCCTGCCAGTTGAGCCGCGAACGCACGATCTGTTCGGCTTCCTCGAGGCGTTGCGCGCGATTGGGGATGTCGTGCAGGCGCAGCAGGATGCTCCACCATTCGACTACCGTCGCGTCGGGCCACAGGTTGGGTTCGATTATGATGCTCGCGAGCATCGCGGCGTTGGCATGGCCGGCGCTCGCCAGCGCATCGATCGCGGCGATCTTTCTAAGTGGTAAATCGGCGCCGAGCGTGCCGTAACGAATCACGGTCCCGGCGACAAATCCGCTCAGCCCGCGCACCATCGCGGCTTCGCTTTGCGGCGGGATGCGCAGGCTCGCCTCGTGCGCGATCGCGAGGACATAGGATGTGAGGATGTCGCTGCCCTCGCGCATCTCGGGGAAATATTTGAGCAGGCCGTCGCTGTCGAGATATTGCGGAAGCTCGCCGGCGACTGCGTTCCACAGCCCCGGATCGCCGAGCGCCACCGCGCGCGACACGCGCTGTTCAAGACAGGTGTACGGGTAGGCGCGGATCCATTCGCGCACACCGTCAAGACCGGCGCTGAGCGAGCGGTTGAGCGCGACCTGCACGTCGCCGCGGCCGGCGATCGCGTCGGCCGGGAGCGCCACCGGTTCGGCGATCGGCTTCTCCCATCTCAGCAGTGTCGCCTGGTAGGTCCGCACCGGCACCACCGGCAGTACGCGCTGCGTGATCATCAGGTGGTCTGACGGGCCGCCGGCGATCGATACCGCATCGACGTGATAGCGCAATTCGCTCGGACCGTTCGGCACGTTCACCTTCCAGTCGATCGATTTGCCCTCGCCGGGTGCGAGTTTGACCATCTGCGCCGCCGGCTGATTGGTTATTCCATCGATCTTCGCCTTGACGGTCGCCGTGAGGGGCTGCTCGGAGGCGTTGCGCACGGTGAACTCGGCGTCGAACGAGTCGCCGGTGCGGATGATCGGCGAGACCCCCGGCAGGATCATCAAATCCTGCGTCGAGCGGATCAGGGCGTCGCCGGTGCCGAACCGGCCGACGCCGCCGCTTGCGATCGCGACGATACGAAAGCTGGTCAGCGAATCGTTGAGCGGCACATCCACCGACGCGTTGCCGGCGGCGTCGAGCGGCACCGTCGCTTTCCACAGCAGCAGCGTGTCGAATAACTCGCGCGTGATGCGCATTCCGCCGCCGCCGCCCGCCGGCAGCGCCTTCAATCCGAAATGGCGCTTGCCGACCACCTGCATTTGCGCAGTCGCAGTATCGACCTGATACGGCCGCCGGCCCATCATCGCGTCGAGCAGCTTCCAGCTCTGGTTGTCGGCAAGTTCGAGCAGGCCTTGATCGACGGCGGCGACCGCGATCTCGCTGCCGGCCGGCGGCGGCGCGCCGGCTGCGGTCCGCACCGCGATTTTGACGTGCGCCTTTTCGCGGACACGATAGACGCTATGCTCGGGCGTCACCGTCACGTTGAGCCGATTCTCGCGCCATCCGACCCGAATCTCCGCGATTCCCAGCCGGAACGCGGGCTTGGCCAGATCGAGCATGCCGGTCGCCGCCGGCGAGCCGACGCGCCCGCGCACCGCGAGCACCGAGACGAAGACGTTCGGCGCGTAGTCGCGCACCGGAAGCGTGATCACCGGATTTTGTCCCGCGAGATGGAGCACCGAGGCCGCGACGATTCCTTCGCGCTCGACCGTGACCAACGCGGTGGCTTCGGCAAACGGCATCCGCACCTGGAACCGCGCGCGATCGCCGGGCTGGTACTGAGGATGCTCGGGCAGCACGTCCATCCGGTCTTCATCGTGACCCTCGAACCACAGGCGCTCCGCGCCGGGGATAAAGACCTCGGTGTTTGCCATGCTCGCGTTGCCGCTGTCGTCGTGCACCGTCGCCTCGGCAATCACCGAGCCGGTCAGCGCCGTTTTCGCATCACAGAGCATCAGCCCCTGCCGATTGGTGATGCCCGAGCACAATCCTCCCGCGCGCCGCGTCTCGACCGTGTTGTCGTAGGCGTAAAACCCGCCGACCAGGCGCTTGCGGTATGAGAACGTCTTGCGCGTGAAAGCGTCGACGCTCACCGGTACGTTGGCGACCGGCTTGCCGCCCGCGCCGACCACCGCGACGCGCAGGCGCACATGGCCAGGCGACGAGACCCAGTCGTCGGCGCGGATTCCCACGAGCCATTTCGCGGGCCAGATCGTGACCGAGTTCGAGACCGTCTGGGTCTCGCCGTTGGGATCGCGATATTCCATCTCGGCGTTGACCCCGACGGGCGTCGAGGCGCGTGCGATATCGGTGATCGCGGTGCGTGCGCCTCCCGCGGCGTCGAGCGTCAGATCTTTGCGCTGATGGACGCCGGGCGGAGTATAGGTAACCATGCCCGCGTACCATTGCTCGCTGGTCAGCGTCTCCTGCTTGACCTCGCCGTTGGCGAAAGTGAAGTCCTCGAAATCGGGAAATGAAACGTACGCGTTGGGCTGGATCTGGCTGCGCAGGATGATCGGCAGGCCGCTCGCCGCGCCGCCCGAAAGATATTCGGCGCTCAGATCGACCGCGACGCGGGTCGCGCCGGGCGCGACCTGCGCCGGCATCCGAATCGCCGCCTTCATCAGCGGGATGCGGTATTCCTCGACACGGAAGTCGCCGCTCTGAATCTCGTTGGGATAGGTTTGCGGGCTGACGTTGAGCGGCATCGCGATCGAGTAGCGGCCGAGGCGCGCGCTCCTGGGAATCGTCCATTGGGTTTCGGCGGTCCCCGCGGCGCTCCACTTGAGCGGAAAATCGTAATGCTGATCGCCGTCGGCTGAACGGATAATCACCTTGGTCGGCATTGCGCCCGGCGCGACCATGGCAAATCCGCCGACCGTCCTGGTGCGCAGAAAGTGCTTCATGTGCACGGTCTCGCCCGCCCGGAACAGCGGACGGTCGAGCACGGTGTGCGCGGCGAGGTCGGTCGGGTTCCATTCCTGCGGCAGATGGAAGCGCCACGACTCGATCCCGTAGCGCCAGCTCGAGTGCACGAAGCTGAAATCGTCGCCGCGCCGCGCCGTGACCAGCAGGCCCGTGCTGAGTTCGCGCAACGCCTCGGTCTGCGTGGTGTAGAAGTCGTATTGGGTGGGCTTGATGTCCGCGCATTTCGGCGGCTTGGCGATCGCGTCGATCTTCGGTACCAGCGCGATCCCCTGGCGGTCGGTAATCCCGGACCACAGCCGATTACCGTTGCAGTCGTGAATGGCGACCGATGCGCCGCCGACCGGGCGCGCGTCCTCGAGCGCGGTCACCCAGATGAGCGAATTGGCCGCGCCCTGTTTGAAATGGACCGAAAGATTGGTGACCAGCGCCGCGGTGGGAACGTACATCGGCGTATCCCGGCCCAGCAGCACCTTGCCCAGGTGCTCGCTCCTGAGCTCGACGATATAGAGTCCCGGCTTGCCAAGCGGGATACCCATCACCTCGAACGCCTTCGCTCCGTTGGGCTTGGGCATCGCGAAGGATTTCGGTGTGCCGTCCGTGTCCGCAGCGGCGAAGACCGAGTGCGCGCGTTGGGTGCTGGCGACTCGCTCGAGCCATTTGAGCACCGTCGGTGCGGCGGGGACCGAAAGACCGAAGACGCGTGCGTCGATCCGGCCAATGAAGTCGCTTAACTCGGAGCCGGTCGGCGCCGGCATCCCGGCGGGCCTGAGCGTCATCCCGCGAATCATGGCCTCGAGATTGCGCACGGTGACGGGCAGCACCGGGTCGGCGGACTCGATAATTCCGAAGCGTGCGGCGAACTTCGCCAGCGGCGGAAATTCGTCGGTTCTGACCGCGAGCGGAAAACGCGAGGCGTTGGTCAGCGGGCGTCCGGTATCGTCGGCGAGCCCGGCCGGAATCTCGATTCTGTAAGCGGCCGTTTCGGCGAACGGTCCGGGGAAGGTCAGAACGCGGACATCCGAGAGATCGGCGCCCTCGGGCAGTTGCGGCGCATGCCGCTCGCCATGCGGGCCGATAAGCACGATCTGTTTGAGCGCCTTAGCGGAAATAGCCGCCGAAAACGAAAGCGACATCGGCGTGACCGGGATGCACGCGGATTGCGCGTTTTCGCGCTCGCATCGGAATTGCGCCTCGAACGGCGGGCGGACCCTGAAGTTGATTACCTGGTTCTGCGAGGTCGCAATTCCTGAGCGGGTGGAGATTCCTTTGCCCCAGATGAGCTTCACATAGGCGCTGTCGGGGAACGCCTGGCGCGCTTTCAGGATCAGCGCCGGGCGATGAGCGATGGAATCGTCGAAGCGCTTGAGCAACGTGTCGCGCTCCGCCCCGCTCACGATATCGACGCCGACGCGCTGCGGCATCCCCTGCACCGCGAACTCGGCATGGTCGAGCACCGTCTGCTCGACCGCCTCGGCATCGAGGATGAGCACGAAATACTGATGCTCGTCGATTCCCGAGTCGCCCATCCACGGGCGGGTCTCCAGGATCGCCGGTCCGCCGGTATCGAATACGAATGGCGGATGGCTTGCGACCGGCGTGCCGTTAAGCGCCTTGAGGCCGGGACCGAGCGTGAAGGTGCATCGCACGCCCGCGGGCAGGTCGCGGTCGAAATCGAATGCCCATTGCCGGTCGTCGATCCATCTCGCCTGTCCGTGCTCGGGACAATCGACCTGAAAGGGCGATATTTTGACGCGCGGATCGCCGAGCGGCACCATCGGCTGCGAGAAGCGCGCCACCACCTGGCGCACGTTCTTGACCGTGCCATGGGGTGAGAATGTGACCGTTGCCGGCGGCGCTTGGGCGTACCCGGCGGCGGGCGCCAGTCCCACGAAAAGCAAAAGAATCAAACTGACGTGAACGGTCGAGCAGAACGTCCGAAGACTTTGCGGCCGGCGGCCCCGGGCCGTTACTGGAATTTGGTTGATCGCAGTCCCCCTCCCAACCTCGGCGCACAAGGCGAGCGATGAGGCCGAGCCGCGCGTTGGCGAGATGATACAATTGAGGCTTCATCCGAACAATTGCCGTGCTCGGGATGTCGCAGACGCGACAAAACGCGCGGATACTTCAAGAGGCACTTTTGTTTGGCGCGCCCGGCTGCGATACTGTTTTGCTTGAGGCTCGGGCGACGGAACGCAAGGGCCAGGTGCAAGGGTCGAGGGTCGAGGTGAACGATGGCTGAGGTCCAGGGCGCGAGCGCACCGGCAACCAATGGCGCTACGCGCGTCGAATTCGAACTGCAGCTCTACTATTGGATGAAGCTGATTCGCGGCTTTGAGGACCGCGTCTCCCGGCTTCATCGGCAGAACAAGATTCTTGGCGGCGTGTACTCGGGCGCGGGTCAGGAGGCGATCGTGACCGGCATTTGCGCGCCGCTCCAGGAGGGCGATCTGGTTGCGCCGCTCCATCGCGACCTCGGCGTTTTCCTGATGCGCGGAGTCGACCCGGGACGCCTGATGGCGCAACTGATGGGCAAGGAGACCGGGCTTTCGCGTGGCAAAGATTCGTTTCTTCACGGCGGCGATCTCGAGCACGCGGTGTTCGGATCGACCTCGATGCTGGGTTCGTCGCTGCCGGTCGCGGTCGGCGCAGCCTTAAAGTATCGCATTAAGAAAGAAAATCACGTGGCGGTCGCGTTTTTCGGTGAAGGCGCAGCCTCGCGCGGCGACGTGCACGAGGCGATGAACTTTGCCGGTGTGCATAAGCTGCCGGTGGTCTTCGTATGCGAAAACAATCGCTACGCCTACTCGACCCCGCTCGAGAAGCAGATGGCGGTCGAGGACGTTGCCTCGCGCGCTTCTGCGTATGGCTTCAAGGGCCACGTGGTCTCGGGCAACGATCTGCTGGCCGTCGTGGAATTGAGTGAGCGGGTGATGAACCGCACGCGGGAGGGCGGCGGGCCCGCGCTGATCGAATGCAAGACCTACCGTTATCGCGGTCACAGCGAGCACGATCCGGCGCTCTATCGCGACAAGGACGAGCTGTTGGAATGGGAGAGCCGCGATCCCATCCCGCGCTACGAGTTCTTCCTCGAGAAGAAGGGCCACGACCTCAAGCGGATTCGCGAAGAAGTTGACGAACGGGTGCGCGCGGTGGTGCAGCGGGCGGTCGATTTCGCCGAGCAAAGCCCGATGCCGAAACCTGAAGAAGCACTTGAAGACCTCTACGCCCCTTCCGGACCGTCGTCGGCATCCGCTGTGCCCGCCGCAACCTCGACCAACTCCGGCGGCGGCGGCAACCATCGCGCGTCCTGACGGGCGCCTTCCGAATTCCTCAAACTCGGGCCAACCTCTGAACCATGCGCGGGAGCACGATGGAAGCCACGTATCTGAAAGCAATCAACCAGGCGCTGCACGAGGAGATGCGGCGCGACGAGAATGTCTTCGTCATGGGCGAGGACGTCGGCGAACTCGGCGGCGCGTTCAAGGTGACCGAAGGGCTGCTCGACGCCTTCGGCGAAGCCCGCGTGATCGACACGCCGATCTCGGAAGCGTTGATCGTCGGCGCCGGCATCGGCGCGGCGATGCTCGGGATGCGGCCGGTGCTGGAAATGCAGTTCGGCGACTTCATCTCGTGCGCCTTCGACCAAATCGTCAATACCGCGGCCACGCTGCGCTATCGGCACGGCGGTCGGGCCGCGTGTCCGCTGGTGCTGCGCGCGCCCTCGGGCGCCGGCGTGCACGGCGCGCTCTTCCATTCGCAGAATCCCGAAGCCTGGTTCACGCGGGTGCCGGGACTCAAGGTGGTCGCGCCGGCGACGCCCTACGATGCCAAGGGTCTGCTCAAGAGCGCGGTGCGCGACGACAACCCGGTGATCTACTTCGAGCACAAGCGCCTGTACCGCAGCCTCAAGGAAGACCTGCCCGAGGGCGATTTCACCGTGCCCATCGGGCCGGCCGAGCTTCGGCTCGATGGGCGCGATCTTTCGATCATCACTTACGGCGGCACGATGCATCAGGCGCTCGATGCCGCGCGAATCGTCGAGAAGGAGGACGGCCTCAAGATCGAGGTGCTCGACCTGCGCACGCTCCTGCCGCTCGACCGCGAAGCCATCCTGGCCACCGCGCGCAAAACCGGCAAGGTGCTGATCGCACACGAGGACAGGCTCACCGGCGGCATCGGCGGCGAGGTCGCGGCGATCATCGCCGAGCACGCCTTCGACTATCTCGACGGTCCGATCAAACGGGTCGGCGCGCTCGATACGCATCTCGCGTTCAGTCCGCCATTGGAAGAAGCGATTCTTCCCAACACCAACAAGATCGTCGAAGCGATCCGCGAACTCGCGGCTTATTAGGAACGGACGGAAGGTCGATGGAAGTGACGATGCCGCAGATGGGCGAGAGCGTGGTCGAGGGCACGGTCACGCGGTGGCTGGTCAAGGAGGGCGACCGCGTACAGGAAGATCAGCCGCTGTGTGAAATTTCCACGGACAAGGTGGACACCGAAATTCCGTCGCCGGGAGCGGGCGTAATCGCGAAACTGATCGCCGCCGAGGGGCAGACGCTGCCCGTCGGTGCGCCGCTCGCGTTGCTGGACGAGGCGGGCGCGGGGGCTGGGGCGGCGCCGTCCACAACCGCATCGGCTGGGCGGGGGGCGCAGCCAAAGGCTGCGCCCCCCGCCCAGCCGGCCGCCGCGCCCGCCCGGTCCTCCGCCGCCGGTGCGGCGGCTGCGGGCGCGCCGCCGCAGGCGGCGCGCCCGCAGCCACCGACGCTGCGCGCGGTGCGCGTCGAGCCGCGGCCGCAAGCGCCCGCGGCCCACGCGTGGGCGCCTTCCGCGCCGGATGCCGCGCCTGCGCAGCGCTCAGGCGCGGCGTCCGGCGCGCAGGGCGGCAGCGGCGCTCCTGCCGCCCGCGTCGGCGCGGGCAGCGCTGGGGCGGCGCATCGCCGCTACTCGCCGGTCGTGATGCGGATGGCCGAGGAGCACGGCATCGACCTCACGCGCGTGCCCGGCACCGGTATCGGCGGACGCGTGAGCAAGCGCGACGTGCTGGCGTATCTCGAGGCGTTGCAGGCGGGACAGGTGCAAGCGCCAGGCGCGGCTGCGGCGGTTGTCCGCGAGGCCGCGCAGGCGGCGGGTGCGGTCCCGGCGGCGCAGGCCGCACCGCAGGCGCCCGCTCGGCCGGGCGGCGCGCCGATTGGCGTGCCCGGCGGCTATCGTCCGCCCGTTTACGAGCCGCGCGAGGGCGACGTGGTCGAGCCCTTTTCGCGCCGCCGCAAGCTCATCGCCGAGCACATGGTCTATTCCAAGACGCACTCGCCGCACGTGGGTACGCTTGCCGAGGTCGATTTGACGCGCGTGATGCACCTGCGCAACCGGCATCGGGATAAGTTTGCGGCGCAGGAGGGCTTCGCTCTTACACTGCTGCCGTTCGCCGCCGCCGCGACCGTGCGTGCGCTGAAGGAATTCCCACGGATGAACGCGTCGGTGGTGGGCGATTCGCTCATCGTGCGTCACCAGGTGAATCTGGGTATTGCGATGGACACCGAGGAGGGATTGCTGGTCCCGGTGATCAAGGCGGCCGAAGGAATGTCGCTGGTCGGCCTCGCACGCGAGATCGAGCGGATGCGCCGCAAGATCGCGGAGAAGAAAATCACCGCTGACGATCTTGCGAACGGCAGCTTTACGCTGACCAATCCCGGTCGCGAGGGAAACCTGTTCGGATTCGCGATTATCAACCAGCCTCAGGTGGGCATTCTGCGCATGGGCGAGGTCAAGAAGCGCCCGGTCGTGGTCGAAGCGGATGGCGAGGATGCGCTTGCGATCCGCACCATGATGTACCTCGCTCTCTCGTACGACCATCGCGTGATCGACGGCGTGCTGGGTAATCGTTTTCTGTTCCGTGCCGCGCGAATTCTGGAAGAAGCCGACTTCGAATTGTAAGTATCGCGGCCCTCGCGCGGGTAACGGCTGCGCGCGGGTTCTATTTCGGTGATTCGATGAAAGCGATGGCCGTATATGCGCCCGCGCCGATCGAAACTGCGCCGTTGCACGCGATCGAATTGCCCGACCCGACGCCCGGGCCCGGCGAAATTCTCGTCCGCATCAAGACCTGCGGCGTCTGTCGCACCGATTTGCATGTGGCCGAAGGCGATCTGCCGCCGCGTCATCCGCGAATCGTTCCCGGCCACGAGATCGTCGGTGCGGTTGTGCGATGCGGCAGCGGATGCAGACGTTTTGTCGAGGGCGCGCGCGTCGGGGTCGCATGGCTGCGCGAAACCTGCGGTCAATGCGCGTTTTGCCGCCGCGGACGCGAGAACCTGTGTTCCAACGCGCGGTTCACCGGTTACGATCGCGACGGCGGCTACGCCGAGTTCGTCGTGGTGCGCGAGGATTTTGCCTATCCGATTCCGCACGGGATGGGTGACGAGGCGGCCGCGCCGCTCCTGTGTGCGGGCATTATCGGGTTTCGGGCGATCAGGCGCGCCGAAATCCGGCCGGGCTCGACCGTCGGCTTGTACGGCTTCGGCGGCTCCGCACACATTGCGCTCCAGGTGCTCAAACACTGGCGATGCCGCGTGTTCGTGATGAGCCGCGGCGGCCGTCATCAGGAACTCGCCGAGGCGCTGGGTGCGGATTGGGTCGGTTCGGCGGCGACGGCGCCGCCGAAAAAGCTCGATGCAGCGATTCTGTTCGCTCCGGCCGGCGAACTCGTGCTGTCCGCACTCGAAGCGCTCGAACGCGGCGGCATCCTGGCCGTCGCGGGAATTTATCTAAGCTCGATCCCGCCGCTCGATTACGAGCGTCACCTGTTCTACGAACGCGAGTTGCGCAGCGTCACCGCCAACACGCGCGCCGATGCCGAGGAATTTCTGAACCTGGCGGCGGAGATTCCCGTGCGTACGCATACGGTTCCGATGCGGCTTGAGGAGGCGAATCGGGCGCTTAAGATGCTTAAGCGTGACGAGCTGAAAGGCGCCGCCGTCCTGCACGTGGGTTGAGTGCGTGGCGCACTCGCCAGTTTTGATGCGTCAAAACACGTCGAGACGGTACTATTCATGTTCAATCGAGCAGCGTACAATCAAATTCGCCGGCTTTCGGCGAAGGGGGAAAATCTTGATGAAAGAACAGGACTCGATATTCAGGGCGGCTGTGGGATCGATCGCATTCGCCGCGATTGCGCTGGTGTTTGTACCGGCGGTCGGCGCCCAGGCGATGGGTGAGTACGGCGCAGTAGTCGGCAATTCCGCCGGCGCAGCCGCTGCCGCTCCGCATGCCGATCTCCCCGCGCTGCCGGGAACCTCGGCGCAAAGGGATTCTTCCGGCGCGAGCACGACCGAAATCAGGGAAGACGACTCCAACGCGCAGGATTCGCAGGCCGCCGACACGAGCGGTCGCGAGTCGGGCGATGAATGGACCGAGGTGAAGGGTTCGGGCGACGACCAGTAGTCGGACGCCGCGCTGTCTTCCCGTAAACTTCAAGCGACCTCCTTGAAAACCGCTCGCGGTTCCCGATGTCCGCGAGCGGTGTCACACGATCTTCAGGTGCTGCCCGGCGGGGCCCGATCGGAACACGCGGGCCAGCGCGCGCCCTAAGTGCGTGCACGTTGTCGCGGAGTAGGGTAGAAAAATTCCAAACCCCGATGAGCGAGCAGAAGCCCCACGCACGGCAGCATGCCCAGCCGGAGCCACCGGCCAATAACGGCGCCGCACAGCCGACCGAGCATCTAACCGCGACCGAGAGGTCGCTGATCGGGCGGCTGACCAGGGTCCTGCGCTTTGCGGACTTCATGGCGCTGCTGATGGTCGCGGCGACGGCATTCAGCGCCTACGCTACCTGGCGCACCGCGCAGGTGACCTCGCATATTTTCGCCCTCGAGGAGCGTCCTTTCCTGGGCGTCGAGACGGTGCGCTTCGAGGAGGGCGATACGCCCAATCCCCGTGCCGTGGTCGAATACCGCAATTTTGGCAAAATTCCGGCGAGCGGCGCGATCATCACGGTTGTCGCGCTGATCGATGGAAAGCGGCTGGCCGATTCACCCAACGAGATGACATCCGTCTCGGCGGGCGTGCTCTCGCCGGGCGTACCGCATTATTTTTATACCTATTTGCCGAGCGATACTTACAAGACGATCGTGTCGGGCAAGTCGAGTCTGATGCTTCATATACGGGCGGAATACAAAGGTCCTGGCGGCTCACCTTTTTGCTACGCGGAGAAGATGGCGTTCGACTATCGCTCCGGTGGTTTCCGACCGGTCGGCGGGTCCGATCGCTGCGGCAGAGTCGATATTTTCTGATCGATCAGGCGCGATCGCGCGCGCGGCGTCGCGCGGCCGCCCGGCGATTTGCGCGCCGGCGCGCTATCTGGCAATTCTCAATTCGGGTGATCCGTATGCGCTGTCCGATTTGCAAACGGCCGGTGGATGCGTCGCCGGCGAATCGGTTTCGTCCGTTCTGCTCCGAGCGCTGCCGGATGGTTGACCTGGGCACCTGGGCCGGCCAGGGCTATCGCGTGGCGGGCGCGCCGGTCGCGGACCGCGAGCATCCCGACGACCGCAAGAAGAAGCTGCTCCATTGAGCGACCAACGCGACGCTCTGCCGCCGCCGGCCGTACATCCAAGCGCGGTCGTCGGTCCGCGGGTGGAACTCGCGCCCGGGGTCGAGGTCGGTCCCTTCTGCCAGCTCGAAGGAGCGATCCGCATCGGCGCGCGCACGCGCCTGGTCGGCCACGTCACGATCCTGGGCGAGGTCGAGCTCGGCCCGGACAACGTGCTGCATCCCAATGTCGTAATCGGCGACGAGCCGCAGGACCTCGCCTATCGCGGCACACCGCGCCGCGTGCGCATCGGCGCGCGTAACGTGTTCCGCGAAGGCGTAACCGTCCATCGCGGAAGCGAGCGCGGCGATCTCACGATCCTGGGCGACGACAATTTCCTGATGCAGAACGCGCACGTCGCGCACGACTGCCGCGTCGGCAACGCGACCATCATCGCCGGCGGCGCGTTGCTCGCCGGATGGGTCGAGCTTGGCGACCGTGCGCTGGTCTCCGGCAACTGTGTCGTGCATCAGTACGTGCGCATCGGACGGTTGGCGATGATGCGCGGGATGAGCCGCACCAGCCGCGACATCCCGCCGTTCTGCATCGCCGACCTGACGCACACGCTGCGCGGGATAAACGTGGTCGGCCTCAAGCGCGCCGGTTTCGACATGCGCGCCATCATCGCGCTGCGCCGCGCCTTCAAGGCGCTGTTCGGGGAGCGGCGCAATCTCGCCGTCGCGGTCGAAGAACTGGCGGCGGCAGGCCCGCTGACGCCGGAAGCGGCCGAGATGGTCGAGTTTATCCGCGCGTCGCGCCGCGGGGTGGCCTTCGGCATGCGCGCGGCAGAGGGCGAACCGGAGGAAGAGTAGCTGCCGCGCGTTTCAGATGAGCACGGTCGCGATGACGCCGATGTGATCCGAGGGCCACAGCCACGAGCCGTCGGGTTCGCGATGCGGGCGATCCGCGAACAGTCCGACTTCACTTACCGCGGGTGCTTTCCCGTTCGGCGGCCGCAGCATCAGGTAATCGATGCGCTGGTTGTGCGTGGCGCGCTCGGCGTCGAGCGCGATGTCGTTGCGGTCGTTGGTATAGCCGGGGCCCCGGCCGAAAGCCGCGTGCAGATCGATGAAGCCGGCGCGCGTTAAACTGGCGATCGCTTCCGAGCCCGCGACGTCGTTGAAGTCGCCCGCGACCACCGCGGCGGCGTGCGGATGGCGCGTCTGCGCGGTCCATCGCGCGAGTTCCCGCGCCTGCAGCGCGCGGATGGGAATGCCGTCGACGGTTTCCGGACGATCGGTAAGGTGCGACACGTAGAAATCGAGCAGCGATCCGCCGGCCAGCCTGAACCGCCGGCGCATCGCGACCCGATCGTCAGGCAGGCGGTAGCGATGGCCGGCCACCTCGGCCGCCATCTCGACCTGCGCCCGATATTTGATTGATTCCGCCTCCGCCGCTGGCTCGAGTCGGCTGAGCAATGCGACGCCCTCGTCGAAGGAGAAATCGCCCTCACCGGCGCCGTCGGCTACGGCATAGTCGAGCCGATAGACCTCGCCGCCGCAAAGCCGGTTGACGGTGTCGCGGAGCCTGACGCCGACGTCGCCCAGGGTGGTCGAGCGCACCACCTCCTGGAGCGCGACCACGTGGGGGCGGCGCGCTGCGATGCCTTCGGCGATCAACTCGCAGCGGCGGTGCAACTGCCGGTACATCGGCAGATCGTGGAAGATGTTGAGCGTAACAATCGTGTATTCCGAGGCGCTCATCGTCCGTCCATTCACGTTAGACGCCGCCTTCTCCGAGCGGATTCAGCCGTGCCGGCGGCAGCCGTGCCGGCGGCTGGTTGACCCGCTTCGAGCCCGCAGTCCGCAGCGAAACATTCGCGCTCGGCGGGCTTGCCTGAGGCCGGCCGTCTCGGCCACAATTATGCGGCAAAACATCCGCCGTCAGCCTTTCTGCCTCCCTCCGCGCGCGCCGGTTGCCATTGCGGAATTGCCTCGATTTCACGATAGTCTGAACGGCGATTCGGCAGCACTGCGGACCAGCGAATAAGAGAATCCGATGCCCTCGAAGTTGCGTTTTGTGGTAGGGGCGGGCCTGATCGTGCTCGCCATCGGCTACCTGATCCTCACCGCCGTGCGGAACACCTCCGAGTATTACCTGACCGTGAGCGAGGTCAGTGCGCGTCACGCCCAGTTGGGCGGGCAGATGCTGCGTGTGGCGGGACGGGTGAAGGCCGGATCGATTAGCTGGGACCCGGCGACGCTCACGCTCGCTTTCGCCATCGTCGCGCCGCCCAATCCCGACGGCTCGCCGGTCAAAGCGGTCGCCGCGGCCGAGCCTGCCCAATTTCGCGTGGTCGAGCGCGGCGAACCGAAGCCCGACATGTTCGCCGCGGGCCGCGACGTGATCGTCGAGGGCCGCTTTGCCGCCGACGGCACGATCGAGGCGCGCCAGGTGCTGACCTCGTGCCCGTCCAAGTACGTGCCCAAGAAACCGAAGTGAACCAACGATGCCGCTCATTGGACAACTAGCGCTCGCGCTCGCCCTGCTGGTCGCGATCTATTCGATCGGCGCCAACCTGATCGGCCTGCGCCGCAATTCGCCCGAACTGCTGCTCAGCGCGCGCCACGCGCTGTGGGCGATGTGCGCGATGGTCACGGTGGCGGTTGCCGCGCTGTGGGCCGGCCTTTTGGCCAGCGATTTCTCGTTGGAATACGTCGCCTCGTACTCGAGCGTTACACTTCCGCTGCCGTATAAATTCGCGGCGCTGTGGGGCGGCCAGCAGGGTTCGCTCCTGTTCTGGACCTGGCTGCTCTCGATTTTCACCTCGATCGCGATCTGGCAGAACCGTCGGCGCAATCCGGAAATCACGCCGTGGGCGCTGATCGTGCTCGCCGCGGTCGCGGTGTTTTTCCTCGGCATGCTCAATTTCGTCACGCGCCCGTTCGATCTGCTCGCGACGGTGCCGCCTGACGGGTCCGATCTCAATCCGCTGCTGCAGAACTACTGGATGGCGATTCATCCGCCGTCGCTCTACACCGGCTATGTGAGCGCCGCGGTGCCGTTCGCTTTCGCCTGCGGCGCGCTGATCACGCGCCGGCTCGACGATGCATGGATTCGCACCACGCGGCGCTGGGCGATTTTTTCCTGGTTTTTTCTCACCCTGGGCAACCTGTTCGGCGCACGCTGGGCGTACGAGGTCCTGGGATGGGGCGGCTACTGGGCCTGGGACCCGGTGGAAAACGCCGCCTTCATGCCGTGGCTGGTGATGACCGCCTACCTGCACTCGGTGATGATCCAGGAGCGCAAGGACATGCTGAAGGTGTGGAACCTTGCGCTGGTCGGGATGGCCTTCATGCTGACGCTGTTCGGCACGTTCCTCACCCGCAGCGGCGTGATCTCCTCGGTCCATTCCTTCACCCAGTCGGGACTAGGACCTTACTTCCTGACTTTTCTCATCGTCGTGATCGTCGCCTACACGGCGCTCTTGCTGAGCCGGGTCAAGGATCTCAAGGGCCCGGCCGAGTTCGAGTCGTACCTCTCGCGCGAGGCGGCGTTCCTGTTCAACAACCTGATGCTGGTCGGGATCGCGTTCGCGGTGTTCTGGGGGACGGTGTTCCCGGTGCTGTCAGAGGCGGTGCGCGGAGTGAAGATCACGGTGGGGCCCCCGTTCTTCGACGCGGTCAACGGGCCGCTCGCGCTCGGGCTCATCTTCCTGATGGGCGTGGGGCCGCTGATCGCGTGGCGGCGCACTTCGCCCGAGGCCCTGATGCGCACGTTCATGGCGCCGATCGTCATGGGTGTTGGCGCGGGCATCGCGGTGTTCGCGATGGGTCTAAGGCAGTGGTACGTGCTGACCGCGCTCTCGCTGGCGGCCTTTGCCTTGGGCAGCGTGATCGTCGAGTTCCGCCGCGGCGTGAGCGCGCGCCGCCATCTGGTGCACGAAGCGCCGGCGCGCGCGCTGGTTAACCTGGTCGCCAAGAACAATCGCCGCTACGGCGGCTACATCATCCATCTCGGCGTGGTGTTCGCGTTCGTTGGTATCGTCGCCTCGTCCTTCTTCCGTATCGAGGTGAAACGCAGCGTGCGCGAGGGTCAGAGCTTCACTATCGGCGCGTACGAGCTGACCTACCTCGGCCTCAAGGGTATCGAGGATGCGCACATGGAGGATCTGGGCGCGCGGGTCGAGGTGACGAGCGGAGGCCGCGCGGTGGCGACGCTGATGCCGGCGCGGCTGTTCTACAAGCGCCAGCAGCAGCCCGCCACGCGCGTCGCAATACGCTCGACGCCGCTCGCCGATCTCTACGTCGTGCTCGCGGGCGTTGACGACCAGAGCGGCCTTGCCACCTTCGAGGTCTTCCTCACGCCGCTCGTGTTCTGGCTCTGGGCGGGCGGCTTCATGATGGCGATTGGCACGGTGATCGTGATGTGGCCGAACGTGCGCGAGCGCGCGGCGCTCGCCGCCGCGCTCGGCCGCGACGCTCCGGTGGCGGCCGAGACGCCGCTTGAGCCGCAGGCCGCGCCCGGGGGCGATTGAGTCATCGCTTGAACTCCCCACGGAAATCCTTCGATACCAGAGCGCTCGCGGCCGCGGCCGCCCTCGTCCTCGCGATCGCATTCGTGGCTCCGCCGCGCGAAGCCGCTGGCGCGCGCGCGAGCGGCCAGGAAATCGCCGAAGCGCTCACCTGCCAGTGCGGATGCGGCCTGACGGTGGCCAACTGCAATCATCCGAACTGCAGCTTTTCGGTGCCGACGCGCGAGCGGATCGACGCGATGCTCGCGCAGGGGAAGGGGCGGGCTGAAATAGTCGCCTACTTCCGCAAACAGTACGGCGAAAAAATTCTGTCCGCGCCGACTACGCAGGGGTTCAACTTGTTGGCGTGGACGATGCCGTTCATCGCGTTGCTGGCCGGCGGCGCGATGATTGTCCTCGTGATGGGTCGATGGCGCACGCGCGGCGCGGGCGCGGGCGATTCGTCCGATGTTCCAGCTCCCCGCAGCTCCGGCCAATCCAACTCCGGCCAATCCAACGCGGCGGCGCAATTCGATCCGGCGCTGCGCGAGCGGCTCGAGCGCGAGCTCAAGGAGCGCATCTGACCCATGCTCTACCTGGCCGCGGTATTGATCGTTGCGAGCGTTGCGCTGTTCGTCGCGGCGCCGCTCGGCGGCGGTCTGCTCGCCGGCCGGCGTATCCGCGAGGCGGCCGAGGCCGAGCGGCTCGAGCATGAGCGAGCGCTCGCGATGCAGGGGTTGCGCGAGCTCGAGTTCGACCGCGAGATGGGCAAGCTGGCCGACGCCGATTACGCGGCGCTGCGCGAAGGCCTGATGACGCGCGCGCTTTCGGCGAGCGCCGCGCTCGAGCGCCTGCGGCCGCCGCTCGCCGCGCGGCCGCGGCTGGTGCGGGCGGTCGAGCGCGGCGCCGGGGCGGAAGCGAGCGCCGGCGCGCCGACGCCTGCCGCCACGTCGGCGCAAGGCGCTCCGGGCACGCCGGCGCGCGTCAGCTTCTGTGCGCAATGCGGCGCGCGGGTCGCGCCGGCCAACTTTTGCGCCGAATGCGGCGCGGCGCTCGGGCTCGCGCCCCGCGCCGCGGCGCGGGCCGAGCGATGAGCGCCGCACCGATCGAGGCGCGGGCGCTCGGCAAGAGCTACGGCGTCTCGCCGGTCCTGCGCGACGTGACGTTCAGCGTCGAAGCCGGGCAGGGCGTGGCAATCGTCGGCGCCAACGGCGCCGGCAAATCGACGCTTATCCGCCTGCTCGCCGGGCTGGCCGCGCCGAGCTCCGGCGCGGCGCTGCTTCTGGGCGCGCCGGCGCGGACACTGGCACCCGCGCTGCGCCGCCGTGTCGGCTTGCTGAGCCATCAGAGCATGCTCTATCCCAATTTGACCGCGCGCGAGAATCTCGAATTTTTTGCCGCGCTCCATGGGGTCGATAATCCCGCGGCCGCCGCGCGCGAATGGCTCGAGCGCGTCGCCCTCGGCGCCGCGGCCGATATGCGCGCGCGTGGATTGTCGCGCGGCATGGAGCAGCGGCTTGCGCTCGCGCGCGCGCTGATCGCGCGGCCCGACGTGCTGATGCTCGACGAGCCGTTCGCCGCGCTTGACGCCGAGGGCGCGGCCACGGCCAGCACGCTCGTCGGCGAGGCGATGGCGCGCGGATGCGCGGTGCTCGCCAGCGCCCATTTCGCCGACACGCTGGCGCAGCTTGGCTTCGCGGTGCGCTTGCTGAGCCGCGGCCGGCTTGTGCCGCCGGAGCATTGCGGCCCGCCGCAGAGCGTGGTGCGGCCCGCCGCGGTGCGGCAGGTGTCGTGAACCGGCGACCTGACGCAACGAGGCTTCGACAATGATCGCCGCATTCGCCGCCGTACTGCGCAAGGACCTGATGCTCGAGGCGCGCGGCGGCCAGAGCACGGTCGCGCTCGTTGCGCTTTCGCTGCTGGTGCTGGTGGTGCTGGTGTTCGCCTTCGATCCGGGCGGCGGCGCGCAGGGCAGGGCGGCCGCGGCCGGCGCGCTCTGGGTCGCCCTGGTATTCTCCGGCATGCTTGGGGCGACGCGCGCGATCGCGGCCGAGCACGAGAACGGATGCATGCGCGCGCTGCTGCTGAGTCCGCTCGACCGTGCCGCGCTGTATGCCGCCAAGCTCGCCGCCGCCTTCATTTTTATGGCGCTTGCCGAGGCGGCCGCGATCGTTCTGATGGTGCTGTTCTTCAACCTGCAGTTCGACGCGCGCACGCTGCGTGTGGCGCCGGCGGTGATGCTCGGCGCACTCGGCTTCGCCGCCCTCGCGACCCTGCTCGCCGGCATCTCTTCGCGCGTGCGCGGGGGCGATCTGATATTGCCGTTGCTGGCGGTGCCGATGTTCGTGCCGGCGCTGATCGCCGGAGTCAAGGCGAGCGCCATGGCGCTCGGCGGCGCGCCGCTGGCCGAGCTCGCGACGTGGCTGAAGGTGCTGGCCGCTTTCGACGTGGCGTTCGTTGCGGCCGGATACCTGCTGTTCGAATACGTCGCGCTCGAGGAGTGAGGCTGCAAGCGCGGACGGGCTGTGGCATGACTGAGGTATTGTCGCGATGAACGGCAGACCGATGAGACTCGGATTGGGGACCGGCGTGCTCGCGTTGATGCTCGCGGCGCTGTACATGGTTTTCGTGGTGGTGCCGACCGAGGCCGACCAGGGAATCGTGCAGCGTATCTTTTATTTCCATGTGCCGTGCGCCTGGGTCGCTTTCGTCTCATTCGCGCTGGTGGCGGTCGCCGGGATGTTGTACCTGTGGCTCGGCGATCAGGTCTGGGACGATCTGGGCTACGCCGCGGCCGAGGTCGGGACGATCTTTTGCGCGCTGGTGCTGATTACCGGCTCGATCTGGGCCAAGCCGATTTGGGGCGCGTGGTGGACGTGGGACTCGCGGCTGACGACCACATTGATCCTGTTCTTGCTGTATTGCGGGTACCTGATGCTGCGGGCGATGGCGGGTGACTCCGAGCAGGGCGCGCGCTTCGGCGCGGTGGTGGGAATCGTCGCCGCGATCGACGTGCCGATCGTGATCGTCTCGGTGCGATTGTGGCGCACGATTCATCCCGCGGTACTGGTCACGCGCCAGGGCGGCCATGGACTGGAGGATCCGCGGATGGTTGCGACGCTGCTGGTCGCGCTCGCGGCGTTCACCGCGCTCTTCATCTGGATCCTGTGCCTGCGCTTTGTGACTTTGCGCATGCGCACGCGGCTGAGGGCGCTCGCCGGATCGCTGGCGATGGCCGAGCTGGCGGCGGAGCCGTAGCGTGCGGCGCGCGGGCCGGTCGCGGCGATCTGAACTCTTGGGATAGCGAGAACTCGATGGACAATCTGGGCTACCTGTGTGCGGCGTACACGATCATCTTCGTCGTAATCTTCGGCTACGTGCTCTTCATCTGGCGTCGCCAGGCCGCGCTCGAAGCGGAACTGCAATCGCTCGAGGCGCGCTTCGCGACGCTGGGCGCGGAGGCGAATCCGTCGCGCGCGGGCGCCGCGCGTCAGGGTCAATAATCCGAGACCCGCTCCGGCCCGCGGCTTGCGATAGGCTCGAATCGTGCGCATCTTTAGCTTGACGTCGCAGCTCGATGCGGGCAGGCACAAGGAATATGCCAGGGCGGTGGGAACTACGAAAAAATATCCATGGGTACGACGGCTGACAGATTAGCGCTGCGCACGACGGGCGGCGCCTGATGGAATTTCGCGACTACTACAAGAGTCTCGGGGTCGAGCGCTCCGCGTCGGATGCCGAAATCAAATCGGCCTACCGCAAGCTCGCGCGTAAGTACCATCCCGACGTCAATCCCAACAACAAGGAAGCCGAAAGCCGCTTCAAGCAGATCAACGAGGCCTACCAGGTGCTCAGCGATCCGGCCAAGCGCAAGAAATACGACGAGCTCGGCGCCGATTGGGAGCGCGGCACGACCGAAGAGGAGATGATGCGCCGCTACGGCTTCGGCCGCGCGGCCGGCGGCGGATTCGATGCGGGCGCGGCGGCGGGCGGCGCAGCCAACGGCGGGTTCAGCGACTTCTTCGAGCATTTCTTCGGCGGCCTGGGCGGCGGATTTTCGCCGCGCAGCGCGCGCGCTGCGCGCGGCTTCGGCGGTTACGAATTCACCCAGCAACCGCCGCGCGGCCGCGACGTCGAGGCCCAGGTCGAGGTGCCGCTGCGCGACGCGATGCGCGGGGCGAAGATGCGCATCGAGCTGAGCGCCGAGGACGGTTGCAAAAACTGCGGCGGCACCGGCGTGGTCGCCCGCGAGGAGCGTCGCGGCAAGACCCGGCTGGTGCGCGCAGCCGAAGCCTGTCCGGTGTGCCGCGGGCGCGGCACGATTCCCGCCCGCCGCTCGCTCGAGGTCACCATTCCGCCGGGCGTGGTCGACGGCACGCGGATGCGCCTGCGCGGGCAGGGCGGCAAGGGCGCGCAATCGGCGCTCAACGGCGACCTGTTCCTGACCGTGCGCCTGGCGCCCGATCGCGTGTTCACCGTCAGCGGCCGCGACCTGCGCTGTGAACTGCCGGTCTGGGACTACGAAGCCGCGCTGGGCGCCGAGGTGACCGTGCCCACGCTCGACGGCCGGATCGCGCTGAAAATTCCCGCGGGCAGCCAGAGCGGACGCGTGATGCGCCTGCGCGGACGCGGGTTGCCTGCGCGGGGCAAGGCGCCGGCGGGCGATCTGTTGTACGAACTCAAGGTGCTGGCCCCCACCGAGATGACCGATAACGAGCGCAAGCTGATGCAGGAATTTGCCGAGAGCCGCCGCCAACGCGCGGTACCCGATCCGCGCGCCGAGCTGACGCGCGAATAGCCGGCCATCGGCGCGGGCACCGTTCCGCCCGCCGCGCCTGCGCAGCGTCAGCACGGCGCGATTGCGGCTCGCCGGCGACCGTCGTACTCTCGATCCTCCGCAACCTGCGCATCTCGCATGAATTCACGGGCGCAATCGCTTCTGCTGGCAAAGGTCGCTCGCGCGCTCGAACGCGCGGGGTTGGAGCGGCGCCCTGCCACCGCCGCCGGCGCATCCGGGCCCGCCGTGATCCTGCTCGCGCTCTCGGGCGGCCCGGATTCGGTCGCCCTGCTGCACGCGCTGCGGACGCTCGCCGCGCGCGGCGGCTATTGTCTAACTGCCGCCCACCTGAATCACGGCCTGCGAGGCGCGGAGTCGGATCGCGACGAGGCCTTCGTGCGCGAGCTGTGTGCGAGGCTCGGCGTCGAGCTGATTGTCGAGCGCGCGTGCGACCTGGACCGCTCGGCGCCGAATCTCGAGGAACGTGCGCGCGAGGCGCGCTACGCATTCCTGGCCGCGGCCGCGGCTGGTATCGGCGCGTCATACGTCGCGACCGCGCATCATGCCGACGACCAGGCCGAGACGGTAATGCTGCGGTTGCTGCGCGGCGCCGGTGCCGCCGGGCTGCGCGCGATGGATGAGCGGGGAAGGCCCGGCGCTGCGGGCGTGACCGTCCTGCGCCCGCTGCTGCGCGTGCGGCGGCGCGAAGTCACCGCTTATCTCGAGGCAATCGGCACCCGCTGCGTGGCCGACTCGAGCAACGCCGATCGCGGATTCCTGCGCAACCGCATCCGCCTCGATCTGCTGCCGGCACTCGAACGAGACTATGCGCCCGGTCTCGGCCGCCGACTGGCGTCGCTGGCCGCCGAGCTGGGCGAGCTCGACGATTACGTCGGGCGCGCCGCGCGCGCGGAACTTGAATTGCGATTGGAGAGCGCCAACGGGCACGCGGCCCTGAATCTCGACGGGTTCTCGAGCCTGCATCCGGCGCTCGCTGCCGCTTTGCTGCGCCACTTCCTGGCGCATGCGCTGGGGGACCTGCGCGGAGTGAGCCGGCGTCTTATCGAGGCCCTCGAGCGCCTCTGTCGCGGCGGCTCGCCCAGCGCCCGGCTCAATCTGCCGGCCGGATGGCGCGCGGAGCGCCGCTACGACGCGCTCGTGCTCGCGCGACATCGCGGAACCGGCGAGAAGAGATCAGATTATCCGGGAAGCGCCTTCGCGGTCGCGCTCGCCCAGGAGGGGACAACGCGCGTTGCGCCAGCCGGGTTCGTCTTTGATTCGCATGTGATGCCGGCCGACGCGATACGGCTGCCGGCCGATCGATGGCGCGCTTGCTTCGATGCCGACGCGGCCGAGGCGGGTCTGATGGTGCGCGGCTTTGTGCGCGGCGACCGCGTATTTCCGATCGGGATGGAGGGATCGCGAAAGCTCCACGACGTGTACATCGATCGAAAACTGCCACGGCCGCGCCGCGCGACGTTTCCCGTGGTTACGTTGGGAGAGAGGATCGCGTGGGTGCCCGGAATGGTGCGCGGTCGGGTCGCGCTGGTGAGCGATCGGACCGCGCGAGTATTGTGCTTAAATGCGCTTGAAGACGCGTCTAATCCGTGATCCAGAGATAGTGCGCCAGCTAATGATACATTGCCTGCAAATCAGACCGCGTGATACCTTGTAATTGAGAATGAACCAGTTTTCCCGCAGCATTGCGCTTTGGCTCGCTCTCGGCCTGATGTTCCTGCTGCTGTTCAACATGTTCAGCCGCCAGCAGGTAAGAGAACCCGAAGAGATCTTCTCTCAGTTCCTGAACGAGGTCGAGTCACACAAAGTCAGCAAGGTCACGATCCAGGGCAGCACGATTCACTTCGTCACCAAGGACAACGACCACTACAAGACCTACGCCCCGGCCGACCCCGACCTGGTCAAGGTCCTGCGCACGAACGATGTTCAGATCGAAGCCAAGCCGTCCGATGGCGACCCGTGGTGGATGGTGCTGCTGGTCCAGTGGTTCCCGATGCTGCTGCTGGTCGGGGTGTGGATTTTCTTCATGCGCCAGATGCAAATCGGCGGCGGCAAGGCGATGTCGTTCGGCAAGAGCCGCGCCAAGCTGCTGACCGAAAATACGCACAAGGTGACGTTTGCCGACGTCGCCGGCATCGATGAAGCCAAGGACGAGCTCGAGGAGATAATCCAGTTCCTCAAAGACCCCAAGCGGTTCACGCGCCTGGGCGGCAGGATTCCCAAGGGCGTGCTGCTGGTCGGCCCGCCGGGCACCGGCAAGACGCTGCTCGCGCGCGCCATCGCGGGCGAGGCGGGCGTTCCGTTCTTTTCGATTTCCGGCTCCGATTTCGTCGAGATGTTCGTCGGCGTCGGCGCTTCGCGCGTGCGCGACCTCTTCGTTCAGGGCAAGAAGCATGCGCCCTGCATTATTTTCATCGACGAGATCGATGCCGTGGGACGCCATCGCGGCGCCGGCCTCGGCGGCGGTCATGACGAGCGCGAGCAGACGCTCAACCAGTTGCTGGTCGAAATGGACGGTTTCGAGGCCAATGAGGGCGTGATCCTGGTCGCCGCGACCAACCGTCCCGACGTGCTCGATCCGGCACTGCTCCGACCTGGACGCTTCGATCGGCGGGTGGTTGTCCCGCGTCCCGATTTCCGGGGCCGCGAAGGCATTCTCAAGGTTCACACGCGCAAGGTTCCGCTCTCCGACGACGTGGATATCGCCAAGGTGGCGCGATCAACGCCGGGTTTCGCGGGCGCGGACCTCGAAAACCTGGTCAACGAGGCGGCGCTGCTGGCCGCGCGGCGCAGCAAAGAAAAGGTCGAGATGACCGACTTCGAGCTGGCCAAGGACAAGGTCCTGATGGGAGCCGAGCGGCGCTCGATGGTGATGTCGTTGCATGAGCGGCGCAATACCGCCTATCACGAGTCGGGCCATGCGCTGGTCGCGATGCTGCAACCGGGCGCCGATCCGGTGCACAAGGTGACGATCATCCCGCGCGGGATGGCCTTGGGCGTCACCCAGCAGCTGCCGCTCGACGATCGCTACACCTATTCGCGCGACTACCTGATGACCCAGCTCGCCACAATGTTCGGCGGCAGGGTCGCCGAAGAGCTCGTGTTCAGCCAGACCACCACCGGCGCTGGCGACGATATCGAGAAGGCGACCGAACTCGCGCGCAAGATGGTGTGCCAGTGGGGCATGAGCGCGGAGCTGGGGCCGATGACTTTCGGGCGGCGCGAGGAGCAGGTTTTTCTCGGCCGCGATATCGCGCACCACAAGGACTACTCCGAGCACACCGCGATCGAGATCGATCGCGAGGTGCGCCGTATAGTCGACGAGGCCTTCCAGCGCGCGCGCAAGCTGCTGAGCGATAATCTGCCGCTGCTGCACGCGGTCTCCGAGCGCCTGCTGGAAAAAGAGGTTCTCGACGGCAGCGAAGTCGCCGAGATGGTAAAGGCCTACCAGGAGGGCCGGCCGTTCCCGGCTTCGCCCGTGCCGTCCAGCGGCCCGCCGCGCCCCGGTCCAACCGCGGCGGCGGAAAAGCCGAAGCCGGCGGGCGATGAGGCGCCCGCCCTTCCGGGTCTGCCGCCGAAGCCCGTTCTGGCCTGACCCCCGTTCGTCGCGGCGCCTGCGGCCGTCATGCGCGGATGAGCGACAGGCGCGCCGGCGGCTGCAAGCATCGCCACCCCGTCCCGAACCCGACTGCCTGCGTGTATGATGGTCGAAGATGCGCGAGGCGCATCCTCGCGCTGCGGTCCGCTGGGGGAAGCGGCTAATCGCGGAGGATCCATCCTGGAAGCAAACGCAAATCGCCGCCACCGCGTGTACCGACTTCGCGATGGCCGGACGATACGGTTTCCGGCCGTGATGGGCATCCTCAACGTCACGCCGGACTCATTTTCCGACGGCGGACGCTACCTTGACCCGGCGCGCGCGGTCGAGCACGCGCTCGCGATGGAGGCGGCCGGCGCCTCGATCATCGACATCGGCGGTGAATCGACTCGGCCGCAAGGGGCGCGCGAGGTCCCGGCGGCGGCCGAGATCGCCAGAGTTGCGCCGGTGCTCGAGCGGCTTGCCGGACGGCTCAAGGCGCCGATTTCGATCGACACGCGCAAGGCCGAGGTTGCGAAAGCGGCGCTGGACTCCGGCGCGGCGATCATCAACGACGTGAGTGCGCTCACGGCCGATCCCGCGATGGCGCCGCTCGCGGCGGCGCGCGGATGCGGCGTTGTGCTGATGCACATGCGCGGCGGTCCCGCCGACCATATCCGCTTCGCGCGCTACGGCGACGTGGTGGGCGAGGTCGAAGCCGCGCTTTTGGCGCGGGCGGGCGCGGCGCTGCGCGCGGGAGTCGCGCGCTCGCGCATCATCCTCGATCCCGGGCTCGGCTTCGCCAAGCGCGCGCGGCACAACCTTGCGCTGCTCAACGCCTTGCCGCGCCTCTGCGCGCTGGGATATCCCATACTGGTGGGCGCCTCGCGCAAGGGATTCGTGCGCGCCACGGCCGGCACGGCTCCGGAAGCGCTCGAGGCCGGCACCGCGGCGATCAGCGCGATCGCGGTCGCGGCCGGCGCCGCGATTGTGCGGGTGCACGACGTGGGCATGGCGGTTGCGGCGGTGAAGATGGCGGCGGCGATCGGACGCGGCGGGGATGCATAGGCCGATGGCGATGGAGCAGTACTTCGGCCTGGTTCCGCGGCTGCGCTGGCAGGATGTGCTCGACATCCTGATCGTCGCCTACGTGATTTACCGCATCGCGCTGCTCATCCGCGGCACGCGCACGATGCAGATGGTGGTCGGGCTGCTGGTGGTGGCGGGCGCGTTCGTCGGTTCGCAGCTGCTCGGCCTGTTCACGCTCAACTGGCTGCTCAACAATTTTCTCGGCTCGCTGTTTCTGATCCTGGTGGTGATCTTCCAGTCCGACATCCGCCGCGCGCTGACCCGGGTGGGCACGCCCACCTTTCTCGCCGGCCATGCGAGCGTGGCCAGCGTCGCGCAGGAGCTGGCCAATACGGCCGCATGGCTCGCTGCCCGGCGCATCGGCGCGCTCATCGTGCTCGAGCAGGAGGTCGGGCTGAGCGACTACGTCGAGACCGGCCGCATCCTCGACGCGCGGCTCTCGCCCGAGCTGCTCGAGACCATCTTCATGCGCGGATCGCCGCTGCACGACGGCGCCGCGATCGTCAAGGGCGAGCAGGTGCTGGCGGCGGCCTGCCTGCTGCCGTTGTCCACCAATCCCAATGTGAATCTCGCGCTGGGCACGCGTCATCGCGCGGCCATCGGGCTGACCGAGGAGAGCGATGCTGCGGTGATCGTGGTATCCGAGGAGGACGGGACGATCTCGCTCGCGCGCAACGGTGAGCTGCAGCGCGGGCTCAAACCCGACGATCTGCTCGCCATTCTGGCAACCATGGTCTAGGCGTGGCGGTGCCGCGATGGAGCGCAATCGATTGATCGGCGCAATCAGAGCGATGCTCACGCGGCTGCTCGTGGGCAAGGACCTGCCGCGCCAGGTGAGTCCGCCGCTGCGCCTGCTTCTGCTCCAGCGCGTGCGGCGAAATATCGGTCTGCGCGCGATCGCGCTGCTGCTGGCGGTGGGGCTGTGGTTCTTCGTCAACGCCGGGCAGCGCGGAGCGCTGGTCTCGCTGCGCGTGCCGATCAGTTACCGGGCGTTGCCGGCCGGACTGGTGATCGCCAATCAGCGCCCCGATTCGGTGCAGATCGAGGTGCGTGGGCCGCGCACGCTGCTTTCGCTGCTCGATCCCGACCGCCTCGTGCTGCGTCTCGATCTGAGCGGCGTCACCACGGGGCAGGCGGTGTTCAAGATCGGCCCGGAAATGTTCAATGTGCCGCGCCAGACCGACGTCACGCGCATCTCGCCGGGCCAGATCGTCCTCGATATCGACCGCATCGTGGACCGCCAGGTGCCGATCCATGTCGACGTTCAGGGGCAGCCGGCCGCGGGCTATCGCGTGGCATCGGTCAAGGCGGTGCCGCCCACCGTGGCGGTGCGCGGCCCCTCCCGCTTCGTGCAGCATCTGGACAATGTCCTGACCGCGCCGGTCGAGCTGAACCAGGCCCGCAGCGACATCGATCAAACGGTGTCGCTGATGGCCCCGGGTGATCGCATGACGCTGGTCGGCGCGTCGATGGTGGAAGCGTCGGTGGCGATCAGCGAGATCGTGGTCAATCGGGAATTTCGCAATCTCAGGGTCGAAGTGCGCGACACCGACTACAAGGTGCGAATCCAGCCGCAGAAGGTGACGATCACCGTGCGCGGGCCGCTCAACCTGCTGGCCGGACTGGACCTGCACGGGTCGGTTTACGTTACCGCGGAGGACGTGACGCCGGGCCTGCACGACCTGCCGTTGCAGATTGAATTGCCCGACGGAGTCGAACTGGTGCGCGCGGCTCCGGACAACGTCAGAATTCGCGTCTATCGCCAACGGCGCGCCGACAACGGATGAAGCAATAATATGGCAGGCAAGCTCTTCGGCACTGACGGCGTGCGCGGCGTCGCCAATGCCGAGCCCATCACCTCGGAGACCGCGCTCAAGCTTGGGCGCGCGCTCGCCCACGTGCTCAAGGCGCGCCCGGCGCGGCACCACCGCATCCTGATCGGCAAGGACACGCGGCTGTCAGGTTACATGCTCGAGACCGCGATGGCCTCGGGCATCTGCTCGATGGGCGCGGACGTGTGGCTGGTCGGGCCGCTGCCGACGCCCGGCATTGCGTTTCTCACGCGCAGCATGCGCGCCAGCGCCGGCGTGGTCATCTCGGCCTCGCACAATCCCTTCGAGGACAACGGGATCAAGTTCTTTTCCGCCGACGGTTTCAAGCTCGACGATGAGACCGAGCGCCGCATCGAGGAGCTGGTGTTCGACGACGGCGCGCTCGCGCACAAGCGCGCGCGGGGCGACCAGATCGGCAAGGCCGCGCGCATCGACGACGCGATCGGCCGCTACCTGGTGTTCCTCAAGGGCTGCGTGCCGCGCGCGGTGACGCTCGACGGGCTCAAGCTGGTGGTCGATTGCGCCAACGGCGCCGCCTACAAGGTGGCGCCCGACGCACTGGTCGAGCTGGGCGCCGACGTGGTCGCGCTGGGCGCCGACCCTGACGGCAAGAACATCAATCTCGGCTGCGGCGCGATGCATCCCGAAGCGCTGCGCGCGGCCGTGCTGCGCGAGGGCGCGCAGGCCGGAATTGCACTCGACGGCGACGGTGATCGCGCGCTGCTGGTCGACGAACGGGGCGAGCTGTTCGACGGCGACGACGTGATGGCGGCGATGGGAGTGAGGATGGCTGCGGCGGGCAGGCTGGCGGGCGGCGCCGTGGTCGCCACCGTGATGAGCAATCTCGGCCTCGAGCTGGCGCTGCGCGCCGGCGGCGCGCGGCTCGTGCGCACCGAGGTCGGCGATCCGGCGGTGGCGCGCGAGATGCGTTGCGGCGGCTACAACCTGGGCGGCGAGCAGTCCGGCCACATCATCTTCATGGATCACTCGACCACTGGCGACGGGATCATCACGGCGCTGATGATGCTCGCGTTGATGGTGGAAAGCGGAAAACCGCTGAGCGCGTTGCGCGCGATGCATCGCGTGCCCCAGGTGATGGAGAACGTGCGCGTGGCCCGCCGCGTGCCGCTTTCCGAAATGGCCGACGTGCAGCGCCTGATCAGGGCCGCCGAACAGCGCCTGGGCGCCAACGGGCGATTGCTGGTCCGCTATTCGGGCACCGAAATGCTCGCGCGCGTAATGATCGAGGGCGAGGACCCGGACGAGATCGGCGCGCTGGCGCGCGAGATCGGCGAGGCCATAAGTCAGCGCGCGGGCCGCGCCGAGGCCTAGGATGCCGCTGCTCGGCGTCAATATCGACCACGTCGCAACCGTGCGCCAGGCGCGGCGCGTGGATTACCCGGACCCGATCGAGGCGGCGCTCGCTGCCGAGCGCGCGGGCGCCGGCGCGATCACGTTCCATCTGCGCGAGGATCGGCGGCATATCCAGGATCACGATGTGTTCCGGCTGCGGCAGGAAATTCACGTGCGGCTCAACCAGGAACTTGCGCCCACCGTGGAGATGGTCGAGCTGGCGCTCAAGATCCGCCCGCACGAAGTCTGTCTTGTGCCCGAGCGGCGTCAGGAGATTACCACCGAGGGCGGGCTCGACGTGTGCGAGCTCGGCGCGCGGCTGTCGCCGATGATCGCGGCGCTCAGGCAGGCGGGTATCGGCGTGTCGTTGTTTGTCGACCCGGACTTGCGGCAGATCGAGGCTGCGGCGGCGCTCGGAGCGGATTTCGTCGAGATCCATACCGGCGCCTGGGCTAACCTGGCGGACAAGGATTTCGCCGAGAGAGACGTGAGGGGCGTCGATTCCCCGCGCGCGATCGAGCCGGCCGACCTGAAGCCCGGCCCAGCCGCACAGGCGGAGCTGCGCAGGATCCGCGACGCGGTGAGGGCCGCGCGCGCGGCCGGTCTGAAAGCCAACGCGGGACACGGCCTCAACTACGTCAACGTCGGTCCGATCGCGGCGCTCAGGGGAGTGCAGTGGCTGCATATCGGCCATGCGATCGTCGCGCGCGCGCTCGCGGTCGGGATGGGGCGAGCGGTGGCCGAAATGCGCGCGCTGGTCGAGGCGCCGGCCCCGGCCGCGCGGCGCACGCGCGCCGCCGCCGGCTCGCGGATGCGGCGGCGCTGAAGGATGACGCCCGCGTGAAACTGCTGAGCGCCGCGCAAAGCCGCGAACTCGATCGGCTGAGCCAGGAGAAGTACGGGGTCGCCTCGTATGCGCTGATGACGCGCGCGGGCGAGGCGGTGGCCGCCGCCGTGCTCCGCCGCTTCGGCCATGCGGCGCATCGGGGCGTCCTGATCGTCGCCGGCAAGGGGAATAACGGCGGCGACGGGATGGTCGCGGGTCGCGCATTGATTGCCGAGCAGGTGCCGGTGCGTGCGATCCTGCTCGCGCGCGCGTGCGAGCTCAAAGGCGACGCGGCGCGCGCGCACGCCGAATTCGCGGGCGCCGGTGGCAGCGTGAGCGAGGTCAACGACGAAGCCGGACTGGCGCGCTCGACGCTCGGGCAAGGAGGCGTAATCATCGACGCGCTTTTCGGCACCGGGCTCAACGCCGCGGTAAGCGGGCTCGCACGCCGTGCGATCGAGCGCGTCAACGACAGCGGCGTGCCGCTGGTTGCGGTCGATATCGCATCGGGCGTGAACGCGGACAGCGGCGCGATCATGGGCGTCGCCGCACGCGCGTCGCTGACCGTGACCTTCGGGTTCGCCAAGTTCGGTCACGTTTCCTATCCGGGAGCGGAGTTCTGCGGAGAGCTGGAAATCGCCGAGATTGGGTTCGCGCCCGCGGCCGTGGCCGAGATTGCACCCGGCGGAAAATATTTCGACAGCGCTGAAGCGCGGTCGCTGGTGCGCGCGCGCCCGCGCAACTCGCACAAGGGCAACTACGGACACCTGATGGTAATCGCGGGCAGCCGCGGCAAGTCGGGCGCCGCCATTCTCGCCGCACGCGGCGCGCTTCGCATGGGCGCGGGGCTGGTCACGGCTGCGATCCCGGATGCGATCGGCGCCACGGTCGCCGCCGGGGCGGCTGAGCTGATGACCGAGCCGATCGCGGATCGCGACGGCCATTTCGACGGCGAACACGCGCCGCGCGTGCTCGCCCGGTTGCTCGAGGGCAAGGACGCGCTCGCGGTCGGCCCGGGAATCGGGCTGAGCGACGACACCTGCGCGCTGATGGAATGGCTGGTCGCAGAGGGCGCGGCGCCGCATCGCCCGATGCTCATCGATGCCGACGGTCTCAACGCGCTCGCGCGCCTTGGCGCGGCGCGGCTGCGGCACGCGGCGGGAGCGGTCGTGCTCACGCCGCATCCGGGCGAAGCCGCGCGCCTGCTTTCGATGAGCGCCGGCGAGGTCAACGCCGATCGCATCGGTGCGGCGCGCCGCCTGGTGAATCTGACCGGCGCGACGGTGCTGCTCAAGGGCGCGCGTACGATCGTCGCGGGCGCGGGCGGCGAGGTCTATGTCAACGCGAGCGGCAATCCGGGGATGGCGACGCCGGGCATGGGCGACGTGCTGTCCGGGATCGTGGGCGCCCTGATGGGCCAGGGGCTGGCGCCGCTCGACGCGCTCGCCTTCGGCGCGTTCGTGCACGGCCATGCCGCCGACCGCCTGGCGACGCGCATCGCGCCCGTGGGTTATCTGGCCGGCGATCTTGCCGACGAGTTGCCCGCCGCGCTGGCGGCGCTAAGCGCGTGAATCAGGATTGCTTGCGTCCGAGGGTCGGGCAGGCGCAGGCTTAGATCGGATGACGCTGGTAATCGAAAGCCACTCGGCGCACGAGACCAAGACCTGGGGCCGGCGGCTCGCCTCGCTGCTCGAGGGCGGCGAGCTGCTCGGATTGATGGGCGACCTGGGCGCGGGCAAGACCTGTTTTATCAAGGGCCTGGCGCGGGGACTCAATCTGCGCGAGGCCGACATCCTGAGCCCGACCTTCACCATGATCCAGGAGCATCGCGGGCGCATGCCGCTTTACCACATCGACCTGTACCGGCTGGAACAGGCCGGGCTCGACGACATGGGGTTGCGCGAATATCTCTTCAGCAGCGGCGTGGCCGCGGTGGAATGGTTCGAGCGTCTGCGCGAGGCGGACGAGTTGGAAGTGCTCTCAGTGCGTATCAGTTACCTGGGCCCGAGCGCGCGGCGGATCGAATTCGCCGCCGCCGCTGACCGCTATCAACGTCTGCTGGAACTCCTGCGCTCGCGCTTCGTCTGAGCGGGATCGGGTTTGCGGCGGCCCGCGGCGGCTGTAAACCCGCCTGAAAGCCCTCTGGTCCGGGCCGGCTATTGCCGCCATAATAACGGTTTACGCCGCGATCTATCGGCGGCGGCGGCACAGTGGCGCTAATCGTACAGAAGTATGGCGGAACCTCGGTCGGTTCAATCGAGCGGATCAAAACCGTGGCCAAACGCGTGGCGCGCGCGCGCGCCGGCGGCGACGCGATCGTGGTCGTAGTTTCGGCGATGGCGGGTGAGACCAATCGGCTGTTCAAGCTCGCCGCGGAACTGTGCGATGCGCCCAACGCGCGCGAGACCGACGTGCTGGTCGCGACCGGCGAGCAGGTTTCAGCGGCTCTGCTGGCAATTCGCCTGCAGGCGCTCGGCTATCCGACCGTCTCCTTCCTGGCGCATCAGCTCAAGCTCGCGACCGACTCCAACCATGGCAACGCGAAGATCCGTTCGGTCGACGCCAAGCGGTTGACCGAGGCGCTGAGCGGCGGAAATATCGCGGTCGTGGCCGGCTACCAGGGCGTCGATCCCATGGGCGACATCACCACGCTCGGGCGCGGGGCTTCGGACCTGACGGCGGTCGCGCTTGCGGCCGCGCTCAAGGCGGACGCCTGCGAAATCTACACCGACGTCGAGGGCGTATTCACCGCCGACCCCAACGTTTGTCCGCGCGCGCGCAAGCTCGCGCGCATCTCGTACGACGAGATGATGGAGATGGCGGGGCTGGGGGCGAAGGTGCTCCAGTTGCGCTCGGTCGAACTCGCGCGGCGCTACCGCGTGCCGCTGGTGGTGCGCTCCAGCTTCAGCGAGGCCGAGGGCACCTGGGTCGGCGAGGAGGACAAGCAGATGGAAGAAGTGATGGTGTCGGGCGTCACGCTCGACCAGAATCAGAGCAAGATCACGCTCGCCGGAGTGGCCGACCGGCCTGGACTGGCGGCGCGCATTTTCGGCCCCATCGCCGAGGCCGGCATCGTGGTCGATATGATCATCCAGAACGCCAGCGCTGACGGCCGCACCGACGTCACGTTCACGGTCGGCCGCGACGATCTGCGCCGTGCGCTCGAGCTGTGCCGGATGATGACGGCCGAGGTCGGCGCGATGGGCGTGCGCCACGAGGACCAGGTCGCGAAGGTGTCGATCGTCGGGCTCGGCATGCGCACGCACGCCGGCGTGGCCGCGCGCATGTTCCGCGTGCTCGCCGACGAAGGCGTCAACATCGAGATGATTGCGACTTCGGAGATCAAGATTTCCGTGGTGGTCAACGCCAAGTACGGCGAGCTGGCGATGCGGGCGCTGCACGACGCATTCTTGGGCAGGGATTCCAACGCGGCTTCGGCCGAGTCGGTTTAGAACAGATGGCGGCAAACAGGAAGATCCAGATCTACGACACCACGCTGCGCGACGGATGTCAGTCGGAGGACGTTTCGCTCACGGTCGAGGACAAGCTCGAAATCGCCGAGCGCCTCGACGATCTCGGCATCGACTACATCGAGGGCGGCTGGCCCGGCTCGAACGAGCGCGATGCCGCGTTCTTCCGCGAGGTCAAGAAGCTGCGCCTGCGGCATGCGAAGATCGCGGCCTTCGGCGCGACTCGGCGCGCGGGCGCGCGCGCCTCCGCGGATCGCAACCTGGCGCTGCTGCTGCGCGCGGAAACGCCGGTGGCGACGGTGGTCGGCAAGACCTGGGACATGCACGTGCGCGAAGCGCTGCGCATCTCGAACCAGGCCAATCTCGACATCCTGCACGACACCATCGCCTACCTGAAGCGCCACGTCGACGAGGTCATCTTCGACGCGGAGCATTTCTTCGACGGCATCGCCGCCAACCGCGAATTCGCGCTGGCCTGCCTGCGCGCGGCCGATTCGGCCGGCGCCAACCTGATCGCGCTGTGCGACACCAACGGCGGCCGCCTGCCGCACGAGATCGAGGCCGGCGTGCGCGCGGCGATCGAAAGCGTGCGTTGCCCGATCGGCATCCATCCGCACAACGACTGCGAGGTCGCGGTGGCCAACGCGATTGCCGGCGTGCGCAGCGGGGCGGTCCAGGTGCAGGGCACGATCAACGGCCTCGGCGAGCGCTGCGGCAACGCCAACCTGGTGTCGATCATTCCCGACCTGCAGCTCAAGCTCGGCTATCAGTGCGTGCCGCCGGCCAAGCTCAAGCTGCTGCGCGAAGTTTCGATGCTGGTGTACGAGCTGGCCAATATCACGCCCCACATTCGCCAGCCCTACGTCGGGCACAGCGCCTTCACGCACAAGGCGGGCCTGCACGTCTCGGGCATCCAGCGCAGCGTGCACACCTACGAGCACATCGACCCGGCGGCGGTCGGCAACGATCGCCACGTGGTGCTGTCCGAGCTGTCGGGCCGCGCCAACATTCTCTACAAGAGTAAGGAGTTCGGCCTCGCGATCGAGCCGAACAACGAAAAGATCGGCCTGCTGCTGGACGAACTGAAGCGGCTCGAGGCGCTGGGTTACACCTTCGACGGCGCCGACGCCTCGTTCGAGCTGCTGATGCTGCGCACGCTCGGCTTCGCGCGCGATCACTTCCGCTTCGTCAGCTTCCGCGTTTTCGACGACAAGTGGCACGAGGATCACACCCCGTTCAGCGAGGCGGTGGTGGTGATCGAGGGGCCCGACGGCGTGCGCACGCGCAACGCGGCGACCGGCAACGGGCCGGTGAATGCGCTCGACTCGGCGCTGCGCGGCGCGCTGGTGCCCTATTATCCGGCGCTCGAGGCGATGCAGCTTGCGGACTACAAGGTGCGCGTGCTCGACAACGGCGCCGGCACTGCGGCCCGGGTGCGCGTGCTGATCGAGTCTACCGACGGCCATCGCCGCTGGGGCACGGTCGGGTTGTCCAGCAACGTGGTCGAGGCGAGCTGGCAGGCGCTGCTCGATTCGGTCGAATACAAATTGCACAAAGACGCGGCCGGTCCGCGCGCGGTCAAGCACCCGCCGGCCGCCAACGGCGCGCGCCACGTCGGCCGCGCGACCATGCGCGACGGCGCGCCGACAAGGGGATAAGCCATGGCTCTACCGAGTACCGCCAACGGCCGAGTCGAGCCGGAGCAGCCGATCGGCGTGTGGAGCCGCATGCGCGAGGACGTTCAGGCGGTCTTCGAACGCGACCCGGCCGCGCGCAGCGCGCTCGAAGTGGTGCTCGCGTATCCGGGGCTGCATGCGATCTGGATGCATCGCATGGCGCACTGGCTCTGGCTGCGCCGGCTTTACCTGCTCGGCCGGCTGCTCAGCGAGTTCGCGCGCTGGATAACCGGCATCGAGATCCATCCCGGCGCGACCATCGGACGGCGCCTGTTCATCGATCATGGCATGGGCGTGGTGATTGGTGAGACCGCCGAGATCGGCGATGACGTGCTCATCTACCAGGGCGTGACGCTCGGCGGCACCAGCCTGAAAAAAGAGAAACGCCACCCGACCATCGAGGATCACGTGATGATCAGCGCGGGTGCCGCGGTCATCGGTCCGGTGCGGATCGGTCGCGGCAGCCGGATCGGCGCCGGCGCGGTGGTCGTCTCTTCGGCGCCGCCGTATTCGACCATCGTCGGCATCCCGGGCAAGGTGATCGAGGGCGAGAGCACGCGCCAGGACGTGGCTGGGCTGGACCACGTGCATCTGCCCGACCCGGTAGCGCGCGCGATGCAGCTTCTGATGGACAAGATGGAGCGCATTGGCGTGCGCGTCGAGGAACTCGAAGAGCGCCAGGATTGCCTCGAGGACAAGCTCAACCCGGCGGCCGCGAGCGGTTCGAGCGAAGCGCCGCGGTCCGCGCCCGCCACCGAAGCGCTGACTTCGATCAAGAACCGCTGACCGGTCCCGCGCGACGGCTCCAGGGCGCCGCATCCGGCGCCCGAGCATCGCGCTCTTGCACCAGCTACGGCTTGAGCGCGAGGCGGCTTTCGCTGATCTCACCCGCCGTGGTGATGCGGCCGAGATAGGTCGGCCCGCCGATCACCCATCGCTCGGTGAACGTAAGGGTTCCGTCGTGGCGCGCCAGCAGCCCGGTTACGTCCGCGCCCCGCGGCAGCGGAAAGACGGTCGCCACGCCGGAGGTGGTGACGCGGACAATCGCGCCGGCGCTCGAACCGGGGGCGGCGCCCGCGTGATTGACGGCGATCCATAGATTGCGGTCGGAGCCGACGGCGATTCCCTGGTACTGCCCGCTTAGCGGAAGCGTGAATTCCGTTACCTCGCCCGCGGGCGTGATGCGCGCGAGGCGGTTGCTGAAGTTCAGCGTGAACCAGACATTGCCGTCGGGACCGCCGGTAATCTGCGCGGGCAGGGCGTTCGCGCGCCGAAGCCGATACTCGAAGACCTTGCCATCGAGCGCAACCCGCCCGATCCTTGCCACCGGCGATTCGGTGAACCACAGGCTGCGTTCGGGCCCGCTCGCGATAGTCGCAGGCCCGGTTCCATGCTCGGGCAGCGGAAACATCGTGATCGCGCCGGCCATCGTCAGCCGGCCGACGGCGACGGCTCCGGCGGGATTGGCGCCCTCCCAGGCGGTGAACCACAGGTTGCCGTCCGGCCCCAGGGCCAGGCCCTCGGGCACCCACGTGTTGGGAAGGTCGTAGAGCGTGCTTGCGCCGGCGGGCGTGGTGCGAATGAAACTGCCCGCGATGCCTCCTGCGCCGCCCATGACGCCGACCATCCAGAGATTGCCGTCGGGCGCGCTGACGATGCTTGCGGCGAAGCTGACCGGCGGCAGCTTTATCTCCGTGACTTTGCCGGTGGCATCGATCGATCCGATCTTGCCGATACCCAGGATCGTAAACCACAGGTTGCCCCGGCTGTCCTCGGCCAGTGACGAGGGCTGGATCACCGCGCCCTGCGGGAGTGCGGGCGGCGGCGGCGGCGGGGGGGGTGGCGGCGGATTCTCGACCACGCATCCCGCGGCGATTGCGATGGCGGCGAGGCACGACGCGATCATCGCCGCGATTCGGATTGGCCGGGTTGTGGCCGCGGTCCTCATTCGACGGCAGGCTCAGAGCTTGTGACCGAAGTTGGCGCCCATCAGATACTCGTGTGCGCCGCGGATCGGCCGGCCCTCGCGCAGCCGCGCGAAACCGAACGGCCGCAGGTCAACGGTCTTTGCACTGCCGTCCACGATCAGTTCGGCCATCGCGGCGCCCACCGCCGGAGCGGTTTTGAAGCCGGTGCCGCTGAAGCCCGCCGCCGCAAACAGGCCATCGACGCCGGGCACGGGTCCCATCACGGCGCGCGAATCGGGGCTGACGTCGTAGATTCCGGCGTGTCCGCGCGAGTATCCGGCGCCTTCCAGGGCGGGCACGCGATGAGCCAGGCGTTCGGCGACTTCGGTCACAAAGTCGGCATCGTTGTCCTCGCGGAAGCTGTCGGGATCGGGCTCGTACTCGGCCTTGACGTCGCCGAGCCCGATCAGCGTCTCGGCGCCGCCCTGCGGACGGAAATAGCTTCCCGAGATCGTGTCGATACATCCGCAGTGGCGCAGGTCGGCGGGGCGCTTGAAGAACGCGATCTGCGCCCGTTCGGCGCGAATCCCGATCGCCGCTCCCAGCGGCCGCAGCAGCCGATCGGTCCACGGGCCGGCGACGACGCAGACCGCATCCGCCGAATGACAAGCGCCGGCCGCGTCAATCGCGCCGCGCGCGCGTCCGCCCGAGGCATCTATCGCGGCGATCGGCGTGCTCAGCCTGAAGACCGCTCCCGCGCGGGACCCTGCCTCGGCCAGCGAGCGCGTGGTCGCCACCGGGTCGGCATAGCCGCTTTGCGGCTCGTAGGCGGCGAGCGCGACGTCGTTCACGTTCAGCGCCGGTTCAAGGCGATGAAGCTCGGCGGGCGCGACCGCCTCGGTATCGACGCCGAGCGCGCGCAGCATCGCGATATTCGCGCGCAGCCGCTCGAGGTTGGGCGGTCCAACCACGATTGCGAAGCCGGTGCGCACGAAACCGCAGCCGCGTCCTTCGGCGTCGCGTCCGACCATCTCTTCCCAATGGGCGAAGTAGCCGAGGCTCTTCCACGCGAGCTCGGCCTCGGGCGCGAACGTATAGTGCATCCTGAGCAGCGCTCCAGAGCGCGCCGACATCCCGGCGCACACCTGATCGCCCTTGTCGAACACGGTCACTCGCGCGCCCAGTCGCGCAAGATGCAGGGCCAGGCTGCATCCCACCACTCCCGCGCCAATCACGATAACCTGAGGCTTGTCCATCGATTGCCGGCTGCGCGACGGACTTTTGTCCGCCGACCCGGTAGGCTAAGTTATTCGTTCGCCTTGGGCCTATCAAACCCGTATGCGCATTTATCTCGACTATAACGCCGGCGCGCCGCTGCGGCCCGAGGTGCGCGCCGCAATCGCCCGCCTGTGCGATGCGGATGCGGCGAACCCCGCCGCGGTCCATCATAGCGGCCAGCGCGCACGCCGCGCGCTCGAACAGGCGCGCGCCCAGGTGGCGCAGCTCATCGGCGCCGACCCGCGCGAGATCGTCTTCACCAGCGGCGGCACCGAATCGAACAACCTCGCCATCGCGGGCGCCGCGCAGGCGCATCCCGCGCGCCGCATCGTCACTTCCGGCATCGAACATTCGTCGATTCTCGCGCCGCTCGAGGCTCTCGCGCGGCTCGGCCGCGAGGTAGTCTACGTCGCGCCGGATCGCGAGGGACGCATCGCACCCGAGGCCGTAGCCGACGCGCTCGACGCTCCCGCGTCGCTGGTCTCGATCGGGCTTGCCAATGCCGAGGTCGGCGCGGTGCAGGAAGCGGCTGCGATGGCCGAGCCGGCCGCGCGCGCAGGGGCGCTCTTTCATCTCGACGCCGCGCAGGCGGTCGGCCGCATCGCCGTGCGCGTGCGCGATCTGCGGTGCGACCTGATGACGCTTAGCGGTCACAAGCTGGGCGCGCCGGCGGGAATCGGCGCGCTGTACGTGCGCGACGGAGTCGCGATCGCGCCCGCGCTGCTGGGCGGTCCGCAGGAATCCGGGTTGCGCGCCGGGACGCCGAATCTGCTTGGCGCGGTCGCGCTCGGCGCGGCGGTCGAGGCCGTGTCTGCCGCGCTCGAGGAGGAATCGGCGCGTGTGGGCGCGCTCTCGGAGCGCCTGCTGGCTCTTCTGCGCGCCGCGATCCCGGGCTTGCGCCTCAACGGTCCGCGCTCGAACCGGGTTTCCAATACGCTCAATCTGACTTTCCCCGGCGTGCTCGGGGAGAGCATGCTGATCGCGCTCGATCTCGAGGGCGTCGAAGTTTCAATGGGTTCGGCGTGCGCGGCCGGCGCCGTCGAGCCGTCGCACGTGCTGCTGGCGATGGGCCTTGGGCGCGAGGCCGCGCGCAGTTCGCTGCGTGTGAGTCTCGGATGGAACACCCGCGCCGCCGACATCGAGCGCGCGGCGGAGATTATCGCGCGCGTATGGCGAAGGGTCAGGGCGGCCGAGCCGGCCGATAGCGATGCCGCCAACGGCGGCGGCTCGCGCGGCGCGGATAGCTCGGCGGAGGCGGCGCGATGAGCGCGCGGGTGCTGGTCGCGATGTCCGGCGGCGTGGACAGCGCGGTCGCCGCCGCGATCCTGCGCGAACGCGGCTACGACGTGGTCGGCGTGGCGATGCGACTTGCGCCGGAGCCGGCGGCGGGCGCGCGCCGGCGCGCGTCCTGCTGCTCGGCCGATGACTTTGAAGATGCGCGCCGCGTAGCCGAGCGCATGGATTTCCCATTCTACGTGATCGACATGCGGGCCGAATTCGGCGCGCGCGTGATCGACAATTTCGTTGCCGAATATCTGGCGGCGCGCACGCCCAACCCGTGTGTCATGTGCAATCGCGAGATCAAGTTCGCGCGCCTGTTCGAGCGCGCCGCGGCGCTGGAGGCCGACTACGTGGCGACCGGCCATTACGCGCGCATCGAGCGCGACGCGCTCGGCCGCTACCATCTGCTGCGCGCCGCCGATCCGGCCAAGGACCAGTCCTATTTTCTGTTCACGCTCGGGCAGCAGGAGCTTAAGCGCGCGCTCTTCCCGCTCGGCGCGATGACCAAGGGCGAGGTGCGCGCGCGCGCCCGCGCGCTCGGGCTCGCCAACGCGGACAAGCCCGAGAGCCAGGAAATCTGCTTCGTCCCCGACGGCGACTACGCGCGCTTCGTCGAACGCGCGGCGCCGGCCGAGCGCCTGCGCCGGGGCCGCATTGTCGACAGCGCGGGGCATACGCTGGCAACGCACGCCGGCGTGCATCGTTTCACCGTGGGTCAGCGCCGCGGGCTCGGCGTGAGCGCGCCGGCGCCGCTCTACGTGCGCGAGATTCGAGCGCAAAGCGGCGAGGTAGTAGTCGCTCCGCGCGCCGGGCTCGGCGCGGCCGGGCTGCTCGCGTGCGATATCAGACTGGTTGATCCGGCCGCCGCCGGCGCCGCGCCGATCGCTATCGATGCGCGCATCCGTTATCGGCATCCGACGCTGCCGGCGACGCTGGCGCTGGAGGAGCCCGGGCGCGCCCGCGTCACCTTCGTCAACCGCGAGGGGCCCGCGGTCACGCCCGGACAGGCATGCGTCTTTTACCGCGGCGATGAGGTCGTGGGCGGCGGCTTTATCGAGCGCGCGCTGTGAGGCCGGACTGATGCGGTTTGCGATCGCCACGCTCGGATGCAAGGTCAACCAGTACGACTCGGCCATGATCGAGGCGCGGCTTGGCGCGCGCGGCATCGCGCGCTGCGATTTCGACCAGCCCGCCGACGTGTACATCGTCAACACCTGCACCGTGACCGACCGCGCCGACGCGGAAAGCTTGCGCCTGGCGCGCCGCGCGCGCCGTCTTAATCCGCGCGCGCGGGTGGTGATGACCGGATGCCTGGCGCAGGCCAATCCCGCGGCGCTGGCCGCCGCGCGCGAGGTCGACGCGGTGGTCGGACTCGGCCGCCCCGGCGATCTCGAGCGTGCCGTGCTGGGCGAAACGGCAGAGCGCGTGATGGTCGCGAATCTGCGCAAGGAGCGCGCCGCGATCGAGCTGGGCGCGGTGGCACTCGAGGGCCGCACGCGCGCGTTTCTCAAGCTGCAGGAGGGATGCGATCAGTTCTGCAGCTTCTGCATCGTCCCGACCTCGCGCGGAACCTCACGCAGCGTCGCACCCCGGCGCATCTTCGAGGCGCTCGACGGCCTTGCCGCCGCGGGCTTTCGCGAGGCGATCCTCACCGGCGTGCATCTCGGCGGTTACGGGCGCGACCTCGACCCGCCGGTCGGTCTCGAGCGGCTGCTCGAAATGATCGCCGAGCGCTCGCCGATCGGACGCATCCGCCTGAGCTCGCTCGATCCCGAGGAGCTGAGCGACGAAATTGTGCGCATCGTCAGCGCCAGCGACAAGTTCTGCCCGCACCTGCATCTGCCGCTGCAGGCGGGCGACGACGCGACGCTGCGGCGGATGCGGCGGCGCTATGATGTTGCGCACTTCGCGGACCGGGTCGAGCGAATCCTGGCGGCGATGCCGTCGGCGGCGATCGGCACCGACTTGATCGCCGGCTTTCCGGGCGAGACCGCCCGCGACTTCGACCGCTACTTTAATTTTGTCCAATCGCTTCCGCTTGCCTACTTTCACGTCTTCCCATACTCGGTGAGGGCGGGGACGACCGCAGCCAAGCTCCCACGCAAAGTCGCGGCGGGAGAGATCAAGCGCCGGGCCGCGCTGCTGCGCGAGCTGGGCGAGGGCAAGCGCCGGCAGTTCGTCGAACGGTTTTGCGGATCGACTCTTAAAGTATTGCTTGAAGAACGCGGCACGGATGGCAGGCTGAAGGGATACAGCCGCAACTATATCCGCGTGCTGGTGGAGGGCGGCGAATCACTTGCCAACGACGAAGTTGACGTGGTGGCATCGCGCCTCGAGGGCGCTGCCCTCGTTGCGCAGCTTGCTGCGCCCCCGGGCGGCCGCACCGCCGGCGCCATCGCCACGATCTGAAGAGCAGCGCGCCGAGCTCGAGCGGCGTCTCAATTACACTTTTCAGCGACCCGAGTTGCTGCGCATCGCGCTCACGCATCCGAGCGCCGTGGTCGGCGCCGAACTGCACTACGAACGGCTCGAGTTCCTGGGTGATGCGGTGCTCGACCTGGCGATCGCCGACCTGCTGATGCGACAGTTGCCCGAGGCCAAGGAGGGTGTGCTGTCGAAGGAGCGTGCGTCGATCGTCAACGGACGCACGCTGGCGGCCAAGGCGCAGGAGATCGGGCTCGGGCGCGCGCTCAGGCTGGGCAAGGGCGAGGAGAAAAGCGGCGGACGCGAGAAGGTATCCATCCTCGCGGCCTCGTTCGAGGCGGTGATCGGCGCGATCTATACCGATGCCGGCCTCGGGCCGGCGCAGCAGGTGGTCGAGGAGCTGTTCGCGGGCGATATCGGCGGCCCGTCGGCCGAGCGCGATTACAAGACCGAGCTGCAGGAGATCGCCTATCGCCGTTTTCGCAGCCAACCGGTGTACGAGCTGGTGTCCTCGCGCGGCCCGGATCACGCCAAGATGTTCACCACCCGCATTCGGATCGCCGGTCGCGACCTCGGCGTGGGCGAGGGCGGGAGCAAGAAGCAGAGCGAGCAGGCCGCGGCGCGCGCCGCGCTCGATCGCATCGAGAGTGAAAAGCATGGCGCTCGCTGAGCCGCATCGCGCGGGGTTCGTCGCACTCGGCGGACGCACCAACGTCGGCAAATCGACCCTGCTCAACCGGATGGTCGGGCAGAAGGTTGCGATCGTCAGCCCGCGTCCGCAGACCACGCGCCGGCGCATCATGGGTATCCGGTCGGATCCCGACGCGCAGATCATCTTTCTCGATACCCCGGGATTGCATCGGCCGCGCACCGCGCTCGACCGGCACATGGTCGAAATCGCGCGCCGCAGCCTCGGCGAAGGCGAGATCGTGCTCGGCGTGGTCGAGGCGCGCGCGCCCCTTGCCGAAGGCGATCGCGAGTTTCTCGCCGAAATGCGCGAACTCAGGGCGCCGCGCGCGCTCGCGCTGAACAAGATCGATCGCGTTTCGCGCGCCGACCTGTTCGCCGCGGTCGCGCAATGCGGACGCGAGCTGCCCGAGGCCGAAGTCGTGCCGGTGAGCGCGCTGAAGGCGCACAATATCGACGAGCTGGTTGCCGTACTCAAGCGGATGCTGCCCGTGAGCCCGCCTCTGATGCCCGAGGACGAGTACACCGATCAGAGCGAACGGAGCATCGCCGGCGAGATCGTGCGCGAGAAGGTCTTCCGCGCGATGCGCGAGGAGGTCCCGTTCTCGACCGCGGTCACGGTCGAGAATTTCGTTGTCGAGGGGGAGGGTCCGCTCCTGCGCATCGAGGCGACGATCGTGGTGGCGCGCGAAGCGCACAAGGCGATGCTGATCGGCGCCGGCGGCCGGCAACTCAAGCGCATCGGCACGGCGGCGCGACTGGAACTCGAGAAGATTTTCGCCGCGCGCGTCTTCCTGCACTTGCTGGTCAGGGTCGAGAAGGACTGGACCCGCAATCCGCGTAAGATCGCGGAGCTCGGCCTGTGACCGCGTTGCGCCGCGATCGCGGGCGCGCGGGCGCGCTCGCCGGCCTGCCCATGGGCGCGCCGCGCGTGGTGCTGGTCGGGCGCGCCAACGCCGGCAAATCGACCATGTTCAACCGCATCGCGCGCGGCCGGCGCGCGATCGTCAGCGCGATTGCCGGCACCACGCGCGACATCAACGTCGCGCCCGCCGAGCATCGCGGACGCGACTTCTTCATCGTCGACAGCGGCGGGCTCGAACTCGGCGGACGCGAACGCCTGAGCGAACGGGTCGTCGAAGGCGCGCTCGGCGCGGTTGCGCTCGCCGACCTCGTCGTTTTTGTCATCGACGGCAGCGCCGGGCTCGCCCCCGGCGATCGCGAAGCGGTCGCGCTGATCCGCGAGACCGGACGTCCGATGATCGCCGCGGTCAACAAGATGGACCGCGCGGGTATGGAGTCGGCCGCGGCCGAATATTATGCGCTCGGCATCTCGCCGACGCTGCTCGTCTCGGGCGCCCACGGACGCGGCGTCGAAGAGCTGCTCGACGAGGTCGTCGCGCGCCTGCCGCCGGCCGAAGCGGCGCCCCTGCGGCCTCCCGACCTGCGGCTTGCGCTGATCGGCCGGCCCAACGTCGGCAAGTCGTCGCTGCTCAACCGGCTGGCCGGCTTCGAGCGCGCAATCGTGGACATGACTCCCGGCACCACGCGCGATCCGGTCGACTTCCGGCTCGCTGCCGCCGACCGCGATGTGCTGGTGGTCGATACTGCCGGAATCCGGCGACCGGCCCGGGTCGAGGGCGAACTGGAACATTCTTCGGTCGGCCGCGCGATCGAGACCGTTCGACGCGCCGATGTGCTCGTGCTGGTGGTCGATGCGACCGAGGGCGTCACCGACCAGGACGCGCGTCTGGCGAGCCTGGTCGAGCGCGAGGGGCGAGCGCTGGTCGTAGTGTGCAACAAGTGGGACCTCGCGGCCAGGGCGGGGCGGCGTATTGCCGCCTTCAAGCGCGATGCCGAGGCGATGGTGCCGTTCCTCGGTTTCGCCGAGATGTTGTTTACCTCGGCGCTGACCGGCGACGGCGTGGACGGCATCGTTCCGGCCGCGACCCGGGCGGCGGATTCATGGCGCGCGACCTTTCAGACTGCGCATCTCAACCGCATCCTCGCCGAGGCGAGCGCGGCGATGGATCCGCCGATGATCGAGCGCCGGCGGCTTAAGCTGATGTACGTGACGCAGGTTGGCCATGCGCCTCCGCGGCTCGCGTTCTTCGCCAACGTCGAGCGCGGCATCCCGGCGCACTACCTGCGCTTCCTCTCCGCGCGTTTTCGCGCGGCGCTCAAGCTCGTCGGCACGCCGCTCGTGCTCGAGTTCCGCCGCACGGGACGCACGTGGTCTGCGGGCGATGCGCGTGGCAACGCGCGATCCGGCGGAACAGGCGCGAGGACTCGCCGCGCGGCGCCGAAGAAATCAGGCAACTGACCCGAGGTCCGTTGCGGCTTCGTGCCGTGCGAGGAGCGCATCTTGCAGCGGTGCTTTCGATGTGAGAAATTTTTCTGTCCGGCGCGCGCCGTTAGCTCAGCGGATTAGAGCATCAGACTACGGATCTGAGGGTCGGGGGTTCAAATCCCTCACGGCGCGCCAGTGCGTCAGCCATTTTCCAGCCTCCTGACCGAGCGACGCGTCGCCCGGCGTCACATAGTGCGCTTTGTGCTTTGACCTTTCGGGTGCTCCCTGAAACAGGTCAAAGTTGACGCCCTGGATCAGTATCGATCGCTTACCTGGATGATCTGCGTGCGACGGCGGCTCATGGCGGCGTCGGCGACGCCCTCCGGTCTCAGCTCTGGCCGGGTCAATGGGAAGGCAGCCAATCGCGCCTCGTTGGCGCCTCATTGAGGGGGGGCCGCTTTCAGTTTCATCATGGAACTAAAATTGCGGAAGAGCTGAGGCCATCGTTCGCGGTGGTTGCCGGCCGGACTCTACCCGGGTCCCCACTCGTGCGCTTCGGCGACCGTAGAGCAGCTTCCGAGCGTGAGATCCGGGGTCAGAGTTTTCCTCGTGGCGCGGCAGAATTCAGAGCAAATCAGCAAAATCACTGACCCAGAGAACGACGGCTCCGCTCGGGCTTGGACTTTTCGGGTCAGCCTGGGTTTGGTGTCTCAGAGTCTATTCTGCAATTCGTAGGCGACGTTTTGAGCTTCACTGCATTCTTTCAACAAAATAGGCGATATTTCCGGATATTTATTTTCAGAAAATAATGAAAATTCTGTGTACAGATTGATAAACAATAGAGTTGTAAAATGAAGTGAACATGAGCTATGAAAAACTGGTAAAGCTAAACTGGTCAGATGATCGGCATTTCATGGATGCACAAGACCATGACAAAGTGTAAACAGAAGTCATTACATCAAAAAGATAAGATTAAGAAGGTCTGGCATAAACCGACGATCTCCGACTACGGTCATGTGTCGGAGCTAACAGCCGGAACCGTCGGTTCGCACACGGACAAAGGGCACTGCTCGAATCATCATGGCGGCGGCTGAGCCGCCACATCGCATCTCTCGATCAGGCTCGATCGAGAGACCGTGTCAGGGGCGCAAAAGTTCGATCGATCCGCGTTCGGCGAATGCGTATGTCCCGATGCGTATGTCTCGGGCGCGCGCGCTCGCGGTTGCAGGCTTGCGCGCGCGTGGCAACGGGTGCGTCGACCTGCCTCCAGGATGAGGCCCGTCGGAATGCATCGGCCGAGACGCGCAAACGAGCGAAGCGGAAGACTCGATCCTTGATTGAAAATCGAGCTTGCGGATGTGGGCCGAGAAGCGAGCGGATGCGCGCTCCGGTCGTTTCGCGCTTCCTCCTCGCGGGCTTCAGAACATGCCCGGGGCCAACCGCCAGCGCACCCGTTGTCGGTAGGCCAGGTATTGCGGATCGCGAGCGAGCAATTCTTCCTCGAGCGCGATACGCCAGACCATGAACGGGATCGTGAGCGCCACCAACGCGACATTGCGGATGCTGGGGGCGGCTAGCGACGTACCCAATGCGCTCAGCAGCCAGGCCGCGTACACCGGATGGCGAATCATTCGAAAGGGACCGCGCACCACGAGGCCGCGGTTGGCCGGGAGCAATCCGAAACGACGGCCCAGGTAAAGCCATCCGATCAGCATCAGCGAGAGACCAGTCGCCTGAAGGATCACGCCGGTTGCCTCCAGCGTCGGCCAGTTCGTAGCGGTGAAGCGCGTCGCCGGGCGCATCAGGAGCGGCAGCACCATCATCGCCGTCACCGAGACCAGCGCCTGGTAATCGGTTCGGGCTTCGCGCGGCGCCAGCCGCGTCAACGACAGCACGGCCATCGTCAGCGCGGCGGCGGTCCAGATCCAGGCGGAGAGATTCGCGCGCCAGTCTTCCGACGTTGTCGACAGCAACTGCGGCCACCAGGGCACCAGAGTCGCCACGAACGTTGCCGCTACGCCAAGATTGGCCGCGGCGTGAAGCAGATGGGATTGGCGCGACCGGCCCGGCCTCACTGGCGCACGGCGCGGGTCGCCCGAAGCTGCGACCGTGGCTGGTAAGCGCTCCACGGGAAAATCACGCTGCGATTGAGGATCATCTGCCAAGGCTAATAGCAGCAAACCGTTGACCGGGAAACGACACAGCCCGGGTACGGACCACGGACTTTCGGTCACGCAAGCGGATCGGGAGCCGGGTTCGGCTGTAGGTATTCGAGCCAGTTGAGCGTAGGATGATGGGTTCACGCGGCAGCTTCCGCGTCGCCGATGCGCTCCGCACCAATCGCAGAGCCATCGGAAAATCCAAAGCATGTCGCCCGAGCAGAAAAACCTGGCCGAGCAGGGAGCCGCCGCGCTCGCAGGCGCGCCTTTCGACCGCAGCGACGCGCAGGACGGCGGCGGCGCCAGCGTGCTGCGCGGCATCACGCGGCGTTATTACGCGATGTGGTGGGGGTATGCTTTCGCCGGCGGCTTTCTCTACGGAATCTATCCGCTGTTCCTGCGCTCGCGCGGGCTCGATCAGTTCGAAATCAACAGCGTGCTCGCGTGTTATTTCGTGGTGATGTTCTTGACCGACGTGCCGACCGGCGCGTTTGCGGACGCGATGGGCCGGCGGCGCTCGTTCGTGCTGGGCTGCGCGACACGCACCGCGGCATTCGCCGTGTACTTCTTCGCCCATCGCTTTGCCGTGTTCGTGGTCGCGGAGTGCATCGATGGGATCGGCACCACGCTGTGCAACGGAGCGATCGACGCGTGGGGCGTGGACGCGCTCGATGCGGCCGGGTTCGCCGGGATCAAGGACCGTCTCTTCTCGCGCATTTCGCAATTGATGAATTTCGGCTTCATGGCCGCCGCGATCATCGGCGCCTACGTCGCCGACATCGATATCGCGGCGCCATGGCTGCTGGGCGCGGCGGGATTTATTCTAGCGGGCGCGGCCGCGTTTCCGCTGATGCGCGAGGATCATCGCGCGGGCCATGGGGCCGCGGCCCTGATCGGCGGATCGGCGCAAATCACGCCCGGCCGGCTCTTCGCGGTGGTGCTCGCACGCGTTGCCGCGGGCCTGCGCCAGGGGCTGCGCGATCGCACGGTGTTGATGCTCAGCAGCGCGAGCGCGCTGACCTTCGCCGCGTGGGCGCCGTACTGGCTCGAATGGCCGCAGATCTTCAACGATCGCTACGGCGTCGGCATCTGGATCGTCGGTTGGCTCTATTGCCTGTTCACGGTCGCGCGGATGCTCGGCGCCGAGGCGGTCGCGCGCATCGGAGTCTCGTCGCGCGATCGCGGCGCGCGCCTGTCGGCGATCGTCGCGGTCGCAAGCCCGCTGCTCTTCGTCGGCGGCGCGATGGCTGAGCGCCCGACCATCGCGCTCGTCAGCCTGTTCGTGATGAACCTGGCGGCGGGCGCGATGCAGCCGCTTACCCAGAGCTGGTTCAACGAGCGCATCGACGCCGCGGATCGCGCGACACTGCTCAGCTTCAACAGTACCTTCGCAACCATGGGCGGCTCGCTGGGCCTGCTCGCCGCCGGACGCGTGGCCGACGTGTTCGGCATTCCGATGGCATGGAAAATGGGCGCGCTGATCCTGATGATGGCAGCGCCGTGCTATTGGACCGTCCGGCACGCGGGCGCGATGCTCGAGCCCGCACCGGCGATTTCCTGAACTGTCTCGAACCGCGCCGGCAAGCGCGATTCGCTTGCGCGCCGGCGCGTGTGAGGTTCAAATGTAGCCGCGTTCAATCTCGGAGCCGCAGGAAATGACTACGCCCAGGGTCGTGATGGCCGGAACCGGATTTGCCGCGGTGCGCCAGTTTCTGCTCGAGGCGCTGCCGGACGCGCGGCTCGATCAGGTCGAGGCGGCGACGCTCAGAACACACGGCCATGTGGCGGACGTGCTGCTGCCGGCGATGTCGCGCATCGACGGCGCCCTGATGGATCGCATCACGGGCCTGCGCCTCATCCAGCAGTGGGGCGCCGGCCTCGAGGGCGTCGATATCGCCGCCGCGACCGAGCGCCGGGTCGCGGTCGCCAACGTGCCGACGGCGGGCACCGGCAACGCGGAGTCGGTCGCGGAGTGGTGCGTGATGGCGGCGATTGCGGTCAGCCGCCGGCTGCCGCTCGCGCAGGAGACGATTCGCAGGGGCGGAACATGGGGTACGCCGCTCGGGCGCACGCTGATGGGCCGCACGGCGGGAATCGTCGGGCTGGGCGGAATCGGTCAGGCACTCGCCGCGCGGCTGCGCCCGTTCGGAATGCGCCTTATCGGTCTGCAGCGCAATCCCGATCCTGCCATTGGAGAGCGCCTCGGCCTGGAATGGGTGGGCGGTCCGGAGCGGCTGCCCGAATTGTTGCGGCAGAGCGACTATTTGTTTCTCTGCGTGCCGCTCAGCGAGCGCACGCGGCAGCTCATCGACAAGTCCGCGCTCGACATGCTGCCGCCCCAGGCTTGTATCGTCAACGCCGCGCGCGGCGGCCTGCTCGATCATCCGGCGCTGTTGCGCGCGCTCGCCGAGGGGCGCCTGATCGGCGCGGGGCTCGACGTCTTCGATCGGGAACCGCTCGAGCCCGGCGCGTCGCTGCTCGCCCGCAACGATGTCATCGCGACCTCGCACATCGCCGGCGTCACCGACGTTTCCTATCGCGGAATCGCGCGCGGCGTGGCGGCGAATATCGTACGCATCATGGCTGGCGAGGCGCCGCACAACTGCGTCAACTGGGACGCGATCGCGCGCTGAACGCTTCACACGCCGGCGAACCAGTCGTAGCCCTGATCCTCCCAGTAGCCGCCGGTGCGATGGGGCAGGAAGTTCACTTCCGTCAGGTACTTGACACTCTTGTAGCCGAGCTTGATCGCCGAATACAGGCGTAGCGGCGCGCCGTGGTCCGGATGCAGCTCGTGGCCGTTCATGCCGTACGCGAGCAGCGTTTGCGGATGCATTGCGCTCGCGAGATCCCACGACGACCAGTAGTTCGCGTCGAACGAACGGAACTCGACGTAACGCACGCGCGGGTCGATCCCGACCCGCCGCGCCAGCTCGCTCACGCGCACGCCCTGCCACGAGGCCACCGCCGACCATCCCTCGACGCAGTGATGCCGCACACGCATCTCGCTGCGCGGCATTGCCTGCAACTGCGCGAGCGTGAAAACTCCCGGCCGCGCGACCATGCCGCCGACCTTGAGCGTCCACACCGCCGGCGCAAGCGGCATCGCATCCGAGATGAAGTAGCGGGGAAACGCATCTTCGGGGGTGAGCGCGCTTGCCGGCTCCTCCGGCGCCAGCCGGGTCGGTGAGAAGAGCAGGCTTTCGAAGTGCTCGTTGACGCGCTGCATGCCCTTGAGAAACGCCGCGACCGGATGGCCGCCCTCGCATCCGCCGAGCAGCGACGCCGCCGCGAACCCGGCGAGTAGCCCGCGCCGCGTAATCGGCTTAGTCACGACCGCCTCCCGTGATCATCGCGAGCAGGTCGCGCGGATGCAGCAGCACCAGCGTGAGATGCGTGAGCACGAAAAGCGCGATCAGCACCAGCCCCAGCAAATGCACAACGCGCGCCGCATCATAGCCGCCGAACAGCGCCAACAGCCAGTGCAGCTGGACCGGCTTGTAAATAACCAGTCCCGAGAGCACCTGCAGCGCGATGATAATCACGATCGAGCTGTACGCGAAGCGCTGCAGCCCGTTGTAAAACTCGGGCGGCGGAGCGGTCCGGCGTACGCGCAGATAGTAGCCCAACATCCTGGCGGCGTTGACGGCGTCGCGCGCCGGCAGGAACATCCGTCGCCGCCACTCGCCGCGTGTGAAAAAATAGGCGAGATAAATCGCGCCGTTCATCACCAGCAGCCACGCGATCGCGAAATGCCATTGCCGTCCGCCGGCGAGCCATCCCCCGAGCCTTGACCATTGCGGCGGAGCGACATCCTGCCACGGGTACCATGCGTATTGCGCGCCTTGCGGCCCGAGCGACGGGTAGGCGGCGAAAATCTGCAACCCGCTGCCCGCCATCAGGACGATAAATACCGCATTCAGCCAATGGTTGAGCCGGATGATCAGAGGCTGAGCGCGGCGTCCGCGAAATCGCGAAACGGCGGACGGCTTTGCGCCTTCGCTGCATTTCACCGCCGCGCCGGTTTGCGCCGCGCCACTCATTTGCCGTTCATGCCTTCGGGCCGCATCATTGCCCTGGGCTTGCCGCCTTCCATGATCTCGCCATCCGTCATTACCACTTGGCCGTCCTTGAGCTGCCGGCGTCGGCCGTCCGGCAGACGCACCTCGCCGTTGGGCGCGACCACCGCGCCATTGGACATCGTAACCGCCGCGGCGATCGGTTCGGTGGCTTTGCCGCTTTTCACGATCATCACTTTGCCTGCGCGCATAATCAGACCGTCGATGCCATCCGATTGCGCGCGGCCGGGAGCGCTCAAGATCGCGCACATCGCCGCAACAATGATAGTTACTGTTTGCCCCCGCATAAGTTACACCCTGGTGTGCCGGTTGGAACTGCCTCGATTTCTAAATCGAGCGCTCCATCCGGCGATGCATGATCCCGGCTTCCTCGAACATCTCGCCGACCGGGACAAAGCCCTGCTTGCAGTAAAATTCCTCGGCGTGAAGCTGCGCGTCGAGCACCGCGCGACGAAATCCGGCGTTTCTCGCGCGCTCCATAAGGAACAGCAGCAACCGGCGCCCGATACCTCTGCCGCGCTGCTCCCGCATGACGGCCATCCGGCCGATCTTCACGTAGTCATCGTGCGCGACCATGCGTCCGCATCCGACCGGCCGCCCGTCTTGCAGCGCCAGCGCATGAATCGCGCGCGCGTCGTCCTCGTCGAGTTCTATTTCTTCAGGTACGCCTTGTTCTTCGATAAACACCCGCCGGCGGATCGCCCACGCCTCGGCCATGCGCGTTCGATCGCCGGCGACCTCGAGCACGACGATTTGCGCGCGGCCGCCCATCGCTTCTGCACTACCGCGCACAGAAGGATATCGCAAACCGCGCGCATCGCGGAGTTCGGTTCGCGTTTGAACGCGTGCGAGGGCATTATGCTAGGCTTTCGAGCACCGGCCGCACACGAATGCAGCAGGGGAGGCGCGAAGCGCGATGGCGAAGGACGCCCAAAGGGCGAGCGACGAGCAGATACTCGAAGCGGCGGAAATGCTGCTCGCGGCGCGCTATCCGATCGCGCTGACCGGCGCCGGAATGTCGGTCGAAAGCGGGATTCCGCCGTTTCGCGGGCCGGGCGGGCTGTGGACCAAGTACGGCGAGCCGCCGATGAACGGCTACCAGATTTTCCTCGCCGATCCCAGGAAGGGATGGGAGGACCGGATCAGGCGCCAGGACGACGAGCTGTTTGCGCCGCTCAAGGTGGCCGAGCCCAATCCCGGACATCATGCCTTCGTCGAGCTCGAGCGGTTGGGCGTGCTGCGCTTTCTCATCACGCAGAACGTTGACGATCTTCATCGCCGCGCCGGCCATCGGGCGCTGGCCGAGATTCACGGCAACTGGAAGCTCATCCGATGCCTCGAGTGCGGAAGGCGGTTTCCGGCCGAGGAAATCAGCCTCGAGATTCTGCCGCCACCGTGTCCGAAATGCGGCGGACTGCTCAAGGCGGACACGGTCTCGTTTGGCGAGCCCATCCCGCCCGACGTTCTGCGCGAGTGCGCCGACCATTCGGCGCGCGCCGACCTGGTGATCCTGGGCGGCACCTCGGCGACGGTCTATCCGGCAGCCGGCTTCGCGATCGAGGTCAAGGAGCGCGGAGGCAAGCTGATCGAGGTGAACCTCTACAACTCCGAGATCACCGCGCTTTGCGATCTGAGCCTGCGCGGCGGAGCGGCCGACGTGATGCCGCGATTGAGCCGCGCGATCGCCGAGCGCCGCCGCGCCCGCATGTCGTAAGCTCGATTTTCATTTTTCAATTTCGTTCTCCGCCCGGACCGGCCGTCCCGCATCGGCAGGGCACGCCGTTTGCTGTTGAGCCCTGCGCTTTCAAGCGCCTCGCTCGAAAGCATGGGAGCTTGTGCGAGGTGGATGCGATGGATGCACAGCGGGCGGGCAGTGCGGTGCCCGGTTTGCAGGCAACGACAGCCGAGCCGCAGCCGCTCAACGAGATGTTCGACGCGCAGGGCCGCTCGCGGCCCGAGTGCGCGCGCGTCATCGCTTACCTGCTGGCGCTCGGACCGGGCAGGCTGGCGGAACTCGGCGAGCGCGCGCATCGCATGTTCCGCACGATGGGCGTGACGTTCAAGGTCTATGGCGATCATGAAGGCGGCGAACGCATCTTTCCCTTCGACCCGATCCCGCGCATTATTGCGGCTCCGGTCTGGGCCGAACTCGAAGCCGGCCTGATCCAACGCGCGCGGGCGCTGAACGCCTTCGTGGCCGACATCTATGCCGAGGCGCAAATCGTCAGGGACGGTGTCGTTCCGCGCGATCTCATAGTCGGTTCGCCGCAATTCCGCCATGCGGCGACCGGTATTCTGCCGCCGGGCGGCGTCTACATTACGGTTGCGGGAATCGACCTCGTGCGCGGCGCCGACAGCCGCTTCCATGTGCTCGAGGACAACGTGCGCACGCCCTCGGGCGTGTCGTACGTGATCGAGAACCGGCGCATCATGACGCGGCTGATGCCGGAGCTGATTCGCGGCCTGCGCGTCAGCAGCGTCGAGAACTATCCCGCCTACCTGCTCGCCGCGCTGCGCGAGATCGCGCCGTCCGGCATCGGCGACCCGACGGTGGCGCTGCTCACGCCGGGCCCCTTCAATTCGGCGTTCTTCGAGCATGTGTTCCTGTCGCAGCAGATGGGCATCGAGCTGGTCGAGGGCCGCGACCTGGTCTGCGTCGATCACAAGCTCTTCATGAAGACCGTGTACGGCCTTAAGCGGGTCGACGTGCTCTACCGCAGGATCGACGACGACTTTCTCGACCCGGTCGTGTTCCGTCCCGATTCGATGCTGGGTGTTGCCGGTCTGACGGCCGTGCTGCGCGCGGGCAACGCGACGCTGGCCAACGCGATCGGCACCGGCGTCGCCGATGACAAGGCGGTTTACGCGTATACGCCGGCGATGATCCGTTACTACCTGGGCGAGTCCGCGCTGCTGCCGATTGTCGAGACCCATCTGTTGCGCGATCCCGACGTGCGGCAGACGGTGCTGCGCGATCTCGATCGTTACGTGGTCAAACCCACCGGCGCCTCGGGCGGCTACGGCGTCGTCATCGGGCCCCGTGCGACGGACGAGGAGCTGGCGCAGGCGCGCAAACGGATCGAGGCCGCGCCGGCCGGTTTCATCGCCCAGCCGCTCTTTCCGCTCTCGGTGCATCCGACGCTCACCGGCGAGACGGTTGACGGAAAGCCGGCGATGGCTTCGCGCCACGTCGATCTGCGGCCGTTCGTGCTGCTCGGGGCAAAGCCGCGCGTGCTCGCCGGCGGACTGACGCGGGTCGCGCTGCGCGAAGGATCGCTGATTGTGAACTCGTCGCAGGGCGGGGGCAGCAAAGATACCTGGGTGCTGGAGGAATAGTGCTGCGGCGGATTGCGGGGTCGTTGTTCTGGGCGGCGCGTTATCTCGAACGCGCGCAATGGCGCGCGCGCCTGGTCGACGTCAACTACCATCTGCTGCTCGAGGTGCCGCCGCGCGACGCCGACCCCTGGGAGCCGCTGGTGCGGATCACCGCCGAGCACGACCTGTTCGCGGCCAAGCACAGCCACGCCGGCGAGACCGCGGTGATCGACTTCTTCGTCTTCGATCGGGAGCACCGTTCTTCGATCCGCAGTTGCATCGAGGCGGTGCGGGCCAATCTGAGCCCGCTGCGCCATCTCATTTCCTCCGAGCTGTGGCTTGCGGTGAATCGGCTCTATCTCGAGGTCCAGGGATGGTCGGCGCAGACGCTGGCGGCCGGCGGCGTGTCGAATTTTTTTACCGAGCTCAAGCGGCACTTCTTTATGCTCGAGGGCATCGTTGCCCACACGATGCCGCGCGACCTGACGTACGACGTGATCGAGCTGGGCACGATGCTCGAGCGGCTCGACAACGTCTCGCGCCTCCTCGACGTGAAGTACCATTACCTGCTGCCGCGCCTCGAGGACATCGGCGGCCCGGCGGACCTGCGCCAGTGGGCCGCGGTGCTGCGCAGCGCGTCGGCCTTCGAGGCTTTTCGCCGATGCTACGGCAACGCCATCCGCGTGAACCGAGTGGTGGCGATCCTGGTCTTCGATCCGGAGTTTCCGCGCTCGATGCGCTTTTGCATCGAACGCGCCGCGCAGGCGCTCGAGCGGATTTCAGTGCGGCAAGAGAGCTCGGCACCGTCCGCCGCCGCGCCCTGCGCGGAGCTGCTGGCGATACTGGGTCGGGGCGACGCCGATACGACCATCGAATCCGGATTGCACGAATTTCTGATCGACGCCGAGCGGCGATGCGCACAACTGGCCGACCGCGTGTTCGATCGCTACATGGCGCTGGAATAGGCTTTGGCCGATGCTGGTGCGGATAAGCCATACCACCCGCTTCGTGTACGACGAGCCGGCCGCCGATTCGCACAACGACCTGCGGCTGCGTCCGCTCGACGACGCCGGCCAGCGCTGTCTCGAGTTCGAGCTGAGCGTCAGCCGGCCCGCCGCGGTGCTCGCGTACCGTGACTTCTTCGGCAATGCGGCGCATTCGGTATCCGTCAGCGCTCCGCACCGCGAACTGACCATCGTGGCACGCTCGCTGGTCGACCGCGTGGACCCGCCGATGAAGCGTCATCCGGCGACGGCCTTCGATGACTTTCTTGCCGCCGACGACCGACATCTCAGGGATTTCTGCGAATTCCTCGGCGCCAGCCTTTACGTTCCGTTCAGCGAACGTCTGCAGCGGCTGTTCTGGATGGCGCGGCCGCGCGAGAGCGAGGACGTCGCCGGCTACGTGGCGCGAATCGTCGCCTGGGTCCGCGACCAGTTCGATTACCAGAAAGCGCGCACCCACGTTCACTCCAACCTGGACGACATCCTGAAAACCGGCAGCGGCGTATGCCAGGATTTTGCCCATCTCACCATTGGCATCCTGCGCCTGGCCGGAGTTCCCGCAAGGTACGTCTCCGGCTACCTGGCGCCGGCTACATCATCCGGCGGCGGCCCGTTGGGCGAACAGGCGAGCCATGCATGGCTCGAGGCATGGCTGCCGCATGCGGGATGGACCGGCTTCGATCCGACGCATCGCTACCGCACCGACGAGCGCCATATCCGGATGGCGGTCGGGCGCGATTACGGCGACGTGCCGCCGCTGCGCGGGATGTACCGGAGCAATGGAGCGAGCCAGGCAATGACGATCGATCTCAAGATCGAGCCCGCCGCCGCGGCCTGCGGCGTCGGCGCTGCGCCGGGCTGCCAGGCGCAATGAGCGCATCGAGAGCCGCCGCCGCGCGAAGCGTCGCGCGGGCGGCGTCCGCATCCGGCAGCGCGGCTTCCGCGCCGATTGGCCGACAGGCGGCGCGCGCGCCGGCCTAAGGCCGGCGCAAGTCCTGGATGATTTCGCGCGCCGCGCCGCGATCGTGCTCGGTGCGGATCGGAATTTCGAATTCGAAGCGATTGACGTCGGCGAGGCGCTTCTTCATGACGTCCGCGATTTCACGGTAGGTGCCCACGACGGCGAACGCGCGCACCATCTCCTCGCTGACCAGGCCCGCCATCTCGCGCCATTTCTGCTGCACCGACAGCCGATGAAGCTGCTCGGCGCGATCGCCCCATCCCTCGAGCTCGAAACTTGCGCGGTACGAGCGCGTCGAGCCGTAGAACGCGACCGTCTGCTTCATCTTCTCGACCGCGCGTGCGAGCGAGCCGCTGTCGGGCGCGGTGCAGAGAAAGGCGCCGCCGGAAACCTGGAAGTTTTTCCATTCGCCATCCGAGCGACCCGCGCGCGCGAATCCCTTGCGCAAATTGGGAAAGGCGATTTCGTCGAGATAGCGGCGCGTGCAGATGCCGTGCAGGCGGACGCCATCGCACACCTCGCCCGCGACCTGCAGCATGCGCTCCTGCACCGCTGCGATCAGCACCGGAATGCGCGGATTGGCCAGTGGCGGCGGAGCGAAGTTGGGCGTCATCAGCGAGAGCTTGTAGTGCTCGCTCTGAAAATCCAGCGGCGCTCCGGTCTGCCATGCGTTCCAGCACGCGCGCATCGCCCCGACGTAATCCTTCATCCTCTGCGCCGGCCTGGTGAAGGGCATGCCGAAACGGCGCGTGATGTGGCCCTTCACCTGCGAACCCAGCCCGAGCACGAGCCTGCCCCCGCTCATGCGCTGCAGGTCCCACGCGGTGTATGCGGTCGCGACCGGGCTGCGCGTGAACGCGAGCGCGATGCCGGTAGCCAGTTCGATGCGCGAAGGCTCCTGCGCCGCGATCGCCAGCATCAGGTAGGGATCGTGCTGGGTCTCGACCGCAACGACCGTGTCGTAGCCCAGCGCATCGGATTCGCGCACCTGTTCGCGCAGCGCGGCCCAGCTTGGCTCGGGTCTGCCGCCCGCGCCCATTTCGGGCGTGTAAGCGGCGCCGAGATTGAGCATGCGCTCGATTTTCTTCCCTGCCATAGCGCGGGCGCGCGAGGTCGCGCTAGAGGATGATCCCGGGCGCAGGGAAGCGCCGGCACATCTCGGTCACTTCGCCGTTGATGCGTGCGAGCGCCGCCTCGTCATCGACGTGCGTGACCGCTTCGTCCATCCAGCGCGCAATCTGGCGCATCTCGCCTTCGCCCATCCCGCGCGAGGTCACCGCCGGCGTGCCCAGGCGCAGGCCGCTTGGGCTGAACGGCTTGCGCGGATCGTAGGGCACCGTGTTGTAGTTGCACACGATTCCCGCGCGGTCGAGCGCCTGCGCCGCCTTCTTGCCGATCACCTTCTTGTTGGTGAGATCGATGAGGATGAGATGGTTGTCGGTGCCGCCGGAGACGAGGTTGAAGCCGTGCGCGAGCAGTTCGTCGGCCATCGCTTTCGCGTTGCTCACGATCTGCCGGCCGTATTCCTTGAACTCCGGCGTCGCGGCTTCCTTGAGCGCCACGCCGATCGCGGCGGTGGTATGATTGTGCGGGCCGCCCTGCAGGCCGGGGAAAACCGCCTTGTCGATTTTTTCCGCGAATTCCTTGCGGCACAGGATCATCGCGCCGCGCGGGCCGCGCAGGGTCTTGTGCGTCGTCGTCATCACCACGTCGGCGTAGGGCATCGGATCGGGATGTGCGCCGGCCACGATCAGACCGGCGATATGCGAGATGTCGGCGAGCATCAGCGCGCCGACCTCCTTGGCGATCTCGCCGAAGATTTTGAAATCGAACTGGCGCGGGTAGGCGGTGGCCCCGGTGACGATGATTTTCGGCCGTTCCTTTTTCGCCAGCTCACGCACTGCGTCGTAATCGATACGTTGCGTCTCGCGATCCACCTGGTAATGCGCCGCACGCCAGAAGATGCCGGTCGCGCTCACCGCCCATCCGTGCGTCAGATGTCCGCCGTGCGGCAGCGCAAGGCCCATCAACGTGTCGCCGGGCTTGAGCAGCGCCAGGTAAATCGCGAGATTGGCGGGCGAACCGGAGTAAGGCTGAACGTTGGCGTGCTCGGCCCCGAACAACGCCCGCGCCCGATCGGCGACCAGCGTCTCGATCCGATCGATATAGCGCTGGCCTTCGTAATAGCGCCGCCCCGAGTAGCCCTCGGAGTATTTGTTAGTCAGAATCGAGCCGGTCGCCTCGAGCACCGCGCGCGAGACGTAGTTCTCCGACGGGATTAACCGCACGGAGTCGACCTCGTAGCGCTCCTCGGCGCGGATCAGATCGTAAATCTGAGGATCGGTCGTTTTAAGCGCGTCCATTGTCGATGCCGCCGTTGCGCACCTCGCTGCGAAATTGAAATCAGTGCAGATCGGGCGGCGTCATGCGCGCCAGCCATGCGCGATAATCGCCCGTGTAGCCGACCGCGCTCTGGCGCTCGCGCACGCGGCGCATCAGCGCCGCGAGCTGCTCGACGCCAAGCCGCGGCCGCGACTGCATCGAGTCGGCAATCCGCTCGCCCTGCCGCTCGGCCGTCTTGCGTGCGCCCGTCGCGAGCGGCACATCATCGTCGGACAGGCCCAGGTAGCTCTCGGCCACGTGGGTGCCGACGAAGGTCCCGCTCTCGAGCGAATCCTTGATATTGCCCTTGCCCGTCAGCACGTTGCCCGCCGCGTACACCGCTGTCGGACCGTTGTCGATGAGCCCGACCGAGGCGTCGATATAGGCATAGACCTCGCCCTTGGTGGGGATACCCGGAATCTGCTCCGGGATGCTGCCGATGGAGCTGATGAAAAGCGGCGCGCGTACCGGCGCCGCCGAGTTCGGAACGGTTCGCACCTGGCCGTCGGCGACCTCGGTGCGGCTCACCTGCAGGCCGGCGAGGCGGCCGTCCTCGACGATCAGTCCGGTCGGCACCCGCAGCGGTTCGAATTCGAACAGGTACTTGCGCTGCGCCTTTTCGAGGATTTTGGCGCGCGCCGCGCGCATCGCCTCGGCCCGCTTGGGCGGCGCATCCGGCGGAATATCCGATAGCGGCATGTCGAGGACGCGCCGGCGATAGAACAGCCTGCACGGCGCGACGCCGAGGTCCGCGTACTTGAGCCCGCGCGCCTGCAGTACGGGTTCGATGCCTTCGCGCTCCAGGCGCAGCATCTCCTCTTCGATTCCGCGCCGGCGCAGCGCCGTCAACGCGGTTTCGATCTGCAGCACCTTGACCACGTCGATCGAGGCGAGGCCGCCGCCGATCACGGCCGCGCCCGGCGGCAGATCGTAGCGCGGCCCGTCGTAGGTTTTTTCCGGATAATGATTGAACCAGTAGATGAGCCGGTTCTGATAGACCAGCCCGCGATCGATAAAGTCGTCGGCGCCTTCGACCGCCAGCGGCCGATCGCGCCACGCTCCGTGCGCGAGCACCAGGGCGCTCAGTCCCCAACGCTGGCGCAGGTCATCATAGCTGACGTCGGCGCCCATGCGGGTGAGCGGCACGAACTCGATATTGGGATGATCGAGGCGGCGGTTTATCTCCTCGTATTCGTCGCGCCGCTGCTTGACGTGCCAGCGTGGCAATCCGTCTTCGATCTTGCCGTAGGGACGCGGGTTCTGTTCGATTACGATCACCAGTGCGCCGCGCGCGGCGAGGATGCGCGCGATTTCCGCGCCCGCGGTTGCGGCGCCCACGATCGCGACAGCGTGTCGCGGCGATTCTTTGCTCGTCGGTTCAGCCATGGGGCGTGCATCTTACCGTTAGGATGCAGTGTGGTAAAAGAGTTTCGAGCGTCGGCGAGGAATCCGCTATATTTTTGTAACACAACCTCGTCGCGGAGATGAACCCTCGCGATTCGATCGGCCGGCTGTCTTGCCTGCCGCCGAGGCTCATGGTTTTTTGTCTGCTGTAGGCATTGCGCCCACGCATCGGGAAAAATCTGCAATGAAGGTGAATCGTACGGCTGCCGGCAGGTGGGCGATTTGGATCGCCGTGTGCGTGCTCTCTTTGTTTGCCGGCTGTTACGCCGGAGTATGGGGAGAAAAGGAGCATTGGAGCACCGCCGACACCGCCTTGGGTGAAGAGCATGAGGTCAATTATTCGGCTCACGACGCTTATCTGCTGACTCAGGACGCGCTGCGCGGCGATGGCATTCTGTACGAGGTCGGACCGGACAACACCTTGCAGACGCTGTGGCGCAATGCCGATTACCAGGTCGGGCTCATGCAGAACCTGATGGGTGTGCAGCCGCGCTACCGTTACGAAATTCAGGTCGTCCCCGAGGGCCCAAAAAAAAGCAAAATCGTGGTCAACGTCCACACCGAAGCCATCCCCGACAATCAGATCGCCGACTACAAGGCGAGCAAGCGCTTCGCGCTCTTCGGCGAAATCGACGAACTGGCCGCCAAATACCCGCCCGCTTCGACGACGCCGGCATCGGGTGGCGTCAATTTCACATTGCTGCCGAATGAAGACCTGAAAGGATTGGCGAAGCGGGTGACCGGCAACGAGGACAACTGGCGTCAGATCGCCAAGGACAACAGCCTGAATTCACCCACCGATGTCACGCCCTTCCAGAGCATCTGGGTGGCCAACACCCTGCTCAAAAAGGCGCCCGACAAGGCCGCCTCGACCGACTGAGAGCGGCGCTCGAAAGGTCCGCCTCGATTATGCTCCAGTCGCCGCTTCGGCAGGGGGAAATCGCGTGAAAGTGGAGAAGTGATTCAGTCGCTGGTCTGGATGCCGTCGCCGGCGTCGTATTCCGGACAGAGGCCGTTTGGGCTGACGGCGGCAACCACCGTCAGGAACTGTTCGAACGTCATCTGCAGGTTGAGAAAGCCGCCCTGGCAGAAAACCCAGCCGTAATAGTCCAGGATTTCATCTGGGATCATCAGTGGCAGTCGCGGCAGACTCGATACGATCGGGAATCGACGGGGAGCATCCAAACGGGACAGGTTATCGTCTGCGTGGGAGCTCCCATCGATAATGACGTTGGTCTCGCGCAGAGCCACGAGGTTCGGCTTCCCAACATGGACAGCCGCTGCCCACGTCCCTGACTTGCTCGCTGAAGCCACCATGTCATCCTATGCAGGTTTTGGCCGCTTGCCAAGGGTATCGGCCGAGTGCCGCCGTCTTATAACCAATCAGGACGTCAATTGAAAATCGCGCGTCGGAGGCTAAATAGCTGAAAAATAATGATTTCACATCTTCATGCAATCATCCTGGGAGCTGTGCAGGGACTTGCAGAGTTCCTCCCGATCTCAAGTTCTGCCCATCTCGTGTTCGTACCCTGGCTATTCGGATGGGAAGACCCCGGGCTGGCCTTCGATGTGGCGTTACATCTGGGCACGCTGCTCGCGCTGCTCATCTACTACCGCAGAGAATGGCTTGCGATGGCGCAGTCGCTGGTGGCGGGCGAGCCCAATCAGCGCCGGCTGCTTCTGCTACTGATAACGGCCTCGATCCCCGGCGCGATAATCGGTCTTGCCTTCGAGAAGCAGGCCGAAACCACCTTCCGTTCGCCGCTGCTGATTGCGGTCGCATTAGCGGCGCTTGCAGTTCTGCTGTGGCTTTTCGATAAAATTTCGCCACAGAAGCGATCTATGAGCGAAATGACGTTCTGGGACGCTCTGGCGATCGGACTCAGCCAGGCGTTGGCAATCGTCCCCGGAGTTTCCCGCTCCGGCGCCACGATCACGATGGCGCGCGCGATGCGGGTCGAGCGCGGCGACGCGGCGAATTTCTCCTTCCTGATGGCGACGCCGATCATAGCGGGAGCGGGCCTGGTCGAGGCGCGCAAGCTCGTGCACGAGGGGATAGATTGGTCGGTCGGGCTGGGCTTCATTTCCGCAGCAGTTTTCGGCCTGCTCGCGATCGCGGTGCTCATCAGATATGTGCGGACGCGCGACTATGTCGTGTTCGCGGTCTATCGGCTTGTGGTCGCTGCGCTGGTGATCGCCGTCTTTTTCATCCGTGGATGATTCCGCCGCCCGGGATGGGCGCGTGAGTTCGCGCGCGACGGGGATCGCGATGGCTGCGCTGTGCATGGTGACGGCCGCGACGCAGCCCGCCCTGATGCGCTTCGGCGCGACCCGGCTCGATCCGATGCTGTTCGCGGCCGGATGCGCGACCGTCGCGGCGCTGTGCGTTCTGCCGGTGGTCTGCGCGCGCGGCGAGCTCGGGCTGCTGGTGAGCTCGCGTTACCTGCCACGCCTGCTGCTGGTTTCCACACTGGGCACGATTTTGACGACGCTGATGCTCGTATTCGGTCTTCGGCGGATCGACGCCGTCGCCGGCACGCTGCTGCTGCAGAGCGAGCCGGTATATTCGTTGATGCTGGCGACGCTGTTCCTGGGCGAGCGCCCCAGGCCGCGCCAGCTCGCCGCCACCGCGATCGTCGTGACCGGAATCGTTTCGGCCGTCGGCGCGTCGCACGGCGCCTACTCTCCGGCATGGGCGGCGATGCTGGTGCTGGCGACGCCGCTGCTCTGGCAAACCTCCCACGTACTGTCGCTGCCGGTGATGCCGCCGCTGTCGGCGGTTTGCATGACCGGCGCCCGCTACGGCTATGCCGCGATTGTGCTCGTCGCGGTGCTTGTCGCCGCGCGCCCGGCTGCGCTGCTGCAGCTTCGCGATCCGACGGCGCTTGCGACCATCATCGCCACCGGCGTTGTGTGTTATTTCCTCGCGACCCTGACCTGGTATGCGGCCATCAGCCGGCTGTCGCTGGCCTGGACTACCGCGCTGGTGATTCCCGGCATTCCGCTGCTCTCGCTGGTGTGCGCGATCGTGTTTCTGGGCGAGCATGCCACGATCCGCGACCTGATTGGAATTCTGCTCGCCATCTCGGGCGTGCTGCTGCTGGTGCTCGGCGGCGAGGGCGTGCGCAAGACCCCGACTGCCGTAGACGGAATGGCCGAGGCAATTCATCAGCCGATGAATTAGCCCTTCTCGCGGCCGAATAGGCATTGGCCGGCGGTCCGGTTTGACTAAGCCTCGAGGCTGGATTTAAGTGGCTCTGAATTCGCGACAGGCGCCCTCACTGCGCGCCCCGCGTTACAGTAAGGAGCATCGACGATGGCTCGATTGGTCGAACACGAGCGCAACACGCCGTACGAAATTCCCGAGGGAACCGAGCTGCCCGTGTACATCTGCGCGTGCGGTCTTTCGAAAAACAAGCCCTTCTGCGATGGCTCGCACAAGCGAACCCGCGACGAAGAAAGCGGCGCGCTCTACTGCTATGATGACAAGGCTCGGATAAAGATGGAAAAGAACTACTGAGCCGAAGATTGGCTGGCCGAGTCTACGCAACCGGTTCACGCTCACGCCGCGCCGGGACGAATGCTCGGAACGCTCTCGGCTGACGGCGCAAGGCGCGCTCGCGCCGCAGCAGCAATCGGACAGCTTTAGCAGTCATCGGCTCGTCCGATGCTTCCGGTCCGTTGAATCTGTATCTTGTTTGAGATGAATGACGGTGCGCCGGGTGCTGCGCGAGCCCCGCTGGATTCCGAGGCTTTAGCCGCACCCGCTGCGGCACCTGACCCAGAGCTCAACGGAGCACCCTCGGGTCTGGCGTGGTTCAGCGATCTGGCCGAGCCGCCGCTCTCTTTCCTGGTCCTGACCCTGGTCGGCTCCGCGCTTTTTCTGGTCAATTTAGGCGGTTATCCGCTCTACACGAAGGGTGAGCCGCGTGAAGCCGTAACAATCTTCAATATGCTTCACGGCGGCGGCTTTATCCTGCCGTTGCGCGCCGGCATTGAGGTCCCGTCCAAGCCGCTGCTGATGCATTGGTTGGCCGCGATCATCTCGGTCGTGGCGGGCAGGGTGAGCGAATGGACTGTCAGGATGCCGTCGGCGCTGTTCGCAATCGGCGGGATGTTGGTTGCCTATCAGTACCTGCGTCGCCTGTATGACAATCGGATCGGGTTCCTCGCTGCGCTTATTCTCGGCACCTCGGTTCAGTATCTGCAGGCTGGCACGGGTGCACGCGTCGATATGACGCTCACCTTCTTTCTCGAGGTGGCGTTTTGCGAGTTCATCCTGATTGCCGAAGGGCTGACCGCACGCCGGCTGACGCTTTACTTCGCGGTGGCGATGGCGGTGCTCAGCAAAGGGCCGGTGGGGATATTGCTGCCGGGCCTGGTCGCGTTTGCGTGGATCGCGTTCCAGGGACGATGGAGCATGCTGCGCGAACTGCACCTGGTGCGCGGCGCGGCGATCGTGCTGCTGCTGGCCGGCGGATGGTACCTGGCGGCGGCGCTCAAGGGCGGGATGCCCTTCGTGCACAAGCAGCTCCTGGCCGAGAATCTGTTTCGTTTCGTGCACGACGGGGCGTTTCGCGAGGGCCACGTGCATCCTTTCTATTACATGGAGGCGGCGTTGCTGATGGGCTTCATGCCGTGGACGCCGCTGCTGCTGATCGTTTTCGTTCAGGCGGCGCGCCGGCCGCGACCGATCGATTCGCGGCTGGCCTATCTGATGGTGTGGTTCATGGTCGTGCTGATCTTCTACAACCTGCCGCAGAGCAAGCGTGGCGTCTATCTCCTCGCGCTCTATCCGGCGCTGGCGGCATTGCTGGCGATCTATGTTGAGGCTGCGGCGCGCGTGCTCGACGTTTCGGGCCGCGCGATTCGATGGCTGGCGCATGGCGCGGCCGTGATCTTCGTGGTTGCCGGCGTGGACGGCCTGCTGGGCCTGGGGATGCTCGCCTTTGCCGAGCACGCGCTCGAGCTGCTACTGCGCAGCCTGCTGGTCGCAAACTATGACTTTGTTCCGCAACTGGTGCTGGCCGTCGCCGCGCATCCGTTTGTCGCAATGGAGCTGGGAGTCGCGTTGATTGCGGTGGGAGTCCTGAGCACGCACGGACGGCAGACCGCCGAGCGGCTGTGCATGACGATTATCGGCGCAACGATCTGTCTTGCGCTGATCGCGAACCTTTTCGTGGTGCCGGCGCTGGCCAATGCGCTCACGCTCGCGCCGTTCACGCGCGAGGCGATGAACATCGTCGGCACGCACAGCGTCGGCTACATGGGGGCGCTTAACTACGACGTCGCATTCTATGCCGAGCGCAATCTGCCGGTCGTTTCGATCTGGGGCGGCCCGCGCCCTGATTACCTCATTGCCTGGCGCGAGGAATTCATGCGGCTTCCGGCGGCGGTCCGCGAGCAGTTTCGGGCAGTTCTGGTAAGTCATCCGACCGAAGTTGACGGCTCCGGAGGGATGTTGCTGCTGCGCTGCGAGCCGGGCCACGGGGCGCAGGCGCCCGAAGCGCCCGATGCCGCGCCACGCCGTGGAAAGGAGCCTCCGCGGTTCGACGTTTAGCGGCCAAAGAGAAAGGCACGTGAGAGCCTGAGAAAACCTGCGCTGTAGTTTCGCGCCCGCAGTCGCGATCAGCGTGACACGCGGCTGTGCACCGGTTTTAGGTTCAGCTCCGGTTCAGCCGCAGGATGTACATTCGTCCCGCCCGAGAATAGAATAAATCCTGCTCGTCTTCGGATACGGTCCATCCCAGACCACCACGGGGTTGCCTGCTGGGACAATCCGAACTGCTGTGAGTCGCAAGGAGGTCGGGTGATGCCCAAGGTGTATGTCGGTAATCTTGCCAGTTCGGTTACCAGCGGTGACCTCCTGGAGCATTTTTCGCGCGCCGGAGAAGTCCTGGGAGCGCTGGCGGTCACGGATAAGGCATCCGGCATGTGCCGCGGGTTCGGCTTTGTCGAGATGGCCGAACCCTCTGATGTTGCACTCGCGTTCAGCCTGCTGAACAACACGCCCCTCAACGGACAACTGATAAAGATTGAACCTCATCCCGCGCTGCGCAACGGCAAAGCGCGCAAGGGTGCGGTCGCCTGACAGCGGATCCACACAAGGCCGTGAAAAGCGCGGCGGGAGAACTCAATGCCGGAGACCAAATGGGCGACGCACGACTTCGCGGTCAAGATGCTCGACTGGTCCGCGGCGCGCGGCTCGCGACTGGCGTATAGCTGCCGCAGGTGCGGGCGCATGTTCTGTCTCTTCTCGCTGGTGAGTCGCGATGCGTGGGCAATCGACGGGAAGGGGCGGCCGCTCGACAGCTTGATCAGCAACCGCTGGCTGGCTGAAGCGTGCCCCCGTTCTTTCAGCGCCAACGATGACGAGGATCGAAAGCGATTGTCTGCGTCCGGGCCGCGCTCCTAGCTTTTATAATCCTCAGCGAAGGATGGCGCCCCTCATTGGTCTCGGCGGGACATTAGAGCAATCGCTTCCTAACGACATCGATCACCGGGCAGTTGGTTGCCGTTTGTAGCATGGCGCTTGATTGTCGGGACACTTATATATAGCGTTCTTGCAAGCCAATCGTTGGCTTAAGCGCGTGGGTTCACGCGCCATCACCTTTCAAATCCCTCAGAACCTTTCGTTCGGCTCATCGCCCGACCTGAATCCACTGGCTCTGAAAATGGAGTCCCCTTGTCCTTTTCTGAATTGTCCCTGTCTCCCGCAATCCTGGAGTCGGTGCGCCGCCGCGGCCATCAGCGGCCCGCGCCAATCCAGTCCGCCGCCATACCGGTGGTGCTCTCAGGCCGCGATTTGATAGCCACCGCAGCCACCGGCAGCGGAAAAACCGCAGCCTTTCTGTTGCCGATCCTCGACCGCCTCCATCGCAATCCTGCTCGCGCAATAAGCGCCTTGCTGCTCGCGCCGACCCGCGAACTCGCTTCTCAGATCGCGCGCGAATTCGAGCTTCTTTCCGTCAGTGCTCGCGTGCGCGCGGTCGTGATCGTCGGCGGCGAATCGATGGATCGGCAAATTCGCGAGATAAGGAGCGGCGTGCAGGTCGTGGTCGCGTGTCCGGGCCGCCTCGTCGATCATCTCGAACGCGGCACCATCAAGCTCGACCAGGTCGAAGTGCTGGTCATCGATGAAGCGGACCGGATGCTCGACATGGGCTTCCTTCCGCAACTGCGCCGGGTGCTGCGCGCGGTCAGGAAGCCGCGGCAGAGCCTGATGTTCTCGGCGACGATGGACCGCGAAGTCGAGCGCGTCGCGCGCGAGTTTCTGAGCGATCCGGTGCGCGTGCGCATGAACGACACGGCGACGCCTCCCAAGGCCATCCGCCAGGCGGTCTATCCGGTGACCCCGGAGAACAAGGCGCAGACCCTGTTGGGTTTGCTTCGCCGCGGCGACGTCGCCTCGGCGATCGTCTTCGCGCGAACGCGCAGCCGGGCGGACAGGGTGACAAAGCTGCTGGCACGAAACCGCGTCAGTGTGGTGGCGATTCATGGGGGCCGGTCCCAGAATCAGCGCAATGCCGCGCTGGCCGGTTTTCGCAGCGGCCACTATGCAGTGCTGGTTGCGACCGATATCGCCGCGCGCGGCCTCGATATCCCCGGCGTTTCGCACGTGGTCAATTTCGACCTGCCTGAGACGCCCGATGCCTATGTCCATCGAATCGGCAGAACGGCCAGGATGGGCAAGTCGGGCGAGGCTGTGAGCCTGGCGGCACCGGAGGATGCGGGCGCGCTGCGCGGGATCGAGCGCAGCCTGGGAGTCAGGCTCGAGCGCGCGAGCATGAGCGGAATTGCGATGCCGGTTCTCGCCGGCGCGTCCGAGCCGGCGGCCCGCCAATCGATAGCATCCCATCCCTGCGGGGGCGCCCACCGGAAGAACTCCGGCTCCATCACTCCAAAGGAAAGGAGTTCATCCGGATGGAGACGCCGCGCCTGATGTTCCGCGAGATCGAATCGCCGGCGAACAGTCGCCGCATCTCGGCTCCCGCATCCGAGTGGCCGTGGTGGCGGACCACCCGGCAGGACTGGATGATTCTGCCCTGGGTGATTCTGATTCACGCCACCGCGCTTGCCGGTCTGATTATGTTCCCGCTGCCGGGTTGGCATATCGTACTGGGCGCGGCGGCAATCGCATGGCTGGGCGGAATCGGCACCACCGTCGGCTATCATCGCGCGATCGCTCATCGCGCCCTGCGGCCGCATCCTGCAGTTCGTTCGATATTGATCTTTTTCGCGATGTTCAACGGGTCAGGCGCGCCCAGCACGTGGGCGGCAAGCCATCGCGTGCATCATGCGAATGCGGACACGCTCGACGACGTGTCGAGTCCCGCGCTGCACGGATTCTGGTGGGCTCATCTGCGATGGTTGTGGCAGGTGGAACCGCCTTCAGTGGAGCGCTACTGCCCCGATCTGGATCGTGTTTCATATCGAATCTGGCGTCATCTCCAGCCCGCGATCCTGACGCTGTCCTACTTCGGCGGACTGTATTTCGGTCTCGCGGCATTCTTCTGGGTGGGCGCCATCCGTCTGGTGTTTTCGCTTCACGCCCAATGCTTCGTGAACAGCGTCTGTCATAGCCGCCCCGATACTCCGTTTGGAGAGGATTCGAGCCGCAACGTGAGATGGCTCGCCGTTATGCATTTCTTCCAGGGCGAGAACTGGCATCGCAATCATCACGCTCGTCCGGGCATCGCGCGGCTGGGATGGGCCTGGCATCAGCCGGACGTCGGCTACGCGGTGATTTGTGTGCTCGAGATGCTCGGTATGGTCAGCGAGGTTCGACGGATCCGGCCGGTCCGGCCCTGAGGAGCAGTTTGCGGCCGAAGACCGGGAAGCAGGCCTGCAAATGACAGAATCGATAAATCGAGGCGCTTACCGGGTCTACCTCGACTTCCTCGAGACCGCGGAAAGAAAGCGACGCTGGAACATCTTCGACGATGTCCCATGGGACCGGCTGGACGCGGCGACAACGACCGAAGGCAGCGCCCAGTGCGTCGAGATTTTCTGTGCCGAGGAGCTCTACCTTCCGGACTACAGCGCAAAGGGTCTCGAACTCGTTCGTTCGAGATTCGGCATGGCCTGGTTCCAGACTTGTTGGGCGTTCGAGGAGTCCAGGCATGGCCTGGTCTTTCGCGAGTACCTGACCCGTTCGGGCCTGCGATCGGAAGCCGAGGTCGAGGCCCTCGAGGCGAGCGTATTCGCCAAAACCTGGACACTACCGTTCGAAACCTGGCGCCAGATGGCATGCTACGGAGCTCTCCAGGAAGCCGTCACCTACGTTGCCTACAGGCTGCAGAGGGACAAGGCGCGCAGCGCGGGCGACACCGTGCTCGAGACGATCTTTCACTTGGTCGGGCGCGATGAAGCCGCGCACGCGGGATTCTACCGGGCCATCATCGGACTGGAACTCGCGCAGGACCGAGCAGCAACGATTGCCGACCTGGCGCACGTTCTTTCGTGCTTCAAAATGCCCGGCGACGGGCTCATCGCAGACTATCAACAACGGCTGCGAACGTCCGGAAGCGGGATAAGTCCCCGCGCGTTCATCGAACGCGTGGTCTCGCCGCTGTTGATCGCATTGCAGATAAGCCGCAGGGAATTCAAGCAAGCGCTGGGCACGCGCAGGGCGGATACCCGGATTGATTCGGCCGCCGCTCCCTGATCGGCTTATCCAACGGGTTTGCCGCACCTGAAGCGTTCGGGGTTCCAACCGGCGCTTCGCGCCCGTCGCGGCTTCTGAAATAATTGTCGCGTGGCAAGATCGGCAAGCGTGGAGGCGGCGCTGGATGCGCTGCGGCGCGTGAACTATCCCGGCTACGCGACCGACGTCGTGTCGCTCGGCATCATCGAGGCGCTCGAACCGCTCGAAGCGCAAAGCGGCTTCGCCGTGATCGTGCGGCAGGCATCCGCCAACGAGCGCGTGACGCACGAGCTGGCGAGCGCGATCGGCGCCGCGCTCAAGCGCGAACTCGGCGTGGCGCGCGTCGAGATCAAGCTGCGCAAGCTCGAGGCCGAGCTGGGGGAAAAGACCGGACGCGTGCGTCTGCAGGGCACGCGCTACGTGGTCGCGGTGCTGAGCGGCAAGGGCGGCGTCGGCAAATCGACCGTCGCGGTCAACCTGGCCATGGCCCTGCATCGGCTCGGTATGTCCGTAGGGCTGATGGATGCCGATATTTATGGGCCGTCGGTGCCGCTGATGTTCGGTGCGGGCGGGGAGCGGCCGAAGAGCGCCGGCGGGCAGAATTTTTATCCGGTCGAGCGCTATGGCGTGAAGCTCATCTCGATGGGCTTTTTCCTCACCGACAAGTCACCGGTCATCTGGCGCGGCCCGATGGTGATGGGCGCGGTGCGCCAGTTCCTTACGGATACACTCTGGGGCACCCAGGATTTTCTCGTCGTGGACCTGCCTCCGGGCACCGGCGATGCACAGCTCACGCTCGCTCAGCAGGTGGCGCTGGACGGGGCCGTGATCGTGACCACGCCGCAGGATGTCGCCCTGCTGGACGCGGCGCGGGCGGTCAAAATGCTCAATCAGTTGCACTGCCCGTTGATCGGGGTGGTCGAGAACATGAGCGGCTTCGTCTGCCCCGAGTGCGGCGAACGCGACGAACTGTTCGGTTCCGGGGGCGGAGCGAAGCTCGCAATGGAGGAGAGCACGCGGCTGCTCGCGCGGATACCGATCGAGCTCGCGGTGCGCGAGGCGGGCGATGCGGGCAGGCCCATTGTGCTCACGAATCCCGAGCATCCGGCGAGCCACGCCTTCATGCAAGTGGCGCAAGCTGTCCTGGCCGCGATGCCCAAGGATTAGCGCGCGAAGCCGTCCGGCGGCAGGCGACGGTATGTCGCGCGCCGCCCGCAAATCGCGGTCTGTCGCGTGCGAAGAGCCCGCGTCGTCACTCATCGAGCAATTGCTGGAAGCGTGGCGCGCAGCGCGGGAGGCTGCGGCGGCCCGCTCGCAGTGAAAACCGGAAGCCATCATTGAGGGTCAGGTGATTACTGGCATGGGTTCGCGGCGCGGAGCTAAGATCGTTGAGTCCGAGACCCGCCAAGGGGCGCAAAGCGGCCCGTGGCGGCTGTGAGCAACCGGTTCCAGGCCAATTTACTTTGCTGCCGCGCTCCTATAAAAACTCAGGCACTATCAGTTCCGCTTATCTTTCGGGGCTGCACCGCGCGGGTCATCCCCGGACGATACCTGCGCGCAACCGGGGGTGAATTGAGAAGAGGGACATGGCGAAGATTCGCGTAGCGATCGTTGGAGTGGGCAACTGCGCATCCTCTCTCCTCCAGGGACTCGAGTTCTATAAGCATGCCCCGGCCAAGGCGCAGTCGAGCCCGGTCGGCCTGATGCATTACGACCTCGCCGGGTATAAGCCAGGCGATATCGAGGTCGCATGCGCTTTTGACGTGGATTCGCGCAAGGTTGGTCGGCCGCTCGAGGACGCCTGCTTCGCGCCACCCAACAACACCATCACCATATGGCGCGATCTGCCGCGCTACGGCGTCACCGTCGAAATGGGCGAGATCCACGACGGCGTGGCCGAGCATATGTCTCAGTATCCGCCGGAATGGAGCTTCGTCCCGGCGCGCGAACAGCCGGTCGATATCGAGCGGCGCCTGCGCGAGAGCGGGGCCGAGGTGATGCTGTGTTACCTTCCGGTCGGCAGTCAGAGGGCGGTCGAGCGCTATGCCCGCGCCTGTCTCACCACCGGGGTGAGCCTGCTCAACTGCATGCCGGTATTCATCGTCTCGAATGAAAAGTGGGCGGCCGAATTCACCGAACGCAAAATTCCGGTGATCGGCGACGACGTCAAGTCGCAGCTCGGCTCGACCATACTGCATCGCACGATCATGAAGCTGTTCGCCGATCGCGGAATCAAGGTGCGGCACACTTACCAGCTCAACACCGGCGGCAATACCGACTTTCTCAACATGCTCGACCGCTCGCGCCTGGGTTCCAAGCGCAAGTCCAAGACTGAGGCGGTGCAGAGCGTGATGCCCGAGCGATTGCCCGACGCGGACGTGCATATCGGACCGTCGGATTTCGTGGCCTGGCAGCGCGACAACAAGGTCTGCTTTCTGCGCATCGAGGGCGAAGGCTTCGCCGGCATCCCGATCGAGCTGGAGCTTCGGATGTCGGTGCAGGACTCGCCCAATTCGGGCGGGGTCGTGATCGACGGGATTCGCTGCCTCAAGCTCGCGCGCGATCGTAAGATCGGCGGGCCGCTGTATTCGATCGCCGCCTACACGATGAAGCATCCGCCGCGTCAGATTCCCGACGATATCGCGCGCGAGCGTGTCGAGAAATTCATCAGCGGCGAGATCGAACGCTAGCCGCCGTCCGCAGCCGGGCGCCGGTGTCGGCGCTTGCGCGCCACCCCCTTTCTCCGCGGTGCAGCGGCGCCGTAGAATCGGTCCACGATGGGCGCGCTCAAGGACAAGACGATCGTAGTGGGCGTATGCGGCGGTATCGCCGCCTACAAAGCCGCCGAACTCGTGCGTTTGCTGGTCAGCGAGCAGGCACGGGTGCGCGTGATGATGTCGCGCAATGCCGCGCAGTTCATCACGCCACTCACGCTGCAGACGCTGAGCGCCAATCCGGTTGCGACCGACACCTTCAGCCTCACCGAGGAATCCGAAATCGGCCATATCCGCCTCGCCGACAGCGCCGACGCGATCGTGATCGCGCCGGCGTCCGCCGACGTGATTGCCAAGGCCGCAACCGGCATCGCCGACGACCTTCTCACCACTGTGTTGCTGGCGGCGCAATGTCCGATCGCCTTTGCGCCGGCGATGAACGTGCACATGTACGCCCATCCGACCGTGGTCGAAAACCTGGCCCGGCTGCGCTCGCGCGGGGTGACGGTTGTCGAGCCCGCCTCGGGCGATCTCGCGTGCGGCTATCAGGGCAAGGGGCGCTTGCCCGAACCGGCGGCGATCGTCGAGGAACTGCAGCGGATGCTCTCGGCGCGCGACCTTGGCGCCGAGCGCATCCTGGTGACGGCGGGCCCGACACAGGAGATGATCGACCCGGTGCGCTTCGTCTCGAATCGATCGACCGGCAAGATGGGCTTCGCGATCGCGCGCGCGGCGTGGCGGCGCGGCGCGAGTGTCAGGCTCATCGCCGGCCCGTCGCCGCTCGCAACGCCGCACGGCGTCGAGCGCATCGATACGGTGAGCGCGGCCGAGATGCTGAACGCGACCGCGCGCAATTTTCCCTGGAGTACGGCGCTGGTGATGGCGGCGGCGGTGGCGGACTTCCGCCCGCGCACGCCAGCGGCGCACAAGATCAAGAAAAACGCGCGCGGGATGACGCTCGAGCTCGAGGGTATCGCGGATGAAATGCCGCGGCTGAGCGCGCGCAAGGGCTCGCGCATCGTGATCGGCTTTGCCGCCGAGACCCAGGGCCTCGAGGAAAACGCCGCCGAAAAGCTACGCCGCAAGCGGCTGGATTTCATAGTGGCCAACGACGTCTCACGTGCCGACGCCGGCTTCGCCGTGGACACCAACGTGGTCACGATCGTCGGCGAAGACGGCCGCGCGGTCGAGCATCCCAAGCTCAGCAAGGACGAGGTCGCCGACGTCATCCTCGATCGGCTGCTGGCCGTGCGCGCAGCCAAGGCCGGCCGCCGCGCGCTGCGCGCCGTGCGCTAGAAAAAGCGCGCGGGACGGGGCTGCATTGGCCGCCGTCCCGCGCTGGTCCCCCACAGACGCTGTTTAGAGCTTCGGTCCGATCTCTTTGCCGAAGGTGTGAATCGCCTGCTTGGTGCGCTCGTGCGAGGGGCCGCCCGGATGGCGCATGCGCAGCACCAGGTAGTCCGGTTGCACTTCGCGCTGCCACATCTGCAGTTGTTCAAGGCAATCGCTGGGCGAGCCGACGATGAGCCGGTTGGGCGCGGCCACGTCGATCGTCCACTGGTCTTCGGACTTGACCTTGGCCAGCACCTCGTCGGGCGCGTAGCCGTTGTTGCGGTAGTAGAACTTGTGCGTGTACATCAGCGGACCGCTCTCGCGCCGCGCCGCGTCCATCGTTTCCGCCACCATCATGTCGCGCATCAGGACCAGGTACGGCTTCTTGCCGTGCTTTTTGCACTCGGCACGGTAGAGATCGGCGAAGCGCTTGATCACCTTCACATGTTCAAGCGGTGAAGTGATCCAGGCGTCGGCGATTCTCGCCACGCGCTTGATTCCCACGTCGCTCCACGCGGCCATCCAGATCGGCGGCCGTGGCTTCTGCAGCGGCTTGGGCGTGATCATGACGTTGTCGAGCTGGTAGAACTTGCCGCTGTAGGAGAAGCGCTCCTGCTCCCAGCAGCGCTTGAGCACCTCGACGCCTTCCTCGCTGCGGCCAGCGCGCTCCTTGATCGAGAGCCCGAAGGCGCTGAAGTCGCGCTCCTGGTAACCGACGCCGACGCTCAGGATCATGCGGCCGCCGGTTATCTGATCGACGATCGCGGCATCTTCGGCCGCATGCACCGGATGCCACAGCGGGATCAGCGTGACGCAGGTGCCGACCTTGATCTTTTTGGTGCACACCCCGACCATCCCGGCCATCAGGATGACGTTGGGGATGTAGCAGTCTTCCTGCTGATGGTGTTCGCTGAACAGGCAGCTGTCGAAGCCGCTTTCCTCGGCGACCTGCGCCTCGACGATAGCCTCGCGCAGCACGCCGCCGATGTTCGCGCCGTTGGGCGGGTCCTGGGTACACGGAAAATAGCCGACCTTCATTGATGTTCCTCCCCAAGCTTGCTTACGAGTTTAGGTGCTCCAGTGCGGCTCGAATGTCAAATTCCGACGTGAGCCGGCCGTGTCAGCCGCGCCTTCGGCCCCTACTTGTTTTCCGCATAGAGAATCCCCGCGCTCCTGAGCTTTGCGACCTCCGACTCGCTCATGCCGAGCTGCTCGCGCAGAATCTCGCCGCCGTGTTCGCCGAGCAAGGGCGCCTGCAGGTTGAGTTCTTCGGGAAAGGCCGAGAACTTGAGCGGGAAGCCGGGAATCATCACCTCGCCCAGGATGCGGTCGGGGACCTTGCGGATCATGTTGCGCGCCTTGTAGTGCGGATGGCTCACGGTATCCACCACGGTCATCACCGGCGCGGCGGCGACGCGATGCTCTTCGAGAATCTTCAAGACCGCTTCGTCCGAGGGCTGCGCCTGCATCCATTTTTCGACCAGCGCGGCGAGCTCGAAGCGATTCTTCGCGCGATCGCGCATCGTTGCGAACCGCGGATCCTCTATCAGTTCGGGCTGGCCCATAGCTCGCGCCATCGCCGGCCACTGCCGATCCAGCACGAGGACGACGATGTAGCCCTGTGGGCCCTTGAATGACCCGCATGGACTGACCAGTTCGTGCTGCGAGCCCATCCGCTTGGGCACGAACTCGCCGTTGGTTGTTGACCATACCTGAATGTTGGCTTCGTGCATGTGATAGAGCGTGTCGACCATGGCGATGTCGATGTACTGGCCGACGCCGCTGCGCTCGCGATAAAAGAGCGCGTAGCCGATGGCCGAGAAGGCATGCACGCCGGCCGACTGATCGCCGATGCCCAGACCGACGAACATCGGCGGCCCGTTCGGGTCGCCCGTCATGTGCATCAGTCCTGAGAATGCCTGTGCGATGAAATCGTAGCCGACCTTGTGCGAAAGCGGCCCCTTGCGGCCGAAGGCCGAGATCGACGCCATGATGAGGCGCGGGTTGAGCCGGCTTAGCGAGGCGTAATCGAGCCCGCGCTTTTCCATCACGCCTGGACCGTAGTTCTCGACTACGATGTCGGCTTTTTTAGCGAGTTCGCGGATAAGGTCGAGCGACTCGCGCTTCGAGAAGTCCACGCAGAGGCTGCGCTTGCCGCGGTTCTGCTGGACGAAATAGGCGCTGCGGCCGTCGCGCACCGCCGGCAGCAGCCGCGCCGGGTCGCCCATCGGCGCCTGCTCGACCTTGACGATGTTCGCGCCCATCTCGGCCATGAAGCGCGTTACCGTTGGACCGGCCAGGTATTGCGTGAAATCCAGCACGCGTATGCCGGACAGCATGTGAGGCGAAGTATTTTCGCTTGTCATCGTGGATCCCCTGCCGGAACTGATGCCGCGTCGCCGTGATAACACCGAACGCGCGCATCTCACAAGCGCTCGGATCCGCGGCGAACGAGAACTACGAAGGCTCGGTGGGACCGCCGAAAGGCACCTGGCGCAGATGCGTCTGAAGTTCTTCGACCGTGGAGTTTGCGAGCTGGCGGGCGGCGCGCCCGGTCTCGGGACCCATCCGCGCCAGGCGTTGCAAGGTGCGCCGCGCGCGCTGAGCATTGCGCAGCGCCCGCTGACCCATGGGGTCAAAGCGGCAGGCCGGCGCCTCGTCGCCGTCGCGCAACAGGCCGTCGATGGCCGAGCAGGACGCGGTACAGAAGACCTCGACGTCCTGGCGATCGCTCGCCTTGACGCGGCCGATCGCGGCGACCACGCGGTGCCATTCGCGGATCCGACGCATCCCGCCCTCGAAGATCCGTTTCTGGGCGCGGAACGGCAGCAGGGGTGAGTCGATCTGACCGCGCAGCTTGCGGTCGAGGCCGCGGAAGTCGAGCCCCATCAGTCTGAGCAGGGTTTCGCGATGCATCGCGTCCTGCATCGAATCGAAGCGCGCCTCGCTCAGGATATGGCTGGCGATGGCCGAGTTGAAGCGGCCGATCCAGCGCGTCGGCAGGTAGAAGTTATGCGCGACGACGTCGGCGCCCAGATGCGCCAGGTAGCCGAGCGCGAACGCCTGCTCTTCGCTGCCGCGCGCCGCGCTCAGCAGGCCGAAGCCGGTTGACCAGTTGTGCGAATGCCGCCGCAAGCGGCTTTGCAGGCGCCTTCCCTGTACAATATCCGGCGCGAGCGAGCCGTACAGGAACGCATCGGGCATCGCCAGCAGGATGGCTTGAAGCGGCTCTTCCAGGGTGCTAACGCTCGCAAGCACCTGCGCGCCGAGGGCGATATGCGTGACCGGGCCCCAGGCGAATGCCGGCGGCGCGCTAAGCGCGATGAAAGCGATTACGAAGCCGATCACACCTGCCAACAGCATAAATGCGCCCGGCGGCGCGCTCGGGCGTTCCGCTTGATGTTATGAGCCGCGACCTGAGCGCGCCAGAGCACCGCCGCCTGATGCTCGATTCAGTGCGTGACTACCTGGACCAGCTTGCCGAAGAGGGGCTGGAGGGGCTGCCCGCGGAGAGGAGCAGGGGCGCGAGCCAGGTGGCCGCCGCCACAGTCGTCCCTTGCGCCTCCGATGTTCTGCCCGCGAGGCTTGCGCCCCGGCCTGCGCCGGCGCCGGTCGAACCGTTTTCGGCCTATCCGGGGCTCGAGAAGACCGCGACGCTGCCGGAGCTGGGCAGCTTCATCGGCGACTGCAAGCGATGCAAGCTTGCGCCGCTGCGGACTAATCTTGTGTTCGGCGTCGGCAATCCCGAGGCCGACCTGATGTTCGTCGGCGAGGCGCCCGGCGCCGACGAGGACGCGCGCGGCGAACCGTTCGTCGGCCGGGCGGGCCAGTTGCTGACGGATATCATCGAGCGCGGGATGGGACTGCGGCGCGCCGACGTTTATATCTGCAACGTGATCAAGTGCCGCCCGCCGGACAATCGAAATCCCGAGCCGGACGAGGTCGCAAGCTGCGAGCCGTTCCTGATGCGGCAGATCGATCTCGTACGTCCGCGCGCGATCGTCGCGCTCGGCACCTTCGCGGTACAGGCGTTGCTCAAGGTGAAGACGCCGATCAGCCGGCTGCGCGGCAACTGGCAGGAGTACCGCGGGATCAAGCTGATGCCGACGTTTCATCCGGCGTACCTGCTGCGCAGCCCCGGCGAGAAGCGGCTCGTGTGGCTGGATATTCAGGAAGTGATGAAGCTGCTCGGGATTCCGCTGCCCGCGCGCGGCAGCTCGCGATGAGATCGCCTCGCGCGACCGGCGCATTCGCGGCGCGGCCGCCGATGCGGCGCGCCGCGCTGATCTTCTGTTCGCTGCTGCTCGGTCTGCTGACACTTGCCCGTGCTGACGATCGCGAACGGCCGGGCGCGAGGCTGAGGTCGCGCGCGTCCGCAAGCGCCGCCGCAGCGGCGCTCTCGACGCCTGCGCCGGGGACGGCCGAAAATGCACCCGCGGGGACCTGGGTATGCCTGCTCAGGATCAACGGCTCGATAAATCCGGCGGTTGCCGGCTTCATCGAGCACGGAATCGAGTACGCCGAGGCGCGCGGCGCGGGCGCGGTCGTGATCGAGCTGGACACGCCCGGCGGCCTGCTCGGCACGGCACAGCGCATCGTCAAGGATCTGCTCAACGCTCCGGTCGCGACGATCGTTTACGTTTTTCCCTCGGGCGCGAGCGCGGCGTCGGCGGGCACGTTCGTCACCGAGGCGGCGGCGATCGCCGCGATGGCGCCGGGAACGACGATTGGCGCAGCGCATCCGGTGGGCGAGGCCGGCACCGAGATCAAGGGCGCGGTCGGTCAGAAGATCGAAAACTTCACCGCCTCGTTTGCCGGGAGCGTCGCGCGCCAGCGCGGCCGCAATCAGCAGTGGGTCGAGCAGGCAGTGCGTCAGAGCGCGGCGATCGGCGAAGCCGAGGCGCTCAGGCGCGGCGTGATCGATATCGTCGCGCCCGACCTGCCGAACCTGCTCGTGCAGGCCTCGGGGCGCGAGGTCAGGCTGGGCGGCGGGCGCGGGACGGTCAAGCTCAATCTCGCCGGCGCTGCGGTCCGCCGCCTGCGGATGACGCCGGGTCAGGCGCTGCTCAACGTGCTCGCCGACCCCAACGTGGTGTACCTGCTGATGCTCGCGGGCATCGTCGGCATCTACTTCGAGTTCGGCCATCCCGGGTTCTATCTGCCGGGCGTGGCGGGGGCGATATGTCTGCTGCTCGCGCTGGCCTCGTTCGAGCTTCTGCCGATCAATCTCGCCGGGTTCCTGCTGCTGGTGCTCGGAATCGCGATGCTGATCGCGGAGGTGTTCATAACCAGCTTCGGCGTGCTCGGCATCGGCGGCGTGATCGCGTTTGTGATCGGATCGCTGTTTCTATTCGACAGCGCCGAGACCAATCTCGAGGTGAATCGCGGTATGATTGCCGGGGCGGCGGTGGCGATGAGCGCGGTCATCCTCGGCCTGGGCTGGGTCATCTTGCGTGAACGGCGGCGGCGACCCACCACCGGCCGCGAGGGCCTGGTCGGAGAAATCGGCGAGGTGCGCGAGGCAATCGCGCCGGGCGCGCCCGGCCGCGTCTTCGTCCATGGCGAGCACTGGCGCGCAGTGAGCCGCGAGCGGCTCGAGGTCGGAGCGCGGGCGCGCATAGTGGCGGTGCGCGGGCTGGAAATCGAAGTATGCGCCGACAAACAGCGCGCGGCACAATGACGCGCGGGGGGGGGAGAACGCATGGGACCGGCATTGGGAATAATCATCGTGATCGGCGTCGCCATCCTGCTCAGCGGGCTCAAAATTCTGAACGAGTACGAGCGCGCGGTGGTCTTCCGGCTCGGCCGGCTGACGCCGTTTCGCGGGCCGGGCGTGATCTTCGTCATTCCGGTCCTCGAGCGCTCGGTGCGGATCGACCTGCGCACGGTCACGCTCGACGTTCCGCCGCAGGACGTGATCACGCGCGACAACGTGACCATCAAGGTAAGCGCGGTCCTGTACTTCCGCGTGCTCGACCCGTCGCGCGCGGTGACCGAGGTCGCCAACTACCTGTTCGCCACCAGCCAGCTCGCTCAGACCACGCTGCGCTCGGTCGGCGGGCAGACCGAACTCGACGAGTTGCTGGGCCAGCGCGACAAGCTCAACGCGCGCATCCAGGAGATCGTTGACGCCCAGACCGAGCCGTGGGGCGTCAAGGTCACGCTGGTCGAACTCAAGAACATCGACCTGCCGCAGGATATGCAGCGCGCGATCGCGATCCAGGCCGAGGCCGAACGCGAGCGGCGGGCCAAGATAATCGCGGCCGAGGGCGAGTTCCAGGCCGCGCAGCGCCTGGCCGAGGCGGCGGAAATAATGAACAAGAGCCCGGTGACGCTTCAGCTGCGCTACCTGCAGACGCTCAAGGAAATTGCGGCCGAAAACAATTCGACCACCATCTTTCCCGTGCCGATCGATCTGTTCGAGCCGTTCTACAATATGCGCCGCGCCAGCGGCGGCTCCGAGGGCGGCGGCACGAGCAAGAGCTGAGCGCGGACCGGGGAAAAGCCCCGAAGACCGCCTGATTGCAAGATTCCACGATGGGCAAGCTGATCCTGGTTCGCCACGGCGAGAGCGAGGGCAATCGCGATCGCCGCTTCACCACCACGCCCGACGCGCCGCTGACCGACCTGGGACGCGAACAGGCGGCGCAGGCCGCGCGGCGCATCGCGCGCCGGTTCCATCCGCGCCTGGTCATCACCAGCCCCTACGCCCGCGCGCGCGAGACGGGCGAGATAATCGCCGCGGCGCTGCGCTTGCCGGTCGAGGTCGAGCCGGGGCTGTACGAACGGCACTTCGGCTATTTGCGCGGGCAGCCGTACGACGCGGTGCGTGACGATCCGACGTTCGAGACCGAGAAGGCGTGGCTGTGGCGCCCCCAGGGCGGCGAAAGTTACGAGGACGTGCGGGTGCGCGTCGCACCGATCCTCGAGCGCCTCGCCGACCGCGCGGGCGAGGACGAGCTTGTCGTGGTCAGCCATGGCGGCGTGATGCTCACGATGTGGGCGCATCTGGCGGGCCATTGGGAGGACGCGCATGTGCCGCTCAATTGCGGCATCGTGCTGGTCGAACATCAGGGCGGCAGCTTCAGGCCGCCGCGGATAATCGAAGACTGAACGCCTGCGCGCGGCCAATTCGTCTCGTTTCGATGCCGTGGCGCGCGCGATACGCCGCGAGCAAGTACCAGGCGCATCCCGGCCGCATCATGGCGCGAGCAGGGCCGCGAGTGTCGGCGTCGCGGGCGCGTCCTCGAGCTCGGCCCAGGGGCCCTCCTGCACGATGCGGCCGTCCTCGATCGCCGCCGCGCGGGGGCACAGACGCTCGAGAATCTGATTGCGGTGATCGACGGCGATCAAGGTAAAGCCGAGTTCAGCCTGCCATTTCAAAATCGCATCCACGAGATCGTGGATGGCGGGATGGTCGAGCGCGGTGAACGGCTCATCGAGCAACACCAGCGGCGGCCGGCGCGCGAGCATCCGGGCGAGCGCGACTTTCCGCGCCTGGCCGCCTGAAACCTCTCGCGCGCGCTCGTTCCACAGCGGTCCGAGCGCGAGGCGCTCCTTGAGTTCCTCGAGCCATGGTCCCGCGCCATTGGTCTCGTGTCCACGCAGACCGAAAGTGACGTTCGCGCCCACGCTCAGATGCGGGAACAACCAGTCGTTCTGAGTCAGATAGGCGATCGGCCGCCGATGGAGCGGCAGGTTCGGCGGGTACAGGATCGTGTCGCCGAGCCGAATCCGCCCGGCGTCGGGACCCTCGATTCCGGCCAGGCACGACAGCACAGTGCTTTTGCCGGCTCCCGACGCGCCGAACAGCGCCAGGCGCTGACCCTGTTCCAGCCGAAGCTCCACGTCGAGGCGGAACCTTCGGCGCGCCTTGACGATGTGCGCCTCAAGCGTGGGCATCGGAGCCTCGCCTTTGCGCCAGCAGGTGGATAGCCCATGGCAGCGGCAGCGCGATCAGCAGGAAGATCAGCAGCAGCGGCATTACCGCGGACATCCCGGCGTCCTGGAGATTGATCCAGATCTGCACCGGCATCCCGCTCGGATAGTAAGAAGTGACCACGATCGCCCCGAACTCGCCCAGCGCGCGCACCCAGGCGAGACTCACCGCCGCCGCGAAGCCGAGGCGCGCGAGCGGAAATGTGATGCGCCGGAAAACCTGCCATGGCCGCAGCCCGAGCAGCGCTGCCGTCCGCTCCAGGTCGATGGGGACGCCGGCGATGGCGGCGCGCGCGGCCACGATGTAATAGCCGACGCTCACGTAGAACTGGGTCGCGACGAAAGCGATCGGGCTGTTGCTGGTCGGCAGTCCCAGGCGCAGCAGCCACGCTCCGGGCTCCATCGAGGGGCCGAACGCCAGCGACAGCAGAATCCCGAGCGCAAGCGGCGGCATCAGCACCGAAATCAGCACCGCCGCCTCCCACAGGATCGTGTCCCGGCCCGAAGCGCGCGACAGGTACCACGCGACCGGCGTACCCACGATGACGTCGAGCACCAGCGCGATACCCGTCAGCACCAGCGAAACATCGACCGCCGACATCGTCGAGCCAGGGATGCTCCCGTCCCAACGCCAATGGCCCACCGGCGCGCCAAGGCCGACGAGCGGATAGAGCAATGCCAGCGTGAACGCCAGCATGCCGATTCGGGGCCAGTAACGCGAACCACTAAATGAATGCACGAAAGCGTACCTTACGGCATTAGCGGCACAGCGTCGCCGGGGGTATCGTAGCGGTATTGCGTGAGAATCCGCTTCGCCGGCACGCTGTTGAGCCAGCCGAGAAATCGTTTTGCCAGCGCCGGATGGGGCGCGTCGTTCAGCACCGCGGCATAAAACACCAGCGGAGAAGGGCGGCGCGCCTTGCCGTTGAGCGTTACGCTCGCCCGCCGGTACTGCTGCGCCATGGTTGCGTGTCCGAGGTTAATCTCGGCCGGCAACTCGATAAAAGGCAAACCGAGCGCCGATGGCTGGGTCTTGTATGCGGCGGCGGCGTCGAGTTGGCCTGCCTGCAGCCGCGCCATTAGCTGAGGCTCCTGGAAAATCTGGCTTGGGTTGATGTGTTGCCCGAGGATTTTTTCCGCCAAGTCCGGCTGATGATAGTAAGCCGACGCCAGCTGCATCGTGAAGATCACATTCAGCCCCAGTGGATCGGCATTCGGATCGGTTCGGCCGAAGCGGAACCCGGAACTCTGCAGAATCCGCCACCACGGCGCCGCGCCCGCGCTGCCGGCCTTGCCGAGCGCTGCCGCGTATTTGCTCTGCCCACTGTACGCGATCACCATCTCCGTGCGTGCGATCGGATCGGCGCGCATCGCCTTGCGCGCCGCAAGCACGATGCGCATCGGCTCGGGCGTGACCGCGATGAACACGTCGGGCCGGATGCTGCCGGCGACGATCAGGTTGGCCAGGCCGGTCGAGCCCTGGGCGCGGCCGCGCAGTTCGGCACCGAGCGCTTTCGCGATCTCGGGACGGATCCCGCCGTCCATCATCGAGCCCATCGAACCCGCGTACGCGACCTCGAGCGGCGTGAGCGAATCCGCGCCGCCGATCCGCGCGATAAGCAGCAGCAGGGCCGCGGCCGCAACGGCGACGGACCCGCGCCGAAACCTGGTCGTCATCAGCGTCCGCTCCTAGAACGGGATGCGTCCGCTGGCGACCACCGCGTGGTTATAGGCGGGATGGTGTGTCGCAGCGATCTGATAACCGGCACCGCAGGTCAGTCCCACGCGGCCGTGAATCGGGATGCGTCCGACGATCAATCCGGGGGTTATGAAGAGCTGATTCTTGCCGGTATTCTCGCCCAGCGTGAACCAGGTGTAATTGAATTCGAGCTCCGGCCAGAAATATCTCATTACACGGTATTGGAATGCGGTGTTCCAGCTGAGCGGCATCGAGAGTCGATCCATCCCGCCGTTTGGAATCGCAACGCCGACGGTGCTCTGAAAGTCGAAATTGCCGAAGCCCTTACCAAACGCGACGGTCGGCGTGTAGATCGTATGGCCGGCGCTGTTGCCATCGTCGCCGGTCGGCACCGTGAAGCCCATGAAGGCGGTCAGGATGTAGTCGCCGTTGTCCTGGTTGGCGGAAAGGATGCGGTACTTGATGAGAAACGTTTCATCGGCCCATCCGTCGGTTGCGGGTTTCGGTCCGGGCTTTTTGCCGGGCCTGGGCTTGTGCGGCAGCGCGCCGTTGTGCGCGATCCATCCCGGGACTCCGAGAATGATCTCGGTGTTCTGAAACGGGATCAACTCGAGGCCTTTGTTCGCGCCGAAGTTATCGAGCGCCTTGCCGTGCGGTTGCGCCTGCCACAGCTGGTCGTAACGGAACTCTTCTTCCAGGCGTGGCGTCACGGTTAGCAGCGGCGTCACCCAGTGGGGCTGTTCGCTCTGGATGCGGGTGACGCGTGGAAACCAGTCAGCGAAATATTGAACCAGCGGATCCATAACCGAAGAGCGAGGGCTGGAGGCCACGGCCGAGGCGCTCGCGGTCGTCTGTGGGTCGGCGAGCGTGGCAATCGAGCAGCAAAGGAGGAGCGTAAGTGCGGCACCCGCCGCGCGCAGTCGGGATGTTCGGGAGCACACAACGGACATTTTCATAATCCGGACCTTATGCCATTATGCGGGCGTCATGACAAGCAATATAGCGAACTCCGCGCTCGCGTCCGAAGTGCGGCGTGCGCGTCTCGCGCGCGGCCTTACCCAGGACGAGCTTGCCCGGCGTGCCGGCCTCTCGCGCCAGGCCTTGGGCGCGATCGAGGCCGGCCTCTATCAGCCCGGCGTCGGCGCCGCGCTCGCGCTCGCGCGCGAGCTGGGCGCGAGCGTCGAGGCGCTGTTCGGGCGCGCCGAGCGCGCGCCCGAACTGCTGGAGGTCGACTGGGCCGCCGCCGATGCGCCGGTCGGCGCCGCGGCGGCGGCCCGGCGGCCCGCGCCGGCTGCCGCGTTGCAGGCGCGCCCCGGCGCAGTTGCGCTCGGGCGCGTCGGCGGACGGCTGGTGGCCCTCGCGCAGCCGCCCCCGGCGATGCGTCTGGCGGCGGCCGGCGGCGTGCTGCGGCACGCCGCCGGCCGCCGCGCCCGCGTGGCGCCGCTGCGCTCGGCGCAGGAGATTGACGCCACGCTGCTGCTTGCCGGATGCGACCCGGCGGTGACGATCCTGGGCGAGTGGATGGTCCGTCATCGCGCGCCCGCGATCCTTGCTCCGATCGCGCAGGGCAGTGGCCGCGCGTTGGCCGCGCTGGTCGCGGCGCACGTGCATGCGGCGGGTGTGCATTTGTGCGACGGTCGCGGAGGTGAGGACAATCTGGACGCGGTGCGCCACGCGATCGGCCGGCGGCGCGCGCTGGTGGTCAATTTCGCGCGCTGGGAGTTGGGGCTCGCGGTGAAGCCGCGCAATCCGCTCGGCCTGCGCGGCATGGCCGACCTGGCGCGGCACGGATTGCGCATCGTCAATCGCGAGCCCGGTTCGGGGGCGCGCGTCGTGCTCGATCGCGCCTTGGCCGGTCTTGGCGTCGCGCCTCGTCGGATTGCCGGTTACGATCGCGAATTGAGGGGGCACCTAGAAGTTGCGGCGGCGATCGCCGCAGATGAGGCCGACGCGGGATTGAGCTTGCGGGTTGCGGCCGAGGCCTGGGGTCTGGGTTTTGTCCGAGTGCGCGAAGAGCGCTATGATCTGGTTATCCTGGAACGCGAGATGGACTCGTCCCCGGTGCGTGCGATGTTGGACGCGCTGAGTTCTCGCAGCTTTGCCGGCGAAGTGAGTCAGCTCTGCGCCTACGACACCTCGCGCATGGGGCAGATCGTGGCCCGTATCAACTCGTAGACCGCCCGTCGCCGAAAGACGAGCGTTCAAGCGGCGGCCCGTCGGACTGACGCGGGCGCAAGTCAGAAAACAGCAATCTAGCGCAAAGGAGTTTGGACAATGGCAGCATCGACACCGTCAATGGAGAGCGCGAGCCGGGGCATGGTCTCGAGCGCGGCGTTGGACTTCCTCAAGGCCTCGCCCAAAAAATTGCTGATCGGCGGCAAATGGCTGGCGGCGAAATCGGGCAAGACCTTCGAGACGCTGAATCCGGCGACCGAGGAGGTCCTCGCCCTGGTCGCCGAGGGCGACAAGGCCGACGTTGACGAGGCGGTCAAGGCCGCGCGCAAGGCGCTGGAAGAGGGCAAATGGTCGACGATGGGGCCTCATCAGCGCGCCCGCTACCTGTTCAAGGTCGCCGACCTGATCGAGCAGCACGCCGACGAGCTGGCCGAACTCGAGACGCTGGACAACGGCAAGGCCAAAACCCAGGCGCGCGCGATCGACGTGGCCGGCGCAGCGGAGACCTTCCGCTACTACGCCGGATGGTGCAGCAAGATTTACGGCGAAACCAACCCGTCCGACCCGTCGATGTTCAACTATACGCTCCGCGAGCCGGTGGGTGTATGCGGACAGATCATCCCGTGGAATTTCCCGCTGTTGATGGCCTCGTGGAAACTCGGTCCCGCGCTCGCCTGCGGCAACACGGTGATTCTCAAGCCCGCCGAGCAGACGCCTCTGAGCGCGCTGCGCCTGGGCGAATTAATCCTCGAGGCGGGCCTGCCGGAGGGAGTGGTCAACATCATCACCGGGTTCGGGCCGGGCGCGGGCAGCTCGATCTCCGAGCATCCGGACATCGACAAGGTCGCGTTCACCGGCTCGGCCGAAGTCGGCAAGATCATCCTTAAGGCGTCCGCCGGCAATCTCAAGCGCGTGTCGCTCGAGCTCGGAGGCAAATCGCCCAACATCATTTTCCCCGACGCCGACATGGAGCAGGCCGTGCCGGGCTCGATGATGGGCGTGTTCTTCAACTCGGGGCAGGTGTGCTGCGCGGGAACGCGGATCTTCGTGCAGAAAGACGTCTATGACAAGTTCAACGACTCGCTGTCGAAGTTCAGCGCGGGCATGACCATGGGCCCCGGCCTGGATCCCAAGACGATGATGGGTCCGCTCGTGTCCAGAGAGCAGTTTGACAAGGTCAAGAGCTACCTCGAGCTGGGAAAGAAAGAAGGCGCGCGGATCACCACCGGCGGCGAGACGCTGCCGGGCAAGGGCTATTTCGTCAAGCCGACGGTGTTTGCCGACGTGAACAACAGGATGCGCATCGCGCGCGAGGAAATCTTCGGTCCGGTCGCGGCCACTATCCCGTTCAAGGACGAGAACGATGCGGTCCTGCAGGGCAACGACACCGACTACGGTTTGGCCGCGGCGGTATGGACCAGCGATGTCGGCCGCGCGCACAAGGTCGCGCGCGCGCTCAAGGCGGGAACGGTCTGGGTCAACTGCTACGGGTCGATCGATCCGATTTCACCCTTCGGCGGTTACAAGCAATCGGGCTTTGGCCGGGAGCTGGGCAAGTACGCGCTCGAGCTCTATACGCAAATAAAGACGGTATACATCAAGCTCTGATACCGACCGACTGAAAACGGTCGATGTTTGGTCGGGGACGCCCTCCAAAGCGGGCGTCCCCGTTTTCTTCCGGACTTTACAGACCGATCGCGACGATCTATCTAAAAAATCCGGGGGGCGAAGTCGATCGCAGAGCCTGACTAAGAGCAAGCGAATGCCCAGGAAGAAGCTCGCCACTTTTGCCGCCGGATGTTTTTGGGGTGTCGAGGCCGCGTTTCGCGAATTGGACGGCGTGATCGCGGTTACCTCGGGATACATGGGCGGATGGCTCAGGAACCCGACCTACGCGCAGGTCTGCACCGACAGGACAGGGCATGCCGAAGTCGTCCAGGTCGAATACGATCCGGCGATCGTGTCGTACGACCGGCTCCTGGAGCTGTTCTGGGAGATCCACGACCCGACCACGCTCAATCGCCAGGGGATGGATGTCGGGACGCAGTATCGGTCGGCAATTTTCTACCACGACGCGCGCCAGAAAGTGGTGGCCGAGGCTTCGCTCAGGCGGCTGGATGAGTCGAGCGAACTCGACGGGCCAATCGTGACCCGGATTGTTCCGGCGTCGGTCTTTTACCGCGCCGAAGAATACCATCAGCGCTACTACGAGCGGATGGGCGTGGCGCCGCATTGCGGAGTGCGCCGCCCGCGCATGGCCGCTGACTGAGACGCGCGCGCCGCCGCGTTGCCGGACATCGCGGCGGCTACGGAATCAGCAGCAGTTTTCCCACTGACCGGCGCGACTGCAGATGGCGGATCGCTTCGGCCGCGTCCGCCAGCGCGAATTTGCGGCCGATCGGCACGGCGAGTCTGCCCTCGCGCGCGAGGCGGAAAACGTCGTCGAGGCCGTGGCGATGGATTTCGTGCATCGCGTACACCATCGGCACCGCGAAGCCGCTTATCTTGAGCGCCTTGCCGAACAGGACCATCGGACTTATCGCGTCGGGAACGCCTCCGGCGCGGCCGTAGAGCACGAGATGGCCGAACGGCGCGAGGCACTGGAGGCCCTTGTTGAAGGTGGGTTTGCCGACCGCGTCGAGTATGAGATCGACGCCGCGCCCCGCGGTCAGCCGCAGGGCCTCGACCGCGAAATCGTGCTTTTCGTAATTGATGACCTCGTCGGCGCCGAATTTCCGCACCAGCTCGATCTTGTCGTCGTTCGAGACGGTGCCGAAAACCCGCGCGCCGGCGGCCCTGGCGATCTGCACGGCCGCGATGCCGACGCCGCCGGCGGCCGAATGCACGATCACCGATTGTCCCAGCGTGGTCCGATGGCAACTGTGCAGCAGGTGCCACGCGGTGAGCACAGCGATCGGAAATGCGGCGCCCTGCTCGAAGCTCATCTCGTCGGGCAGCACGATCGCGCGCGAGCGGCGCAGCCGGATATACTCGGCGTACGCGCCCATCCCGATATAGGCTACGCGCGCGCCGACCGCGATATCCGTGACATCGGGCGCGACCGCTTCGACCACGCCGGCACCCTCCATGCCCGGCGTGTCGGGAAATACGGGCTTGACGATGTATTCGCCGCGCAGGAACAGGACGTCGCCGAAGTTGAGCGCGATTACGCGGTTGCGAACGACGATCGTGCCCGGTTGGAGCTCCGGCTTCGGCACCTCGCGCAGTTGCATCACCTCGGCGCCGCCCAGCCGCTCGAATTGGATTGCTTTCATCTGCCGCTCCGGGTTGCTCGCTTTTGGCCCGCGCGCGATCGACCTATGCGCGGGGCGCGGGCGCGACGATCGAGTCGAGGAACTCGACCGAACGGAGCTTGCGATCGACCACCGACGCGATGAAGCGCGCAATCGCGAGCGCTCCGTCGCCGCCCGCCGCCGGCATCGCGGATGCGTTGGCCAGCGGTTCGCGCCCCAGTATGGCCAGCGCGGCGGCGCTCGCCCGACTGAGCCGGATTGCGCCCTCGGGCGTGCGTTCGCGGCATCGCGCACAGACGATTCCGCCGCGTCCGATCGTGAAATACACGGCCGCCGCCTCGGTCTGGCTTTCACCGCACATGCGGCACCGATCGAATTCCATCCCGAACCCGGCCCATCGCAACAGCTTCAGCTCGTAGGCCTGCCGCAGGGCAGGGCCAGCGGCGCTTATGGCAAGCGCGGCCAGGGCTTCGGCCAGCAGATGGTATGCGTCGGCGGCTTCAGCGTCTTCGGAGGTCAGCGCGTCCGTCAACTCCAGCATGTAGCTGCCGAGCGCGAGGCGGCCGAGGTCGTCTTCGAGACGAAAGGGATGAAGGTCCGCGGCCTCGGCACGGGTGATGAAGACCAGCTGGCCATGCAGGCGGCGGCGAAAGTACAGCATCACGTGCGAAAACGGTTCGAGCCGATGTTCGAAGCGCCGGCGCGATGCCTTGGCGCCCTTGGCGATGCCGCCGAGCTTGCCCGCACGCTCGGTGAGCAGCGTGACGATCCGATCGGACTCCATGTAGTCGCGCGTGCGCAGCACGATGGCGGGGGTGGCTTCCTCGACGGGCATCGGTCCGCTCGCGCGCCGCGCTAGATCCGCCGCAGCATCGACTGCTGGATGTGCCTCGCCTGCGCGCGCATCGCCTCGACTCCGCTCGCCGGCCGGCCGCACTCGGCGGCTTCCCGCAGCAGGTTGTCGAAGCGCACCAGGATGTTCGCGATCTTGGTGTGCGCCTCGACCAGCGCGCGGCTGCGCAGTTCGTCGCTTTCCCATCGGCGGTTGGCATACTCGCTCAGCTCCTGGCTCTGGATCAGAAGCTCGCGCGCCTGCTCCTCGAAACCCTTGACCAGGCGATGGATGGTCTCGCGGACCTTGGGATGCTCCTCCGGGTCTTTCCACAGGACGTGCTCGAGGAAAGCGAGGTCGTCCTCGGTCACCTCGGTGCGGCCGTAAAGCAGCGCATGCGCGCGCAGCACCTCGAGCACGTTGCGCCAGCGCCGGTCCGACACGATGATCTGCTGGCGCGCCAGCTCGCGCCGCAGCTCGGCGATCGCGGTTATCACCCGGTCCGGCACCTCGACCGCGCCCGCGGCCGTGCGCAGCTCGTCCAGCTCCGCGAAGCTCAGCATGGTGCGCGCCGCCGGGCGCGGGCCCTCGAGCATCTTGAGGAAGCGGAATTCTTCGCCGATATAGTCGACGGTGAAGCGCAGCATGAAGCGATCGTAGAGCGCAGTCAGCTCTTCTTCGTCGGGCAGCTCGTTGGACGCGCCGAACATCGTAATCAGCGGCACGCGCAGCCGCTCGCGTCCGTTATGGAAGAGCCGCTCGTTGACGATCGTCAGCAGCGCATTGAGGATCGACGAGTTGGACTTGAAAATCTCGTCGAGAAAGGCGATGTGCGCTTCGGGGAGCTTGTTGGCGGTGACGCGGCGGTAATCGTCGTGCTCGAGGCCGCTTAGGCTCACCGCGCCGAAGATCTCCTCGGGCGTGCTGAACTTGGTCAGCAGCCACTGGAAGTAGTTCGCCCCCTCGATTCGCCGGCAGAGCTCGTCGGCCAGCATCGACTTGGCCGTGCCCGGCGGCCCGACGATCAGCACGTGATGGCCCGAGAGCAGCGCGCACAGCGCGCCGTCGATCAGTTCCGCGCGTTCCTGGAAACTCTGATTGAGTTCCTCGCGGATGCGCGCGAGGCGCTCGCCGGCTTTGGACATCGATCGATTCTTAGCAAAGCGCGCCCGCGCACGCATCACGCCCGGGCGAAATCCCTCGCTTGCCGGGCATGCTCGCAAGGCGTTACAAGGGATGAGACAACCCCGCGCAGGGCTGGCAGGAGGACGCGTATGGACAAGGCGCTCTCAGGTTTAAAGGTGCTCGATCTGACGCAGTTCGAGGCCGGCACCTCGTGCACCGAGATGCTGGCGTGGCTGGGTGCGGACGTGATCAAGCTGGAAGCGCCCGGCCGTGGCGAGCAGGGACGCTGGCAACTGACGGAAAAGCCCGGCGTCGATTCGCATTACTTCATGCTGCTCAACGCCAACAAGCGCTCCATCACGCTCAATCTGAAGGACGAGCGCGGCAAGAAAATTTTCGTCGAGCTGGTCAGGAAGGTCGACGTGCTGGCGGAGAATTACTCGCTCGGCACCCTCGAGAGCTGGGGCTTTGGATGGGAGCGGCTGCGCGAGATCAATCCGCGCCTGATCTACCTCACCATCAAGGGCTTCGGCACCTACGGCCCGTACAGCAGGTACAAGAGCTTCGACATGATCGCCCAGGCCGCGGGCGGCGCGATGGCGCTCACCGGAACGCCGGAAACCATTCCGCTCAAGCCCGGACCGACGATCGGCGACACCGGCACGGGCATGCACGCGGCGGTCGGCGTGCTTGCCGCTTTTATCCAGCGCGAGCGCACCGGCAAGGGGCAGAAGGTCGAGCTTTCGATGCAGGACGCGGTGCTCAACTTCTGCCGCGTGCCGATGATGGGCACCTACATCACGCACAAGCCGGTGCCGCGGATGGGCAACCGCATTGCCGCCGGCGCGCCCGCCGACACCTACAAGTGCGCGCCCGGCGGCGAAAACGATTACGTCTATATCCTGTGCACCACACCCGAGATGTGGACGAATCTGTGCCTGGCGATGGGCCGGCCGGAGATGGCGGGCGATGAGCGCTTCAAGGATCGCCGCTCGCGGCTGCATCACGTCGAGGAAGTGACGGCCGCGATTAATGCCTGGACCGGCCGCCACACCAAGCACGACGTGATGCGCATCCTCGGCGAAGCCGGCGTTCCGTGCGGCAAAGTGCTCGACAGCGTCGAGCTGCTCAACGATCCGCACCTGCGTGAGCGCGGGATGATCACCACCATCAACCATCCGGTGCGCGGCGAATTCACGATGCCCGGATGTCCGGTGAAGCTCGAGGACTCGCCGGTCGAGGTGCGCAGCGCGCCGCTGCTGGGCGAGCACAACCACGAGGTCTTCGCCCAGTATCTCGGCTTCGACGCGGCCGAGATCGAGCGGCTCAAGCAGGAAGGCGTGCTCTGACGCCCTGCCGCGCCGCAATCCTTCCTGCGCCTCGTGACCGGCGATGACTGCGAGCGATCCCGATGACGGCGAGCGACCTGTTCGGCGCGGCTGAACGGCTCAGGCGCGACGGCCCGGGCCTGCTGCGCGCCTTCGTGCGTTCCCATCGCGGGGCGCTCTCCGCCGATCTGCGGTTCGAAGTCATGTTCAGCCGCTCGAGTTCAGCTGCGGACGGCGAGCCGCGCTCGGCGCTGGAGGGCGAGAGCGCGGGTTTCTGCGTGAGCGTTTGCGCCGGCGAAGGCTCGGGCGCCTCCGGCGCGGCTCAGACGGGGGTCGAGCTGGGGCGCCTTGCGCTTCGTTCGCAGCCTACGGTCGCGGCGATTCGAGCAGCGCTCGAGGAGGCGTATGAGCGCGCGCGACTCGGAGCGCGCGAGAAGGCCGCGCTCCTGCGGACGCTCGGCGCGCGCGGGCGAAGCCTGGCGGACGCGGCGGCCGCGCCGCGCGAGCCGGTGCGGGACGCGGTGCCCGCCGTCTATCGATGCGACCCGCGGGCGCTCGCGCCGGACGCGCTCGGACGTCTCTGCCATGACGCCTCGGCGCGCGTCGCGGAGCTCGGCCCGGAAATCGCCTACAACGCGATCGCGGCGACCAGCGAATTGCGCGAAGAATTGTTCATCGGCAGCGACGACACGCTGATCAGCCAATGCTTCTCCTTCTCGCAGGGCGACTGCTACGTGGTCGCGCAGTCCGGCGACGGTCATCAGGAGATCTACGACTCGATCGGGCAGCAGCGCGGGTTCGAATGCCTCGCCGAAGGCTGGCGCGATGAGCTGATGCCCAATCCGGACCTGACCACCTTCGCCCTGGCGCTGGCTGGCGAAGCGCGCGATCTGGCGGCGGCGCCGGTGCTCAAGCCGCCCGCCGGTGAGGTCACGGTGGTCACGGACCCGCATTTCAATGCGCTGCTCGCGCACGAAATTGTCGGCCATCCGAGCGAAGCCGATCGCGCGCTCAAGATGGAAGCGGCGTACGCTGGACGAAGCTGGTTTCTGCGCTCGCTCAAAGACAGCGAGGTCGGCCGCCGCGTCGGCTCGCCGCTGTTGAGCGCCTGTTCCGATCCCACGCTGCACGGCTTCGGCCATTATCGCTACGATCACGAAGGCACGCGCGGCCGGCGCGCGATGCATATCGAGAACGGAATATTTCGCGGGTTTCTCAACTCGCGCGAGACCGCCGCGGTGCTCGGTGTCGAGCCCAACGGATCGGCGCGCGCGAGCGAGGTCTTTTATGTTCCGCTGATTCGCATGTCGAACACGTTCCTGCTGCCGGGCGAGACCGATCCGCGCGCCATCATTGGCGAAGTCGAACGCGGCTACTACGTTTGTGGCAGCGCCGTGCCCTCGATCGCCGAGTCGCGCGAGAACTTCCGCATCTCGGCGCGCCGCGTCTACGAGATCGAGCAGGGCCGGATCGGGCGCCTGTATCGATCCGGGAGCGTGATCGCCGACTCGAAAGAGTTCTTCTCGCGTATCGACGCCGTGGGCAATGACCTGCGCCTGATCGCGATTCCCAACTGCGGCAAGGGCCAGCCGATGCAGGTGAAGCGTATGTCCAACGGCGGGCCGACGCTGCGCTCGCGCGCGCGGCTGGGCGGCGGATGAAACCGCGGTGAGATCGGCGGCGGAACTGAAAGGCTTCGCGCGCGAGGCGCGCGCAATGCTCGCGTGCGAGCGCGACCTGGCCGCATTCGAGATCTATTGCGTATCGGCGGAAAACCGCGTCGCCCGCATTGCCTACACCTCAGACATCGCCTGCCGTGGCGTCGAAGAGCTGAAGTCGCACGGCGCCGACGGTTTCGCCCTGCGCATCGTCGTGCGCCGCAACCCGCACGAGATCGGTATCGCCACCGAGGCCGCGGACCTGAGCGTCGCGGCGCTGCGTGCGGCGCTCGCGCGGGCGCGCGGCGCCGCTTTGGTCGATCCTCATTTTCCGGGGCTTCCCGATGCGCCGCGCCCGCGCGGGCGAGAGGAGGTCCGCGCGTCCGCGGCCGCGAGCCTGATGCGCGGCGGCGACCGCGCGCTGGTCGAATCGGCATGGGGCGCTGTCCGCGGCGCGCTGGCGGCGTTTGCGGCGAAGCCCGCGCGCCATCCGGAGCGGCCGGGCCTCGTGCTGGGCGGCGACGTCACGGTAGTGCGCGACCGCATGGCGATCGCAAGTTCGTGCTTCAATGACGTGCGCGCCGAGGCGGGCGCCCATTTCAGCTGCAGCGTGACCGCCCTCGTCGAATCGCTGGGCGCCAAGGGCACGGCCTCCGCGTTCGGCACGATGGCAGCCGAGATGCAGCGCGTGGCGGCGCGAGCCGGAGGTGAGGCGGTGGCCCGCGCGCTCGCGCTGGGCGGCGGCGAGCGGCCGGTCGGAGGAAATTACCGGATGGTGTTCGGGCCGCAGCCGGTCGCCGAGATACTCAACTACATGGTAATCCCGTCGCTGACCACCGGCGCGTTCCAGGCCGCGAGCACTGCTTTTCATGGCCGCTTCGGCGCGCAGGTGATGGATGCGCGGCTGACGCTGATCGACGATCCGGGCGCGGCGCGCGGCGCGATCCGGCGGCGGCTGACCTGCGAAGGACTGCCCGCGCGGCGGACGACCTTGATCGAAGACGGACGGTTGGTGGGGCTGCTTTCGAATTTTTACGACAGCCATCGGCTGGCCACCGACGAGCATCGCGCCGACAAGCTCGGCCCGCTCGGCCCGGCGGAAGTCGCGTTTCCGGCGGCGAGCGGCTACCGCCTGGGCGAGACCGCCGCGCGGCGCTTCGATGCCGGCCCGGGCACGGCCGCGACCAATGTCATCATGCGCGCGCGCGGCGGCGTCAGCGAGCGCGAGCTGATACGCGCGGTGGGCGAGGGGATTTACGTCGGCCGCGTTTGGTACACGTATCCGATCAACGGGCAGCGAGCCGGAGATTTCACCTGCACGGTGAGCGGCGACTCCTGGCTGATTCGCGGCGGCAGATTGGCGGTTCCGCTTGCGCCCAACGCGCTGCGGATCAACGCGAATATCGGGCAGGTCTTCGCTCATCCGCTCGGCGTGGGTAATCGCGCCGCGCCGGTGCTGGTGTGGGGCGCGCCCGAAGCGTACTACACGATCGCGCTCGCCGCACGGGATATTCCGCTGAGCGCGATCCAAGCCTCGCAGTCATCAATGGAATGAGCGCGTAACGCGCAGGGCACGAGGCGTGACCGGCCGGGGAATGAGCGTGCGCAAGGCGCCGGTCTGCCAGGTGCGGGCTGCTCAGGCGCCGAGCGGCGCCGGCGCTCAAGGCCGTTTCATGTTGGGGCCGTTGCCGACGTCTCCCGAGACCTTCTCATCGTCCTTGTAAACGTCGGTCCATTCTTTGAACCCGTTGGGGTCCCATCGATGCCATACGCCCTCGCGCTTACCGTCGCGATATTCACCTTCGATCGCCTTGGCGCCGTTGGCATACCAGCTTATGTGCAGGCCGTTCTGGACTCCGTCTTTGTAATGGTCGAGTGAGGCGCGCTGTCCGTTGGCGTGCCACATCGTCCATTCGCCGGCCTGTTTGCCGTCGTGGTAGTAGCCGTCGATCATGCGGCTGCCGCTCAGGTTGTAGACGACGAACGGCCCGTCCTTGACCGGAATACCGCCGACGTACTTTTCGCACCAGATCTCGGTGCCGTCGGGCGGCGGGGCGCCCTTGAGTTCCGCGCCGTCGGGGCAGCTCTTCGGCACTGCCGCCGTCTTGTTCGCACCAACGCGCTTGCATCCGGCAAAGCAAAGCAGCGCAACGAGCGCGAGCGTGCCAATAGAGCAGACGGGATGGCGCGCGCGCGGCGGGATATCTCGATTCATCCTTTTAGAATTTATACGTATCGCGCGCGCGAGAGAAAGTGCGGCCGCCTGGCAAGCGAAAAGGGCGGCGAGCCCTGCGGCCCGCCGCCCTCGGAGCTGGCTCTTTACTGCAAGGCTAGTTCGCGCCCGTCGAGCCGAGCAGATTTCCGCCGAGCGTCGGATGGCCGACGGTCTTGTCGCCGATCACGTTGACCAGCGCCGGGCGGCCCGATTTGAAGGCGCGCTCGAGCGCCGGTACGATCTGATCGGGCTCGGTTACGTTCTCGCCGTGGCAGCCCATCTCGGAGAAAATCTTGTCGTAGCGGATATCCTGCAGCATGTTGAACGGATCGGTGCGATCCTTCAGCAGCGGCATCGACTCAAAGCTCGGCCCCCACGAGCTGTTGTTCCACAACAGGCATACGATGGGCAGCTTGTAGCGCGCGGCAGTCTCCATATCCCAGCCGCCGATACCGAGGCCGCCATCGCCCATGACCAGCACGATCTGGGAGCCCGGCCGCGCGAGCTGCGCGCCGATGCCCATGCCGAAGCCATGGCCTACCGGGGCGAGCGGCCCTGCATCGATCACCTGACCGGGAAAACGGCAGACGAAGTTCTGGCTCATCCATCCCGAGAGAGTGAAACTGTCGATCACGACCGTGCAGTTCTTGTCGAGCACGGATACGAGGTCGCGCACGAGCCGCGCCGGATGGATCGGGCGGTTGGCGTGGAATTTCTTCGCGTTCTCCGCGACCTGGCGCTCGAAATTCGAGCGGACCTCGGCCAGCTCTTTGAGCCATTGCGAGCCGCGATTGCGGGAAAAATCGAGCTTGAGCTCCCTGATGCGGTTAATCATCTGGCGCAGCACCAGTTTGGGATCGCCGACCACCGGCACCTCGGCCGGCACCTGCCACCCGATTCGGTTGGCCGTTGGATCGACCTGGATGTACTTGGCCTTGTCGTTCCACGTCTTCGGCCGACCGAAGTGCTCGCCGCTCCAGAAGCGGAAACCCAGCGTGAGTACCACGTCGGCGCGCCCGGTGAACGGCTTTTTGAACGCGCCGCGAATCGCCAGCGGATGTTCCTCGGAAACCGCTCCCTGTCCGGCGCGCCGCGCGTAGACCGGGATCGAGGTCAACTCGACGAACTCGCGCAACTCGGGGCCGGCCTGCGACCAGAAGAGCCCGTCGCCGCCGGCGATCAGCGGGCGTTCGGCTGCGACCAGCAGCTCGAGCGCGCGGTCGATCTTCGCCGGGTCGCCCGCCGAACGAACGTCATCGACCGTAAAGCGCATTCCGCCGGGACTCTGCTGCTTGTCGTCCTCGTGGTGATAGAGGATGTTCTGCGGAATTTCGACCAGCGCCACGCCCTGCGGCGGCGTGATGGCCTCGCGAAAGGCCAGGCGCATGTCGAATTCGATCGTGCTCCAGTCGGTTACGCGTTTGGTGTACTTGGCAAAGCTGCGGAGCACCTCCGAGCCGTAAGCCTCCTGGAACGAGCCCTGATGGTCTTCCGTGTTGGGATGCTGACCGGAGACGCAGACCACCGCGCTGTTGGTCATCGCAGCCAGGCACAGGCCGGTGACCGCATTGGTGAGGCCGCATCCCGCGGTCACCATGCACACGCCGGCCTCGCCCGTCATCCGCGCGTAGGCGTCGGCGGCGTAGGCGGTGGCCTGCTCGTGACGCATATGGATGAGCTTGATCTCGTGCGCGCGCAGCTGGGCGAGAATCGGAAAGAGATGACCGCCATTGATTGAAAAACAATACCGGGCCTTGTTCTCCCGCATGACGCGGGCGACCAATTCGCCGCCATCGACTTTAGCCATCAGCGCGACCTCCGACGCAATTTGGGGCTGCCGCCGCTCGCGCGGTGGCCGTCATCGCCGCCGCGCCTGCGTTTCGCGCCACGAGCGATCGCCTGCCGAGACGGCGGCTTGTCCTGTGCGAATCCTTGCACATTTCCGACGAGGGCGGAAATGGCGTGTCTGAGTGCAGTTGATCGGGCCGCCGATGCCTGCCACGTTGTTACCGCATTAGAGTTGAGTTAGGTGTAGAGCGAATGAAGAGGCTTTGGGGAATACTCGTAATCCTGCTGAGCGCGGTCATGTATGCACGGCCCGCGCACTCGTTCAGCCTGCTGAATCCCGACACTTGGCCGGGCAATCTCAACCCGAACACGTGGCCGACCGTGCTGAATCCGCACAATTGGCCCTTCACCCTGGTGCCCGTTCCCGAAATCGAGAGCGACCCCAACTCCGGCGTGACCTACGGTGTCCTGGCCGCGATGCTGTTTACGGACAAGCATGGCGATATCAACAATATTCTTGCGCCCGACATCATCAGCAACTCGACCCTCGGCCCCGGTGGCACGTTCCGCTATCTCGGATACCCGTCATCGGACGAACAGTATTGGGTGATCGCGGGATTCGAGGAGAAGATCGCACGCCGCGTGGACCTCGACTACGCCATCGGCCGCACCCATCAGAGCCGATTCTCTTTCGAAGGGCGCTTTTTCTTTGAACGAGATCCGACCGAGCGCTTCTATGGTATCGGCAACAGCTCCTCCGAGGGCAACGAGAGCAACTTTACGACCGAGCAGCTATACTTCGAGGGCACGCTCGGCTACAACGTGACTCCGCATCTGCAGGTCGCGCTCTTCGAGCGCCCTCGCTACGTGCGGCTGTTCAACGGCGCCTTTGAATCCCTGCCCACGATCTTCCAGGAGTTTCCGAATATCAAGGGACTGCATGGCGGCACCGAGGTGCTCAACCAGATTCAGACCAGCTACGACACGCGCGATTCGGTCGACCTCCCGACCCAGGGCGGTTACGCGTTGGCTTACGCGTCGATTGCCGATCGCCGATTCATGAGCTCGATTTCATATACGCGGATGGGCGCCGATATCCATCACTATTTCCCCATCGGTCCTAAAATCACGCTGGCCACGCACGGTTATCTGCAGTACATGCCCGCGGGCAACGAAGTGCCGTTCTGGTCGATGGGACGGCTGGGCGGTGAATCCAGCCTGCTGATCGATCAGCAGACGCTGCGCGGATACGGCGCGGGCCGGTTCGTCGATAACAATCTGTTCGACGTCAACGTCGAGATGCGCTCGCGCGTATGGGAAACGGATATCTTCAACACGCACGGAATTCTCGAGCTGGCGCCTTTCTTTGAGGCGGGGCGCGTCTTTCACAATCCCGGCGAGGATTTCGTCACCGACCTGCATCCGGTCGGCGGAATGGGCTTTCGCGGAATCGCCGAGCCGTTCGTGGTCGGCTACGTGGACGTTGGTTGGGGCGGCGAGGGTGCGGCGGTATTCTCCGGCATAAACTATCCTTTTTAGCCCCAGGGCGCGCACGGCCCACGATTGAACATGACGCGCACTGACGCGCGATGAAATCGGAAATCCACCGCGGCGAACATCGTAAGATCGGTTCCGACCACATCGCACCGGACTGCCGCGGGATGAACTTCTATCGCGCCGACGGCGCGTTCCGCCGCCTGCTCGACCTCTACCTGGAACCCACGCTGCGCGCCCACCTCGAGCCGCATTACGATCGGCTCGGCGAGCTGGCGGGCGGACGCCTCGACGAACTCGCCGACCTGGCCGACAAGCATCCACCCGTGCTCCACCCGCGCGATCGTTTCGGTCGCGACGAAGAGTGGATCGAGTACCATCCGGCGTACCGCGAAATGGAACGGATCGCGTTCAGCGATCTGGGCTTGCACGCGATGAGCCATCGCGCGGGCATCCTTGGCTGGGCCGCGCCGATGCCGCCCATCGCCAAGTACGGCTTCCAGTACCTTTTCGTGCAGGCGGAGTTCGGCCTGATGTGCCCGGTGAGCGTGTCCGATACGACCAACTATATCGTCCTGCGCTACGGCAGCGATGAGCTGAAGCGCAGGCTCGTACCGCGCCTGCTCGCGCTGGACCCGGCCCAGATGTGGAAGGGCACCCAGTTCATGACTGAGAAGGCGGGCGGCTCCGACGTCGGCGCGCTGGAGAGCGAGGCGCGGCGGGAGAACGGGGAATGGCGGCTGTACGGCGAGAAATGGTTCTGCTCGCATGCGGACGCCGACCTGGCGCTGATCCTGGCGCGTCCGCAGGGAGCGTTCGCGGGTACGCGTGGCCTGGGGTTGTTCGCGATGCCTCGCCGGCTCGAGGACGGCAGCCGCAATCGCTATCGCATCGTGCGGCTGAAGGACAAGCTCGGCACGCGCTCGATGGCGAGCGGCGAAATCCGCCTCGAAGGCGCGTTCGCATGGCAAGTCGGCGAGCTGCGCGACGGGTTCAAACAGATGCTGGAGCAGGTTAATCTGTCGCGGCTGTCCCACGGCGTGCGCGCGGCCGCGATGATGCGCCGATGCCTCAACGAGGCGATGTGTGTGGCGCGCAATCGCGTCGCATTCGGCCGCGCATTGATCGAAATGCCACTGATGCGCCGCCAGCTGCTCAAGCTGATGGTACCGACCGAACAGGCGCTTTCGATGTACGCATGGACCGCCGACGCGATGAGCCGCGCTGATAGCGGTGACGAAGGTGCTGCGCATTTGCTGCGCATTCTTACCCCGCTGTTCAAGTTTCGCGCCTGCCGCGACAACCTGCGCGTGGCGACCGGAGCGATGGAGGTGCGCGGTGGCAACGGCTACATCGAGGACTGGGTCAACCCGCGCCTGGTGCGCGATGCCCAGATCGGCGTGCTGTGGGAAGGCACCAGCAATATCAATGCGCTGGATGCGATTGGACGTGCGGCGGCAAAAATGGGCGCGCATGACACGCTTGGGTCGGCACTCAAGCGGCGGCTGAGCGAAGCTGCTCGCTTGCCGGAGACATTCCGGTCTCGCCTGGACGGGCTTATCGATCGTGCGGTCGCCTTCGCGGCGCGCGTCGCGAGGGAGGAAGAGGAGCGACTGGCGCGCGCTGCGGCTGGCGCGCTCTACAACATCACTACGGCTACCTTGATGGCATGGGAGGCCGCGCAACTCGGCGATGGCCGCCGCCTGCTGCTGTCACGCATGGTCGTCGAGCATCGTCTAGCCCCGCAGGACCCGCTTGCTCCGCATCGCGAGGGTTGGGAGACCCGGGCGGCGCCCCTGCTGCTCGGGCAGGACGCGGTGACACTCGAGCAGGCCGGCGCGCTCATCGACGGCTGAGACGGCACCGGCGCCGCTGCTGCCGTCGCAGCCCGCGCGGCGCTCAGGCTGGCGCGCGCCGTATGGCGCGCGCCAGCCTGAGCGCCGCGGCCGCCGGATCGTCGGCGCCGAACACGGCGCCGATCACGCCAACGCCGGCGGGATGGCCGCCGCCGCGGGCGGCGGCGGTCGCGCCGCCGAAGTCGAGTTGCGCCGCGCGCTCGGCGGTGACCCCGCCGAGCGCGAACACCGGCATTGCACCGGCGGCCCGGCAGGCGGCACCGAGTCCCTCGGTGCCGCCTGCCGGGCCGCCGGTGGGCTTGGACAGCGGAGGCCATACCGGACCGAATACGGCGAAGTCGGCGCCTGCGGCGGAGGCCGCCGCGGCCTCCGCCGCGCTGTGCGTCGAGATGCCAACCAGCCGCGAGGAGCCGATCAAGCTTCTTGCCTCGGCGACCGTCACGGACTCGGCCGGGAGATGGACACCGTCCGCCGCGACCGCCAGCGCAATATCGATTCGGTCGTTGATGATGAGAGGTGTGCGATGGCGCGCGCAGATCGGTTTGAGCGCCGCGGCAAGCTCATGCAGTGCGCGGCCTTCCAGGTCTTTCTCGCGCAACTGGAGCGCCGCCGATATGCCCGTGACGTCGTGCGCCAGCGCCTGCAGTACGGCCTCGCACACTGAAAGCAGGTCGCGCGACCCGAGCAGGTGGCGATCGGTTATCAGGTAAAGCTCGAAACTGACCCGCGAGGCGGTCGCGCCAGGCAACAGCAGGCCCCTGCGGCCGGGCTAACGGATCAGCCCGCTTAGCGGGCTCGAAGCGGTGGCGTAGAGCTTCTGCTCGATCCGCCCGGCAAGATAGGCGATGCGCCCGGCCTCGGTCGCGAGTTTCATTGCCTGCGCCATCGCGATCGGGTCCTTTGCGCCGGCGATCGCCGAATTGATCAGCAGCCCGTCCGCTCCAAGTTCCATGGCTTCGGCGGCGTCCGAGGCCGTGCCTACACCCGCGTCGACGATCACCGGAACCTTGGCCTGTTCGATGATGATGCGCAGGTTGAACGGATTGCGGACGCCCATGCCCGATCCGATCGGTGCCGCCAGCGGCATGACCGCGGCGCATCCGATCTCCGCCAGGCGCAGGCACGCCACCGGATCGTCGGTGATATACGGCAGCACCTTGAACCCTTCGCGCACCAGGATTTTCGCCGCCTCGATCGTCGCCGGCACGTCGGGAAAAAGCGTCTGCGGATCGCCTATCACCTCGAGCTTGACCATGTCCCCGACGCCGACCTCGCGCGCCAGACGGCACGTGCGCACTGCTTCCTCCACCGTGTAGCATCCCGCCGTATTGGGCAGGATCTGGTAGCGCTCGGGATCGATGTAGTCCAGCAGATTCTCGCTTTTGCGGTCCGTGATATTCACCCGGCGCACGGCGACCGTGACGATCTCGGTGCCGCTGGCCTCGACGGCCGCGCGGGTCTCGGCGAAGTCGCGATATTTTCCGGTGCCGATGATCAGGCGCGAATGAAAGACCTTGCCGGCCAGTTCAAAATGATCGTGTCCCATAGATCGATGATACACGGGGATGGCGCGGCGCGCGCGCCGAAAAAAAAATTCATCCCCCGCCGACGAAATTGATTATTTCGACCGTGTCTCCAGCCTGCAGCCGGGTCGTATCGTAGCGAGCGCGTGGGACGATGCTCCGGTTGATCTCGACTGCGACCCGGTTGCGGCGCATCTTGAGCCGTTCCAGCAGCGCGAGCAGGCCGGCGTCGCCTTCAATCGTGTACTGCTCGCCGTTGAGTTGAATCGCAAACGATGTCAGAAACTCAGGCATCGGAAAAGCCGCTTCCCCGTTCTCGGGCAAGCGGCTTTGGGCGGAACCGCGATCGTTCCGCCATCTGGCAAGGGCGGAGCGCGGCTTCCCTACGCCGGCATTACCCGGATCAGGTTCGAGGGGTTTATCTTCTCAGTGCGCCCTCGTTGCGCGCACACCCCCAGCCACTTTTTGCATATCACCTCGATGCCGGAGTGTCAAAAAACAGGAGCGATCGGTATGATCGGTGTGCGGTCGAAGTTTGTAACGGGGGGCAATAGTCAATGGAGCCGGATGGCGGACCGCCGACGGTAGCGGAGATAGATCTGGTGGCGCTTGGTTCCAACTACCGGGCGATCAAGGAGACGGGCGGCGGGGCGGAACTCATGGTCGTAGTCAAGGCGGACGCCTATGGGCATGGCGCGGTCGAGGTCGCGCGGGCGTTGCGCGCCGAGGGCTGCGCTCATTTCGGCGTCGCGCGGGTAAGCGAGGCGCGCGAATTGCGCTCCGCCGGCGTGCGCGAGCGCATCTATCTGCTCGGAGGGTTTCTGGCCGCGGAGGCGGGCGACATCGTCGCCCTGGATCTCACGCCGTTCGTGTATGACGCGGCATTGATCGCGCCGCTCCAGCGCGCGGTCGAGGCGCAGTCCCGCGCCCGATTCCACATCCATCTCAAGATTGACAGCGGCGCGACCCGGCTGGGCATTCTGCCCGATGAGCTCGAGCGCGCGATCGCCGAGCTCGACCGCGCTCCATCGCTCGAGGTCGAAGGAGTGTGCACGCTGTTGGTGAATGCCGGCGACCCGCAAAGCCCGGTGACCGACGCGCAGCTCGAGACCTTCAATGCAGCGATCGCCCGGCTGCACGCTGCCGGAATCCGCCCGCCGGTCGCGCATGTCGCGAATTCCGCAGCTTCGGTGCTCAGGCCTGACGCTCATTACAGTCTGCTGCGTCCCGGCCTGGCCATCTACGGTCTGCCGCCGGTGCTGGCGGTGCGCGAGCGGGTCGAGCTGCGTCCCGTGATGACGTTCAAGACCCGCGTGCTGCAGGTGAAGCGAGTGGCCGCGGGCGTAGGCGTCAGCTACGGCCATACGTTCGTCACACCGCGCCCAAGCGCAATCGGCGTGCTCGCCGTGGGCTATGCGGACGGCTATCGACGCGGCCTGCAGCATGGCGGCGAGGTGATGATTCGCGGCCGTCGCGCGCCGGTGGTCGGCGCGATATGCATGGACCTGACGATGGTCGACCTGACCGACGTCCCGGGCGCGTCGGTGGGCGATGAGGTGATTCTATGGGGCGGCGCCGGCGAAGCGATGATCAGCGTCAACGATATCGCGCGCCTGGCCCAGACCATTTCTTACGAGATGCTGTGCACGGTGGGCAAACGCGTCCCGCGCGTGTATCGCAGGGCAGCCTGATGGAAACCGGCGCCGTTAAAATCAACCGCGCGCTCATCGGTGTTTCCGACAAGTCCGGCCTGGACCAACTCGGGCGGACGCTCGCCGCGCGCGGCGTCGAAATCGTCTCGACGGGCGGGACCGCGTCCGCGCTGGAAGCCGCCGGAATCAAAGTGCGGAGCGTCGAGAATTTCACCGGCTCGCCCGAAATGCTTGACGGGCGCGTCAAGACGCTCCATCCCCGGATTCACGGCGGAATTCTCGCGCGCCGCGCCGATGACAGCCATCGGCGGCAAATGCGCGAGCACGGAATCGAGCCCATCGACCTGGTCGTGGTGAACTTCTATCCGTTCGAAAAAACGGTCGCGCGCGCGGAAGTGAGCCTCGACGACGCGATCGAAAATATCGACATCGGCGGGCCGACGCTGGTGCGCGCGGCGGCAAAGAACTGGAACGATGTCGCGGTGGTAGTGGATCCCGCCGACTACCGGTCGATCATCGAGGAACTCGAGCGCGGCGCCGGAGCGCTCTCGCGCGCGACGCGATGGCGCCTTGCGCGCAAGGCCTTTGCCCGCGTGACCGACTACGATTGCGCAATATCCAATTACCTGGGGGCGATCGAGGACGGCGAGCGCCGCCCGCTGGGCGAAAGCTTCAGCCTCTCGCTGCCTTTGGAACAGCCTCTGCGCTACGGCGAAAATCCGCATCAGACCGGCGCGCTTTACGGCCGCTTCCTCGAGATCGCCGAGCAGCTTCACGGCCGCGAGCTTTCATTCAACAACGTGTTCGACATCAGCTCCGCCATCAACCTGATGCTGGATTTCGGCGGATGCGCCGATGCTGTGGTCGCAATCCTCAAGCACAACACGCCGTGCGGGGTCGGAGTCGGCGACACGTTGCTCGAGGCCTGGGAAAAGGCGTTCGCCACCGATCCCGACTCGCCGTTCGGCGGGATCATCATCGCCAACCGGCCGTGGGATATGCGCTTTGCCGCCGCGGTGGATGAGCTTTTCACCGAGGTTCTGATCGCGACCGACTTCGCGCCCGGCGTGCTCGAATTTCTGCGCAAGAAAAAGAACCGGCGGGTGATGCGCTTTCATCCCGATGCGGTCCATCGCGAGGAACTCGACATCAAGCGCGTGCTGGGCGGCCTGCTGGTGCAGACGCCGGACCTGAGTCTCGAGGACCCGCGCCAGGGCAAAGTCGTGACGCGCCGCGCGCCGAGCACGGCCGAGCTGCGCGCGATGGAATTCGGCATCCGCGTGTGCAAGCACATCAAGTCCAATGCGATCGCCTTTGTGCGCGAAGACCGGACCGTGGCCGTGGGCGGCGGCGCGACCTCGCGCATCGATCCGCTGCATGCCGCGCGCGAGAAGGCCGCGCGACTTAAAGTATCGCTTAAAGATTCGGTGCTGGTCTCCGAAGCCCTGTTCCCCTTTCCCGACGGACCGACGCTCGCGGCCGAGGCCGGCGCGACCGCTATCGCGCAGCCTGGCGGCGCGATGCGCGACGCGGAAGTGATCGCGGCCGCCGACACGCACGGACTGGCGATGGTTTTTACCGGAGTCCGCCACTTCCGCCACTGAGCGCATCCTCGCCGCGATGAAGGTCCTGGTTATAGGCAGGGGCGCGCGCGAGCACGCGCTGCTGTGGCATCTCAATCAGAGCGAGACGGTGTG